>WNFW01000351.1_pt1 | contig 30838 bp, 34 predicted proteins | sample 5400131 | NCBI WGS metagenome assembly WNFW01 (sample SAMN13153362, study PRJNA577476) | soil metagenome | isolation source: 20 cm soil or saprolite under grassland replicate 1 | place: USA:California | collected 2016-06-15 | reverse complement strand
TCGGCTGGCACGATCCACCCGTTGCGCTCGAGCACCTCGACCGTGTGATACAGCGATCCGAAGTTGAGCCGGATGAACTCGTCGTGGTGGCGGTCCCGCATCGTCGAGGCGAGCTCGTAGGGATGCATCGGCCGCTCGTCCAGGAGCTGAAGGATCGAGAGCGCCAGGGGGGAAACTTCTGGCTCGGATTCAGTCATATTCCGAATGGAATATACGCCAGAGTATATTTGGCTGCAAGTACTCCGGCCGGAGTCCGGTTCTAGTCCGGCGAGACAGACTCCGCATGCAACGGTTTCTCGTACCAGGCGACGTCCCAGTAACGGCCAAACTTCCGGCCCGGCTCAGTGAAGAGGGCGACTCGTTTGAATCCGAACTTCTCGTGGAGCGCAATCGACGCCGGGTTCGGAAGAGCGATGCCGGCATAGGCCCGGTGCAGGTCCTCTCCTTTGAGGGAGTCGAAGAGCCGTTCGTAAAGTCGGGAGCCGGCGCCCCCGCCGATCACCTCGGGAGCGAGGTAGACGCTCGTCTCCACAGACGTCTGGTACGCCGGCCGCGATTTGAACCGGCTGCTCGATGCATAACCCACGACCCGGCCGTCGTCGACCGCGACCAGGAGCCGGTGCCGGCCGGTGTCGTGGTAGTGGCCGAACCACTCGCGGCGAGCATCCAGGCTCGTCGGTTCCAGGTCGAACGTGTAGTGCCCTTCGAGGACGTAGTGGTTGTAGATGTCGTTGATCGCGGCCAGGTCTTCTTCGGTCGCGGCCCGGACGTGTATGCCTGCGTGAATCACGCCGCACAGTGTATTTCCAGACAATTGGGCAGGATGGATCGCATCGAGCTGAGAGGTATGTCCTTCCACGGGCGCCATGGCGTCGGTGACGCCGAGCGCGACCAGCCACAGGAGTTCAAGGTTGACATCGAGATCGACGCCGATCTCTCCGGGCCTGGACGTACCGACCACCTCGCCGACACGATCGACTACACGCAGGTCCGCGCGGCGGCTCGCGAAGTCATCGAAGGGGAATCGAAGAAGCTGCTTGAGTCGCTGGCCGCCGCGATCGCCGACCGAATCCTGACCATGCCGCGGGTCAAGACTGTGTCAGTGCGCGTGGCCAAACGTCCGGCGAGCATGCAACCAATCGAGGCGGCCGCCGTACGCATTAATAGGACGCGCGCATGACCATTGCCTATTTCGATTGCTTCGCTGGAATCTCAGGCGACATGACGCTCGGCGCGCTCGTCGACTGCGGCGCGGACAGTGCGCTGCTCGACGCCGTTGTGGAATCGCTTCGCCTGGGCGACGAGGTCACAGTCGAAGTCCGTCGGGAGGCCCGAGGCCACGCGGCAGGGACCCGCGTCCTGGTCGCCGTGAGGGACCGCGTCGAGCGAACCGTGCCGGTGCTGCGAGAAGTGGTCGAGCAGGCGGACGCGCCGGATTCGGTGAAGACTCGGGCCCTCGATGCCATCAACCGCTTGGCACGCGCCGAGTCGGAGATTCACGGCCTGCCGGAAGAGCAAGTCCACCTGCATGAGCTCGGCGGCGCGGACACCCTGGTCGACGTGGTGGGCGCCTTCTGGCTCCTCCAAGCGCTTGACGTGAGCCAGGTCTTCGCGTCGCCATTGCCCGCTCCGCGGGGAATCAAGCGCGGGATGCCGCTCCCCGCTCCCGCCAGCCTTCGTGTCATCGAAGGCACAGGCGCGGTCTTGCAACCGACCGATGAGACTCGTGAGCTTGTGACGCCGACTGGTGCGGCGATCCTCGCCGCGTGTGCGACTTTCAAGCGACCCAGCATGTCGCTACGGCGCGTCGGTTACGGCATCGGGTCGCATGAGGCGCCAGGCAACGCCCTCGCGGTCTGGCTCGGCGACGAGGTCCCTGGCGAAACCGCCGTGACGCTCGTGGAGACGAACCTGGACGATATGGCGCCGAACCTGATCGCCGCCCTGTGCGAAGACCTGATGAGCGCGGGAGCGCTCGATGTGACCGTCGTGCCTGCACTCATGAAGAAAGGCCGGCCGGGACACCTGCTGACCGTGATGGCGCCGACCGAGCTGGTCGGTTCGCTGACGGACCATCTGTTGCGGCACAGCACGACGCTCGGCCTGCGGCTTGCCCACGTCGATCGAGTCATCGCGGGCCGGCGGGTGATCGAAGTCGAGACCCCGCTTGGTTCGGCACGCGTCAAGGTCAAGGAGCTCGGTGGCCGCGCCGTCGACGTCGCACCGGAGTACGAAGACTGCCGACGGATCGCCCGCGAGCGAAGCATCGATCTGCGGGACGTGATGCGGGTCGTCACCGACGCTGCCAGACGCGAGCTCGGTCTCGAGTGACCGCCCGCGTGCTCGACGGAAGAGCCATCGCCAAACAGATCTACGAAGAGGTGACCGGGGCTGTCAGCGAGCGCGTGTCTCGAGGCAGCACGCGTCCGCTGCTCGCGACGGTGCTCGTGGGTGAGGATCCCGCGTCCGCGAAATACGTCGAGCTGAAGCAACGCAACGCGCACAGCGTGGGCATCGAGTCCGAGGACCACCGCCTGCCCTCGACCACGACCACCGACGAGCTGCTCTCCCTGGTCGAGCGTCTGAACCGCGACGAGAAGGTAAGCGCGATCCTGATCCAGCAGCCCACGCCCAAACAGATCGACATGCGGCGAATCGTGTTCGCACTGGATCCCGTCAAGGACGTCGACGGTTTCCATCCGCTCAACGCGGGTCTGGTTGCGCTCGGGCTGCCCGGAGGCGTCGAACCGTGCACATCCGCCGGCATCATCGAGCTGCTGCTGCGCTCCGGTATCGCGATCGAGGGCGCGAACGCGGTGGTGGTAGGACGCAGCAACCTCGTCGGCAAGCCGACTGCTCTGCTGCTGCTCAAACGGCACGCGACCGTGACCCTGTGTCACACGCGAACGAAGGACCTCGGGAGTCACACGTTGACCGCCGACATCCTCGTCGCCGCAGCCGGCCGCGCCAACCTTGTCAGCAAGGAGATGGTCAAGGCGGGGGCCGTCGTCGTGGACGTCAGCACCAATTGGGTCGACGGCCACCAGGTCGGCGACCTTGGGTCCGGCGTCGAAAACGTGGCCGGTTGGCTCACCCCCAACCCGGGTGGTGTCGGTCCGATGACGCGCGCGATGCTGATCCGCAACACGTACGAGGCCGAGGTCCGGCGGAAAGGCTAGGCCGCGCGGCGCAGGACGAAACCCAACCAGATGTACCAGGCAGGATTCACGATGAATCCTTCCAGAGCCGCGGGCGCGAGGACGATCGGGTTTGCCGGGCTGAGGATGATCAGGCGAGCGAGATAAATCGCGACCAGAAGCCCGCCGGACAGATATCCAAGGTAGGCCAGGTTCGAGGGAAAGGCCGAGTCGCGACTCATGAGATAAGCGAAGGCGAGGACAGCGAGACCGGCGATGCCGAAAGTCCCGAGACCACGAGGGTCCACGGCGCTGGGCAGCGTCGTCGATTGGTCCGGGGGATGAATCGCGTTAGCGAGGTCGTAGCCGCCGTGCAAGGTTGCGGCCAGCGCGCCGGCGAGGCCAAAAACCAGCGCCCACAGCGCATAGCCGCCGCCCGCAGACGCAAGGCGCACGTAGAGGCCGAGCAGGGCGCTCGCGCCGAAGATGCCGCCGGTGAGAAGAAAGAATCCGCTCAGGCCGGCGCCGAGGTTGGGCGACGCCTTGCTGATCAGCACGAATGACACCGAATAGAGAAAGCCGCAGGCTCCCGCGAGCCAGGCGCTCGGATATGCGGTGTGACGATATGACACCGTTTTCACGCCGTGCATGCTAAGCGCTCGCGCCTGACCTACCAGCAAGCCCTCGACTTCATCTCGAAGCAAGGGCGCTTTGCGATGAAGCTCGGGACCGAGCGAACCCGCGCCATCCTCGACCGGCTCGGCGCGCCGGACCGAGAGCTTCGCGGAGCGTTGATCGCTGGCACAAACGGCAAGGGATCCACCGGGGCGTGCCTGACGTCGATCCTTCGCACGGCGGGCCACAACGTGGGATTCATGCCCAAGCCACACCTCATCTCGTACACGGAGCGAATCGAGCTCAACGGCAGCCCGATCACCGAAGACGCTTTCGTCGTGACTCTGGAAACTCTGATGCCGACTCTGGATCAGGTGGCGTCGGAAATGGGCCCCGCCACCGAGTTCGAGATGCTCACCGCGATGGCGGTCGCATATCTCGCTCCGCGGATTGAGCTCCTGGTGTGCGAGGTGGGTCTGGGAGGACGGCTCGACGCGACCAACGCACTCGACCTCGGGGTTGCGATCATCACCAATGTCGACCTCGACCATCAGAAATACCTCGGCAACACCATTGGAGAGATCGCGCTCGAGAAGGCGGCCATCATCAAGCGGGGGAACCGGGTGGTGACGGGTTGCGAAGGTGAAGCTCTCGTGATCGTCGAGGCGCAGGCGGAGGCAATGACCGCGCAGCTGTGGCGCCTCGGTCACGATGTCATCGTCGAGGCGGTCTCATTGGGCTGGGAGGGACACGAGCTGAACGTCAGAGGTCCGCATTTTGCGCACCGCAATCTTCGACTTCCATTGGTCGGCGACTATCAGCCGGCAAACGCCGCGCTCGCAATTGCCGCCGCGCACCTGCTCGGAGTTGTGGGAGACGACGCCATTCGCGAAGGGCTCGCATCGACCTATTGGCCGGGACGACTGCAGGTGATCGGCCAGCGCCCACGCGTGATCGTCGATGGAGGCCACAACCCGGCTGCCATGGTCAAGGCGGGTACCGCGCTCCGCCGGCTCATCGGCTCAGAGAAGCTTGTTGCGGTCTTCGGGATGTTGAGCGAGCGCGACCCGGTCAAGCTCCTCGGCGCCCTTCGCACGCTGCGCCCAGACGCGGTGGTATTCACCGAAGCAACAAGCGCGCAGGGCCACGCGATCGCCCCTGAAGATCTGGCCGCGCTCTACGGCCAGGACGCGCATGTGGCACCTTCGGCAAGAGCCGCTCTCGCCGCGGCACGGGAGCTCGCCGGCCCGGCGGGCAACGTGCTGGTCGGCGGATCGCTCTACCTCGTTGGAGAGGTCCTGTCGCTCAAGGACTAGCGCGCAGGTAGCGCACGCACAGGTACACGCTGCCCGAGATCATGGGCAGCAGAAGGGCCGTGCCAAGTGCGGCCCACAAGAATCCTCCGCTGATGGCAAGCCCGACAACGAGCACGACCGATAGCGCTATGCCGCCGCTTCCCAGCTTCAGATCCCTCGACGATCGACTACGGGTCTGGGGTTGGAAGGCTTTTGCGGCAGTTGAGGGTGCCAAGCGTGGCCTGCGCCTCGCCGCGAATCCATAGATCAAAAGGCTGATCCCTGCGAGCGCGCCTAGTAGCGTGATGACCTCGGCGAACAGGCCCTCTCGCGTGTCCGACACGCGAGTGACCGCGGCGACCGCAAGCGCAATCAGTGCAACGCCCGCGACGACGGCAAGCCAGCGCACTCAGCGCGGAGCCACAACCAGGCGTTTGCGGAGCCGGCGCATCCCGCGCAGCCACCGATCGTAGTCATCCGCCTTGCGTCGGAAGTATTCGGCGACCTCGGGATGGGGCAGGATGAGAAATCGCTCTTCCGCGAGGCCCTGGACGACCGCTTCGGCCACCGCTTCAGGCTCGAGCGCGCCGTCCGTCAGGAAGTTCACCCCGAGTTGGGCCTGCTCGGCCGCGAGCATGTCCGTTTTGACCCCCTGCGGACACAGGCAGGAGACGCGAATCCCGGCATCACCATGCACGATCGCAAGCCATTCGAAGAAGGAAAGGGCGGCTGCCTTGCTGACGCCATAGGGAGCCGCGAAGAAATGATTCAGGAGGCCTGCCGCCGACACCGTTCCGACGATGTAGCCCTCTTTCCGAGCGAGCATCCCCGGCAGAAGATGTCGCGCGACAAGAATATGAGACATCACATTGACGTCCCAGATGCGTTGCCACTGATCATTGGCTGTCTCTGGACCACCTCCGACCGCGATCCCCGCGTTCGAACAGAAAATGTCGATGCGGCCATGAGTCGATTCAACATGCGTGATGAGGTGATGGATGTCGGTCTCGCGGGAAACATCGCACTGAATAGCGGTTGCCCCGATTTCTTGCGCGACCTTGTTGAGTCGAAGGCCATCGATGTCCGCGACGAAGACGGCGAGGGGCTCCGCCGAGGCGAACCTGGTGGCAAGCGCGCGACCGATTCCTCGCGCGGCGCCGGTCACCACGATGACCCGATCCTTCAGCTCCATGGACACCTCGTGAGCCTGCTCACCTGAAGTTTTCCAAGCCCTCCTGAGATGGCCGGCCAAGTAATCACCGACCCTGATTGTCGCCTGAAAAATTTTCTTGTGGAAAACACCAGCCGGGTCCTTTCCGAGACTTGCGATACCGCATAGAATCTCTCCCCATGGTCGGAGGGGGCCTCGACTACAGCGCCACCTTTCAGCGCGCGATCGAGCTGATAGGAAAACGCTGGACCGGGGCGGTGGTCAAAGCTCTCATCCCTGCGCCTGCTCGCTTCAATCAACTGCTCGCGGGCATCCCTGGCATCAGCGACCGAGTGTTGACGGAACGTCTTCGCGAGCTCGAGACAGAAGGCATCGTCGAGCGTCTCGTCGACCCTGGACCGCCGGTGAGGGTTAGCTATCGATTGACCGCACGCGGGCGTGCACTCGAGCCAGTGCTCTCCGCAGTCTCGGCGTGGGCCGAGAGCTGGCTTGCGACGGCCGCCGCCGCCGTCGGCTGAGGACCGCTCCCCTAACTTTTCGCACCTCACCTCGGGCCCTCCCTTCCTCCATCGTGCCGTTCCCTCCCCCGCCGGCTCACCTCGATCGAGCCTAGGATTCGCAAACACCAAGCGCAACTCAGCCTGTTAAGAGGATCAAAAAGGCATGGCAAACACGACTGATAGGCTTTACCGAATGCCGATTGGCGATTTTCTCCGCCGGCGGCCCGAGGCGCAAACCTGCCAGGCCTGCGGATCGCCACTACCTCGCGGCGCGGTCTTCTGTCCCTCTTGTGGAGTAAGGGCTGACGATCCCCAGGCCGAACCGTTGCACATCGTCGACCGCACGACGGGCCTCTTCAACGACAGGTTCGTGCGCCCCGTGCTCGAAGATGAGCTGGCCCGCGCGCACCGCTACCAGCGCAACCTCGGCGTTCTCCTGATCGAGGCCAACGGGTCACTGCCCGCCGACGAAGCCCTCAAGACGATGGCCGCCGCGCTCGCCAGCACCGTCCGCGACGTCGACACGCCCGGAGTCCTGGGGCGCACGCCCCCCCAGCTGCTCGCGATCCTGCCCGACACCGATGTGGCCGGCACCGCTCACGCCGCCAATCGTGTCCTGGCGGCCGTCAACGACGCCTTGAAGCCGCAGGGCGCGCAGGCGGCCGTGGGCCTTGTCTGCGTGCGGCCCGGTCAACGGGTGCGGGCGGGGGCGGTCATCGAAAGCGCAGGCCGCTCGCTGCGGTCCGGCCGTCCCGAGATGATGGGCAAGCCCGCCTGACGCTCGAGATCTACCTCGCGCGCCATGGCGAGACCGAGTGGAGCTCCTCTGGTCGCCACACCGGGAGCACCGACATACCCTTGACGCCGAAGGGTGAGGACAAGGCGAAGGCGCTTCGTCCCCGCCTCACCGCGTTGCAGTTCGATGTCGTCTATTCGAGCCCCATGCTGCGCGCGCGTCGCACGGCCGAGCTTGCCGGATTCGCCGATCCCCAGATCAGCCCACTGCTCCAGGAGGTCGACTACGGCCGCTACGAGGGCCTTACCTCCCAACAGATCCACCAGCAAGACCCAGGCTGGGAGCTGTACAAAGACGGCTCCCCCGGCGGCGAGACGCCCGCCCAGATCTACGCCCGGGCAGAGCGCTTCACCGAACTCGCCTCGAGCCGCGGCGAGGGCAGGGTCCTCGCATTCGCGCATGGGCACATCCTTCGCGCCGTCGGTGCGGCCTGGATCCACGCCGACATCACGGTCGCCACGGGGCTGTGGCTCGATGTCGCGACGCTGTGCATGCTGCGCGACGGAGAGCGCGGGCAGGTGATCGCCTTGTGGAACGCGTCCTGATTCCCGCTACGCCTGACGCCGCCACGCCTCACGCCGCTACGCCCACGCCTCATGCCGCCACGCCTGACGCCGCCACGCCTCACGCCGCCACGCCTCACGCCGCCACGCCTCGCGCCGCCACGCCTCATGCCGCTACGCCTTATGGCGCAACGTCCACGTCCGGCTCCGCACCCCGGGAAGGCCGGCGAACACGAGGTACGCGGACGTCACGACGTCGGCGCGATACGTGTGTCGCTCTCCAGGGTTGATCAGCAACATCTCCCCAGGCCCAACGTCGCCTGATTCGGTGCCGTCGTCGAAATGCAGGCTGCCGCCTGTGACGATCAGCGCGACGGGAATCGCGTTGCGATGCTCGGGCACCGACTGGCCGGGCTGGAGGCGCAGACCGACAACTCGCATCGAGCCGCAGTCGGCGATCTGCTCAAACCCAAACGGGCGGGGAGGCTCACCGACCTCAGGCCCAGACACGTGAACATCATCCACGTCACCGGTATCGAAGGTGCGCGCCGGGCACGCGGCACTGTGGTCGTGATCGATGTCCTCCGCGCGTTCACCGTCAGCGCTTACGCGCTCGCCGGCGGTGCGCGCGAGTGCCGTCTTGTCGAGACGGTCGCGGAGGCCCGCGCGCTGGCCGCCACGACGCCTGATGCACTCCTGTGTGCAGAAGAGGACGCCCTCCCGGTCGAGGGAATCCCGATCAGCAACTCGCCGACGATGATCGTCGAGCAGGACCTCCAGGGTCGCGTGCTGATCCAGCGGTCGACGGCGGGCACGCAAGCAGCGGCTGCCGTCCAGGGTGGCGACATCTTCGCCTCGAGCTTGGTCGTCGCCACAGCCACGGCGCAAGCCTGCGTGTTAAGGAACCCGGAGACGCTGACGATCGTGGCATCCGCCGACCACCCCGAGGACCACGCGTGCGCGCGCTACATCGAGGCGGTGATCCACGGCGACCATCCGGACCTGGATCGTCTGCTCCGGCCGCTCCGCGAGAGCGAACGCTACCGGCGCGTGCTCAGCGGAACCTGGCCAGGCTTTCCGGCCCACGACCTCGAGCTGGCGCTCGTCGCGGACCGCTTCGCCTTTGCGATGCCGGTGACCAAAGAGACCGGCTATTTGCGCTTGAGCGCAAGCTATTGATGCCGCGGACCGTCGCCATCACCGCCTCCGTCGCCCCACCGCCTCCGTCGCCCACCGCCTCTAATCCCCGGTTCAGCGAACCGCGAACACGAGCAGAGTCGCGAGCTGGCACAGCTCGGCCGTGGCGCCGCAAACGTCACCTGTCGCGCCGCCCAACCTGCGACGGGCCAGAGCCGCGACGGCAAGGGCTGTCAGGCCCACGAGCGGAAGGGCGATCAGTGCCCGCCGCCAATCGATCGCGGCGGCGACCAGGGCCGTGGCCGAGCCAAGCACGAGGTCCAGCCCGCGATGCCTTGCGTCCCACGCAGCAACCCCCAATCCGGTGCTCCTGACGTAGGGGACGAAAGCGATCACCGACAGGGTGGCCAGGCGCGACAGCGCGCCGCCGACCACGAGCGCGGCGAGCCCCCGGGCGGGCGGCATCGACGACAGCGCGGCTACATCCAGCAGCAGAACCACGACGATCGCTATGACCCCGAAGGTTCCCAGCCGCGGGTCGCGCATCACCTCCAGGCGGCGCGAGGGATCCCCGCCCCCCAGCAAGCCATCCGCCGCGTCGCCGAGGCCGTCGATATGAATGGCGCCCGTCAACACGCATAGAAAGGCGACCGCGCACGCCGCGGCCAGGAGGGGAGACGTGACCGCGCTCAGGATGGCGAACGTGGCACCGGCGGCCAGGCCGATGAGGGCTCCAATCGCGGGGAAGTAGGCGCGGCCGAGCCGCTCGCCCGAGCTGCCGTCGGCGTTGGCCACCGGGAGCACGGTGAGAAAGGACATGGCGGCGCGCAGCGAGCGGATCGTCACGTCCGCGGGATGATCGGGTCGATGATCGGATCTACCGACCTCAGCTCGAGCGCGCGACCCGCGACCATCAGCAGCGAACGCTCGGCGCAATCGGCAAAAGCGACGTTGACCGCACCGAGCAGGTCGCGATAGGCGCGCGCCAGCTCGTTGCCGGGCACGATGCCCAGTCCGACCTCGTTGGTGACGACGACTCCACGCCGATGAGCCAGAGTGCGCGCGGCCTCGCCGGCCAGCGCAAGGATCGAATCAGAGCTCCGACCCGCGCCCATCAGGTTGGACACCCAAAGGGTCAGGCAGTCGACGATCACGAAATCCCTCTCCGGAGCGGAGTCGATCGCCGGCTGCAGCTCGAGCGGCGCCTCCACCGTCGACCACTCGGCCGGCCGCCCGCTGCGGTGCCTCTCGATGCGCAAAGCCATCTCAGCGTCGTCCGCCGTGGCGGTGGCGATGAAGGTCACGGAACCTTCCGCCTGGCGGCCCAGGCGGTCGGCAAGGCGCGACTTCCCGCTCCGGGCACCTCCCAGGAGCAGGACGAACCCCATCAGAAGTCGATGCCGCGGATCGCGCGGACACCGCGATCGAATGCGTGCTTCAGGTTGCGCATCTCGGTCACCGTATCGGCCACCTCGATGAGCGCAGGGGGAGCGTCGCGCCCTGTCGCGATCACGTTCACCGATACCGGTCGAGCCGCGATCGTCGCCACGACCTCCTCCGTGGAGATCCAGCCCCAGTTCATCGGGTATGTGATCTCGTCCAGCACGACAAGGCCGTAATCCCCAGCCTGGATCTTCTCCTGGGCGACCCGCCAGGCCTCGCGCGCGATTGCCTCGGTGCGGTCGAGGTCGCGCGAATCCCATGTGAACCCGTCGCCGATGGTCCACCACTCGACTCCGAGCCTGGTGGCTGCTTCTTTCTCGCCGACCTTCCATTTGTCGGACTTCATGAACTGGATCACACACACCCTCCAGCCGCGCGCGACCGCGCGCAGCGCGGTGCCGAACGCCGCCGTCGACTTGCCCTTGCCATTCCCCGTGTTCACGATCACGACCGACTGGGCTTTCCGCGACGCGCGCGGCGGTGCGTGCAACGGCACCTCTTGCGAGCTCATCGGCGCACGGGTATCACCGCGGTTCCCGACCCGTTCATGTCGATCACCCTGACCTCAGCCCCATAGTGGGCGGAGATAGCCGGTTCGGTCAGGACTTCCGCAGCGGTCCCGGTCGCGACCAGGCGTCCTTCGACCAGGAGGGCAAGGCGGTCCGAGTACTGGCCGGCGAGCGTGAGCTCGTGCATGGCCGCGATCACCGTCAGCTCCTGCTCGCGGCGGACCTGATCGATCAGCTCGAGCACGGATTGCTGGCGCCCGACATCCAGAGACGTCGTCGGTTCGTCGATCAGGAGGATCGGCGCGCCCTGCGCCAGTGCCCGCGCGATGGCCGCCCGCTGCCTCTCACCACCACTCAGCTTGTCCAATGGGCGCGCGGCAAGCTCTTCAAGCGCAAGCCTGCGCAGGACATCTTTCACGACCCGCCGATCATGCGAGCTTTCTCTGCCGAGGTACCCAAGGTGCGGTGACCTGCCCAGCAGGACGTACTGCGACACGGTCATTCCGGCCGGCATCTGCGGCTCCTGGACCAGCATCGCGATGCCGCGCGCGAGATCTCGCGAGCTCAGTCCGGTGACGGGGCGTCCGCCGATCACGATGTCGCCCTGAAAAGGCACGAGGCGGGCGATCGCACGCAGGATCGTTGTCTTGCCCGCACCGTTGGGCCCGATCAGCGACAGCCACTCGCCGGACGCAACCGTCAGATCCAGGTCCCGCACCACAGGCCGGCCCTCGTAGCTGACCGCAACGGAGGTGAGGACGACCGAGCTCATAGCGGCGCCCCCCGAGTCGAGCGCATGACGACGATGAAGAACGGCGCCCCGAGGAACGCCGTGATCACGCCGATCGGGAGCTCTGCCGGGGCAACGATCGTGCGCGCCGCGGTATCGGCCAGGACCAGGAACGCGGCCCCGAAGAGCACCGACAGAGGAATCACGACGCGATAGCTGCGGCCGACCAGCAGGCGGATCGTGTGCGGAATGATGATGCCGACAAACGCGATCGTCCCGCCCACCGCCACCACCGCCGCGGTGCCCAGCGTGGCCGCGACGACCACGATGAGACGGATCCTGCGCGTCGAGATACCAAGGCTCGTGATCTCGTCCTCGCCAAGCGTCAGGGCGTCGAGCAGCCGGCGGTGCAAGAAGATCACGGCCACGCTCAGAACCACGTAGGGGAGCACCAACAGCACGTCATCCCACCCCGCGGTGACGAGCCGCCCGAGGATCCACGAGTAGGCCTGGCGGATGGAGCTGGTCTGCGTTTGCTGGACGTACGACTGGATCGAGTTGAAAAAAGTCGCCATGGCCACGCCGGCCAGGATCAATCCTGTCGCCGACCTGAGGCCGGTGACGCTGCGGCCAAGGGCATAGGCCCCGGCCACGGCGGCTCCCGCGCCGGCGAACGCCGCAAGCGGAACGATGTTGATGCCGGACACCGAGGTGCCGGGGGCGAAGGCGATCGCCAGCGTGGCACCGAGGTTCGCCCCCGCGGCAGCTCCGAGCAGGTAGGGGTCGGCGAGCGGGTTGCGAAACACGCCTTGATAGGCAGCGCCCGCCACCGCCAGGGTGCCTCCGACCAGGACGCCCAGGACGACCCGCGGAAAACGCAACGACCACAGGATGTTGGCCTGGCCGGGATCGATCGACGAGGAGCTACCGAACCATGGGAGAGGAGCCAGCAGGGCCCGCGCGACCGTGCCTACCCCGATGTGGACGGGGCCTGCGAGCACGCCGATCGCGCAGCAAAGGAGCAGGGCGACACAGCCGGCTGCAGCCCAGATCCAAGGGAGCCGCGGCAGCCCGCGGAGCACCAGGGGACTGCCGCTTTCGAAGCGCCTCGCCGAGAGCTTGACTCCGACCGTCACGCCGCCTTCTCGACCTGCTGGACATGGGTCGCGACGGCTTGCATGAAGTCGATGATTCGCGGTCCCCACCGCGACGCGATGTCGTCGTCGACCCCGATCACCTGGCCCGTTTTGACCGCTGTGATCACAGCCCAACCGGGGCGCGCACCGACCGTGCGCAGATCCTGCTGGCAGCACTTCGTGTCCGCCAGCACGATCAGGTCGGGATTCGACGCCACGATGAACTCGGCCGACAGCTGCGGATAGTCCGAGGTGGCGGAGGTCGCGGCGTCGGCGATGTTGGTCAGTCCGAGCAGCTTGTACACCTGCCCGATGAACGTGGCCGAGGTCGCCGAGTAGTACGTGTTGTCCAGCTCGTGGTACACGCGCAGCTGACGAGCCGGTTTGGACACCAAGGCCACGAAGGCGCCGACCTGCGATCGCATCTTCGCCACGAGCGAGTCCGCCTCGGACGGGTGCCCTGAGGCTGCTCCGAGCTGCCGGATCTGCAGATACGAGTCGTCCATGTTCTTGGCCGCAGGCTCGATGAGGATGGGTATGTTGAGCGCCTGCATGCCGTGCACCAGGCCGCCAAGGTCATCCGCCGCCACCACCAGGTCCGGCGCGTAGCCGGCGATCGCCTCGATGTTCGGCGTGAACCCCGAAAGCTTCGTCTTGGGAACGTTCGAGGGGAAGTTCGACTGGTCGTCGACCGCGATGACCTGGGATCCCGCACCGATGGCGAACAGCATCTCGGTCGCGGTGGAGGAGAGAGACACGATGCGGTGCGGCTGCTTCGTGATGGTCACGGTTCCGCCGCCCGGCTGCGCGATCGTCACCGGAAAGTGGGCGCCCTGAGCGCTAGTCGTCGCCGATTGCGCACCTCCGCACGATGTCAGCGCAAAGCAAACGGCGAAGCAAAACAGTCCGACCGGGCCGGCCAGTTTCGCGCTGGCCTTGGGCTGATGCTTCTGCATCGACCTGTCCTCCCGCGGCAACCACCCACCTGGCAGGGAAACCTCGCCGCAGGAGGCATCCCCACTGATCCGCGCAAGTGGGACGTCCGCTCAAGGAATGGGTCTCCTGGCTTGTGGATCACCGCGTCTCGGCCGCCTTCCCAAGGACTTCGCCTCAGTGGCCGCCGGCCGAACGCTCCCCACTCACAGTTGCGCGACAGCGCCGGATTTGGACCGGCTTCCCGCATTCGGTGAGCTATTCAGTTGTGCGAATTCATTATGAGCGGTGAGAAACACCCGCCTCGTCGAACGTCGCCATCTCATTGAGCAGTCGCACCGCAGCGCGAACAATGGGCAGGGCGAGCGCGGCGCCCGTGCCCTCGCCGAGCCGGAGGTCGAGGTCGAGCAGCGGATGCAGTCTGAGCCGGTCGAGGACCGCGCCGTGGCCGAGCTCGGACGATCGGTGCGAGGCGATCATGTAACCGCTCGCCGCCGGTTCCATCGCCGCCGCCACCAGCGCGGAAGCGCCAGAGATGAAGCCGTCGACGACCACAGGTTTACGGTCTCCCGCGGCGCCAAGGATCACGCCCACCAGGCCCGCGATCTCCAGTCCGCCGACCGCCGCCAGAGTCGCGACGGGGCCGCGTGCGATGGAGTCCGCATTGACCTGCAGCGCCCGCTTGACCGCGTCCAGCTTGCGTTCGAGTCCCGCGTCGTCGACTCCGGTCCCGCGCCCGACGATCGCTCGCGGCTCGAGCCCCGTCAACGCGCAGATCACCGCCGCGGATGCGGTCGTGTTGCCGATACCCATATCGCCCGTCAGTGCGACATCGAGCGCAAGAGACTGCTCGCCGACGAGCGAACGCCCGACCTCGATTGCCCGCTCCGCCTCATCGACGGTCATCGCCGGCCCGCGCGTGATGCTGTCCGTGCCGCGCCGCACTTTCATCCCGCGCAGGTCAGGGTGCGGTGGCATGTCGGCGTCGACCCCAATGTCGGCGACCACGACACGCGCACCGACCTCGCGCGCGATGACGTTGATCGCCGCGCCTCCGCGGAGGAAGTTGAGCACCATCTGCGCCGTGACCTCACGCGGATACGCGCTCACACCTTCGGCCGCCACGCCATGGTCGGCCGCCAGCGTGAATACGACGGCGTCGCGCAGGGGCGGATCCATCCGTCCCGTCATTCCGGCCAGGCGGACGGACAGGTCCTCGAGAGCGCCCAGGCTGCCGGCGGGCTTGGTCAGCCGCGCCCCGCGCGCTGAAGCCAGCCGCATCGCTCCTTCGTCCAGCGGCGGGATCGTCATGCCGAGGTACGTTAGCCGCCGTGACGTTTCTTCAGTTCCGCACGCTCTGCCTGGCGATGCCCGAGGCGGAAGAGGTCGAGACGTGGGGCGAGGCGACGTTCCGCGTGCGCAAACGGATCTTCGCCATGGGGGCGCCCGAAGCCAAATCGGTTTCGGTCAAGGCGTCGCTCGACGACCAGGCAGGTTTGATCGCCATGGACCCCAAGACTTTCGCGGCCTCCGCCTATACAGGCCGCTTCGGCTGGGTCAGCGTGCGCCTGCCTGGGTTGAGCAGACAGCTCGGAGAGCGGCTGGTCACAAACGCCTGGGAGCGGACGGCCCCCAGGCGACTACAACGTCAGAATGCGCGGCGCCCGTAGCCCCGACGACCGGCGAACAGACGAACAACGAGCAAAAGGATCGCGGCCCCGATGAACGCCATGATCATCGCGCTGATGATCGGGTGGCCGGCCAAAGCGATGTTGAAGTGGAAGAAGCCCGCGAGCACGATCCCCCCGAACAACCCGCCGAGGATGCCGACGATGATGTCCCAGAAGAGTCCCAGGCCGTGACCCAGTGCCAGGTGGCTCGCCAGGAAACCGGCCACCAACCCCACCAGCATCCACACCAGGATGGAGTCGAGGTCGATGGTGACGGGCGAACCGTTGATAGAAATGACCATTTCAGGCCCCCTTTACAAAACTAGAACGCGCCACTCGTAAAACGCGCTCCAGCTTCAGGTCACCTTGGCGGCAAGATCGTTCAGTGCCGCCCCGAGCACCCGGTTGAAGGCGGGGTAAGGGTGAATCACGTCGGCCAGCGCGCCCACCGGCGTGCCGAGCTTCACCGCCAGGACGAGCTCGCCCAGGATCTCGCCCGCGCGAGGCGTGACCAGGGTCGCGCCGACGAGCGTGCGGCGGGCCCGGTCGCCGATCAGCTTCAGGGTTCCGCCATGGAAGTCGCTGATGTAGCCACGCGCCGCTTCGCCCGGATCCGTGGCCGCCACGACCACATCGACCCCATGCTCACGAGCGGCCTGCTCCGACCACCCGACCGATGCGACTTCCGGATCGGTGTACGTGACGCGAGGCACCGCCGTGTGGTCCGCGCGCGCGTCCTGCCCCTTCAGCCGCCGGCCCACGATCTGGCCGTGGTAGTACGCCAGATGAGTGAAGCCGCCGATGCCGGTGATGTCGCCGGCCCCATAGATCCCGTCGCGCGCCTCGAGGGTCTGCGGGTCGACCTTCAACCAGCCCTTGTCCGTCTGCGCGAGCCCGGCCGGTTTCCAGGCCTCGAAGTTCGGTCGCCGGCCCGTTGCGACCAAGAGCCGCGCGCCGGAGACGACCGCGCCGGACTTCAGATGCACGACCACGTCGTCGCCTTGGCTCTCGACGGCGACACAGGGGTCGCCCACCAAAATGTCGATGCTGTCGGCCTTCAGGTGGGGCAGGAGCGCCGCTCCGGCTTCTGGCTCTTCCAGCCCGAGGAAGCGCGGCCCAGCCTCGACGATCGTGACCTTCGAGCCAAGCCTGGCGAAAGCCTGCGCAAGCTCGACACCGACGGCGCCGCCGCCCAGGACGACAAGCCGCGTGGGCAGCTCGCGTGGCACCGCCGCCTGACGGTTGGTCCAGTACTTCACCTTGTCGAGGCCCTCGATCGGAGGGATCGCGGCGGTGCCGCCGTTGGCGATGACCACCGCCTTGCGTGCGACGAGCTGCTCGCCGCCGACCTCGATCGTACGCAGGTCGATCATCTTGCCCGCGCCGCGCACGAGCCTTGCGCCGGTCTTGATGAGAGCTACGGCAGGCCGGCTGTCGTCGAGGTCGCGTGCCATCCACAGCACGCGCTTCGAGACTTTGGGGAAGTCGACGTCCCACTCCACACGCGAAGCCGCAAGCGAGCGCGCACGCCCGGCCTCCTCGAGCGTCTCGCCGGAGCGCAGCAGGGTCTTCGAGGGAACGCACCCCCAGTACGGACACTCACCTCCGACGAGCTCGCGTTCCACGACCGCGAGGGAAAGCCCGCTGCCCTCCAGCTCACCCGCGAGCGCTTCTCCCGCCACCCCGCCGCCCAGGCACACGACGTCAAACTCCTGCGGCAACGTTGTCTCCTCCTTCGACGCTTTCGCGCCGTAACGACTCGAGTAGCGACGTCGCAGTGAACGCGCCCGCGTAGCGGTCGCCATCGAAAACAGCAGCCCGTTCGGTGGGACTGCTCAGCGCGGCTGCGAAAGCCTCGGTCAGCGTGCTCGAGAGAGGTACGCGCGGCTCGCCTGCCCCGGGCCCCCCGTCAGGCCTGTCAAGGGTTTGCGGGTTGATCCGCACAACCGACATCCGGCGGACGAGCCTCTCCCGGCCCAGGAACTCGGCCACGTACTCGCTGGCCGGCCGGGTGAGGATCTTCTCTGGCGTGTCGTACTGGGCGATCTCGGCCTGCATCTTCAAAAGGCAGATCCGGTCGCCCACGATCACGGCCTCGTCGATGTCGTGCGTCACGAAGACCACCGTCTTGCGCATGGAGCGCTGGATGCTGATGAATTCCTGCTGCAGGCGCTCTCGCGTGATCCGGTCGACGGCCCCAAACGGTTCGTCCATGAGCAGGATGGGCGGATCCGCGGCCAGGGCCCTTGCGAAGCCGACGCGCTGGCGCTGCCCGCCCGACAGCTGGTGCGGATACCGGTCGCGGTACTCGGCCGGAGGGAGCCCGACCAGCTCGAGCAGCTCGTCGACGCGCTTGGCGATTCGCCTGCGGTCCCAGTTCCACAACCGCGGCACGGTTCCGACATTGCCCCCGATGGTCATGTGAGGGAACAGTCCGGTTTGCTGGATGACGTAGCCCATCTTCAATCGCAGCGCCGCAGGGTCCACGGTGTGCGTGTCGACGCCGTCGACGATCACGCGGCCGTGGTCCGGATCGATCAGCCGGTTGATCATGCGCAGCGTCGTCGTCTTGCCGCATCCGGACGGTCCGATCAGCACGCAGGTCACGCCATCGGGGATTTCGAGGCTGAGGTCGCGCACCGCGTTGGAGCCTGACGCGAACTGCTTGGTCACGTTTTCCAGGCGGATCAAGGCTCATCCAATCTAGTGAAGGCGAGGACCGCTCTCATGGTCGGTAGACCTGGCGTAACCACCACTGCCAATCGTCTCCATGGCCTCTTAAAGGCGAAGCGTCCTTCGGGGGACCCCGCGACGAAGTCGCGGGGCGAGGCCGCAGTCCTCACCCGCGCTTGATTACCGTATCGGAATGAACACGCGGCTATTCCTCGCGTCCGATCAGCCGTGGGTCGACTGGGGATGGCTCATGACTCACGTCCCGTATGTGTGGGCCGCGGTGGTGCAGCACGTCGAGCTCACAGTCGTCGCCGTCGTCGTGGGGCTCGCCATCTCATTGGTGCTCGGCGTCCTCGCGCATCTGTGGCGCCCACTCCGCCTCCCTGTCCTCACTGTGTTCGGAGCCTTCTACACGATCCCTTCGATCGCCCTGTTTGCGCTGCTCATCCCGATCACCGGCTTGAGCGGGACCTCGGCCGAGATTCCGCTCATCGGTTACAACGTTTTGATCCTGGTCCGTAACGTGATGGTGGGACTGGATGCGGTGCCCGCGGAGGTGCTCGACGCCGCAGACGGAATGGGTTACCGACGCTTCCCTCGCCTGGTCGGCGTCGAGCTCCCACTTGCAGTACCGGCGATATTGGCGGGATTGCGAGTGGCGGTCGTCTCGACCATCGGCATCGTGACCATCACCGCCGTCATCGGCCTCGGCGGGCTGGGACAGCTGATCCTACGAGGCCTGATCCAGGACTTCCGCACTCCGCTGGTGGTCGCCACCGCTCTCTGCATCGTGATCGCGCTTTTTGCCGATCTCGCGCTCGCCGGTGCCCAGCGTCTGGCGGTTCCGTGGGGTAGGAGCTCATGAGCATCGGCGACCTCTGGCGCTGGCTTGTCGATCCCGCCAACTGGCAGGGTTCGGACGGCATCCCCACCAGGCTGGGTGAGCAGGTCCACGTCTCAGTCGAATCGGTGGTAATCGGCGCCGCCATCGCGTTGCCGGTGGGCATTGTGCTCGGCCACTACGGACGTTTCGGCAACCTTGCGATCAATATCTCCAACGTCGGGCGCGCCGTCCCCTCTTTCGGGATCATCGTCATCGCGTTCCTGGCATTCGGGCTGGGTGACGGCCCGATCGTCCTGGCCCTGACGGCTCTGGCCATACCGCCGATGGTCACGAACAGCTACGTCGCGCTGCGTGAGGTGGACCCTGACATCAAGGAGGCGGCGCGCGGGATGGGCTACCGGGAGCTGGCGCAGGTCCTTCGCGTCGAGTTACCTCTCGCCGTACCCCTGATCATGGCCGGAGTGCGCACGTCCGCGGTCCAGGTCGTCGCGACCGCAACCCTCGCAGCCGTCGTGGCCGGCGGTGGGTTTGGCCGCTACATAGTGGACGGGTTGGCTCGCAGCGATTACCCACGTTTGGTCGCCGGAGCGCTGCTCGTGGCGGCGCTCGCCCTGGCCACCGAGCTCCTGCTGGCCGGGTTGCAGCGCCTGCTCGTGCCCCGAGGCATCAGGCTGCTGAGCGCGCCGATCTCACACCGCGTCACCACCGCCAAGGTTGCCTAGATGGAAGAATCAAGGCAAACCACAGGTTCGATCGCACGGGGCCTCGGCATGGCCTTGGGAGGAAAGGGATGACCCGCATCAAGCGCTCAAGTTGGTGGATTCAGGCGATCGCCGCCGCTGCGCTCGTCGTCGCAGCCTGCGGCGGAAGTCCCACACCCGGCACGACCAGCAAGGGCACGCTCACCGTCGGAGGCTTCAACTTCCCCGAGAGCGACATCCTGGTCCAGCTCTACGGCCAGGCCCTCGCCCACGGCGGCTACGACGTCAAGTACAAGCCGGACCTCGGGACCCGGGCGGTAGTCGTTCCGGCCGTCCAGAGCGGGCAGATCGACCTCTACCCCGGCTACGCCGCCAGCGAGCTCGAGTACCTGAACAAGGGCAAGGGCGAGGCGACTCCGGACGCCACGGCGACCACGGCCAAGCTCAACACCTACCTGACGGCCATCGGCGCCCAGGCGTTGACGCCATCAGCGGCATTCGACGGCAACGCCTACGCGGTAACCAAGGCGACCGCCGCTCAGTACAACCTCAAGAACCTGTCCGACCTCACACCCGTGGCGAGCAAGCTCGTCTTTGGGGCCGGCCCAGAGTGCAAGACCTACAAGTTCTGTCTGCCTGGTCTGATGAGCGTGTACGGGCTGCATTTCAAGAACACGCTGACCCTCGATACCGACGGACCCGCTACCCGCGCCGCGTTCAAGAACGGAACGATCCAGGTTGGCCTCGTCTTCAGCACCGACGCCGATCTCGACCAGCTCGGATTGGTGGTCCTCCAGGACGACAAGCACATGATCGCCGCGGACAACGTGGTGCCCGTCATTCGCACGCAGAAGGCCACCGACGCGGTCAAGAACCTCCTGGACAAGATCGACGCCGGTCTCACCACGAACGACCTGTTCACGATGAACGGCAAGGTTTCGCTTCAGCACCAGGACGCCGATGTCGTCGCCAAGGCATACCTGGAGGCGCACAGCTACTTCGCGTAAACCCCTCTTTAGGGGATGCGGTTGATCCAGGCGGCGGTGCCGTACTTCGACGCGACCAGCGCGCCGGCCGCGTCGATCTCGGCAGCAGTCAGCGTCGCCTCTGCCGCCTGGAATCGGCCTTGGAAGTGAGAATGGAGTCGAGAGGCGACCTCTGAGCACCCGAGGCGCGTAAACCACGCCAGCGGTGACACCGACTTCTCGGCGCTGCGAACCCCGCGCCCGGCGAGGCTCGGACGGCCGATCCTGATCACGCGGAGCAGCACATCCACGTCCATCGAATGCGCGATGGTCGTGTGATGGAGGACAAAACCACGCCGCCGGGCCTGGGCGGCGCCGGCGATCTTGCCCCGCGGCGAGACGATGTCGTTGATCTCGCGATACGACGCCGGGACGCCCAGCTCCTTGAATGCTTCGACCGCCCACTCGTCGATCAAGGCGTAGGACTTGCGAAAGCTGATCCCCGCGACCAATGACTCGGGTAGGTAGAGCGAATACGTGATCGTGCGTTCGGGCTCGCACAGCATCGTCCCGCCCCCGCTCATCCTGCGCGTGACCTGAAACCCGAGCTCCCGGGCGGCATCGACGTCAACCTCGTTCATCACGGACTGATGCGATCCGATGACCAGGGCTCGCTCGATCCATGACCAAAGACGCATCGTCGGCGGGCGCCGGCCCAGGGTGACCTGTTCCAGCAGCACCTCGTCGAGCGCCATGTGCATGTGCGCCGGGTAAGCGCCAATCGGCAGCACCTCCCAGCTCGCGTGATGCAACCCGTCAGCCGCCACCGCTGCCAGTATTCCTGAAGCCAATGCAGCGACGGCGCACGTTGTGGACGCTCTACGCGGTCAACTTCCTCAACGCGACGGGGATGTGGTTCTTCCTGCCGCTGCTCCCGATCTTCCTCGGTCGCAAGGGCGGCTCGGCGGCGCTGGTCGGGGTCGTGTTCGCCGCGGGCCTGCTCGCCAACGCGGTGGTCCGCTACCCGGCCGGGTGGGCCGCGGATCGCTTCGGGACCCGTGTCGTCCTGGTCGCGGCGATGCTCTCGACGGCCGCGCTGTTTCTCGCCTATCTGCTTCCGTTGCCCATCGCCGCGTTTGTCGTGGTGCGGCTACTGCATGGCGCCGCGCAGGGTGCGTACTGGCCCGCGGCCAATGGCCTGCTCGCCGAGGTGACGCCGCCTGACCAGCGCGGCCGCGCGTTCGGCTACATGCAGGCGACCAACATGGGTGGAATGCTCATCGGACCCGCGGTCGGAGGTTTCATCGCGCTGCTCAACCTGGGCGTGGTGTTCACCATCGCCGCGGCGTTGTCGGCGATAACGGTGCTCGCGCTGGTCACGCTGCCCAACGTCCGCGCCCAGGCGACGGTCGAGGTGCCCGCGCGGGCCATGCAGATCGCGCGCCGACTGCTGCCCCTGCTCTTGCTCGGCGCCGGAACCTCGTACATGATCGGCGCCTTCGACACGATCTGGTCGCTCTACCTCACCTACCGCGGCGCCACCACCTTCCTCGTCGGCCTTTCGTTCGTCGCGTTCGCGATGCCGGCGACGCTGCTGAGCGGTTACGCGGGATCGCTGGGCGATCGCTTCGGTGCGCAACGCTTCATCGTCCTCGCCCTTTTCTGCACAGCGTTCTTCGCCGCCCTCTATCCCTTCATCGCGTCCGTCCCGTGGCTGATCGGCCTGGGCCTCATCGAGGGAATCTTCACGATCTCGGGCGTGCCAAGCACGATGGCCGAGGTCAGCCGCAACGCGGAGCCGGGCCAGTACGCGCGCACCCAAGCTGTGTTCCAGACCGTGCAGACCGCGATCCAGATCGTCGGCGCCCTGGCGGGCGGCGCGTTGTTCACCCTGTCACCCGCTTACGCCTTCCTGTCCATCGCCGTGGTGTGTGTGCTCGGCGCGCTGACAGGAGTGGCGCCTCGCGCCCTCATGACCAGGTTGGCGCGCGAGTCGTCGTAAAACAGGCGCATGGTCGCCAATCCGATTCGTGTAGTGCCGCTGCGCACCGAGGCGCTCGCACCGGTGGAAAGAGCGCGCCTCACCTACAGGGGTGGGCCGCTGCTTGCATCGGTGGAGACGTTCCTCTTCTTCTGGGGCGATGCCTGGGAGCAGCAGAAAGACCTCATGGAAAAGCTGAGCGCCTTCTTCGACTACGTCGTTGCGAGCCCGCTCATCGACCAGCTCGCCGAATACAACGTCCAGGACTACACCATCTCGTACGGGTCAAGGACGGGCGCGATCGTGCTGCGGTCGTCGCCAGGCACCGATGTCACAGACGCGGACGTCCAGCGGCTGATCCAGGACGAGATTGCCTCGGATCCCGCCGTCGCCCAGCCGGCGCCTGACTCGCTCTACTACGTGTTCCTCCCGCCCGGCGTAACGGCTGATCTCGATGGCGCGTCTTCATGCGTGAACTTCTGCGGCTACCACGACGCGATCGACGGCAAGATCTTCTATGCGGTCATGCCGTATCCGGACTGCGCGGGGTGTGCGGGCGGGTTGTCGATCCTCGACGCACTGACCACCACCATCTCGCACGAGCTGTGCGAGGCGATCACCGACCCGATTCCCGGGACTGGCTTCTACGACGACCAGAACGGCGAGATCGGCGACATCTGCGCGTGGCAGACCAAGCAGCTCGGCGGCTACGCGGTCCAGCTCGAGTGGTCAAATCGGCAAGGCCGGTGCGTGTGAAGGCCGCGAGCCCGATCAAGCACGTCGTGATCATCGTCAAGGAGAACCACGGGTACGACAACTACTTCGGCAGGTTTCCGGGTGGCGAAGGCGTGCCCCTGCCGGCCGGCCCGAACCCGCCATCCAGGGACCCCGATCACCGACACGCGGCCTGGCTCGAGCGAGACACGACCGCGCCAAGGGTCTCGTTTGCGCGACACGACATTCCGCATTACTGGGGCTACGCCCAGCAGTACACGCTTTGTGACAACTACTTCACCGATGTGGCCGGGCCGTCGACGCCCAACCACCTGATGCTGATCATGGCCGACTCGGCGCTGATCGACAATCCGAAGGCCAACTACCGCTTGAGCCCGGGCCCACCTCTATTCGACCAACCTTCGCTGCCCGCACTGCTCGACGGGGCCGGGCTGTCCTGGGGCAATTACAACGGCTACGCGTTTGAGCTCATCCGGTACACGAGCGGCAAGATGAAGACCTGGCAGCAGTTTGCAAAAGATGCCGCGGCGGGCAAGCTGCCGACCGTCTCGTGGCTCTACTCCGATGCGCTGCTCAGCGAGCATCCCGCGGACACCACGACTCAGCTTGCGGAGGGTCAGGGCGACGTCAGCAAAGGCAGCCTGTGGACAGCCGGCGAGGTGCAGGCGGTCGTTTCGTCGGGCTTTTGGCCACAAGTGGCGATCTTCATCACCTGGGACGACTGGGGCGGTTGGTGGGATCACGTCACGCCCCCGGAGGTCGAGAATTGGACCGACGGAACGCAGTTCCGCTACGGCGGTCGGGTCGGGTGCCTGGTGCTGAGCCCTTACGCGCGCACCGGTTACGTGTCCAAGGCTCAGCACTCGCACGTGAGCCTTCTCAAGTTCTGCGAGCGCAATTTCGGCTTGCCGCCGCTCAACGCGCGCACGACGACCGCCGACGGCATGGATGACTGCTTCGATTTCGAGCAGAAGCCACTGCCCCCGCCTCAGTAGGTGATGCTGTCGAGCGACCTCCAGCCGTATGAGATTTCCTGGAGCTGCGCCGACCCGATCGTGATCGGCTGCTCGCGTATGTAGGTCCCGCCCAGGCGTTCGTAAAACCTTCGGGCGGCGGGGTTGTCGCGCAGCACCCACACGATCATGTTGGTGAGCCCCATCTCGCGCAGGCCCGTCGTCACCGCGCGGACGAGTGCGCGACCGTGGCCGCGGCCCTGGGATTCCCGCATCACGTAGATGGCGTAGAGCTCTCCCGCGAAGCCATCCTCACCGGCGCGCTCGCGTCCCCCTGAGGCGAAGGCCACAACCTCGTGGCCGTCTTCGGCGACGTACACGCCGGAGCCCTGGTCAGCGATCGTCCGCCGCCACCGCTCCTCGTAGCGATCTTCGCTCAGCGAGTCGAGGAAATCGTCGGGCAGAAGACCGTGATAGGCCGTCCTCCAGGTGGCGACGTGAACCCGGGCGATGGCGGTCGCGTCTTCGACCTCGGCCGATCTCACCAGGCTGACAGCCATCGATTCAAAATCTATCGCGAACCGCCGATGAACGAGCTACCACCGCTCAGCAACCGGGCGCGGCGCGCACTGCCTCTGATCGCCGCGGCACTGACCGCGATCGTGGTGGCGGGCCTTCTCTACCTGAACGCGAGCCTGCGCCCGTCGGCGACACCTGCCGGGTCGGCTCCGATCGCGATCATGTCCGGACCGTACTCGGTGACATACGACTTCATCAACCCATCCGTGGGCTGGGCGCTGGTCCTGGATTACGGCAGCTTCTCGACCGGCTTATCCACCAGTCTCCGGATCTTCAGCACGACCGACGGAGCAGGCCACTGGCAGCTGCAGTACACAGGCCGGGCGGAAGGCGGCCAGACCTACATCCATTTCTTCGACCGCCGGCGCGGTTTCGCCTATGCCGGCGTCCTCTATCGGACGATCGACTCAGGTGTCCACTGGGAGACGGTTGATGCGCCAGGGATGTACACCACATTCGCCAGCCCGTCGCGTGGCTGGTCGCTAGGCGTCGAGCAGCGCATGTACTCGACCCCGGATGGCGGAATGACCTGGACGCGGGTGGCGGACCTGCCTTTGGCAGCCATCCTGAATCCGTACGGTGAAACCTTTGCGGCCAAGTTCCGCGACACGGGCGAAGGCTGGCTGGGCGCCGGTTACCTGGAATCCCCTGTCGTCTATCTGACGCTTGACGGCGCGGCGACCTGGCGCGCCGTCGCACTTGCTCCCCCTTCATCCCCGCATAACGGCGGATACCTGACGACCGTCGCTGTGGCACCTGGGGGCCAGGTGGTCGTACTCGTCAGCGATGAGACGATGCTGCTGGGGGCGTACTCCTCGGACGACCTGGGCAGGTCGTGGCTGGCGCTGGCGCCGCCCCCTGCCCTCTCCACCTTCGCCGACCTGACATTTGTCGATGCGACCCACTGGATCGCATTGCGAGCCGGCTTTGTCTACAAGACCGCCGACGCGGGCATGACGTGGGAGCGCATCGAGGTCGAAGGCTTGCCGGACGACTGGAGATACCTGGAAGCACGCGCCATCGATGCGAAGCACGGCTGGTGGGCGATGCTCGGGACGGCGAGGTCGATGGACAGCGCGCTGGCCATGACGTCGGACGGCGGCCGGCACTGGAAGACAGTCAACGTGCCCAAGCCGACCTGACGCCCTTGAACCAGGCCTTTCCAAGCATCGCACCGTCGGTGGGTGGGCACCCGCCTGGCGTTGACCTCCGGCGGCGGCGTGCCCTGGACCTACGCGAACGTCCCCACGCCGGACTAAGCTGACCTGAAGATCGGCATGGAAGCGGATCCCGATTCGAGTTCGTCGCGAGCCCGCGCCCAGCGTGCTGTGGCGGCGATCGCCGTCTCCATGATCGCCCTGGTCTGCACAGCCGTCGCCTATGCGCATCCGTCGCTGCCGTGGCCGGCCACCGCGACAAGCAAGAATCCAACAGGCGCGCTCCAGAGTGCCTACAGCGTCAGCGCCGTTGACTTCATCGACTCGAAGACGGGTTGGGTCGTCGCCCAGTTTCCGTCGGGTAACGTCGCCATTCTCCACACGACCGACGGCGGCACGTCCTGGACGCGACAGCTTTCCTTGAGCGGCAACGGCCACGCGCAGTACATCAAGTTCTTCGACATGATCGTTGGCGTCTTCGCAGTGCTCGGGGGCAGCCCCGTGCTCTATCACACGTATGACGGCGGCGCGTCTTGGGCCGCGACGCCCACGTTGAGCCCCGATGCCTCACTGCTTTCGGTGTCGTTCATCGATTCACGTCATGGATGGATGCTGGCCCGACAAACAGGCGAGACACCAGGCTCGCCGGCCAACCTGTACCGAACAGAGGACCGCGGTCGGAGCTGGATCAACCTCGGTCAGCCTCTCCCCATCCCTCGGCAGGCATATCAAGTCCGCTTCTCGTCACTGACGACGGGATGGCTCGCCACTTCGGGGCCTGAACCCTACGCATACCGGTCCGAAGATCTCGGCGACAGCTGGTCACCTGTGGCGCTTCCCTCGCCACGCGGCGGCTGGCCTGCGACAGGACAGTTCTTCGTCGGCGTTCAGCCGACGTCAGGAGGCGGCGCCCTCGCGTCGGTCGTCTATTTCCCGCCGGTCAGGGGCCGCAGCGGCGTCGGCGGCTCCATCCGCGCCTTTCCGCCTCTGACCGTCCGCGTTTTCGATGGCGGAAAGCCGGACACCTACACGTATACGACCGTCCTCGACCGGCTCTCGACCGGCGGCCGCGCCGGGGCTCAGGCGCCGAACGAGACCGTGCTCAGCACGGTGGACAACGGCACCAGCTGGACCCCGATCCGGCCACCCTCCGGCGTGGGTGCGATCGGCTACTTCGACGCCGCCGACTGGTGGTGGGTCGGCGCCGGGTCGCTGTCGAGAACCACCGACGGAGGCGTCAGCTGGACCAACCCCGAGAGCATCCGTGTCGTGGAGCCGTTGCCCGGCTCGTTGCAGCTTCTCGACGGCGCCCACGCCTGGTTCGCCGCCTCGGTGGAATCGCGTCCGGTGCTCGAATCGACGGATGACGCCGGACTTCACTGGCGGATCGTCTTGCTGCCGGCGGTCGCGGACAGCCCTCAGGCCTTGACGTAGGCGATCACGGCGCGCGCCTCGGCGACGACCCGGCCGTCGGCCTGCTCGACGGTCGTCTCGCAGAAAGCCAGCCGCTTGGTGCGATGCCGGACCGTCGCCCGAGCCACCAGCCGGCCGGGTTTCGCGGGCCGCAGGAAGTCGACCTTCAGGTCGGCGGTGACGGTGGTTTCCCCTTCCTCCGCGTGGGTGAACGCGACGGATGCGAGCGCTTCATCGGCGATCGTGGCGATAGCTCCCCCGTGGACGATTGGCCCGCGAGAGGTAGGAAATCCATGCGCCTCGGCAGTCATCGTGGCTTCGAGCACAAGCTTGCCGTACGCGACCTCCACGATCCTGGTCCCGATGTTGGCCACCATGCCGATCGCGGTCCACTCCTTGTAGAGCTCTGGCAGTGCGGCGACCCCGTACCGCAACTCCTCCGCATTCACGGGGAGGTGCCAGCTCTTCCCCATTCATGGCGAAGTGCCCGGCGCAACCAGGGGATGGGGCCCGCCGAGGAGCTCACGCGCCGAGTCCCCGGTGCAGCTCGATGAGCGGTGAGACCAGCCGGTAGCCCATCTGCTCGTTGATGCGCAGGATCGGCGGATTGTCGGCGTCGTTGTTCGTGCGCACCCGCTCGAATCCGGCCTCGATCGCCTGCCCCATCGATTCGTACTTCAGCGCGCGCGCTATGCCGCGGCCTCGCACGGCGCGCGAAGTCCCGGTGAACATCGTCCATGGCACACCGCGCACCACCGGGCAATCGAGGACCGAACAGCCGACGATCGCGTCGCCTTCGCGCGCGATCCAGAAATTCTCCTCGCGCACGCCCGGGTTCTCGAACCAGAATCGCATCCACTCGGCGAACGTCAGGACGCGCCACGGGACCGTGGTCGGGATGTCCTGCTCCGACTCGATCACAGTCGCGTAGAGCTTGCGGTACTTCTCCGGGTCGCTGTCCTCGGCGAGGACGAGCAGCTTGACTCCCAGGTCGCGCATATGCCGCCGGCACTCGTGGCGCGCGGCGAGGATCTCGTCACGGTGCTTCAGCAGGTCGAGCTCCGACATTCGCATCCTGCGGTCTTCGCGATAACCGAGGCGTTCCAGGGCGGCAGCCTCGAGCTTGAAGTCTTCGCGCACCCGCGCGACAGCGGTCGCCGCTCCTTCACCGCGGAGCCATTTCTCCGCGATCTCGACCAGCTCCGCGTAAAGCGAGTCGCTCCACGTGTCCGGATGCAGGGTCACGCGGACGGTGCCATAGCGCTTCTCCTCACCGTCCCAGAACTCGTGTGCCGCGCTTACATAAGCGCGCCACCAGTGCCGAAGCAGCACCGGATCGCGTGGTTCCTCGGGGTCACGCACGCTATCGAGGTCCGCGACCAGCGCCGCGTCGTCGAGCGAGGCCGGCCGCAGTTTGAGCTCCGAAATCGTCTCCGGCATATCTTTACTGGAAGGGTAAAGTCTGGAGGTTGATAGCCAGGCGCGTCGGTGAGAGGGTTGGGTTCGGCAGCCGTCGCAGCCGCGCCGTGCACCGGCTCGCACTTTCGCCCGCGTGCTGGGGTGTGAACGAGGATGGCGAATGGGGCCACCAGATCGACGCCGAGCGCGTCCTCTCTGAGGCCGCCGCTGTGGGCGAAGGCGCGATCACGGCTGGGCCGCCGGGATTTCTGCCCAACCGCAGCGATCAAGCCAGGTCCCTGCTCCGCCGCCAGCACGTGCAGGTTGTGGCCGGGCAGGTGCATGCGATCCTTCATCATCACGCCACGCGCGGACCGGAGCTCGCGCACATCGACGGCCACGCGCACTGGCTCGCGGCGATCGGCGCCGGCACCCTTGTTCTCTCCGCGATTCCGGAGCGATCGCCGAACGCGGCGCGGCCAGGGCCGCTCTCGAACGCGGAATGGGCGCATCTGCTGCACCTGGTCGGATCCGTCGAACACGTCTGCGCTCGCCACCGCCTGAAGCTCGCCGTGCAACCGCGCTTCGGCAGCACGATCCAGGGCCCCGAGGAGATCGAGCGTCTGCTGGTCGGATCCGAGGCAGGCGTGTGCCTCGACATCGCGCACCTGGTGATCGCGGGCGCGGACCCGGTCGAGGTCGTGGAGCTCGCGGCGGGGCGCATCCAGCACGTGCACCTGAACGACGTCGACCCCGATGCTGCGCGACGGGTGCGCGGAGGCTCGCTGGACTACAAGGAAGCGATCGCCCGCGGCCTCTACAAGCCGATCGGCGAAGGGGGCGCCAAGGTCGAGCGGGTGATCGACGCCTTGCGCACGTCGGCCTACCGCAACTGGTACACGCTGGAGCAGGAAACAAGGTTGGCGACCTCAGACGACCGGCCGCTCGGCCGGATCAGCCGCTCGCTGGAGTACGTGCTACCCCTGCTGAGCTGAGCGCTAGATGGTTCGGCCGGCTCCCGCCCAGTAAGGATCGCGCAGCTTGCGCTTGAGCAGCTTGCCCGCAGCGTCGCGCGGCAGCTCGTCGACGAAATCGATAGATCGAGGTTTCTTGAAGCCGGCGAGCCGGTCGCCGCAAAACAGAATCAGAGCGTCGGAGGTCACATCCATCCCAGGACGAAGCTCGACGACCGCCTTCACCAACTCTCCCCACTGGTCGTCGGGCACGCCGATGACCGCCACGTCCATCACGGCGGGATGCGCATGAAGCACCGCTTCGACTTCGGCGGGGTAGATGTTCATGCCGCCTGAGATGATCATGTCGATCCGCCGGTCGCAGATATAGAAGTAGCCCTCATCGTCCCGGTACGCGACGTCTCCCACCGAGAAAAATCCTTCGTGCAGGCTGCCGCGGGTGGCATCGGGCCGGTTGAAATACTCGGCGAGCCACGTGCTGCGGACCATGAGCTCGCCCGGCTCCCCAATCCCGGCCTCGGCCCCGTCCGCGAGCACGAGGCGGATCTCCTGGCCGGGCAATGCGGTTCCGCACGACCCGGGCTTGCGAAGCTGGTCTTCCGGCCGCAGCACGGTGTTGATGCCGGTCTCGGTCGCGCCGTAGAACTCCCACACCACCTGGCCCAAAATCGATTCGGCTCGAACCTTCAACGCGTACGGACATGGCGCCGCCCCCAGGATCACCGCTCGCAACGACGATGTGTCGCGCGGTCGCCTTTCCTGAGCGTCGACCAAACGCTGCAACAGAGTCGGCGCCATGAACGTCGTCGTCACGCGATGGCGTGCGATCTCATCGAGCGCCATCTCAGCGTCGAACTTCGGCTGCAGGACCACGGTGGAGCCCAGGACCT
>WNFW01000910.1_pt1 | contig 30840 bp, 26 predicted proteins | sample 5400131 | NCBI WGS metagenome assembly WNFW01 (sample SAMN13153362, study PRJNA577476) | soil metagenome | isolation source: 20 cm soil or saprolite under grassland replicate 1 | place: USA:California | collected 2016-06-15 | reverse complement strand
CGCCCCCATGGCCACCACCGCCACCACCGCCCCCGCCGCCCCCGCCTCCACCGCGCGCGAAACCATCGGTGGCGACGAGGGAAAGAGCGGCAACCGCTGCCGCGACCATCATCATCTTGCGCAACATGACATTCTCCTTTGGACGCGAGCCGCGCGTCAACTACTGGTGTGAACGGTTCACGACCGGTCGTCTCAAGTGCCAACATCCGATCGGTGGACCGCAAGGGACAGGTAATACGCAGCGTCGCGGCTGCTTACGCGATCTTGCTGGTGCTTATTGCTTCTTGCGGCAATCCGACTATCGGCGCGTCGATGCTGTGGTGGCGCGATGGCGTGCCGACGCCGGCACGAGCCGTGCCGTTTGGTCGCGCATCGCTGCCCTGACCTGACTGTCGAGGTCCGGATTCTATGCGGAAAGCCGGAGTGGATCACTTGGCAACAACCAAGCTGCCGAGGAGAAGTCGCGCTTCACCTCCGTTCACCCGGCCGATTCGATCTCCCCAAAAAACAGCGCGCTGCCTCCGATTGGACCGCCGGAAATCGCGCTAAGCAACGGCAAGTAGGCGGAGCCGACCCCGCCCGCCCAACCAGTTGGACTTCTGTCTTCAACAAATTCCGTCCTTTATCGGATTCCCAGCGAGTCCGGCTGCCCCGAATTGCCGAGGGGCGAGAGCTGCTGCACCGGATTGCCCGGCTGTACCGGGGTGAGCTGCGGACCCGGATCGTTGAATTGTGGTGTGATAGGATTTGGCACCTCGGCCGGAACGCCGCTCAGCCCCCCAAGGGCCGGATGCGGTGTGGATCCTCCAGATCGTGGTGCCGCCCACGCAGGCTGGGTCAGCAGGAATACGACTGCGAGGAAAGCCAATGGACGATGGACTCTCATGGTCAACTCCTGATCTTGAATAGCCGGCCCAGCCCAAGGAGCGTCGACGCCTGCTACGGCCGGTTCTGCCGGGATGTATGCTGCCGAGAAAATAGCGCTATCGCGATTTTGCCGGGTGTAACGTGAAATTGCGCCGAAGTGGCCGCATTTACCGCCCAGCTACCGCTTCCCTCACCCAGCGTTCGAGGTCGCGGAAATTCTGGCGCAATTGGTCAAGGGCAAAACCCAGCGCGAAGATGCGCTCCACCGTGTCGATCGGCAGATCTCGTGTAAGGCCCTCGCGCCGAACAGCGGTGAACGCATCGGCGTAGTCGTCGAGGGCTGCTTCGGCGGCATCGAGCGGCGGCGGATCGCGCCCGGCGGCCAGCGCTTCTCCACTCCGGCGAAGGTAATCGGCTGCGCTATTCGCGACTTGCGCGAGCAGCGGTCCGAACCGTCGCTGAAACGTCTCGGGAAGCGGAACGGCAGCCGCTCGTCCGATCATCACCAGATCGTGACGCAGGCGTAGCAGCGTGCGCAGCAGTGGCCCCGGATCGGGCTCCGCGGCGAGAAGGCTTATCCGCTCATGTCTTGCCTCGGCGACGAGGGCCTCCAACCGCGCCAAGGCTTGGCCGATGCCGTCCTGTATGTGCCTGATCGCCGCTGCATCGTGCGTCTGTATAAAACCGTTGAGCAACTCAGGCAGGGACCGTGCCATCAGATCGAGCATCTGGGCCGCGGCCTCGATCGCCAAAGCATGGGCACGCGCCGGCAGCACCAGGAACGACACCGCTACGGCGGTGAGACCTCCAAGGGCGACCTCGAGCACGCGATAGAACGCCGACGCGATCGAGCTCACATGGGTGATTTCAGGAACCAGGATCACCAACACCCCCGTGAACGTCGCGACGCCGAAGCTGGGATTGATCGCTGCGAGCAGAGCCAAGGGTGCGACCGCAATCGCCAGCACGCCTGCCAGCGCGATTTCGTTCGCGTGGGGGAACAGCGCGGCGACGGCGCCGGCATAAACCGCGCCCCCGAGCGTACCCACCAGATAGTCGATGGTCGCCTTCAGCGACTTGCCGAAGCTCACCTGCGTCAGGATCACCGCCGTCAGCACCGTCCACAATGGCAGGGGAACATGCAGCAAGTGTGACAGTACGAAGCTCAACAGAGCGGCGACCGTCACCCGGAGGGAGAGCCCCAGTTGGGCCCTGTGCTCCCGGGCTTGCGTGCCGAGCGATTTCCACGGTGTCGCGATGCGGACCATGAGGAGCTCCCGGTGCACAGGTCTCCGGCGCGAATCATGGGAGCCGGAGGCAGACTCGTTTTACGGCAACAACAGCTGGAAGCCGAGAGCGCTTCGTCCATGATCCGCTTGATGGTGCGCGCGCAGCGCCCGCACTGCGCGCTGCAGCCGAGGCAACCATAGAGATCGCTGGCGGTATGTGGCTGTGATGCGGCCGCAGTCATTACTCTGCGTACATCGTGATCGCTCAAAACATTGCAGGAGCATATGATCATGGGAATCGGAACTTCAACAGTCCGAGCGTTGGAGCCCTTGGTCTCGCTTCAGGCGGTAGTCCGCAGCTCTCACTGGAAGGGGTGCTGGGCGTCGTCTTCCTGTCCGCGATCCCGCCGTGCGCGGCCGGCGCGAGCGAGAGGTGCGCGACCGCGCGGGCGCCGCCGAGTGGCTGCAGCCACTGCCTGCCATCGCCCTCCGGCACGACATTCGGGGGGTGAAGCCGCCATGAGCGACCCTTGGCCAGGTCCCTTCTCTATTTGGCGCTTGGGAGGCTGGTCAGGTATTCGACGATTGTGCCGACGTCTTCCGGCGCCACGGGGGCCTTGTAGGCTGTGATCATTTTGTTGACTTCGGCGCTCCAGGCGGCCTTCGATAATGCCGGCTGGTTGAGCACCATGCCGGCGGAATGACAGGCGAGGCAGTTGTTGTTGACTGCATCCGATCCCGGGCCCGGGGGGAATGTCCGGTCGCTGTCCGGCAGGTCGACCGTGACCGATTTCAACTCGAGAGGTGCGGCGGCGCAGGCGGCGAACGGCGCGAGCGCAGCGCCCAGGAGAACCCCCACGGCAATGAATGTCCGGAGCACGGCCAGTCCTCTCAGGCCGCGATGACATCGACTGATTCGATGACATTGCGCATGAAGCCGGCGGGGTTCCAATTGGGGGTATCGGGCTGGGCCTCGCCGTTGGTGTTCGTGCAGCGGACCATCAAAGTGTATCTGCCTGCTGACGGCAGCGTGATCCGGGTTTCCCACTGCCGGAAGCCGTACTTCCCCTCGTCCTTTCCGAGCTGAGTCGGGTTCCAGGATTTGCCTGCGTCGCTCGAGATGTCCACCTTCGCAACGCCGCAGTCGCCGCCGAATGCTATGCCACGCACCGGTGTCGGCGCGCCGACAGGCGCCGTGTTGCCGGGGCTGATGTTCGTGAGGAAGGATCGGGGAACCATCCGGTTGATGGGAACCATTTTCACGCCGGTGTCGCCGGGCCGAATGCTGGCGTGCGGCGTATCCGGAATGGTGTAGGCCGTCTTCATCCAATAGTTGGTGTCGGGCTGGTCCAGAATCTCGATGTCGTTCAGCATCTTGACCCAATAGGTCGAGTACCAGGCTGGAACGACGAGCCGCAAAGGAAAGCCATTCAACAAGGGGAGTTGTTCGCCGTTCATCGCATAGGCGATCATGACCTCGCCGTCGCGCGCGTGGTCGACGTCGAGCGACTTCATCAGGCGCGGCGCGTCCGGCACAACCGCCTCGTCGAGGCCGCTGAAGCGCACTTGCACGGCGCCGGCCTTCACACCCGCCCGATCGAGCACGTCCTTCAGGCGGACGCCGGTCCACAACGCGTTTCCCATGGCGCCGTTCACCCATTGGGCGCCCGGCACCCGCGGCGCAAAGAATCCGCGCGAATTGCCCGAGCATTGATTCACGGCGGCCAATTCCACGCGTGAGAACCCATCGAGCATATCCTTGAGCGTCAGCGACACGGTTCGCTGCACATGACCGTGCACCGTCAGGCGGAAGGTATCGATATCGACCGAGGTCGGGATGCCGGCCCAATGCCAACGCACATAGAATTGGTTGTTCGGCGTGAACACACCCGTGTCGAAGACATCCCAAGGCGTCTCCAGCAGCGGCGGTCGCGTCCGCTGCAGGATCATTGAACCCTTCTGGGGAAACTGGGTCGTGATCGATCGCGCGTCGGGACCGCCGGGCAGCGGCAAATCGATCATCCTCTGCGCCCAGGCAGGTGCGGATAGGAGTGCCAACCCGCCTAGACCTGCCGTGCCCAGCAGGCTCCGACGTGTCATCATGGGAGAAGCCATACCTTTATCGATTATTCGAGGCAACCTGCTTGCCGGGCCGTTCGGCACAATCGTGCGCCTCTTCTCCTCATAGGTCGTGCCATCGAGCACAAATCGCGCGGTTGAGTCTCAGCCACGGACGAGCGGGGCGTTGGCGAGATACTCGGCGAGGGACCAAACCTGGGTATCTCCGATGCGGATCACCTCGGAGACGATCAGGTCTTTTGTGCCATCGTCGCCCTGCTCGGTGAAGCTCGTAGCTGCGTCGTGTCCGTCGAGCAGGATCAGCTCGTGCGCCTGCAGCAGCCGAGACAGCATCGCGGGCACCGCCTCGCAGCCGTTCGGTGCCCGGGGGATCCTCGTGATCTCGGCGACGTGCCGGGGATCGCCCACCGCGACTCCGCCCAGGGCCTGTATCCGTTCGGCGATCTCGTCGACCAGCTCGATCTGCTCACCTGCGTGCTTCTCGAACAGCAAGTGCAGCTGATAGAAGCCAGGTCCTCGCATCACCCAATGGTGGTTCTTGTACAATGCGTGGAGGATGTGCGTGTCGGCCAAGAGCTGATTGAGCCGTTGGCAGGAATACAGCCGCGCCTCATCAGATAGCCCGAGCAAAGACCGCCGCACGGTCCCAAACGCTTGGATCTCCCTGCCGCGCTGGTGCAACCGGGGCTGACCGCTCGGCACGCCGTGAGTGGCAACCGGTTTCAGTGCGTTCTTTCTCATGCGGCTGCTCCTTGCGAATGATCAGTGAAGCCCAGTTTGCGTCCGTACCCGGCGCACCTGCGGAGGCGCTGAGTTGGGCATGCGGGAGCTGGGAAGCCTATCCGAATGCCGGAAAAACGCTTGATGCGTATTGCCGTGGTCGTGCCGATGTTGCCGCCATTGTTCAATTGGCCCCGCACAATCCGCCTCTCTTGTCCGTCGAACCTGAGCAGTCTCAGAGTGCTCGGGCGTGGATGCGACTTTGCCCCTGAAGACGCTGCAGCTGATGATCGTGTAGAGCAGCATCAGCGCGAACACGAACAGGCTCTCGCCCCAGAACATGAACCTCGATTGAGGCGCCGCCGCTTCGTCGATGGTGAGGACGAACGGGATCATGCACGGCCAGAATGAGATGGCCAGGGTGGCGAAGGCCGCCAAGAAGATCAGGACGACCATCGCAGTCTCCTCGGGAACGAGCCGCTCGCCCCCTACCAGGTGGCCGGCGCGCGCCGCGGTGCGCGGCAGGCACGCGACCGCAGTCGGCAAGTTCGGCACGTCGATCTCCGCAAAAGCCATGGCGCGCACCCGATCCGATCACCCGGGCCGGATAAGCGGCCCATCGTCCGGCCATTCCGAGATCGTGGCCGGATCGATGTTCAAGTGTTCGGCGACCATCTCGGGCGGCGAATGTTTGAGCCAGTCCGATAACGAAATTTCTTCGTACTGCGCCGTCCTGAACACGGCGAAAAACTGCAGCTCCGTGTTGCCGACGTTCTCCACGTAATGTCCAAAGTTCCGCTTGACGTAACCGATGTCACCCGGGCTGAAATCCATCGTGAGTACATTGGGCCCGGTATCGAACACGCCCATGCGCGCTTTACCCTTGATGTAATATTGCCATTCGTCGGCGTTCGGATGCCAATGCATCTGCCGCAATGCGCCTGGCTGCATCGTTATCAGCGTTGCCGCAATGGTCGTGGACACCTTGAAATTGTTGCTGTCGGCGATCTGCACCTTGCCGCTTTTGGTCTCGCTGACGGGTGCCGATGATCCGAGAGAGAACGTGAACGGGTACGGCGGAGCGCCCGCCTTTCCGGTCATCGCCTTTTTGACAGCAGACAGCTCTCCCGGAACTTTGCCCTGAAAAATCCAGAGATCGTGCAGAGGCATTTTCGCGAACGTCTCGGCCGGCACACCGAAGTTTTTGGCGAGAACCGACGGAGGCGTATGGATGAACCAGTCCGTCACCAAAAGGGTGTTGAACTCGCTCGCGGCGCCATTGTCGAAGCAAATGACGAACTCGCATCCGTCGGGGCCGAGCCCCTGCAACGAATGGGGGTAGCCGGCGGGGAAATACCAGATGTCCCCCTCCTTCACATCTGCCACATAGGGCCGGCCGTTCGTGTCGAGAACAGTGACCCGGCAGTTGCCGTAGGTCATGAACGCCCATTCGGCCGCCTGGTGCCAGTGCAATTCGCGGATGCCTCCGGCCGACAGTCGCATGTTGACGCCCGAGATCGTGTCCGAGATCGGGAAGGTGGACTGCGTTACCTGACGCGCCCAGCCGCCGTCTTGAATGCGCCGCGGCGAATTGTTGAAGGAGGCCCAGTCCATTTGCAGGCTGCCGACGTCGGTCGGAGGCGGAGATACCGCCGAGGGAAACTGACCGGCGACCGCAGGATTCTGCGGGCCCGGATCGGTGACGCTCCCCGGGTTCTTGGCGTTGATCGCTCCTTGCGGCGGCTCGTCCGGATTGCCGAACGAGGCCGCGCGCGCCGTGGCGGCAGTCATAACCGCACCAGCGGCTGTCGCTGCCAGTACTTCGCGTCTCGATATCATGACCCATTGACTCCTCTCGAGCGGAGGGACGAACCCCGTCCAGCGGGTTCCGCATGACATACGTTGCCCATCCCCTCATTGTGGTCTGACCACAACCGGGATCGATTTCGCCGCCGGGGTTTTGCTCTTTGCATCGTGGCGTGCCAACGGGAGCAACGGGTTGGCTTGCGGGTAGTAGACGCTGCTAGATCTCATCGAAAATAATGGTTGCACCAAAAATAGCTCTTTGCCGATTGCCGTGATTTGTCCGCTACTGCCGAATTCGTCGGCCACCCGAGCGGCTGCCGTTCATTCGGCGGGCACTGGCTCGGCGTGGCCGGAGGCCGCCTGCTTGCTCTTTCCCCGGAACATCCAGCTCTGCAGCCGGTCGAGGTAGATGTAGACGACCGGCGTGGTATAGAGCGTGAGAACCTGCGACAAGGCCAGGCCGCCGACGATGGCGTAGCCGAGCGGCTGGCGAAGCTCGGAGCCGGCCCCGGTGCCCAGCATCATCGGCACGCCGCCGAGCATCGCCGCCATCGTGGTCATCAGGATCGGTCGGAAGCGCAGCACGCAGGCCCGGTAGATCGATTCCTCCGCGGTCAAGCCCTCGCTATGCTCGACCTGCATGGCAAAATCGACCAGCATGATGCCGTTCTTCTTGACGATGCCGATGAGCAATATGATGCCGACGAGGGCGATCACGGTCAGGTCGTAGTGCACCGCCATCAGCAGCAACAGCGCGCCGAGGCCGGCCGACGGCAGGGTCGAGATGATGGTGATGGGGTGGACCACGCTCTCGTAGAGCACGCCTAGGATGAGATAGATGACGAACAGCGCCGCGGCGATGAGGATCGGCATGCTCGACAGCGAGTCTCCGAATGCCTGGGCGTTGCCCTGAAAGCTCGTCTGCAGCGAGAGCGGCTTGCCCAGATCTTTTTCGATCTGCTGGATGGCGCTCACCGCCTGACCGATCGCGGTGCCGGGCGCGAGATTGAACGAGATCGTCACCGACGGAAACTGGCCCTGATGGTTGACGACGAGCGGCGCCACCTTCACGACGCTGTCGACCAGCGTGGACAAGGGCACCTGCTGCCCGCTCGATGATTTGACATAGATGCCGTTGAGCGCTTCGGGCCCGAACTGGAACTTGGGGTCGACCTCCAGGACGACATGGTACTGGTTCAGCGTGGTAAACATCGTCGACACGATGCGCTGACCGAAGGCGTCGTCGAGCGTGTTGTCGATCGTGAAAGGCAGGATGCCGTAGCTCGAAGCGACTTCGCGCTTGATGGTGATGTCGAGCTTCGGTCCGGCATTGAGCTGATCGGTGGCGACGTCGGTGATGCCCGGGATGGCCTTGATCTTGTCGAGGAACAGCGCCGCCCAATGGTTGAGCTCACCGGGATCGGCATCATCGAGCGTATATTGGTATTGAGTCTTGGATACCCGCCCGCCGATGGTGATGTCCTGCGCGGCCTGCATATAAAGCGTGATCCCCTGGATCTTGGCGAGGCTGGTCCGCAGGCGCGCAATTACCTGATCGACGCCGGGGCGCTGATTCTGGGGCTTGAGCGCAATGTAGACGCGGCCGTTGTTGACCGTGGTGTTGCCGCCGCCGGCACCGACCGCCGACCCGACCGACGCGACTGCGGGATCCCGCATCACGGCACTGAGCAAGGCTTGCTGGCGCTCGGCCATGGCCTGGAAGGAGATATCCTGCGCTGCCTCGGACAGGCCAATGATCAATCCGGTGTCCTGCTGGGGAAAGAAGCCCTTGGGAATGATCACGTAGAGATACCCGGTCAGCGCGATGGTGCCGAGCATCACCATCAGCGTCGCGAACTGGTGCCGCAGCACGACTTTCAGGCCTGCCCCATAGGCGTTGAGCAAACCGTCGAAGCCGCGTTCGAAGACCCGGTAGAGCCACCCGTGTTCCTTAGTCTCCGGCTTGAGCAGGCGCGCGCACATCATTGGGGTGAGGGTGAGCGAGATCAGCAGCGAGAGAACGAGCGCGACGCTCACCGTGATGGCGAACTCACGGAACAGCAGTCCGACATAACCGCTCATCAGGAACAGCGGAATGAAGACCGCAATGAGCGACAGGGTGATCGACACGATGGTGAAGCCGATCTCGCCCGCTCCTTTGAGCGCCGCCTCGAACGGCGAGGCGCCGTCCTCCATATGCCGCACGATGTTCTCGATGACGACGACGGCGTCGTCGACTACGAAGCCGACCGCGATCGACAGGGCCATCAGCGAGAGGTTGTCGAGGCTGTAGCCGAGCGCGTAGAGCACCGCGAAGGTGCCGACCAGCGACAGCGGCACGGTGACCGCCGGGATGATGGTCGCCCAGAAATTACGCAGGAACACGAAAATCACCATCACCACCAGCGCGACCGTGAGCATCAACGTGAACTGCACGTCGGCGACCGAGGCGCGGATGGTCTCGGTGCGGTCGGAAACGACCGAAACCTTGACGGCCGGAGGGATCGAAGCTTCCAGCACCGGAAGCATGGCCTTCACCCGGTTCACCGTCTGGATGACGTTGGCTCCGGGCTGGCGCTGAATCACCAGGAGAACCGCCCGCTGCGTGTTGAACCAGCCGGCGATCAGATCGTTCTCGGGCGCGCTGATGGCGCTGCCGACGTCGCGTACGCGGACCGGCGACCCGTTGTTATAGGCGATGACCAGATTGGCGTAGTCGTCGGCCTTGAGCAACTGATCGTTGGTGTTGAGCGTGTAGGTCTGGCGCGGGCTGTTGAGAGTGCCTTTCGGCAGATCGACATTGGCCTGGCCGAGCACATTGCGCACGTCCTCGAGGCTGATGCCGCGAGCTGCCAGCGCCTCCGGATCGACCTGTACGCGGATCGCCGGCTTCTGCTGGCCTCCGATGCCCACCAGGCCGACCCCGGGGACCTGCGATAGTTTCTGCAGCAGGATATTTTCCGCATAAGCGTCGACCGTGGTCAGCGGCAGGCTGTCCGAGGTCACGCCGAGCACCAGGATCGGCGTGTCGGCCGGGTTGACCTTCCGGATCGTCGGCGGATACGGCATGTTCGGCGGCAGGTTCGCGGTCGCGGCATTGATCGCGGAGAGCGTGTCGCTGACGCAGCCATCGATGCCGCGGCTCAGGTCGAACTGCAGGGTGACCTGGGTAAAGCCGAGCGCGCTCGCCGACGTCATCTGGGTGAGGCCCGGGATCTCGCCGAACTGCAGCTCGAGCGGTGTCGCCACCGAGGATGCCATGGTCTGCGGGTCGGCGCCCGGCAGCTGCGCGGTGACCTGGAGCGTCGGATAATTGACGTTGGGCAGCGACGCCACCGGCAACAGCGGGTAGGCGGCCAGACCGCCGACCAGCAATCCAACCATCAGCAGCGCGGTCGCGATCGGCCGCTGGATGAACGGCGCGGAGATGTTCATGGGATCGGCGCCTGCTGCGCGCTTTGGGCGGCGGCTTCCTCGGCCGCCTGGCCGTGCAGGATCGTGACATGCGTGCCGGGCTGCAGCTTGTATTGTCCGTCGACCACGACCTGCTCGTTGGCCGTCAGGCCGGAAGCGATGAGCGCCTGGCCGTCGCTGACCTGCGCGACCTTGATGGGGCGGATTGCCACCGAGCTGTCGGGATTGACCACGTACGCGTAGGCGCCTTTCGGGCCCTGCTGGACGACCGATGCGGGAACGGTCAGGCCGTCATGCCGCGTGTCGAGCAGCAGCCGCGCGTTGATGAGCTCGCCCGGCCAAAGCTTATGCGCCTTGTTGGGAAAATTCGCCTTGAGCTGGATCGAGCCGGTGGTCTGCAGGATCTCATTGTTGACGAGGCCGAGCGTGCCCTGAGCGAGCCTCATCGTGTTGTCCTGGCTGTAGGCGAGAACCGCGAGCGGTTCCTGGGTTTTCTGCTGCTGCTGCTGAATTAGCGGCAGAACGGTTTCCGGCAGCGTGAATATCAGCGAAATCGGCTCGAGCTGCGTGACGATCACGACGCCGTTCGTATTTGCTGGACTGATGATGTTGCCCACGTCGATCTGCCGGATGCCGGTCACGCCATCGATCGGCGAAGTCAACCGCGTGTAGCTGAGCTGCACGTTCGCTGATTCGATGAGCGCCTCGTCGGATTTGACGGCCGCCTCGAGCTGCGCGACCTGCGCCTTCTGGGTGTCGAGCAGCTGCGGAGTTGCCCAGCCTTTCTGCGCCAGCGGCGTATAGCGGTTGAGATTGGCTTTCGCATTGGTGAGCTGGGCCTGATCGCGATCGCGGTTCGCGGTGTACTGGTCGACCTGAGCTTGGTACGGACGCGGATCGATTTGGGCAAGCAGGTCGCCGGCGTGCACCGCCTGCCCTTCGGTGAAATTGATGCTGACGATCTGGCCCTGGATCTGGCTGCGCACGACGTCGGTGTTGTACGCGACCACCGTGCCGACGCCGGTCAGGTAGATCGGCACGTCGTGCTGCTCGACCGTTCCGGCGACGATTGGCACCGGCGTCGGCGCGCTAGGCTTCGGCGCGGATGTTTTGGATCCGAGCCCATCGGGATTCCGGTGCGGCCGGCGCCGCCGGGAGAGATCGTCGAGGGCGACGACGAAAACGTGCCGCTGCCGCTGGTTGTGGCCGCTCCGCCACAAGGCGACGTCCCACTCCCGGACATCGCCATTGCGGTGGTGGCGGGGCTGACGCCCGTCCCGCTGATGCCGCCTGGAGGGGTCGCGCTGGGCATTCCTGCGATGCCGCCGCCATCGAAGGTACCGGTTGAACTCGGTACCGCGGACACTCCCGATGTAGAGCCTCCCGATGTAGAACTTCCCGCAACCGAGCACGGTATGTTGCTGCCCGTACTGGAGCCATAGATCGACGTGCCGGATGGCAGCGGACTCACGCCGTCGGTTGCGAGCCCCGTGGCCCCCATCGGGATGCCGGCAGGCCCGACCGGCCGACTGCCCTGGATGCCGAGCGGCGAGGTCGGAAGCATGCCGGGCGAGGAGGTGGATGTCTGCGCCATTGCAGCGCTGCCGCTCAGGAGAACCGCCACCATTGTGGCGATGAACCAACGTCCCATGGTGTCCTCCTACGGTTCCCCGGGAGAACAGTTCCCCGGGGCGGCCCTGATTGGCCGCAGAAAACATCAAGCGTCGATCCCCGCATCCGGCGCCGAGGAATCACTGGCAGCCTGCCGGCCTCGAAACCTCGGCATTGGCACGCGGGCTGAATCGGCGATGAAGCACCGAGTGAAAGCTACGGCCGATGCCCGCAACTGCGCTTCCTCGGAATTGCCGTGATTAGTCTCGCCTTACCCCATTGTGGGGTTTTGTAATCTGGGCTTGCGGCGGTTCCCGTGGCGTAACGGGACGGCGACTAATGTGCGTAGAAACGCCCGTGCTCCGCACCCACCACGACCGACCGACCGATGGCGTCTTCGGCTAGATCGGCCGCGCTCTCCAGGAACAGCATGGCGGCAAGGCGCTCTCGGGCCCGATGCACCCGGCTCTTGATCGTGCCGGTGGCGCAGCCGCAGATCCGGGCGACTTCGGGATAGGAAAGGCCGGACCCGACGACCAACGTGAGTGCCTCCCGCATCTCGTCCGGCAGCCTGGCGAGCGCGGTCCGCAGTTCTTTGTATTGCGCGGAGGCAAGCTGACTTGGGTGCGCCACCAGGGTTTTCGCGTAGATCCCGTCGACGTCCTCGACCTCTCTGCGCCGCTTGCGATACTCGGAATAGTGTTGATTGCGCAGTATGGTCGTAAGCCACGCCTCCATTTTCGTGCCGTGCTGGAACTGGGCGATGTTGGCGCAAGCGCGCAGCAACGTTTCCTGCACAAGATCGTCGGCGCGCTCGGGATTGCGGCAAAGCGAAATCGCAAATGCGCGAAGGCGGGGGATGGCCGCCAGCATGGCGGCGCGAAGCGAGGGATCGAGTTCCATGATCGCGGTTCCTTATCGAGGAGCACTTTGCCGACGCCCCGGAACGAAATCGCAAGCGAGCTTGCGCCAATCGATAGCTCGGATGCGCCGAAGCCGCTCTTTCAGAATTGCCGCAATTCGCCGTCCGTTGCGGCGATCAGGTGTTGGATCGTTGGATGAGCTCGAACCCAGCATCGCCGGAGCTCACGCGGCGCGCCGGATGCCGCCGTCAGGCGGCAGCCACTGCGCCAGCGAGGTCGGCCATTGCCTAGGATCATTCCGCCGCAATCGGTGCGGTCAAACCGGTGATCGAGACTCCCATGCGACTCGCGACCCCGGCTCCGTAGTCCGGATCGGCTTTGTAGAAATGTGCGATCTGGCGCTTGACGATCTCGACAGGCACGCCCTGCATGGCCTCGGCAATGTTGTCCATCAGCCGGGTTCGTTCATCCGGATCCATAAGGCGGAACAGATCGCCCGGTTGCCGGTAATCGTCGTTGCCGTCGCGGTGATTGTAGCGGTCGGCGTCGCCGGAGATCTTCAGCGCCGGCTCGCGGAACCGCTCGTCCTGCGCCGGGCCGTTGAACGAGTTCGGCTCGTAATAGGCGTCCGGATTGCCGGTCAGCGCCTCGAAGAACCGCATCGGGCCGTCCTTGTGATAGTGATGCACCGGGCATCGCGGGCTGTTGACCGGCAACCTCTCGTAGTGGGTACCGAGCCGATAGCGGTGCGCATCCGCGTAGGAAAAGATGCGAGCCTGCAGCACCTTGTCCGGGGACCACGAGATCCCGGGTACGACGTTCGAGGGCGAGAACGCGGCGAGCTCGATCTCCTGGAAGTAATTGTCCGGGTTGCGGTTGAGCTCCATGACGCCGACCTCGATCGGCGGATAGTCGGCGTGCGGCCATACCTTGGTGAGGTCGAAGGGATTGTACCAATGCTTGTCGACGTCCTGCCCCGGCATGATCTGGACGAATAGAGTCCATTTCGGGAAATCGCCGTCCTCGATCGCGCCGAACAGATCTTCCTGAAACGACTCGCGGCTCTTGCCGGCGATCGTCTCGGCCCGGCGGTTGGTGTCGAACTTGATGCCCTGTCGGGTCTTGAAGTGGAATTTGACCCAGAACCGCTCGTCGTTCGCATTGATGAACGAGAACGTGTGAGAGCCGTAGCCGTTCATGAAGCGCGGGCTCCGCGGCAGGCCGCGGTCGCTCATGAGGATGGTCACCTGGTGCAGGCTCTCCGGAGATAGCGACCAGAAGTCCCACATGGCAGTCGGCGAGCGCAGATTGGTGCGCGGATGCCGCTTCTGGGTGTGAATGAAATCGGGGAACTTATAAGGATCGCGGATGAAGAACACCGGCGTGTTGTTGCCGACGAGGTCCCAATTGCCCTCCTCGGTGTAGAACTTGGCGGCAAAGCCCCGCACGTCGCGCTCGGCATCGGCGGCGCCGAGCTCGCCCGCGACATTGGAGAAGCGAACGATCAAGTCGGTCTTCTTGCCGATCGCGGAGAAGATCTTGGCCTTGGTGTACGCGGTTACGTCGTGCGTCACCGTGAAGGTACCATAGGCGCCCCAGCCTTTGGCATGCACGGTGCGTTCCGGGATGCGCTCGCGGTTCTGGTGCGCCAGCTTTTCGATCAGCTGGTAATCCTGCATCAGCAACGGGCCGCGCGGACCCGCTGTTTCCGAATTCTGGTTGTCGGCGATCGGTGCGCCCGCCGTCGTGGTCAAGGTCGGTGCTTTGGACATGGGTTTCCCTGATTTGCAGCGCGGCGCGTCGCACGCGCCTTCTCGGTTTGTTGGTGAGGCCGAGGATGGAACACTGGCAATCTACCCGAGGGCACATCGAGAGCGCGGCTCTTGTTATAGGCGTGAGCGCTGCAAGCCGCTTTGCCGATCTTGCGGCGATTAGCCGAAACTTGCGCAATCCAAGAGATGCGTCGTCGCGACGCGGAACTCAGCAGCCGCGTCCAGAATCATGCCGTCATGAAGACCGTACGCGACGTCCTCAGCAGCGATCGATCGACCCGGTCTGCGACGATCGTGGTTGTGGAGGATGAAGTGCTGGTGCGCATGGTAGCCGCAGACTACCTCCGCTATCGCGGATTCCGGGTGGTCGAGGCCGGCACAGCCGACGAGGCAATCAGAGTGCTCGGAGCGGGCGAGCGCGTCGATGTCGTCTTTTCCGACGTACAGACGCCAGGGAGTCCCGACGGCTTCGCTCTGGCCCGGCGGATTCGGCGTGAGCAGCCGGGCGTGAAAGTCATCCTGACATCGGGCGCGCCGCGACCGGCTGCGGCGGCCTGCGAGCTATTCGAGGCCGGCCCAGTGATGCGCAAGCCCTACGAGCTCGGGGAGGTGGCGCGCCGGACAGGACAGTTTGTTGCGCGCACTAGCTGACGTTGCGGTTGCCGATTTAGCTGGCAGCCGGCGTTGTCACGCCTTATGCCTTTCGGCGCGGGGCTTGTGCCGAACATCCATCTAAGAAATTGCTTCAAGAAGATGGATTGCCGGGTCAAGCCGGGCAATGATCCCCGCGTGAGCGGCCGCGTCCTCCGTTGCGATGGGCTGGTGAAGTCATGACTCCCAAATGGTGCGCATGCTCCTACCGCACTGTGCCGGCCGTGCTCGGCTTCGCAGCCGGTTATGTGGACGGCTGCACTTTCATCGCGCTGTTCGGGCTGTTCGTGGCCCAGGTCACCGGCAGCTTCGTGAGCATAGGTGCCGTCCTGGTCGTGCGCGAACACGGCGTGGTCGTCAAGGTGCTGGCCATTCCGGTGTTCCTGCTCGGTGCTGCCGTCGCAACCGTCGTGGTGTCGGTCGCGCGCCATAGGGGCTGGCGGGCATCACCCCTTGTGCTCGGCCTCGAGAGCCTGCTGCTCGCCGGCCTGCTGGCGACCACGCTGGTCGTGCCGGACATGAACGATCCCGACCAGCCGGCGGCGCTCGTCGCAGGGCTATTCGGGCTTTGTGCCATGGGCGTGCAGAGCGCCTTCGTGCGCTTGCTCATGAGCGGCACGCCGTCGACCAACGTCATGACCACCAACACCACGCAACTGGCGATCGATGGCACCGAGGTCCTGCTGGCACGGCTGTGGGTCGGGCGCACGGCGGGTTTCCCGGCACCCGCGGATATAGCACACGCCCGCAAACGGCTGGCCGAGACGGTCCCGATCGTGCTCGCTTTTCTGGTCGGCACGGTTGCCGGCGCCGTGGCCTGGCATGAGTTGGGCTTCGTCTGCCTGGTGGTGCCGGTCGCGATGGTCGGCGGGCTGACCATCATGGTAGCGCGGCACGCGACGGCGCCGCAGCGAGGCTGACCGATGACTTTCGCTTGGAATGTACCTGGAATGACTTTCGCCCTATTGCCGTGGTTGTGCGGGTCTTGCGCCAAGTCGTGATCGAGCACGGCGGCTATTGCAACCTTCCGGGTGCGCGTCCATTCACCAGGAATCGATCTCGAGTTCGGCCGTTGCCGACTTGGAGCACTTGATGTTCTGGACTTCCGCCGCGCCGGCCGTCTTGACGGCGTTCCTGAGCTCGCTGGTCGAAGCGGTGGAAGCGCTCACCATCGTGCTGGCGGTCGCCACCGTTCGCGGATGGCGTCCCGCCGGCTTTGGCGCGGTCGCCGGCCTGGCGCTTCTTGTTCTGATCGTGGCCCTGCTCGGGCCCTTGCTGGACCGCGTCCCGCTCAACATCTTGCAGTTCGTCGTCGGCATCCTGTTGCTGCTGTTCGGCATGCGATGGCTGCGAAAGGCGATCCTGCGCGCGGCGAGCGTAATTCCCCTGCATGATGAAGCTTTGGCTTTCGCGACCGAGAGCGAGGAACTGCGCGACAAGGCGCGCCGTCATGAAGCGCGACTGGACTGGTTTGCGGGGCTTGCAAGTTTCAAGGCCGTGGTTCTCGAAGGACTGGAGGTGGTGTTCATCGTCATCGCCGTCGGAGCGGGCCGCGGACTGATGGGCGCTGCCAGCATGGGTGCGGCTGCGGCCTGTGCGCTGGTGGTCGGCGTCGGTTTTGCCGTGCATCGCCCACTCGCGCGAGTGCCGGAGAACACGCTCAAGTTCGCCGTGGGCGTCATGCTGTCCGCGTTCGGCGTGTTCTGGACCGGGGAAGGCCTCGGCGTCCCCTGGCCCGGCGAGGATCTGGCAATCCTGGGCTTCGCCGCGTTGTTCCTATTCGTCTCTCTGGCGGCCGTCGCCCTCATGCGGCGGACAGAGGAAGTGCTGCAATGACTACGCTGGCCGCTTTGGTGCGTGAGCTCGCGGGACTGTTCGTCGACGACGGTTCGCTCGCCCTGGCAATTGCCGGTCTCGTGGTGATTGCCGCGATATCGGCAGTGCTGATGCCGAATCTCCCCCTGGCCGCGGGCGCGGTGCTTCTATTCGGTTGTCTCGGCGTGTTGTTCGGCAATGTAATCAAAGCGCGCTGATTCCTGTGGTCGCTTTGCCGGGGTGAGGATCTGGCATCCCGGTTTTCGGCGGCAGGCGTCATAATCCGCTGTGGTTCGCCATGCGTGCGCTCAAATATCCGTGACCACAACCATCAAATCGCTGTGACGGATGTGTCGAGGACATTGGGGCACGGGATCGCGCCGCCTATGTGGTACGTGCCTCGATCACCAGCTCAAAAAAAGCTTCTGCCGGTGGGCCCGTCGGGGCAGGGAGAAGCGACAGGAGGGGTTACTCGGCAACAAGCGAACCGAACAGGCCCCATATCATGGATATCTCGATCAACTCATCCCATAATCCAAGCGTCTTCAGGATCGACGTCTCTCCGGCCGAAGCCATTGCACGCCAGTCTTCTACCGTCACTTTTTCCCCGGCCGAAATCGTCAGACGGCAAACCGCATACTGGCGTGGTCTGCAGGCGGAGACCGTCCAGATGATCAGCCACGAGGGTTTCGAGCTGCGTTTCAAGGGGCAATCCCACCTTCTCATCGCAACCGAGCAAGCTGCGCGATACGACGGTAAGACCCTTCTGGAAGGGCTGCCGACATCCGCGCTCCGCAACTACTCGCATAAGCTGACCTTCGTCCCGGCGGGGAGGACGTATTTCGTCTCGCACAATCCACGCCTGCTGGCGCGTGCGACGTGCGTGTACATCGATCCGCAGGGCGTGCCAGTCGATCCCGACCTCGGCTTCGCCGAGGCCGAGCTTCGGCCCCGGCTTTTCTTCGAGGACAGCAGCCTTTGGCAAACGGTTCTCAAGCTCAAGACACAGATCGGCAAGGCCGATCCGGGCGATCGTATGTATGCCGAAGCCCTTGGCGGCCTGTTGGCCCATGAGCTCATGCGCCCCAATGGGGTCACCCCGATGTCAAGGTCCGCGAACCGCGGCGGACTTACCGGCTGGCAGCAGAAGCGCGTGGCAGATTTCATCGAGGAGCACCTGGCGGAGACCATTTCCCTCAACGCGCTGGCCGATCTCGTGCGATTGAGCCCGTATCATTTCCTGCGGTCGTTCAAGCAGTCCTTCGGAGAACCGCCACATCGCTACTACACAGGGCGGCGGCTCGAACGCGCAAAGGTCCTCCTGGCAAACCCGCGTGCCTCGATTACCAAGATCGCGTTCGACGTCGGATTCAGCGGGACGAGTGCATTCAGCGCCACCTTTCATCGGATGACGGGGCAGGCGCCGAGTGACTATCGCCGCAGTCTTGAATGAGGAGCAGGCAGGATCGCGCGCCGCGCCGGCCCGGATGTGTCCCGACTCGACGGATGGATTCCGCAATTTCGCGCCAATCGGCGCACGAACGGCACAGCGGCTGCCGGCCAAGCCACTAGATTTGCGCGAGCGTGTCCATGGCGGCGCGAACCGCTGCCCGATCAGGCTCCAGGAGGAAGATGAAGCTCTGTCGCTCATGGGATTGAACCCGGGCACGAGAAAACCGGGAACCGTGGCGGCGAGATCGCAAATTCCGGAGTCGAAGAATGGGTATCGTTCGGTTCGCGCTGAGGTTCCCTCACACCTTCTATGTGTTGGCCGCCCGGTCGACCTGACGGAGGGCAGCAGGGTGCGCGCCCGCCCCGAGCGTGCCGCGAACGCCGGTTAGTCGGATATGCCGCCCGCTGATCATGACGAATGCTTCGAGATATGCGGACGGCAGAGCCCGGGGAAACTCTTTTCGTCTGCGCAAGAAGACTCACAGCCCAGCCGATTCAACTTTCCCTGAAATCCGGGCATCAGTTTCGGCCGGCGTCCCCGCTTAGACATTTATCCATCGGGTTCTCGCGACGCCTTCCGTCGCGTCAGATGGATCCCGTCCTGGACGACGCTGTCTGACCGAAAATGCAGGCCGCCGGGAACCCGCTCTGTCAACGGCCGCGACGCGCCATCGAACTTCGGGCGGCGCCGAATCTGCGCGCAACGCGGCGCACCCGCGGGAGCTCGGCATAGCGTGGTGCCGGGGTGCGACACGCCCGGCCGAAGGCAATTGACAGGGACGCCGCGCAGACGGAACCTTGGAGACGCCGGGCGACGTGGTCGAAATCCGGCGGATTGGGTAGGGGAAAATTTTGCCCTATGGGTTCGGCATGCGCGAACCGCCGCGCGCCCTTGCCTACGGCGTGGCGGTGCTGGCGACGGCGGCTTCGCTATTTGTTCGTTGGCCGCTCTGGCCGGTGCTGGGTGATGCCGTTCCGCACATGACGTTCTTCCCGGCGGTCGTGGTGGGCGCGTACTTCGGCGGCTTCTGGCCCGGTCTTCTGGCCACGATCCTCAGCGCCGTCGCCGCAAACTACTTCCTCACCCAGCAGCTTCGCTCATTCCATTTCAGCGTAAACGACTTGACCGCCGCCATCCTTTTCGTGCTGGTCGGGACGATTGTCAGTGGCCTGAGCGAGTCTCTGCACCGAGCACGCCGCCGCATCGTCGCGCACGAGCGCCAACGCGCCGAAGCCCAACTGGAGCTGGCGCGTGTCAATCGTATCACGACCATGGGGCAGCTCACGGCTTCGATCGCCCATGAAGTAAATCAGCCGATCGGCGCGGTGGTCGCCAATGCAAATGCCGCTCTGCGCTGGCTCGACGCCCGACCGCCGGTTCTGGACGAAGCGCGCGAGGCCATCGATTCCATCGTCAAGGAAGGCAATCGAGCCGGCCAAGTCGTCGGCCGGATCAGCGCACTCGTCAAGAAGACGCCTCCGCAGCAGCATCCCCTGGACGTCAACGACATCGTCCTCGAAGTGATTGCGTTGATGCGTAGCGAAATGCTGCGGAACCGCATCTCACTGCAGACCCAACTCGCCAAAAGCCTGCCGCTCGTTCAAGGAGATCGGATCCAACTCCAACAGGTGATGCTCAACTTGATCATCAACGCGGTCGAAGTGATGGGCAAGATCGACGAGCGGGAGTTGCTGATCAGGACGGGCACGGATGCGGCGAACGACGTGATGGTCGAGGTGCGAGATACCGGTCCGGGACCGAAACCGGATAGCCTGGAGCGTCTGTTCGACGCATTCTACACGACCAAGCCCGGTGGCATGGGCATGGGATTGGCGATCTGCCGCTCGATCGTCGAAGCTCACGGGGGGCGAATTTCGGCGACAGCGAACGTACCGCAGGGCGCCGTCTTTCGCTTCACCCTACCTGCGCAGCCGGCGTGAACGAGAAAGCGGGAGCGCGACGGACCGTAACGATCCAGCCGCCGCCTGCGCCTGATCGACTCCAAAGACGTTCGACGACATCGTACCGCGGCTCAGCGCTCGAGCCGGCTCCTGCCCAGTGCCATCCCGAGGCAATGGTCCAGGGTCGCGGCGTCGAACGGCTTGCTCAGAAAGCCGATTGCTCCAGCCTCCAGCACGCGCGTCCGGATTTCTTCGTCGGGAAAGGCCGTGATGAAAATAATCGGCACGTTGTTGCCTCTGGCGATCAAAACGCGTTGCAGTTCGACGCCGCTCATCCCCGGCATTTCGATATCCGTAATGACGCACGACGTTTGCGCCAGATCCGGTGAGTGCAAGAAATCGCCGGCAGAACCGAACGTGTGGCCGATGAACCCGAGGGACCTCACAAACCTCCTCACCGCAACAAGCACGGATTCATCATCATCAATGATGGAAATGACCGGACAATCCGACAAGCGATTTTCTCCGTGCGGTTGCCCGAAACGGGCCGATGGGCATGGCCTCGCGGACCACAGCGAATATGTGATGCCTGACGCCCCGGCGAAAGACATACATAGGTTTCGATTGCGTCAACGGTCGCTGCGGTAATCCTTGAGTATATCGGCCATTCTCACCAATTCGGCGAGTGACGTGGCGCGCATCTTTTTCATGACATGAACGCGATGAATCTTCACCGTGATCTCGGCCAGTCCAATCTCGGCCGCGACCTGCTTGTTCATCAGCCCGGTCGTAACCAAGCCCATTACTTCCCGCTCACGAGGGCTCAAGGACTCGTAACGCGCCCGCAGAGTCGAAATCGCTTTTTCGGCTTCGCGCCGCTGTCGATCGCGTTCCAGCGCTACGCGAACGGCATCCAGGAGGTCTTGCTCGCGCAGCGGCTTTGTCAGGAATTCGACCGCTCCGCCTTTCATCGCCCTGACCGTCATCGGAATATCGCCATGGCCGGTAATGAAAATGATGGGGATTTTGATATTCTGTTTGGCCAGCTCGGCCTGAAAATCGAGTCCGCTCAAGCCGGGTAATCTGACGTCCAACACGAGACAGCTGGTGACATCCGGCAGCCTGCTGCCCAGGAATTCCGACGCCGAGCCGAACATCTCCGCGCTCAAGCCGATCGAGCGAAACAGTCTGGCGAGCGCCTCGCGAACTCCCGAGTCATCGTCAACGACCAGGACGATCGGGTCGTCGGTATCACGATCACGGCTTGGCGAGGGCGTGCGCGCGGTCATGACGTGGTTCCCCGGCACGGGACGACTTGAGGCACCGGACGGGAATCTCGCTCTGCCGCCGGCTGGTGCCGAGCGGCAGCAGTCGATGCACGCTGTCTGCGTCCCGCATTTTTTCGCTGCAATGGACGATCAAATCAACAGCGATCTGCCGCAGTTGCATTGACTCCCCCGGAATGGACCGCAGGCTATGCGTCGATTGCGCAGAACGCACCATGGGTCCGCTTCCGTAGGCACTCACTCCTGGTCGTTGCTGAGACAATCACACAAGCAAAGACGGCGCAAGTCCATGGCTTTGCGTCTTCGGCCGCTAGTCTAGGAAGCACGGTGTGATATGGTCGAACGACGACTAGACGGATTGGGTGCCCTCGTTTCGTGAAATGCAGACCGTTAACGGTGCCAGGCCGCGGAGGATCGCCATGTCCCTGATTCCCGACACAGTCGTCTTCCAGAAGAGACTCGCGACTCTTCCGCTCGCAACCTATCAAGCCGGCGAGACCGTGTTCGCCGCCGGTTCGAGGACCGGCCGGTTGCTGATCCTCAGGAAGGGCGCGGTCGCAATCGTCAAGGAGGCCATCGAGATCGCCAAGGTGGCGGAACCTGGCGCCGTATTCGGTGAACTTTCCGCGTTGCTGGATCAACCGCACACAGCGGACGTGCGTGCCCTGGAAACCTCGCAGTTTCACGTCGCCGATGCGGCCGACCTGCTTGCGCAAGACCCGATCGCGCTTCTTTACGTTGCGGTGGTTCTGGCACGACGTCTTGACGGCGCCAATCAGGCACTCATTGAGCTGAAGAGCCAGGTTCAAGCCGGCCAGCCGCCCAGCGTGATCGGCAAAACGGTCAAGAAGATGGAAGGCTTGCTGGGGGACAGTGGCGCCAGTCTCTATGCCGGCGACCCCTACGATTCGTATGCGTAAGGTGGATGCGCGAGCGGGCCGCCCCAGTTGCGGCTGAAACCAGCTCCAATAAGCAGATTGTACCCGATCGACCGATCGTGGCTACCCGTCCCACCCATCTGCTAACCCGTCTCCTGCGTCAACTTGGAAACGCGCCGGGAAACACCACCTTTGCTTGGAGAGACGCGATGGGGAAATTCTCCCCACAGCGCCCTGGGCCTGCTCAGAGAGACTGATAATGGAGCCATATGAACCGCCAAGCCGCGGAACTTACGCGTTTTCTTGGCGGTCTGGCGGAAGTCCCGGTTCATCGGGACTGCGTGGTGGCGGAGGCAGTCTGATGCGAACCCGTCTCCAATCCCGGATACCCTGATAACCGGGAAAATACAGGGAATTTCGTCGATTTAGCCGGCGATCCGACGATTTTGCGGCTGAGTAACTGCGCTGATTCAATGAGTTACGAGCAAATTCCCTACTCAGAGGAACAGGGAAATTAAAAAGGCCAACAGGGAAACTTCGTGCGCCATCAGGGAAATCCTTACGAACTTTGGCGAATCCCTCAGGACGTCCGGAATCGATCCGAAAGCCGACCAATGGTAACTGATCCCCGAGGTCGCAGAAGTTACTCGATCACCTGGTCGGCGAGCCGGGCGGCACGCGGCGGTTCGGGCTTGGGCCGCAACACAAGGATTTCTGCCTGCGGAAGTTCGATAAACTACTTTTTTGGACGCGACCGGGATCGGTCGATCATTTCGTTGGCAGGTTGCGTCGGGTCCAGCAGCCGCTTGGCCTGTTCGGCACCCGCCACAGGAAGCAATGCGGGGTCGAGAAGTCCGACCTGCACCAGCAGCGTCGCTTGATCCCAATAGATGTGCTCATAGGCCACGCGACCGGCTTCGTCGAATCCCATCACCACCACGTGCGGCAGCACCACTTTGCGACCCGTCGGCGCTACCCCTGGCAGATAGACGCGCATTTCCCGATCATGGGTGAAGCTGACGATCAGTTCGTCGACGACGCGGTTCTGGCCAATGGTGCGCGACAACGGCTTCACCTGAACGTCGTCCGGCCAGTGGCCGACAAAATGATCGCGATAGAAGCCCTCCACCTGCTCCCGTCCGGTGCCTCCTGTGAGCGTCGGAACATGTGTCAGGTAGGGTTCCGACGCCATCGTCGCCATCGTGGCGGCGACGTCCCTGTCGACGAACTCCGCCTTGACGTGGGCGTCGAAGACGGCGCCCAGGTCCCAGGCCGCTCGGTCGCTTTCGGTCATGGTCGTTCTCCGTCTACGGAGGCATCACGTGCGCCGCCAGCGGCCACGCCGCCGCGCCTCTGAGAAGGCGCCAGGCAATGACTTTGCGCCCGGCCAGTCATCGGAGCAAGATCGCGCGCCCCCAAACGGGTGAGGCACATTCCCAGTCGGATGTCCGAAAGGGGTCAATCGCGTCGATTCGAGCGCGCGGTGACATTGTCCGATTAACCTCGAGTAGCGGAACTTTCCAACGACAACCGGTTCCTCAGGAATGTGCCAACTAGCGGACTCATGCACTGCACGAAAAGCACCTTCATTCGATGACCTCGTCGGCGCGGCCGAGCAGCGGAAGCGGCACGCTGATGCCGAGCGCCTTGGCGGTTTTGAGGTTGATGTACAGCTCGATTTTGGTTGCCTGCTGAATCGGCAAGTCGGCGGGCTTGTCGCCCCTGAGAATCCGGCCGGTATAGATGCCGGCTAGGCGGTATGAGTCCGTAACGTTCGATCCGTAACTCATCAGACCTCCGGCCGCAGCGAACTCGCGCAATTGGTAGATCGCAGGCACCTTGTGATGGACCGTTAGCGCGGCGAGCCGTTCGATTCGGCTGGTGAAGAATGCATTCGCACCGATCACCAGCCCTCCTGCTCGCAGTTGGATCAGGTTTGCGAAGACTCCATCGAAGTCCCGTTCGCTAGTGGCATTCAGGACATGAAGCTCCAGCCCGAGGGTGTGGGCCGCCGACCGCACCTGTGTCACTCGGCGCTCGGAAGGAACGGGATCGGCCGGGTTGACGAGGAGGGCCACAACGCTCGCCGCGGGAAGTAGCTCGTGCAGCAATTCCAGCCCCTTCGGCGTGGTCTCCACGAGCAAACCGGTCACGCCTGTGACGTTGCCGCCCGGACGGTTAAGGCTGGCCACCAGGCCGAGGTGGATCGGATCCGAGCCCGTTTCGAAAACGATCGGAATGGTCGTGGTCGCCGCCTTTGCCGCGAGCGCCGCCGGAGTGCTGGTCGCGGCAATCACGGTCACCTGACGATGAACCAGATCGGCCGCCATCGCCGGCAACCGATCATTTTGGCCCTCTGCCCAGTGGTATTCGATCGCCACGTTGTGGCCTTCAACGTACCCGGTTTCGTTGAGCCCCTTGAGAAAGGCCGCCAATTGTCTCGCGTAACCCTGGGCAGAAGCGGCGTTGACAAACCCAATTACCGGCATCGGCGGCTGCTGCGCGCGCGCTGTGATCGGCCATGCAGTCGCCGCGCCGCCGAGAAGTATGATGAACTCGCGCCGCTGCATGTGCCCTCCGTGAGGACCACGCCTTGTGCAATCGCAAAAGCCTAGCACTTTGCGACCGGGCTGTAAGTGAGAAATGGCACCCGACCGACCTTCGAGGCGGATCAGACCCAATGTCGCAGATGGGTCAAACCCGGCCCTCGTGCCGCTGTCGCGACACGTCCGCTTAGCCGCCGTAAGCAGCCCTCAATTAGGTGTCGCCATAGGTCGCAGATGGTAGAGTCGAGGATGGGCGCGGTAGCTTGGGCCATGCGGCATCGCTCCGTTTCCCATCCCCGCTCATCGAACCGGACGTGCCGATCTCCGGCATCCGGCTCTCCGACTGGCTTCACCGTGAGGCACACGGAGAAAAACTCTGACCGCAAGCGTCGTCTTCGCGGCCAGTTCTCTCCTCCTTCGGAGGTAGTCGATCCTGGGGTTTATCGTTGGCACGCCTCCACCGACCAGCATGCCGATGGCAAAGTCACCGACCACATCGATGAACGAAGCGATTGGCCCTGCCCTGGAGTGGCCATGGCGCTGCCCTTTGGAGGGCACGCTGTCAGTGCATCCGCCAGCGCCTCCCGTGCGGGGACACTCCCGTGCGATTTGACGCCATCCGTGGGGCGTTTTAGGGACTGGCATTGTGCACTGGTACTCACCAAGGGCCGCCCTCTTGCCCCGCCGAAAGCGCCTCGACCTGACCCGCAAGATCGCTGACCCAATCGCCATCACGGCCGGCCCGCGCTCGCCCCTGGGGACGTTCCAGGTTTTTCTGATGCGCGGTCTCGTCAGGCGCGGTCAAGCTCGGGGCCGGTGTGCTGCTGCTACCGGGGACTACGGCGCGCGGATAGCCGGCCGGAAATATTGAGACGGACCAGAGGCGTATTCGGTGAAACTCTTTGGTATCGAACTAGAAACGCCACGCAAGAGATCTGGACAACCCAGCGAACGGGAAAATTATCTCTCGTTCATCCTCGACAGAGTGCCGGTCGGGATCATGCAGACTGGATTGGACGGTCGGTATGTGTACGTCAACTCACACTTTTGCGAGCTAACGGGCCGGTCACGCGGGGAGCTTGTCGGGCTGCACTTTGAAAAGATCACCCATCCCGATGACATCCTAGAGAACGCTCGACTGTTTTCCCTCGCCGTAGAAAGCGGCGCCCCATATACCTTCCGCAAGCGTTATGTAAGGTCCGATGGAACGGCGGTATGGACCGAGGTGAATGTAACGGCGCTTTCCGAGCGCCACGAGGGCCTGTTATCTGTCGTCGTGGATCTGACCAGTCGGATGCGCGCCGAGGGGCAGAAAAATTTGCTGATCGAGGAGCTTAACCACCGCGTTAAGAACACGCTCGCAGCCGTCCAGTCGCTCGCTGCGATGACGATGAAGCACACCTCTTCCCCTAAGACATTCAACCAAGCGTTCTCCGCTCGCTTGAGAGCTCTTTCTGCCACGCACAACCTACTCACGCGCAGAGCATGGGAGCGGGCGCCTCTCCATGATCTGGTCGCGGTCGAACTCGAACCCTATGTGGGCCGCGAGCATGATGCTCGCGTGATAGCGACTGGTCCACCGATCGAATTGAGCTCTCGGCAAACGATCAGCTTGGGCCTCGTGCTTCACGAGCTTGCCACGAATGCTGCCAAATACGGTGCGCTCTCTGCGCCAACCGGTCGAATTTCGATCAGCTGGAAGGTCACGGCCGACCAAGGCATCGGCCGCCTTCGTATCGACTGGCGCGAGCGAGGAGGACCACTTGTGAAACCGCCCATGCGCCGCGGCTTCGGGTCTCGCCTCATGGAGCGAAGCATTACCCACGAGCTAGATGGAAGCTTCGAGCCGACGTACCCCAGGCAAGGGTTCCATTGCACCATTGTTGTCCCGATTTAGCGTCCCGATTTAGCTGGCCGATGTCGGGAAAGTAAACCCGAAACTGCGGGATCAGCTTTGCATGATCAGCAGTGTGGAACCGACGTGATCTTCGTGCAACAACAGCAGGCTTCATTTTCCGACGTAATGTGTGTGTGACCGAGGTCACATCTCTCTTCAATCCATTTCCGCTATGGACAATGCTGTAATGAATAAGCGGGTGTCCGTCATGAAACGAGCGCGACTGCTCGGGGGCTCGGCTGCGGACTGGCTAGTGCTCGTCGGCGGTATTCTGCTTGCCGCGCTTTTCGCAGCAATCTTCGTTTTATGATTTTTCAGTCCGGGCGGATCTTCGCGGCTAAAAAGCAAGGACTCCCAGCACCGCCAATGCTACGCCCGCAACCATAACGAGCAAATCGCTTCGACGTAAGCTGAAACCCAAACTATCCCCAAGCAACATAGGCCACCCCCACGCGAATCAACCGGCACGCATGCTAGCGCCATTATCTTTGTTGCGCGAATGCCACGTCTGGCGAAAATCGACTCTTGTACACTGAAAAAGATCCTTCGGCGGCTTGATTCCCACAGTAGCTTTGATGTGATCGACCTCCGGCGCCAACTCGCCGGACCCCGCGCAGGATGGCCAAGCGTCGGATCGACAAGGCCGCTCGCCGGAAATTCGAGCGGCCTTTTCGCGTGACCCTGGTTTTCTCTAGAGAACGAACACCGCCGCGAAAACCGTCACAAGCGCGACACCGACGACAAGAAACAGCCAGTCTGCAGCTTCGAACCCGAACAATACCTCGGCCGTCCACTTTGCCGTCTCGAGCCGCTTGATGAGATTACTCGTGACTGCCGGTGGAGTTTCCGAGTCGCTGCTAACCCTTGCAATAATGCGCTCGAGCTCTTCCTGCAATTGGCTCCACGTCGCTGCCTGGGGCATTTCTTGTGCCCTTGTTTTCGGTGTGACGATATGGGCGTCGAGCGCCTTGAGGTTGGGGCACCAAGTTTCGGTCATTCGCGTACTCCGTACAGGGAACGTAAGCCAGCCCGGTACGAATTACCCCACGGCGCGATTAACGAAGGGTGTCTCACCTTACTTCACTGCCGGTCACTCCGGCGTAGCCGTCCTCTTGGACACCGGGAAGCTGAGGAAAGCCGTCAGGTGACTTGGCGCCTGGTCCGGCGGCTCTCAACTTTACTATCCTGGCGGACCAATCCGTTCGCAGGATGAACTGCCATTATCAACTCATCTGATCACCGCACCAGCGCCACAAAATTCGAGGATTATACCGCGGTTGGGGAGGATGAGTCGTTGTCAGCCCTTTGTCCTCCCCAACAGGACGGTCCCGGTCGCAGGTTGCCCCCTGCCGATCGGGACCGTTTCAGGCGCTCAGGATCGGCAGTAAGCCTTCGGCTAACTCCGCATCGCTCTTTTAGGGAGCCACGATATGCATGGTCTATTCGATAAACTTCGAATGCGTAGGTACCAAGTGGGGCCTGATCCCCTCGAAGCTGCACAGGCCCGGATCGACGAGCTAACTGAAGCTTTGCAGGGCCTAGTTGATCTCAGCGATAGCAGTAGATCGACGGGCATCGCGGAAGTTAAACGACTGCTGGCCCATGCTCGCACGGTTCTCGCGCCGCGACCCGGGTTGGGGTACGCCGCGCATGCCGCTCAGCCGCACTGGGCGGCAAGGCCCCGGTTGGGTTGAGGACGCCACTCCGTGAACCCAGCCGGGCTCCTAATCCGGATAAGCTGGCCGATAACCGCTGAGCCGTTCTTTATGGGCCCGGCCCGCAATTTCCACCGTCGGCATCGAGACTGGTTCTAAGATTTTACGGAACGGCAGGCGCGCGGAAAACTGCTGTGAGAAGCCGGCGCACCAGGCGGAGCCGGTGCAGCGGCTGCAGAGCTTCCAACCTATGAAGTTATGGGCTTCCCAATCACCCCGCACCAGGTCTCGGTGGTGGGATCGGCCCATGTTCAAGAGCGGGCGCCGCCCCCCACGCTCACGCTGGAAGGAATGCCAGCCTCTCCGCATCAGATGGCGGTCTTGACGCCGCGGCCCGAGAATGATCGAGGAGCAGATCGTCAAAGTGCTGGACCGAAGGGAATAATACCTGAAAGCTCAACTCAACTTTGACATTTCGCTCCAACGGCTCCGGGCCGCAAAGATGCAAAGGCCGCCCGTGTTTCCGGCGGGCGGCCTTGTCGATCCGACGCTTGGCTATCCTGCGCGGGGCCCGGCGAGTTGGCGCCGGGGGTCGGAAATTCTGATGCATTTAACTTTCAGTTGCAGATCGGTCCCGGTCTGAGGGGATCATGCGAACCGGGACCGCTCGGTACGGTGAGGTCAGCGTGCCGAATCACTCCCTCGACGGCGCTATCGTTGCAAAGGTTTATGGCGGGGTTGCGGAAGTTTTGGAACCTAATTGGCTCAGTGGCCCTGGCACGGGGGATTGCTCCAGATCCGCGCAGCTTGAGACGCTTGCCGACGCCGCGCAGCTCATCGCGGATCTTGAACAATTCCGGCAGGCGCGGCCCTATTGGAATCGGTGCGCGGAAATGCTGTTGCTCGCAGCCAGGACCGGCGGGAAAGGCGATATTACGGAGGCGACCCGATGCGTAGAGGTGGCGCTGTGGAAGGAAAATTGGCTTAAGGGCTAGGCCGATCGGAACTTGACGGCGGGTGCCGAATTGACTTGGCAGCGGGCCCTCCTCGTCTGCTCGACATCTGATGATGGCCCGAAAACGCCCCAGCTTCAGCAAGCCTGATGACATCGCGCCGTCGGTGGAGTTAGCCATCTTACCAACGTTCGAGATCATTCCCCGCGCAATGAAACAAAGAATAGCACCCGTTCGGGGATGGCGTCTGTGACTTACCTCCCAGTCCGAAAAAGACCAAAACCGGATCCTTTGTTTGGATGCAAAGTATTTGTCGATCGCACCCAGTTGGCCGCTTCAAGAGCCGTTGCTGTTCCTGCGTTATAGACGAAACGGAATTGACGCAAGAGCCACAAATCGGGATTATAGCGAACGCCCCGTGATCGGCCTATAGGTCATCATGGAAGCTGGAATAAGCGAACGCACTCGCGAGGCTGGCTACCTCCACGTTTAGCCTCGTGCCGGCATGCCTGTTAAACGCCTCCAACGTGGCATTATGCTAGGTTCCGTTTAGCATTCAGCGGCGTCCCCTTATGACCCTAAACGCATGCGCTAAATCACATAGGCAAATCGATGAAAGCTGTTTTCATTGAACACTACGGCGACTCAGAAGTCTTGGAATACGGCGATTTGCCGGATCCCGTGGCTGCGCCCGGCGAGGTAGTCATTGACGTGGTTGCGGCCAGCGTCAACGCCGCCGATTGGAAAGCGCGCGCTGGCCAGTATGCCCAATCGAAGTTTCCCTTGGTCCTGGGGCGAGACTTTTCCGGGGTGGTTAGCACCGTCGGCAGCGGCGTCGAAGATTTAAAAAAAAGTGATTCCGTTTTTGGGGTCTGCGAGGCGGGTCAAGAAGGGGCCTATGCTGAGAAGGTTGCGGTCAAGGCTGCGATCATCGCCAAAAAGCCGCACGGGCTATCGCACGTTAACGCCGCTGCCGTGGCGCTTACTGGTCTTACAGCGTTAAGCGCCATCGAGGAAACGTTGAAGCTGCGGGCCGGTGAGACCATTCTGATTCAGGGCGGCGCAGGAGGCGTCGCCAGTTTCGCCGTTCAGCTTGCAAAGCATATCGGTGCACGTGTGATCACGACTACGAGTGCAGCGAACCGTGACTATGTGCGTGACCTCGGTGCCGATGAGATCATCGATTACAATGCGCAGGATTTCACGAAGGTTGTGACGGGTTGCGACGCCGTTTTCGATACCGTCGGCGGTGACGTCGCGCAGAAGTCCTTCGCGGTGCTCAAGCCGGGGGGCCGAGCGGCCTTCATCGCTTCCGGCGCGCAAGCGCCAAAGCCCAATCGCAATGATGTGATATCGCTCAGGCCTGCGGTTGGACGGTCGCGGCAGTCTCTCGAGCGCATCGCCGAACTGCTCGAGGCAAGAGCCATACGGCCTCCCGAGGTCA
>WNFW01000339.1_pt1 | contig 30859 bp, 29 predicted proteins | sample 5400131 | NCBI WGS metagenome assembly WNFW01 (sample SAMN13153362, study PRJNA577476) | soil metagenome | isolation source: 20 cm soil or saprolite under grassland replicate 1 | place: USA:California | collected 2016-06-15 | reverse complement strand
CGATCGCTCGCTCGGAAGGCCGGGTTATCGTCTCCGGCGTTGGAAAATCGGGCCTCGTCGGTCGCAAAATAGCAGCCACCCTGACGTCTACCGGGACACCGGCGACCTTCCTGCATCCCGCCGACAGCGTGCACGGCGACCTGGGAATCGTCGGCAAGTCTGATGTCGCGATTCTCATCTCGAAGAGCGGAGAATCCGCCGAAGTCGTCGGGCTGCTCGACCATTTGAAGCGACTCGGTGTATGTACGATTGCGCTCACGAGCAACGCACAGTCTACGCTCGCTCGCCACAGCGACGTGACCATCGACGCGTGGGTGAAGGAAGAGGCGTGTCCGCACGATCTCGCACCGACCACGAGCACGACCGTGGCGCTTGCTTTGGGGGACGCTCTCGCGATTGCATTACTCGAAGAGAAGGGCTTTGACGCCGACGATTTTGCCAGGCTTCATCCTGGCGGCTCGATCGGAAGACGTCTGTTGACCAAAGTGTCCGACGTGATGATAACCGACAACCTTCCCATACTTCCGGAAACAGCCACGATGCGTGAGGCCGTCGTCCAGCTCGCCGAGCGTCGCGGCATTGCCATTGTGACGAACAAGAAGGGCGCTGTCGAGGGCGTCATCACGACCGGAGATCTGTCGCGATTAATGGAGCACGAGGAGAACGTTTTTCCAGTCCCGGTCAGAAAAGTCATGAGCCGAACGCCTAAGACGGCGCGCGATGACGAGCTCGGAAGCGCGGTATTGTATCGCATGGAAACCCATGGCATCGTCGCGATGCCGGTCCTCGACGGCCACGAACAGATCGTCGGCGTGATCCATCTTCACGACCTGATGCGCGCCGGAGTCGTTTAGTGCGTGCCGTCATGACTTTGGCGATTTTGAGCATTGCCGCTCTCGGAGCGTGCAGTCCGAAGAAGAAGCCTCCGGTCGCGGCGCACTCACCACTCGCGGATTCAGCCGACCAGGTGATTTACGGGCTTCGATTCAACCTCACTGATCAGGGACTCGAGCGCGCTCATCTGGAATCAGACACCGCTTATTTCTTCGACGAGAACACTCGCGTCGAGCTGGAGAAAGTTCACACCACTTTCTTTACCACGACGGGGGCAAAGGACGCCGTGCTTACTTCGCAGCGCGGGACTTATAACAGCCGAACCAACAACATGATCGCGCGGAAAGACGTGGTCGTCGTTTCGGAGGACGGCCGCCGACTTACAACGCCCGAGCTGCGGTACAATCAGCAACGAAACGAAATCTCGAGCGATAGCGCTTTCGTTCTGACGGAGCCCAATCGGCGGATCGAAGGAATTGGTTTTCGTTCCGATCCGAACATGAAGAACATCCAGATTCTCAAAGGCGCGACAGGCGTAGCGCGCGCATTGTCTACGCAGGCAGCGCCTACGCAACCCGTGTCTCCACAGGCAGTACCGTCTCAAGCGCCGCCTTCGACTCGAATCCCGAAAGGGGCTGGTCAACATTCGAGAGGATCCGATAACCCATAAGCACACGACGTTTCTCAGCGGCGGAGTGGTGGCCCATTGCATTGGGCAGGGAAACACTCTTACGGCGGACAGCGCCGAGTACTACGAAGCGGAAGGCCGCCTGTATCTAGTCGGGAACGTGCATTACACCGAGCCGCGCGCAACCGTTACCTCTCGCACCATGACCTACTATCAGACCGACGATCACCTACACGCCGAGGGTGAGGTCGTCGCGATAATGTCGAACGGGAGTACGTTGCGCGGTCCGGTCGCCGACTATTATCGGAGCAGACCGCAGCGACCGATCGCCCGGATGTTCGCGCCGGGCCGACCGACGGTGACGCTCGTCCAGAAGGACACTACGGGCCGCGGACGTCCACCCGACACCGCCCATGTCGTTGCAAATCAGATCAACATGGAAGGCGACAGCCTCGTCTACGCATCTGGGCGTGTTCAGATCACCAGGCCTGACCTTCTCGCCACGGGCGACTCCGCGTTCATGGATAGCGGGCACGATTTCGCGCGGCTGATGCGTCAGCCATCCGTGCAAGGGAAGGGAACGCGTTCCTTCACGCTCACCGGCGGTGTGATCGACGTGTATTCACGCAACAGGCAGGTCGAGCGCGTCGTGGCAACTCCCAAAGGCCACGCCTTGAGCCAGGATCTCGAGCTCGTAGCTGACTCGATTGACCTCCGAGTGCAGGCAAACGAGCTGCAGCGAGCGATGGCGTGGGGGGCTGGAAGAGCGCACGCCGTTTCGCCCGAGCGGGAGATTGTCGCCGACTCCATTGACGCGATAATGCCGGGTCAGCGCATTCGCGAGGTCCGGGCATTGCGTAAGGCCTATGCCGAAAGCAATCCCGACTCCGGGGTCGTCTCGACGCAGAGAGATTGGATGAGCGGCGATACGATCGTCGCCCACTTCGACTCATTGGTTGCCGGCGATACCTCCAGCAAGCCCAAAATTCGTGAGATCGTCGCCGACGGGAACGCCAAGTCCTTTTATCAGATGAAGAACTCGAAGGGCCCGTCGACCCAGCCCTCCGTCAACTATGTACGTGGAAGAATGATCGACATTCTTTTCGCGGATCGGAAAGTCGCTACCGTTACCGTGATTGATCAGGCTACTGGAGTGCTCGTCGAGCCCGCTGAGGCGTCGGCTTCACCCAAGCCGGCAACGGCAACGCCGCCGACGCAGGGCAAGCCGCGTCCTGTTGCCAAGCCGTCCGGCGTTCGACGATGAGCGACAACAACCACCTTCCTGAGAGCATTCGCGCGCTCATTGGCGGATCCTCGCAAGACCAGTTGGACGGTTTCGCACTGCATGCAATCGTACGCGCGGCAGACGACAACGGTATCGCGCGAGTGCGCGACGTTGCGGCAAACTACAGGGACGATTACCTCCGTGCCCTGCGTGTAAAAGGCGCCGATGTCGAGCGCGAGGCGGGGCGCCTCGCGCAGGACGAAGTCCGGTCGTATCTCACGACATCCATCCTTCCGCGTCTCGCCGAGCGGGGAGTGCTCGTGCCATTGAATGGCGATCTCGAGCGCGACACGGCCACCGTCCGTCTTTCAGCTGCCCTGTGGACCGACATCGCGCCGCGCCGCGCCGAATTCGCGGAGGTAATGCGCGAGACCGGCGAACATTCGCGCCTCGCGCTCTCCACGCCTCCGCGCCCGACGATTGTGAGTGGCAGCGTTTTGGAGGCGCAAGGGCTGACCAAGATTTACCGCGGCAGAAAGGTAGTCAACGACGTTGCGCTAAGGCTCCAGCAGGGAGAGATAGTCGGCCTGCTGGGCCCGAACGGAGCGGGCAAGACTACCACTTTTTACATGATCGTCGGCCTCATTCAGCCTCTGTCCGGCCGGATTCTCCTCGACGGGGAGGACATCACCAGACTGCCGATGTACGAGCGGGCGAGGCGCGGAATTGGTTATCTTTCGCAGGAGCCTTCGATCTTCCGGAAGCTCTCGGTCGAGGACAACATCCTGGCGATCCTCGAGACGCTGCCGATCTCTTCCGTGGAGCGTGCGGAGCGCCTCGAAAAGCTGCTCGATGAGCTCAGTATCAAGAGGCTGCGCAAGTACAAGGCGTACGCTCTCTCAGGAGGCGAGCGCCGCAGGCTCGAGATAACGCGAGCGCTGGTAACGGCTCCCAAGTTCATGATGCTCGACGAGCCATTCGCGGGAGTCGATCCGATCGCGGTTCACGACATCCAGACCATCGTCGCGGGACTGCGGCACCGGGGAATCGGGGTCTTGATCAGCGATCACAACGTGGAGCAAACCCTCGACATCGTGGACCGCGCTTACATTATGTTCGATGGACAGGTAAAGGTCTCCGGAACCGTCCGGGACCTCGTTTTCGATGACACCGTGGCTGACATTTATCTTGGTCCAACACTCACCGCACGACTGCGCGAGCGATTCGCGCGCGACAGGGATGAGGTAACGGCGTCGTGAAACCGGGCCTCAACCAGTCGACCCAGCTCCGTCAGGAGCTCAAGATCAATCCACGCCTGTACCAGGCGATGGATCTCCTCTACATGCCGCTGTTGGACCTCCAGCAGCACCTCAAACAGGAGCTCCTCAACAATCCATTCCTCGACCTCGTCGAGGCCGAAGAGGACGAAGAGGAAGAGCAGGAAACAGAGGTCGAGGAACAGCCACAAGCCGAGACAGAAGATGAGCGGACTGGAGAGATCGACTGGGAGGAGATCCTTCTCGACGGTTTCGACACCGCGGGCGGCCGTCGCGAGGAGCACGAGGAGCGCGAATACTTCGAGCCAGTCACTGTCGCGACCCGCGATCTCAGCGACCATCTGCGTGACCAGGTAAGCCTTCTGGAACTCACCCCGCGAGAAACGCTACTCGCCGACGAGTTCATCGGAAACGTCGCCGACGATGGCTATCTCGCTTGCGGAGTTGAAGATATCATCCGCACCCTCAACGACGTTGTGACCAGGGCGGCGGAGGAGGCGGGCAGAGATTCCGAGGACCTTCCGCTATACACGATCGAAGAAGGCCAGAAGATGCTCGCCACGATCCAGAGCCTCGATCCGCCGGGAGTCGGCGCGCAAGACCTCCGCGAATGTCTTCTGCTCCAGCTGCGTGAATCCGGGCTCGAGCAGTCAGTCCCGTATCGGCTGGTTAGAGATTGCTTCGAAGAGCTGATCAACCATCGATGGAGTGAGATCTCCAAGCGGTTCGGGATCAGCGCCACCGATGTCCAGAAGGCGGCCGACGAGATCGCCAAGCTCGATCCAAAGCCCGGCCTTCAGTACGGCTCCCGCGACGACAACTACATCATTCCCGACCTGATCGTCGAGAAGATCGACGACCGGTATCACGTCTTCCTCAACGACGCAAATCTTCCCCGGCTCAAGCTGAGCCGCGCCTACCAGGAGATCGCCCGCGACAAGAAGAAGTTCGATGGCGAGAACAAGGAGTTCATCTCCAACAAGCTCAATTCTGCCAACTGGATGATCCAGGCCATCGAGCAGCGCCGCCAGACGATGCTCAAGGTGATGAATTACATCGTTGAGCGGCAGCGCGACTTCTTCGAGAAAGGGATTCAGCACCTGAAGCCGCTTACGCTCCGCGAGGTCGCGGAGGTCATCAACATGCACGAGTCGACCGTCAGCCGCGTGACCAATGAAAAGTTTGTCCAGACCCCCCGCGGCGTTCTGCCCCTCAAGTTCTTCTTCTCATCGGGTCTTGCTACATCGGATGGCGAGGATGTGTCGGCGCGCGGCATCAAGGCGCAGCTCCAGAAGCTGGTTCAGGAGGAGGATCCGAAGCACCCGCTCACCGATCAGGCAATCGTGAATATCCTGCGTGAGAGCGGCGTCCAGATCGCGCGCCGCACCGTCGCCAAATACCGCGACCAGCTCGGCGTGCTCTCCGCGCGGATGCGTAAACGCGTATGACGTCGGTTCCGCAGGCGGACGCGCCGCAGCGCTTCAAGAGCGGGCGCGGCAATCCCGTCCCGCCTGCGTCGAGCCGGCCTGACGTAAGCATCCTCGTTCCCGCCAAGGACGAAGCTGAGAATCTTCCGCTCTTCATGGAGCAAGCCCGCGCGGCGTTCGCTGGCTCACCGCATCGCTACGAAGTCATCGTCATCGACGATGGATCGATTGACGATTCGTGGGATGTTCTCCAGCGGCTTGCCGCCGAATACCCGTTTCTTCGCCCCGTACGACACGGGATTCGCCGCGGTATCGCTGATGCGCTCCGAACCGGATACCTGCACTCTCGTGGCAGTGTCCTCGTCTTTTATCCGGCGGATCTCCAATACAAGCCTGAGGACATTCCGAGACTGGTTGCGCCCATCCTTTCTGGCGAGTCAGACATGGTTGCCGGCTACAAGGAAGGGAAGTACGAGAAAGCTTTCGTTTCCGGCATCTACAACAGGCTCAGTCGCTCGCTCTTCAACGTTACCGTCCGCGATCTCAACTCCGTCAAGGCGTACCGTCGGGAAGTGATGGACGCTCTTCCGGATCGACCGGATTGGCATCGCTACATGGTCGTGATGGCGGCGGCCGACGGATTTTCCGTATCGGAGGTTTCGGTGCCTCTCTATCCGCGCAACGCAGGACAGTCGAAGTTCGGTATCGGACGCATTCCGGTTGGCGTGCTCGACATGCTCGCCGTCTGGTTCGAGCTGCGATTCGCCAGAAAGCCGCTGCTCCTCTTCGGCTTGTTGGGTGCGGTACTCTTCGTCATCGGCGTCATCGTGGGCATTGTTGCCGTGCTGTGGCGCGTCATCGGCGGCGTCGGGTTCCGGCCACTCGTGAATCTCGTGGAGACTTGCGTCACAGTGGGAAGTGTTTTCTTCGCCACCGGTCTGCTCGGAGAGCTCATTGCTGCGCAGCGCGCCGAGCTGAGCCAGCTGCGCGCGCGTATCGAGGATCTTTCGCGGGAACGCGACACCACGAATCTCTGACCGGTGAACGTACTCTTTCTCACGCACTCCTTCCCGCGATCGGAAGGAGACGCTGCCGGCTCATTCATTCTGCGGCTCGCGGTCGCTTTGCGCGGCGAGAAAGTGAACGTTCGGGTCGTCGCGCCGGCCGGCCAGGGGCTTCCCGCCGCTGAAGAGATCGAGGGAATCCCGGTTGAGCGATTTCGATACGCTCCGCGACGCTACGAAAAACTGGCCTACACTGGCAACATGGCCGGTGACGTCGCTTCGTCGTGGACGGCGAAGCTGGCGCTCGTCGGATTTCTTGGCTCCGATTTCGTGCACGCCGTGCGGGCAAGACGCAGCTTCGAGCCGCAGGTAGTGCACGCGCATTGGTGGTTTCCCAACGGAGTCGTTGGCACGTGGGTCGGCGGCCTCGCTCACATCCCGCTCGTCACTACGCTTCACGGCACCGATGTCCGACTGGTTCGGAAGGTTGGCGTCGCGAAGCCGTTGTTCAGTCACGTGCTCAAACATTCCGCGGCGGTCACCACTGTTTCGCGGTGGCTGAAAGAAGAAACCGAGGGACTTGTCGCCGGAGTCCACCCGACCGTAGCGCCGATGCCCGTTGCCACGGATCTCTTCGCGCCCGGATCGTCTCGCGACGGAGAGCGGCTTCTTTTTGTCGGGCGCCTCAATCAGCAGAAAGGCGTCGAGCACCTTTTGCACGCGCTGGCGGCGATGACCGCGCGACCTTCGCTCGACATCGTCGGTGACGGCCCCAATCGAGCAGGGTTACAAAAGCTCGCTCAAGACCTGGGCGTCGCAGCGCGGGTCGAATGGCACGGCCAGGTCTCTCAGGCCCAGCTTCCAGCAATGTACCAGCGCGCGGCTGCGGTTGTGCTGCCATCGAGCGACGAAGGTCTCGGCCTCGTCGCGGTGGAAGCGCTGCTTTGCGAGACGCCTGTCGTCGCATTCGACTCCGGTGGACTCCGCGACGTGATTCAGCACGAGAAGACTGGACTCCTCGTCAAGACCGGCGACCGGACTGCGTTGGCCCGCGCGCTGGACGATTTGCTTTCACGCGACGGTCGCGGACGTGAGATGGGCAGGGCAGGGCGCCTCTATGCACTCTCTGCGTTTGCGCCGGAGTCCGCCGCGCGCCGCTACGCCGAGATTTACCGACAGGTTCTTGGCGCCAACGCGTCGTAACCTTTTCAAGGTTGCGCAGTGGATCTTTGCCGCGGCGGTGCTGTTTTTCGCGGCGCGCTCACTCGCCGGACAATGGAACAAGGTCGAGTCGAGACTTACCCACGTTCATTTCGAATGGGAATGGATCTTGGCGGCGACAGCACTCATCCTCGTCGCCTATACGCTTCTGATAGAAGGATGGCGACGGGTTCTCGTCGCGTGGGCTTCGCACCTGCCCTTCATCGATGCCGCCCGGATCTGGTTTCTTTCCAACCTCGGAAAGTACGTGCCCGGAAATATCTGGTCGTTGACGACGATGAGCGTCATGGCGCGCAGACGCGGACTCTCGGGGATCGCCGCCGCCGGCTCGTCGGTGATCATGCAAACGGTCAGTCTCGCGACGGGAACCGCGATCGTCATGGTCACGAGCGCGAAGCTCCTCGGGAAGCCGGTGCTCGTCGGCGCTGCTGTCATCCTTCTCGTTGCGTTGTTGCTGAGCGCGCCGCGCTTTCTTCCGTCTCTCGCGCGCTGGATCGCGACGCTGGTTGGGCGGGAGGTTGCGCCTCCTTCGGTTCCCGCGACCAGCATCTGGACCGCCGCCATTGCCAGCGCTTTCTCATGGCTGCTTTACGGCGTTGCATTTCAGCTTTTCGTGCGCGGACTGCTCGGCGCCGCGCCTGGCGAAATGTCATCGTACATCGCAGTTTACACCGCTGCGTATATCCTCGGTTTCATCTCGCCAATCGCCCCGGCCGGATTGGGCGTCAGGGAGTTCACCCTCGCCGCCTTCATGACGCAGCTCGGACTCGCCAACGAAGCCGACGCGGCGCTCGTAGCATTGGCAGCACGCTTGTGGCTGACGATAGTCGAGCTGGTGCCGAGTGGTTTGTATATTGCCGCGGGCGCAACGCGAAAGTCTTTACCGAACTGATCGACCATGGCTCAGCCCCGAGAGAAGTCTTCCGTCCGGCCCCCGAAACACCCCGCACCTGAATCCGCGGCGCTTCCAGCGCCGCGTTTCGCGTTGGGGTGGGCGGCGCTCGTGTACGCCTTGGGTACTCTGTCGCTTGGCTATCCCGCGCTCGCGGGAAGATTCCTGGTTAGCCCACACAGCGATCAGTACATCGCCGGCTACGCCTTTCGCGAGTTTGGCGCGACGACGCTCCGAGCGACAGGGCATTTCCCGCTCTGGAATCCATACCTCTTTGGCGGGATGCCGTACATCGCCGCCATGCACGGCGACATCTTCTATCCCACGTTTCTGCTCCGGATGGTGATGCCAACCGACGTCGCGATGACGTGGGGATTCGTCATCCACATCTTCCTCGCCGGCCTCTTCACCTATGTCTTCCTGCGAGGTCTCGGGTACGGATTCTACGGCGCGCTGGTTGGCGGGCTCGCCTACATGATGAGCGGGCAGATCGCGTCGTCAGTTTCCCCGGGACACGACGGCAAGTTGTTCGTGAGCGCTCTCTTTCCGCTCGCACTCTGGATGCTTCACAAAGGGATCAGGGAAGGGAAGAACTGGAGCTGGGGCGCGTTCGCTCTGATCGTCGGTCTGACCGTCCTAAGCCCACATCCCCAACTGCTGCAGTACATGCTCCTCACGTCGGGTGCTTACGCGCTTTTTCTCGCCTTTGCGACTCTCGAGGGCGTCGAGCTTCCACGTCCCGTCGCGATCCGAAGACTGGGCGCGGCGCTGCTGGGGGTGATCGTCGGCTTGGCAATGGGGGCCGTTCAGTATTTGCCAGTGCGCGAGTATGTGAAGTGGTCACCCCGCGCGGGAGGCTTGAGTGACTATTCGGCTGCGACGTCATACGCGTGGCCGCCCGAGGAACTGTTAAACGCTTATCTGCCCCAGTTCTCCGGTATGCTCGACAACTACTGGGGGCGAAACATCATCCATCTCCACAGCGACTACGTTGGGGTCGTCGTTCTCGTGCTCGCGGGCGCGGCGTTCATCGGATTGCGCACTGACATTCGCCGGAAGCACATCATTTTCTGGTCGGTGGCGCTGCTTATTTCATTGCTTTGGTCCCTCGGAAGCGCGACGCCGTTTTATCATATCCCGTACGCACTAATTCCCGGAACGAAATATTTCCGGGCGCCCGCGACGATCTTTTTCGTTGGCACGCTCGCGATCGCATTGCTAGCGTGCGCGGGGACCGAACGCTTCCTGCAGCTTCGCGTTTCGAGGAAGTATGTGTTGGGTTGGACCATCGCCGGTGGCGTGATTGCAATACTGGCGTCGGTCGGCGCGCTCACGAGCATCGCAGAGTCGTTCGCCGACGAGCGAGTAGTGGATCGGGTTCAGGCGAACAGCGCCGCTCTGTTCCTCGGGGCGTGGCGTTCGCTAGCGTTTGTCTTGTTCGTCCTCGGCCTGTGGTTCGCAACGAGCGGCGGCAAGATCACCAGCAGAATCACAGCGTGGGTTATCGTTCTCCTGGTCGTGATCGATCTGTGGTCCGTCGAGCGCCTCTACTGGCTGTTCTCGCCGCCCGCAAAGGTTATCTACGCGAGCGATGCAATCACTGAGACGTTGAAGGCCGAGGCACAGCCTAGTCGGGTTATCGCATTTGACGCTAAACAGACCGGGGCACGGGACCCGTTTCTCGACGGGGACGCTCTCATGACCCACAGGCAGCGACTCGTGTGGGGATATCACGGTAACCAGATCCGGCGCTACAACGAGCTAGCACCAAACCGTGATGTTATGCACGCGCTCGCCCCGAACGTCCTGGCTCTGACCAATACAAAGTTCTTGCTCACGAACCTTTCGGAGATACCGTCCGTCCCCAACCTAACGCTCGCCAAAGGTCCGGTGGTCAACGCAAGCAGAGATACCACCTATCTGTACCGCTTTGGCGCCACGAATCCATACTCATGGGTGACCCCGATCGCGGTCAAAGCGCCCGATGAACAGGTCCTCGCGACACTCTTGGATCCAAGGTTCGACGTGAGGCGCGCGGCATTGTTCGACACATCGGCCAACGTCGCCGCGGCGCAGAATGTACAAGCCCTTCCGAATGCCCTCGCGATTTCCACCACGGTACGCCACTACGAGCCCGGTAAGGTGAAGATCGAGTTAAATGGCCCCGCGCCGGCGGGGTCATCGCTCGTGGTTTCGGAGAACTACTATCCAGGGTGGCTCGCCAGCGTTGACGGCAAACCTGCTCGCATTGGGCGCGCCGATTATACCCTTATAGGGGTTGAGCTACCGGCGGGTGCGCGCAGCATAGACCTGAATTTCACGAGCACGGCATATCAGAGAGGAAAGGCAGTCACGTGGGTGGCGATCGCGATTGGCCTGCTGATGTTGGCGGCGGGAACCTGGCGGGACCGGAGACGCCTTGCCTGATCGCGCACTGGTCATCGTCCCGACCTACAATGAGCGTTTCAACATCGCGCGACTGATCCCCGCGGTTCTTGCCCAGGATTCTTCGCTCCAGGTCCTCGTCGTCGACGACGGCTCGCCGGACGGAACGGGCGCGATCGTCGACGGAATTGCCACCAACAATGATCGTGTTCACGTTATCCATAGGGAGGGGAAGCTGGGACTGGGCACGGCGTACATTGCGGGTTTTCGGTGGGCACTCGAGCGAAAGTACGACCTGGTTTTCGAGATGGATGCGGACTTCTCCCACAATCCGGAGCGTTTGCCGGAGTTTCTTCAGGCGATCAAACAGGCCGACGTCGTGCTTGGATCACGGTACCAGGATGGCCACGTGAACGTCGTGAACTGGCCGATGAGCAGGTTATTTCTCAGCTACGCCGCGAATATTTACGCGCGCTGGGTAACCGGTTTGCCAATCTTCGACACGACAGGTGGCTTCAAGTGCTTCCGTCGCAACGTACTTGAGTCGATCGATCTAAACGCCGTCAAATCAAACGGTTACGCCTTTCAGATTGAGATGTCCTATCGCGCCTGGAAGCGCGGGTTCGGCCTCGTCGAAATCCCGATCATTTTCGTCGACCGCACAGAAGGTGTCAGCAAGATGTCAAAAAAGATCGTCCGTGAAGCGATCTGGATGGTCTGGCGTCTGCGCTGGTGGAGCCTGACGGGGAGGATTTGATGGTGGCTCGCGCCGAGGGTCAACCGTTCTACAAAATGACCGGGTCGGGGAACGATTTCGTTGTCTTTGATTCCACTGGCGGCGCTGCCGCGCACCTGGAGACTACGGAGTCGATCAGATCGCTGTCCGCCCGTGGCACCGGGATTGGAGCCGACGGCGTCGTTTTCCTCGAGCGCTTCGGAGAGGGAGACGTTCGAATGCGCTACTATAACAGTGACGGCTCCGAGGCTGATCTCTGCGGCAACGCGAGCCTTTGCAGCACGCGACTCGCCGTGGAGCTCGGGCTTGCCCAAGGAGGCGGATTCCTTCTCCATACGGCATCGGGACCGCTACGCGCCCGGATCCGTGACAACCTGCCGGAAGTCGATCTTCAACCGGTCACGGACGTCCGCGCGGACGCTGGGGACTTGGGGGTGAGGCCCGGAGAGCGTCGCCTGGGCTATGCGGTGGTCGGCGTACCTCACGTGGTCGTTGAGATTCCCGACATTGAGGTCGCCGACGTCACAGGAAGAGGCCCGGAACTCCGGCACCACCGATCGCTCGCGGATGGAGCCAATGTGGACTTTGTCGCGCGGCGCTCCGACGGATCGTTCGCCTATCGAACCTTTGAGCGTGGTGTTGAAGGGGAGACTCTTGCCTGCGGCACTGGGGCGGTCGCGACCGCGATCATGCTGAGCGATTGGGGGGAATCTGGCGACGAGAGCGTCTTGTGGACCAGATCGTCGCTGCCGTTAACCGTCACCTTGGACCGTGACGGAGACGCGTGGCTACCCTCATTGCGGGGCGAGGGTCGAATCGTTTTCGAGGGCCGCATTCGCGATCTCGATTGACAGACTGTCGCGGCTTGGTCAGGCTACTGGCGGTGGCGATGTAGTTCAACCGATTTCTGACGCTGTCCCAGTAAATCCAACAATGTGAGTGGGTTTGAGAGCAGAGGAGTGGAGATCTCGGACTTCTCCACATCTCAAGAGCAGGTGTAGTTTACATAATCTATCTTATACGCATATGCCCGATAGAGGTACGAGCTCATGGCTGCTCTGCTCGCAGACGTGAGATACTCGTGGCTGGTCGGTCTGAGTATGCGGCGGTCTAGATCTTCAGCGGCTTCGCATCGAGCTCGCCCAAGCGCACACGGGCCTCCGCAGCGACAGGCCCGTTCTCGTCCTTCTCAAGCGCGGCCCAGATCGCTTTCGCTTCGGATGTCTTTCCGGCAGCCGTGTAGTCCCGCGCCGCCGCCGCCTGATATTCCGCCTTGTCGGCCGGAAAGCGCGTCGCCTTCGCCGCCGACGTGTACTCTCCAGCTGCGGCAACGAGATCCTTCAACTCTTCGTACCCAGCTGCCTCGAGTACGTAAACCGACGGTAGAAAGTCGTCCGACGCCTTGGCTTCGGCCTTCTTCAGGACGGCCACGCCTTCCTTGAACTTTTTCTGATCATATAAGACCTGCGCCAAAGACAGAGCTGCTTGCGTTCCGGCGCGAGTTCCCTCGTAGCGACTTGCCACCTTTTGGAGGTCAGAAACCGCGAGGGGCAGGTTCCCCGCCGCTTCGGATTGACGCGCCTGGAAATAGGCCGTCTCGGCGCGCTGCGCCTTTATGGACTGGGAGCGCTGATAGAACCAGAATCCGCCGACTACGATCGCAAGTGCGAGAACCGACCAGGTCAGCTCGCGCTGATGGACCATGACCCATTCGGTGAGAGATTCTTCGTCGGCGCCGTGGCGCTTGCCTGCTGGGACAGTTGGTGTCGTCATGTACGGATCTTGGTTTGAAGGGGTTGGCGGCAAATTAGCGAAGGCGAGACAAATTCGCATCGTACCCGTCGCACGCCGCGAATTCTCAGCCCGCTATATCCCTTTTCCACCGGCCTTTCTGCGCCCGGAAAAAGAGATACATCATAATCCCGTACAGAACCAACGAAGCGAGATCCAAAGTCTGGTACGTCGCGTCGTCCGGTATGAGGCCCATCTTCCTGACCACGTTCACGAGACCGTTAAAGATCGCGGCGGCTACGAGAGTCCGGCCCGTCGTGTTGCTCACGGGATCCAGCTCTCGCCTATGTTGGAATAGGTACACGGCGGAAGGAATCGCCCCTACGATTGCCAGCACGGAAAACGCGGCGCCGGCGAAACTAGTAGTGCCGTCCATTTGAATACCTCCCCTTTTTAGCCTGGACGCTGGCTTAAGGCTCTTGTCGCGCTAATTGCGGAATTGACAGAGGCTTAGGTTAGTGCCCCCGGGGTGACTCGAACACCCGGCCAACGGTTTAGGAAACCGCTGCTCTATCCACCTGAGCTACGGGGGCGAGAATCACGATCCGGTATCGTCGCCGAGGTCAAGCCGGCCGGCTGATTCACGGCTGAATCTACACCTCACGGTGTTGTTCTAGAAGTACTCCGGATCTCTATCGGGCGATTCCGAACGGTGTGTCCAGGGAATCTGCCGCCACCTCACCAAGCCGACGCACCTCTTCGACGTGCGCGCCCGGCGGGCCAGCGCTCACTGCTTTCTCGAGACGCGCGAGAGCATCCGCTTCTCCGGCCGCGGCGACTTCCACATTACCATCCGACTTGTTTCTAACCCAACCGGCTAGGCGGAGCTGACGCGCTTTCTCTACGACGTACCAGCGAAATCCGACACCCTGCACCCGGCCACGGACCTCGAGATGTATGCTTTCCATCGTGGGACTATCGCTTGATCCCCAACAGCGAGGCGAGCGTTGCGGCAATCGCAGCGGGATCCGTGCTCGTCCCAGCGCCTGGAACCGCCAGCTCTCCGTCCCGGATTCGCTGCGCAATCTGATCGAGCGCACTGGCGATCGCTTGTGCGGCGGTCGGCCGGATATCCTTAGCCCGTCTTGTCCCACCGCCACCTTCCCAGTCCGTACTTGCCCACGCCGTCGAAGCCGCACTATCGGGGCTCTCCGCCAAAGCGGCGGCGGCCCGCCAATCGTATTGCTGCCAGTCGGTCTCAACCCAGCCCGAAGAATCCGCCGCTGACTCTCGCGTTGTCGCGAAATCGTCGGTCGCCGAATCCGTCGCAGCGAAATCGCCGCTCCGCGATTCGAATTCTTCAACCGAAGGCAACGGATCGACGAAGTGCTCGATCGGCGGAAGCTCGTCGGGCTCCGCGACGCTGGGAGATTCGAGAAAATAATCGATCGACCGCAGCCGGACGGTCGACCCCACGTCGACGTCATTCGCCGGCATTGGTCGATGAGATGACTCCATTTTCTCGCGCTCAGAACCCGGGACAAACGGTCGCGACAGACTGAACTCCGCTGGCGCAATTGGTTGCTGCTCCCTCTTCGGAGTGCGATGCGGAACGAATGGACGATGCGGCGATGCCGGCACTATATGCCCTCCCAGCTGTACTTGCCAACCAGCGGCACAAAGCGCACCGGAGCGATTTCCGTAGGCTCGAGGCTGTCTCCGTGTTTCGTGAACATATAGAGCGTCTGTTCCTCGCGGTCGCCGAGCGGAATCAGAATCCGTCCACCCTCGGCCAGCTGTTCCTGGTAAGTCGACGGAACTTCGGGGGCTCCGGCGCCAACGAGTATAGCATCATAAGGCGCATATTGGCGCCACCCCAGAGTTCCGTCTCCGAGAAGGAACGAGATGTTTCGCGCGCCAATCTGCCGGATAGTCTCGCGCGCCTTGTCGAGGAGGGCGGGTATTCGCTCGATCGAAAAGACCTGCGACGCCAGCTGAGAGAGGAGCGCCGTCTGATATCCTGAGCCGGTTCCGACTTCCAGCACTCTCTCGTTTCCCTTGAGCTTGAGAAGCTCCAGGTAGCGCGCATGAATAGATGGCTGCGAGATCGTCTGCCCGTTGCCGATTGGGAGCGCCGAATCTTCATACGCCCGGTGACGCACTCCCGTCGGCACGAAGAGGTGGCGTGGAGTCTGATCTATCGCGTGAAGGACGGCGAGGTCCTTGATCCCCTGCTCGTGCAAGAGCTCCACGAGTCGCCGCCGCGGTCCGCGGAACTCGTGCTCTAGGGTAGCTGCCACCACCGCTCCGCCGATTCGAGCATCGCGTGATGAGTGAGGTCGAGATGCAACGGTGTGACTGATATGTACCCTTCCTGAATTGCGCGAAAATCTGACGTCTCTTCGCCTGACCAGGCGATTGAGCCCCCACCAATCCAGTAGATCTGACGCCCCCACGGATCCTGCATGGGCTTGAGCGAGTCAGAGTATACTCTCTTTCCGAGCCGCGTCAGACGCACGCCGCGGATGTCCTCGCCCCGCAACGGCGGCAGGTTGATGTTGAGCAGAGTGTTTTCGGGAAAGGCTCGCAACGAGAGGACGTGCTTGAGCAGATCCCGCAACGGCTCGATCTGATCGCTCAACATGCTGACGTCGGCGCGAAGATCTCCTCCGGCAAATGAGACGGCCACGGACGGAATGCCGAGCGAGAGCCCTTCCATCGCCGCCGCCACCGTGCCCGAATAGAGAACATCCTCGCCCATGTTCTGGCCGTGATTGATGCCGCTCAGAACGAAGTCGGGCCGCTCTGGCATCAGCGCCTCGACTGCCAGCATCACGCAGTCGGTCGGCGTACCGTCAACCTGATATCGTCGCGGTCCCCGTTCTATCGGGCGAATCGGATGGTGCAGGGTGAGTGAATGGCTGGTCGCGCTCTGCTCCCTGTCCGGCGCAACGACGGTGATTTCTCCAAGCGGCTCCGCCGCCTGAATCAGACATGCGAGGCCGTGAGCGAGTATGCCATCGTCGTTGGTGCAGAGTAATCTCAACGCTTGAAGATCCCTGCGCGGTGTCGCCACAGAACCTTGATCACGAGCCACGCGTCGCGGAACTCCCGGAAGTAGCTCGGCGATCCGTATATAGTCGAGATCGGCACGTTGAGCGTGCTGAAACCAGCGCGCGCTGCGCGAATGATAAAGTCCGTTTCGAACTCGTATCTGTCCCCAACCGCGTGGACCTTGCGTAGGACTTCGGCTTTGATGGCGCGGTAACCGGACTGGCTATCACGAACTTTCCCGCCCGAGACCGCGCGCGTTGCCGCTGAGGAAATCATATTCGCGATCCGCCGGTGCCTGGGAACCGCCTTCCCCGACAGATCACGCGTTCCGATCACGATGTCAGCGCGATCCAGCGCCGCCACGATTGCGGGAGCGAATGCCGGATCGTGCTGGCCGTCGGAATCAATGGTGAGCACCGCGCTGGCGCCCTTCTGAAGCGCGGCTTCGAAGGCGGCACGGAGGGCGGCGCCCTTTCCGCGGTTGGTGTCGAACTCGATGGTGTCGTCGCTCACGCTCCGGAGGAGCTGTCGGGTCCCGTCGGTCGATCCATCATCGATCCCAAGTACCCAGGCTGCTGGCAGGTTGCGGCGCACGCCTTTCACCACGGCTGCAAGGGTCGGCTCGGCGTTGTACGCCGGAACGATGACAACGAGCGGCTCGATCAAGTCTCAGGTCCCTTTTCTTCGATCTGTCCGTCGAGTATCGACAGGATGGACCGCAGATCGCTCTCCATCGATTCGACGGCCTGCGAATCCAGTGCCGCCCGGGCGACAGTTCGAAGCTCGCCGCTCTTCCTGTACTCGTCGATTTTCTGGCGCGCGCCGTCGATCGTGTATTTCTCCGTGTAGAGAAGCTGCTTCACAAGCATGATCAGCTCGATCTCCCGCCGCTGGTAAACCCGATTGCCGGATCGATTCTTCGCGGGATGCAGAAACTTGAACTGGCTTTCCCAGTAACGCAGCACGTGCGGCTTCAAATCGGTTAGCGTGCACACGTCGCCGATCGAGAAAAACTCTTGCACCGGTTCCTTCGCTTTCATCGATCTACCTCTGCTCGGAGCTCCCTCGTCATGAGGGATCCGATCGCGTTGCGGGCCGACTGGCCCTCGAAGAGTACACGATTAACGGCATCAACGATTGGCATCTCCACCCCTTCGCGCACGGCCAGCTCGCGCGCGCTTTGCGCGGTGACGACGCCTTCGGCGACTGTCTCCTTGTCGCGCAGAACTTCATCCAATGTCCTACCCTTCCCCACTTCCACCCCGACTGCTCTGTTGCGACTCAAAGATCCGGTGCACGTCAGCACCAGGTCACCGAGGCCCGCCAAACCTGCAAAGGTGTTCTGCTGCGCGCCGAGCGCTACGCCGAGCCTCGTCATCTCGGCCAGACCACGAGTCACGAGCGCGGCTCTCGCGTTGAACCCGAGACCGAGGCCTTCGGCAATCCCGGTAGCAACGGCCATCACGTTCTTGAGCGCCCCACCTAGCTCGACACCAATGACGTCGCTGTGGGTGTACGCTCGAAAGTACGGTGAGCTGAACGCTTGTTGGGCACGTTCTGCCGCGGTGTCCGCCGCCGACGCGACGACGACGGCGGTCGGCTGCCGGCTCACGACCTCGCTGGCGAAGCTCGGGCCTGAGAGTGCGACCACGGTCGCGCCGCTAACCTCCTGCTCGACGATCTCGGTCATCAGACAGAACGTGCCACGCTCGATTCCCTTTGTCGCGACGACCAGCAACGCAGAGCGCGCCAGAGCTGGAGCCGCTGACTTTACTATCGGGCGCGTAACGTGGGAGGGCGTCGCGATCGTGACGAGCTCCGCGTCTTCGACTGCGCGAGCGATTTCGCCGACAGCTTCTACTGTCGGCGTGAGCGCGTGACCGCGGAGAAATCTCACGTTCTCGTGCTTGTCGTTGATCGATTGTACGACGTCAGGCTCGTACGCCCACAGCCTGACGTCGTGGCCGTTTCGCGCGAGGAGATCCGCGAGCGCCGTCCCCCACGCTCCTGCCCCAACGACGGCGCACCGCATCAGTGCGCGCTTTCCTTTTTCACGAAGCGGTGCTCTTCCCCGCGACGGAGCCGTCCGATATTGGCGCGGTGCGTCCAGAACACGAATGACGCGATGATCACGCTGGCGATGAACACCAGCGAGCGCGGATCTCGGTACAGCGCCAGAATCGCGATCGGCAATACGGCGGCGCTGAGTAGCGACGCCAGGCTCACGTAACGGGTGAAATAAAATACTATGACCCAAACGACTTGCGTTATCAGGACCGGGACAACCGCGAGCGCCATGAAAACCCCGCCCGCGGTCGCGACGCCTTTCCCGCCGCCTTTGCCGAGGAGAAAAATGGGCTTGACGTGGCCGAGAATCGCTGCCACGCCGTACGCGAGAGCCCACAGATCCGGCCTCGTCGTCACCGTGTACAGCGGTAGAAAGTACACCGGCAGAAAGCCCTTCAGAAAATCAGCGATGAAAACGACTGCACCGATTTTTGTGCCGAGAACGCGCACGACGTTCGTGGCACCGAGATTTCCTGACCCGTGTTTGCGCAGGTCGACGCCGCGCAATCTCCCGGCGAGGTAGGCCGAAGGTACGGAGCCAGCAAGATAGGAAATGATAACGCCGACGACCGGCGCCATTTACGCGGACTTGCGGCGCATTATGATGCGGAGCGGATTGCCGCGAAATCCCCACGCCTCGCGGAAGCCGTTGTGCAGATATCGAACGTAATGCTCCTGCACCAGCTCCGGATTGTTGCCGAAAACGGCGATGACCGGCGGTGCCGTCTCAACCTGGGTCGCATAGTTCAACTTGATCTCGCGACCAGCGGCCTGAGGGGGCTGTCGCCTGCCGACGATTTCCCCGAGCGTCGTGTTCACTTGTGATGTGCTTATCCGCTTGTGGCGCTCGGCATCCACCTCGAGTAGAAGCTCCAGAATCTTCGTCACGCGCTGCCCGCTGATGGCCGATGTGAACACGAATGGCACGAACTTGAGGAACGGTGCTTTCTCTCCCGCCTCTTTCTCGAACGTGGCGGCGGTGTTGTTCTCTTTTTCCTTGAGGTCCCACTTGTTGACGACGATGATCAACCCCCGTCCGCTCTCCCACGCTAGCGCCGCAATCTTGAGATCCTGGTTGTGCAATCCTTCGACGGCGTCCAGGACGAGAATGCAGATGTCGGATCGCTCGATCGCGCGTCTGGTGCGGAGTGAAGAATAAAACTCGACCCCCTCTCCGACCTTCGATTGTCGGCGCAAACCCGCGGTATCGACGAAGATTACCTCGCGCCCGTGAAACGTCATCGGCGTGTCGATGGCGTCCCGGGTTGTCCCAGCCTCGTCGGCAACGACAAGTCGCTCCTCGCCGAGCAGTCGGTTGATGAGCGACGATTTGCCCACGTTGGGGCGTCCGACGACGGCAACGCGCAACGCGTCGGGAACTTCTTCCGCTACGGTTGGGATTCGCTCAACGAGGACGTCGAGCATGTCGCCGGAATTTTTTCCGTTGAGAGCGGAGACAGGAACTGGGTCCCCCGCACCGAGCTCGTAGAACTCGTAGAACTCGGTGCTCGCCGGGTCGTCGACCTTGTTCGCGACCAGGACCCACGGCTTGCGTGCCTCGCGAAGAAGGTCGACCACTCTCGAATCGCTTGGATGAAGACCCGCCTTCGCGTCGACAACGAGCATGAGAAGGTCTGACTCGTCGATCGCCTGCAGTACCTGACGCTTTATCTCGAGATCCATCGGAATCCGCGGATCGTCCGTCAGCCCGCCGGTGTCTACCAGCCAGAATTGGCGGCCGTTCCACTCGGCGCGAGCGAAGTGCCGGTCACGAGTGGTGCCCGCTTCCTCGCTTACAATGGCGCTGTTCTCGCCGATGATGCGATTGAAGAGAGCCGACTTTCCTACGTTTGGGCGGCCGACGAGAGCGACTACCGGGAGAATCAAGCGAGCACCCCGCTCGCCTCGGACTCCAGAACGTCGATGAAATCGTAGGAGGGGAAAATCGGCATTGGCAGCGACTGGCGCACCGCATCAAGTGTGAAGTCATCGAGGAAGACGCCGTCTTCATTGATTGTCTCCGCGGGAATCAGCGCTAAGTCGAGGTCGTGCCGATCACCTAGGGCCGTCAGGATGTCCCTCCCAACGAGCAACCCGGCAGTCGTAATCGTCGGGCCGAACAGCGAATTCTCCGCGACGATCAGCTCGAAGTCCGCTCCACTAGCGTCGCGCAACTTTGCGAGGAGCTCTTTCATGAGAGGAGCCATGGCGAAGCCCGTGACAACGCCGATCCGCTGCCCGTCGCGACGCGTCACTCGATCGAGACCAGCGGAGACGCGCATCCGAAGCGACGTGACCGCTCCAACTCCATTCTCGATCTGTGCGAATTCGCCATAGTGCTCGGGCCCTGGCAGTTCGCGACCCGCAAGCATGTAGAGCTCGTCAGAGCCTGACACCCAGGTTTCACCGCGCTCGCGAGCAGCACGCTCGCCCCAGTGCTCGACCTGTTCCAGAATCGCGCGCGCGGTATCGCGGTCCATCGTTTTCCCCGTATACAGGTGGGAGAACTGGGTGAGACCAACTGGTACGACTGCGGCGGACAACACCGCATCGCCCATGTTCCATAGATCTGAGAGGGACTCCTCCAGCACTGCTTCGTCGTTCAAGCCCGGAACGATGACCATTTGGCAGTGAAACTGGATCCCGCCCGCGGCGAGGCGAGCGAGCTGCGCCTTGATGTCGGGAACCCGTTGATTGTTGAGTAAAACTTTGCGGGCGTCGTGGTTCGTCGCGTGAACGGATACGTATAAAGGCGACAGCCGGTACTCCAGGATGCGCGCCATGTCCCGCTCCTTCACGTTGGAAAGCGTCGCGAAGTTTCCGTACGCGAACGACAGGCGATAGTCGTCGTCCCGAATGTAAAGCGGCTTGCGCAAGCCAGCGGGCAGCCCTTCGATGAAGCAGAATTCACACCGATTGGCGCAGCGCCTGATGGATGGCGGCTCGAGCGAAATGCCAAGTGGCTCGCCGTCGAGTCGCTCCAGCTCGTAGATGATTTCTTCGCCATCGGGCTGACGTGCCTCGATCACCAACTCTTCATCAGCGGTGAGAAACTCCCAGTCGAGGAAGTCGGCGAGAGGTCTTCCGTTCACCGTCAGAAGCTCAGTCCCCGGGACGACTCCGAGCTCGTCAGCGATGCTGTTTCGTTCGATCCGGGAGACCTTGACCATAGCTCAAGTAATTTAGAGCTATAGCGAGCGAAGTCAAGGAATTACCTACCTTTAGCTCGCCTTATTTCTCGTCGAGAAGCGCACCTAGGTGGTCAGACTGGCGACGTCGTCGCGAGCGACTCGAGAAGCTTTCGAGCCCGCTCGGCGTTAAACCCGGGCAGGCGGGCAATCGCCTCCTGCCCTGCCTCGCGAACGCCTTGGACGCTGCCGAATTCCTTGAGCAGCTGCCGGCGCTTCACAGGTCCGATACCCGGAACTTTGAGCAGCTCCGAGGTCACGGTGCGCATTGACCGGCGCTTGCGGTTGTAGGTGACAGCGAATCGGTGCGCCTCGTCGCGCGCTTGCTGCAGCAGGCGAAGGCCTGGCGAGCGCCTCGAGAGCTTGAGCGGCTCGGTACGGCCCCAGATGAAAATTTCTTCTTCGCGCTTGGCGAGGCTGATTAGCGGTCGATCCCCCACGCCGAGATCGCCAAGCGCCGTGTGCGCCGCTGAGAGCTGACCCTTGCCACCATCGATGAGGATCAAGTCCGGGAGCGGCTTCTCATCGGCGAGGCGTCGCTCGAAATAGCGACGGACGACCTCCAGCATCGACGCGAAGTCATCCGTGCCTTCGACCGTCTTCACCTTGAACTTGCGATACTCGCTCCGCTTCGGCCGCCCGTTTTCGAACCAGACGCACGAACCTACCGTATCCGTTCCCTGCGTCGTCGAGATGTCGAAGCAGACCAGCGACCTGGGCAGACGTTGGAGGCCAAGCTCGCGACCAAGTTCATACACGGGATCCCCTGCGCGCTCCTCCGCCTCCATCGAGGACAGCTTGAGCTCCTCCAGGAGGTGACGTGCGTTTTGTTCCGCTAAGGCGATTAGATCACGTCGCGGTCCGCGTTGCGGGATCTGGATCCTGCTCTCTGGCAGGGCCTGCTCGATCAACTCTCGATCGGGGAAATCGAATGGAAGCAATACTTGTCGCGCTTTCTCCTGCATTCCGACATAACTGCCCGCGAGGAAAACCGTCAGAACGTCGGTATCATCCTCGCCATCGATGTTCGTCAGGAACCGCTGTTCGCGTGACAGCAGCTTCCCGCCTCTTATGCGTAACACTGTCACGCAGGCGTCGTCGCCATCGCGGGCGTATCCAACCACATCGCGATCTCCGCCTTCGACCTCCAGTACGACGGTCGGCTCTTCCATGTTCTCGAGATGGTGGAGGACATCACGCAGCTCCGCCGCCCGCTCGAAATCCAGCTGCTCGGACGCCAGTTCCATCCGCTCCTCCACGCGCCTGACGACCTCGTCGGGGCGACCTGACAGAAACAGCACCACCTCATCGATCATTGCTCGGTAGTCCTGCTGCGACTGCGCAAGAATGCACGGCGCCTTACACCGCTTGATGTAATAATCGAGGCACGGTCGCTCAGGCATCTGCGCCGGCATGTCGTAGTTGCAGCTTCGCACCGTGAAGATCTTCTTGACCACGTTCAGAGCGCGCCGCATCGCACCGACATCGGTGTAAGGTCCGAAGTAACTCGCGCCGTCGTCCTCGAGCCGCCTCGTCACGAACACTCTCGGAAACGGCTCCTGTACCGTGACCTTGATGTATGGATAAGACTTGTCGTCGCGCAGCGCGATGTTGAAGCGCGGCCGGTATTCCTTGATCAGATTGGCTTCGAGGATCAACGCGTGAGCTTCGCTCGGAACGACGATCGTCTCGAGATCGGCGATGAGACCGACGAGGTGACGAGTTTTCAGGCTCTCAAGCTGGTCATTCGCGAAATAGCTGCGTACCCGGGACCGCAAGCGCTTCGCTTTCCCCACGTAGAGTGTAGTCCCCTCCCTTCCCTTCCATAGGTACACACCCGGTCCATCAGGGAGGTGCGGAAGTTTGGTCGCGACGGCGTCGGGCACGGGCAGCATGTGTAATTATACCACGCGCGGTAGTGCCGGTTCACCTCGTCCGAAGTGGAATCCTCAGCAATCGTGCGCCTCGGTCAACGACACTCCTCGCTTCAGGAATTCCAAATGCGTTGGTTAGTGCCAGGTACGTCAGGCCATACACGACGAGAAGAATCAGCGCGACCAGCTTGGAATGGATGGCGCTCTCATGCGCGGACAAAAGCGGTGTGGCACGATCGGCAACGAGCTTGAATGCCCAGGGAAGGATTGCACCGCAAATCGCAGCGCCCCACAGTCGCGCCATTCGTGCCGGTACGAGTCTCGTTCGTCCAATGCGTTTATCCATTTCCCGTCGCAAGAGATAAAATTCCACCCATCCGGCCAGGCCCGCTGACGCGGTAAGACCGGCCGCGCCCAGCTTGCGATCCAGCCCGAGCAGGCCCGGCAGAATCAGCGCAAAGAAATACCCGAGTACCGTGGTTAGCACCACACGGACGACGGCGTAACGAAGCGGCGTTCGCGTGTCGCGCATTGCGTAGAACGTCGATGAGTACAGGCGGCCCATCGTCGAAGCCAATATCCCGACCGTGGACCCGATCAAGATCTGCCACACCCAAATCGTATTCCCCCGCTGGAATTTTCCGCTCTCGAGCAGAACGTGGACGATCAAGTCGCCCAACGCTAGGAAGGCGACGGCGCTGGGCACAATGAAGTAGGCGATGCGGTCGAGTCCCGCGGTGAGGCGGCCGCGCAGATACGCGCCGATTTCGGCGCTCGTACCCGTCGCTCGCGACATCGTTGGCAATTCGGCGGCGGAGATTGCCATCCCGAAAAGGCTGATCGGCAGCACGTAGATCGTTTGCGCATATGTGAACGACGAGACGGCGCCGTTCCCGAGATAGCTGGCGAGCCACGCATCCACGTATGCACTGAGCTGTACGACTCCGCGCCCCACGAATGCGGGCGTGAAGTTGCGGAATACGTTACGCACGCTCTCGCCTGCAGCTGTGAGTCGTGGTCTGACGCCTGGGGCGAGCGACAACACCTGCGGAAGTTGAATTCCGAACTGCAGAGCGCTCCCGAGGACCGAGCCGTACGCCAGATAGATCGCGAGCTGCACGTCGCTGCGTCCCGCATGGAAGAAAACCAGCGTTGCCACCATCGCAAAGTTCCAGAGAACCGGAGCCGTGTAAGACATGAAAAAGCGACGGTGGCTATTGAGGATCCCGAGGCACCACGCCGAGAAAACCAAGAGTCCGGCGCCAGGAAAGAGGATTCTGGTCAGGCGCACCGTGAGCTCCCGCTTCTCGCCCGTGAAGCCGTTGGCGATGATTGCGACGAGCCATGGTGCAGTGATAACGCCGAGCAGAACGATGATGGATGCCACGAGCGCCAACATGCCTGCGATTGCGCCAGCTAGACGCGTCGCCTCCTTGTCATCTCCTTTACCGAGCAGGCCCGCATACTCTGGAATGAACGACGCCGAGAGCACACCCTCGCCAAACAAATTCTGAAGAAGGTTCGGAATGCGGAACGCCGCGTTGAAGGCATCGGCCGCCAGCCCGGCTCCCAGATAGCGCGCCATCATGGTTTGCCGGATAAGTCCTGCCAGACGACTGAGAAGAATTCCAGAGCCGACGAGAAATGCTGCGCCTCGGAATCGATCGCCCTCCGCAGCCATCGTACGCGGCGTATCCCTACGCTCTATCGGGGGAGTTGCCTCTACTACTTCATCGGCGTCGGGTGGAAGAAAATCAGGAGGTGAACGACCCAGTCCGTCCACCTTGTTCCGCTCGATCACGATCCGCCTCGAGCACTCGCAGTTTCCTGCAGCTCTCCGGACGCGTTGCTCCCGCCAACCAGGCTGTTCGCGTGACGTCTTGCGTGGAGGAGCATTTCATCGCGCAGCGCTGGGCCATATCGCGCCAGAAAGGGCACGAAGTTGAGGCCTCTCTCCTGTGGCTTCCCGAACGGATACAGCGAGCCGCGCGCGGTGCCGATCTCCTGCATCGTCTCGGCGTGCTGCTTCTTTACGGAAGCGATCAAACGTCGCTCGAATCTATCGAGACGACGCATAAGATTTGCGCGCAAACCGCCAGTAACTGCCGGGCTTACCGGCGCCCGCCCTTCGGCGACTGCGTCACTCAACGCTTCGAGCCGCTCCTCGAGAAATGCCCGGGTCGCGTTGAGCTCCTCGAGCACTGACTTTGGCAAGCGCGCACGCGCGACCCGTGACTCGACTTCGTGTGGATCGCGCAGGTCTTCTGGCAGGAGATGCAACTTCTCCAGGATTCTTTCCACGTGTGGCTCGATGATCGTGCATGACCACCGCGGAACGATCATGGGCCGCGGGACACCGAGGACGCCAGCGATCGGAGCTATCTGGGCGAAATATGCGATCTCCGCCGGACCGCCGATGTATGTAACGGTCGGCAGTATCGCGCGCTCGACGACGGGACGAAGCAGCACATTCGGGCCCATGTCGTCTGACCCGGAGCTCTTCGCGGCTGACTTGATCGGAATTCGTTTGCGACCGCCGGATCCGGAGCTGAAAACCAGGGAGAGTCCTTTCACATCTGGAACCTGAAGCGCGAATCCGGCCTGCTCAATGTCCCGATCCCGTTCCGCCACTTTCGTCGCGATGTCTGCCGCCTTGTGCAGCGCGTCGATCAATATCGGCTTGGCCGCAGCGCGAGTCGCTGGGTGGGACGCATCGATTACCGCGACCCCGAGTGGCGCAAGCAACACCCGCAGAAACGAGACGTACGCAGATCCTATCGTCTCTCTGTTGGTATAGAATCGCCGCAGAAGATCGATGGGCTGAATATCGATTGTCGAACCTGCTGCACGCGTCAGCGCCTCCAGTTGTGCGGATACGTCGCCCAACGGCATCGACGCCATCGTGCGGCCGAGTGATTCGGGATGGTCGATGCGAAGAAGCTGCGCGCCACCTGTAATCGCAATCGAGGTGCTGCTTGCTTCCTTGAAGTCGGTGTCGTCAGTGGCTGCCCAAAATACCGGCGCGACTGGGACGCCTGCCGCTTCTTCGAGTGCGTCAGCGAGTGCGAGTGCGCTGAGTGCCTTGGATAACGTGTAGACCGGTCCACCGAAGAGGCCGGGCTGTTGACCCGTCGTTACGACAATGCCGCGGCCGCGGCTCGCCGCCTCTAGTCTCTCTTTCGCTCTGCCGGATGCCTCGAACGCCGGAGCGAGACGCGTCAGCCAATCCTCCGCAAATCCAGTCCGGACGGATTCGATCCGCTTCCGCCAGGACGAAACGTTGCGTGGCGCCGTCTCGTACCAAGAGTCTGGCGCACTTCCGCCGATCACAGTGGCGGCCAGAAGATTGCCGCCGAGTGGCTGGCTGATCACCCGCGGATTCATCGGCGGCTCGCGAACAATATCGTGCGGGGCGAATCGTCCGACCACGCTGACCCGCCGTAGTCGCCGAAGAGTTTCACGACGTTGAAGCCCGTCGTCTCGAGCATCCACTCGAGGTCGTGCGGGGAGAGCAATCGAACACGCTCGATGTATTCTTTGCCGCGCTCGCGAAGCCGGATCTTTTTCTCGACGAACCTGTCGTCGGGGCTGATGGTGCGGCTTTGCTCTATAGTGATGCCATTTACGACCCGCTCATCGTAAGGCACCAGATCACGCCGAACCTGGTCAGCGTTCAGGAAATCGATCACCAGTGTTCCGCCTTGCCGCATCGCGGCGCATACGCAGGCCAGAACACGAACGTGCTCGCCGTCATCTTCGAAATATCCGAAGCTCGTAAAAAGGTTCACCACCAGGTCGAAGCTCTCGTCGGCAAATGGAAACTCTCTCATGTCGGCGCGCACGTAAGGGCCGTCCGGCGTCTCGCTTCTCGCGATCCTGAGAAGAGCCATCGAGAGATCGAGGCCGACGGTCCACCAGCGCTCACGAAGGACTTTGGTGTGACGGCCTGTCCCACAGGCGAGATCGAGCACCGCGTTGACCTCGCGGCCGGCCAGATTCGTGGCGATCAATTCGATTGCGCGTTCCGCCTCGGTCTCATCGCGGTGCTGATAGATGTCGAGATAATCTTCGCCAAACCACTCTTCGAACCAGTCGGCTTCCTGAGATCCGGGAAGATGCATCGTCGCCGGCTCGTGGAGGAGAAGCGTCACTTGTGATAAGGCTCGCCGCGCACGATTGTCCCAGCGCGATAGATCTGCTCGACCAGAACGAGCCGTGCGATCTCGTGCGGCAGCGTCCACGGCGCGAGCGACAACCTCATGCTGGAAGACTTGCTGACGTCGGACGCGAGTCCGAACGCGCCGCCGATCAGAAACGCAACATCCCGCTCCTGCTCACGCGCGGCACGGAGGAATTCGGCGAACTCCGGTGAGCTCAGCGCTTTGCCACCAATTTCGCAGGCGACAGTCTGCGCACGCGCTGGCACCTTCTCAGTCAGCCGCAGGCCTTCACGCTCCTTCACCTTCTCAACAGGGATACCGGCCGCCCTTTCTTCCCGAACTTCATGGACGTCGAGGGGCCAATACCGCGCTGCTCGTACCTCGTAGTCCCTGATCGCCTCGCCCAGCGCCGGATTGCGCGCCTTGCCTACGACAGCGAGCACAAGCCGCATCTATGCGTAAATGCCGCGTAATTTGTGGACGCTGGCGACTCTGCTGATGGAGAGCATATAGGCAGCGGTGCGCATATTGACGCGCCGCTCGCGAGAGAGATCCAATACGTCGTGAAAGCTCCGCTTCATGATCGTCTCGAGCCGCTCGTTGACGAGATCTTCCGGCCAGAAATATCCGCCGCGATCCTGAACCCACTCGAAGTACGAGACGGTGACACCGCCGGCATTGGCGAGGATGTCCGGAATGACGAATATGCCGTTCTCATCGAGGATCGAATCGGCTGCCGCCGTTGTCGGACCGTTTGCGCCCTCGCAGATGATGCGCGCCTTGATTTCGCCAGCGTTTCGCGTCGTGATGACGTTCTCTAGCGCGGCCGGCAGCAGCACGTCGACGTCGAGCGTTAGCAAATCGGTGCCCGAGATCGCCTCGCCCTTGTTGTAGCCTTCGAGGGACCGATGCTTCTTGACGTGCGCGATCGCTTCGTCAATGTCGATGCCGTTCTTGTTGTAGAGCGAGAGTGACCGGTCTCCGATCGCGACGACTTTGCAGCCCTCGCGGGAGAGAAGCTGTGCTGCCACGGATCCGACGTTGCCGAATCCCTGTATCGAGATAGTAGTTCCTTTCATCGACATCCCGAGATGTCGCAACGCTTCTCGTGTAACGATCATGCACCCCCGCCCAGTCGCCTCACGACGCCCAAGCGAACCGCCCAGCTCGACCGGTTTTCCGGTAACGACCGCGGTCGTAGTGTGCCCGACGTGCATGGAGTACGTATCCATCACCCACGCCATGACACGCTCGTTGGTGTTGACGTCTGGCGCCGGAACATCCGAGTCGGGGCCAAGCATGTTGATGATGCCGGACGTGTAACGCCGAGTCAGCTTCTCGAGCTCGGCAGCACTCATCACGAGCGGATCGCACCTCACGCCGCCTTTGGCGCCGCCGAATGGAATGTTGACTACCGCGCACTTCCACGTCATCCACGCCGCGAGCGCCTTCACTTCCTCGAGCGTCACCTGCAGGTCGAAGCGGATACCCCCCTTCGCCGGTCCGCGCGAGGTGTTGTACAGAACCCGGTAACCCTCGAACACGTCGACCTGACCATTGTCCATCATCACCGGAATCGAGACGATTACCTGCTTCTCTGCTTGGCGCAGCACTTTGTACAATCCCGGTTCGAGGTCGAGCAGCTCCGCAGCTTTGTCGAACCGCGACATCATTGCTTCGAACGGATTCTCCTCATCGAGGAAGCGGTCCTTGTCCGGTCGAACGAGTTTGTTGGCAGGAATTCTATAGTCGGTGGCCATGTAGGTCGTGGGCGTGTCTTGTCTCGGAATGCGGACTTCCTAGGGTACTGACGACAGAACAGAGTCGAGCAAACGGTCGATGTGCATCTGACCATCCTCGATTCGCAAACGCTGTGAAACATACCATAATGACCCTGCTTCGGCAGGCCAAAGAGATTCCAGTTTCACTGCGTCTTTCAGAGTGCAAACCACGAAATCCGAGTTGCTCGCTTCGGCCGCGAGGGTGATGGCCTCGGCGCGCGTGAACGCGTGGTGGTCGGGAAAGGCGAATGGTCGAACCACTGCGCCAAGCTCGGTCAGTTGCTTGAAGAAAGATTCCGGGTGCGCGATCGCGGCAATCACCGTGAGATCAGCTCCCGGCAGGACGTGTAGCGGCATGGTCTGCCCGGTGGCGGTGCTTATCAACGCCGCCGGCGTCAGCGCTGCCACGGCAACGGGTACCTGAGGAGCGGCATTCGCGAGCGCGCGCCTCACTTCCTCGACAGCGCCGCGGTCAGCAGTTTTTCGAGTGATTATTGCCAGTGTCGCGCGGCGCGCGGATCGCAGCGGTTCGCGAAATGGTCCGGCAGGAAGTAGTCTTGGCCGCCCAGTCCAGGCATCCGCGTTCAGTAATAGGACATCAACATCTCTGCTGGCGCTGCGATGCTGAAATGCGTCGTCGAGAACCACGACATCGACACCCTGCGCGATCGCCTCTCGAATACCGCGGGCGCGATCAGGCGCCGCGACAACGGGAACACCTTCGTTGAGCCGCTCGTGTACGATTATTTCGTCCCCACCATAACCGCGAAGCACAATCCCCGGGACCGCACCGCGCTGCAAGAGCTGACGCGCAAACCAGGCGGCAACCGGAGTCTTACCGGTGCCTCCCACGGAAAGGTTCCCGACACTCAATACCGGCACGGAGAACTCTTCCGCCCGAAATATCCGCCAGTCATACAGCTTGCCGCGCGCCGCTACGATTGCCGCGTACAACGTCTCAGCCGGAGCGAGCAGCGCACGGATTGCACGACCGCGGCGGCCACGGCCCGTCCATATTGCATCAAGCATTTTGCGACGGTCAGGCACATGCCATCCGAAGCGCTTCGCCCATCAGCGCCTCGAAACGGACGCCTTCTTCAGCTGCCGCGCGGGGAGTAGAAGCCTCAACTCTCGTCGGCGGTCCGTACGAGATCGTCACCTGTGCGAATGGCTTTGGGATCATGAACCGATCCCAGCTTTTCAGACGCCACGCTCGATCGGCGACGGCAACCACCGGCAGAATTGGCGCGTTCGATCGCTGGGCGGCGATGAGGGCGCCAGGAGCGAACTTGCCGGCAGGTCCGCGCGGACCGTCAGGTGTTATCGCCACCTCGCGGCCGGCCTGTAGCTCCTGGACAATCGAGATGAGCGCGCG
>WNFW01000327.1_pt1 | contig 30930 bp, 30 predicted proteins | sample 5400131 | NCBI WGS metagenome assembly WNFW01 (sample SAMN13153362, study PRJNA577476) | soil metagenome | isolation source: 20 cm soil or saprolite under grassland replicate 1 | place: USA:California | collected 2016-06-15 | reverse complement strand
CTTGGTTGGCGCGATCGACGCGCTGTTCCTCGCCGCAGGCGGGCAAGGCTTGTTCTTGGAGCAGCCGCTTCAGCGTGCCTGGCGCGACGCGCATGCGGCCGCCTCTCACATAAGTCTCAACTGGGATTCCACCGGAAGCCTGTACGGGCAATTCATGCTCGGCCTGGAGCCGCAGGGGCAATATTGAACTGAATTCGGGTCGCGTGCCTCACACTCGCTTGGGCTCAATCCGCTCGAGCGCCCGCTCCACCGCCGCATCTGAAATGCGCGTGCGAGGCCAGCGATAGAGCCATCCATGCACGACCCAGATCACCAGGAAACTGAACACGCCGGCGAATATCCAATCGGTGAAGAAATGCGCGCCGGCCGCCATGCGCAAGATTCCGACGGCAGCGCCAAAGGCGAGCGCCGTTGCATAAGCCAGCGCGCGCCAGTGCGGCGGGACCACGGCGGCACCCGCCAGCGTCCAGAACGCGCCCGAAGGCTCGCCCGCGACAAAGGAGCAATTCTTCGGGCAGTCGCCGCGTGGATCCCACCAGGGGCGGAAGTGTTCGTCGCCGCCGAATTCGGTCACGTCGATCGGGCGCGGGCGACCCCAGTGCTCCTTCAACACGAGATTGGCGACGATGCCGGGTGCCAGCGCAAGCGTCACCAGCATGAGCACGATGGCTCGCCCGGGTATGATGAGCGGCCGGCGCGGCCAAACAAATTTTGCCGCGAGCGCGACGACCGCCGGCGCCGCGACGAGGGTCACGAGCCACACGGCAACGTCGCGCGCGCGCAGATAAACCGGGTCGTACGCGCGCCAAAACCCTCCACGCTCGGGATCGAAGAAGAGTGCGGCGAGCTTGAGGTCGAGGTCGGGCCGCAGACCAAAGACGAGGCCGACCGTGGCGGCGACGGCGAGCGCGATCAGAGGGCCGATTCGGTTCATGCGAGGAATCCCGCGCGTGTCTAGCCGAGGCGCCGCGCGAGTTCAAATTCTGGGGCGGTTGGGGGTTTATCGCGGCTGTGGGGGCAGTTCGCGGCAAACGTTTGCTTCACCGATCGGCGACAACCAGTTGCCGCATTTGTCGCAACCCGTGAGCATCGCGGTAACGACGACCAGCCAGGCGACGCGGCCAAAGCCGGTGGCCTTCGCGCGTGTAGTCTTCGCGATCACTTGCATGGGCCCTCGCAGGTGGGTGTACCCCTCACCCCGGCATATCTTAGGGCGGATTTCCTAACGGATTTCCGGCGGATATGAGGCCGCCGTCACCGCCCGGCTAGCGCCACGGCGAAATACCGGTTTCCAGAAACCCGCGCTGAAGCCGGCGATAGCCCAATAGGCGAGCCCGCCGGCCAGCCCGGCGGCAATCACCGGAAGCGGCTCGTTGAGCGGCACGCCAGTATCATCGATGTAGCCGAACAGGTTCCAGCCGATGAGCGCCGACACAGCCCCGTTGCCGGCGTGAAATATGCAAGAGCGGATGGCAAAGGTCTCGGAAATGAGTATCCCGATGGCGGCAGGAAGCCACATCAGGCTGAGCAACATCACCAACAGCACCGGCGCGGCAAACACGAAGCCGAAGATCGCGAAAACTTGCGTGTCCGCATGAGCCGCCGCATCGCCGAGCTTCCAGGAGCCGAACACGATGACCAGCGTACCCACCACTACCGCAACGGCGTAACCGAGCGGCACCAACGCCAGGCGCAGCAGCAGCCGCCCGAGATTGTCCATCTCAATCCGTCATGGCCATGGCGCGCAACGCTATGCGTTCGCGGGCAGAGAGCCTCTCGCTCGCGCTTTTGAGCTGGCCGCAGGCGGCGAGAATGTCGCGCCCCCGCGGCGTGCGCACCGGCGAGGCGTACCCTGCGTTGAAGATGATCTCGGAGAATTGTTCGATCCTCTCCCAATCCGAGCATTCGTATCTGGTGCCGGGCCACGGATTGAATGGGATCAGGTTGATCTTTGCCGGAATCCCTTTGAGCAGCTTGACCAGCGCCTTGGCGTCGCCGAGCGAGTCATTGACGCCCTTGAGCATAACGTATTCGAACGTGATGCGACGCGCGTTGGAGAGGCCGGGATAATTGCGACAGGTGTCGAGCAGCTCCTTGATCGGATATTTTCGGTTGAGCGGCACGAGCTCGTTGCGCAGCTCGTCGTGAACCGCGTGGAGGGACACCGCGAGCATGCAGCCGATCTCGGCGCCGGCACGCGCAATATTCGGCACGACGCCGGAGGTCGAGAGTGTGATGCGGCGTTTGGAGATGGCGATTCCATCGCCGTCTGCCGCGATCAGGAGCGCGTCGCGCACCGCCTCGAAATTGTAGAGCGGCTCGCCCATGCCCATCATGACGATGTTGGAGATGACACGCTGGCCACCGTTCCCTCCCGCGCCAACCGCAGTCGATGCGGCCGGGATCTCGGTGCCCCTTTGCGCCGCTGCCAGCCAATCGTCGAGGCGATCGCGCGCGACCATGATCTGGCCGACGATCTCGCCGGGCGCAAGGTTGCGCACCAGCCGTTGCGTACCGGTGTGGCAGAACGAGCAGGCGAGCGTGCAGCCGACCTGGCTGGAGAGGCAAAGTGTGCCGCGGTCCGCCTCCGGGATGTAAACGCATTCGATCTCGTGTGGCCGCTCGAGCGACTGTTCGCCGGGTAAGCGCAGGAGCCATTTGCGCGTGCCGTCGGCCGAGATCTGCTCGGCCACGACCTCGGGGCGCGCGAGCGTAAAATGCTGGTCGAGCGTCGCCCGCAAGTCTTTCGAGATGCTGGTCATCGCATCGAACCGGCGCGCGCCGCGCACGTAGAGCCAATGCCAGATCTGCTGGACCCGCATCTTGCGCTGGGACGCCGGCACGCCGATGCTTGCGAGCGCCTCCGTCAGCTGCGCGCGCGACAACCCCACGAGCGAAGGCTTCGCCGGCGGCTGATAGCGCTCGAGCGGCGTCTTTTCGACGAGCCCCGCGGTGGTCGCCGGGGATATCGTCGCAGAAACGGATATGGTTTGCGGTTCGCTCATCACAACATGTTGCGGCTTTCTAGCATAGATGGGGTGTCGGTGCCGACAGCAACAGATTGCGGTCAATCGCCCTTCAACCTGTCGATCAGCGCCATTGCCGCGGCGGGCGCGCGAGCCTTGGCGCCCGATATCATATAGATAAAGACATCGCGCTTGCCGCTTGCCGGCGACGGTGCCGCGAGCGCGGCAAGGTCATCGGGCGCGCCGCCTGCTCCCCACTGACGGGCTCGCTTGGCCCACAGGGCGAGCGCGCGTGCCGGGTAGCCGCGCTTTTCCTTCTCGGAGGTGCGCTGCAGCCGCGCATAGACGAAGTCGGCGGCGACATCGGCAATCAGCGGATGCTTCTCTGATTCGACCACGGCCAGCGCCACCGAGAACTTACGCAGCAATGCGATGAAGGAGGGCACGAGAAAGCTCTCGTGCCGCACCTCAACCACATGACGGATGGAGCGACCGTCGAGCTCCGGCGGTAATAACGCGAGAAAAGCCGCGAAATCGGTCGGATCGAATTTTTTGCTCGGCGACATCTGCCAAAGCACCGGCCCGAGCTTCGATTTCAGCTCGAGCAGACCGCTCGCAAAGAAGCGCTCGATCGCAGGACCGGCTTCGGCGAGGACGCGGCGGTTGGTCGCGAATTGCGGACCTTTGAGCGAGAAGACGAAATCGTCCGGCGTTTCCGCCGCCCATTTGCGAAAATTGTCCGGCCTTTGCGTGCGATAGAAGGTGGCGTTGATCTCGATGCTGGTAAGTTTGCGGCTGGCATATTCCAGTTCACGCGCCTGTGGCAGCCCCTTGGGATAGAAGTCGCCGCGCCAGGGCTCGAATACCCAACCTCCAATGCCGACCCGGATCATGCCCGCACCTCGCCGTCCTCATTCCGACATGGACGGCGCGAGTGCGCAACCGGCGGCGTGAGGCGGCGCAGATCAATGGGGTGTGCGGAGTACGGCCGCTGGGTCGAATTCGAAATGACGTAAACCGCCCCGACGGTCTGGCCGTGCGGCGCCTACATCCGAGTCGACAGCTTGAGAGCCGTCATCGCTGCATCAGTAAAAGCAAGCTCATCCTGCTCGGCAGCCTTGTCCTGCAGTTCTGCCGCCATTCGTCGTAACCGGCCTGCGATCGTGAGATCGAACGTGGCGCGCGACATCGCGACGAGAATTTCCGCTTGCCGACGCAGATATGCACCAGTGACCATTGACGCCAACCCTTAAGCGAGGGCTTTGGTCGAACAACGGCGTCCGGCGTCATCGGGTTCCGAAATTTTTTGCCCTTGCGAAAGGTTCCGCCTCGCTGACCGCGGTGCTACTTGCAGTCCTGCTCGATCTTGTCGAGTGCCTGCGCGAGTCCCTTGAGCGAATACTGGTCGGTCGATTGCGCGCCGCGGCCCGAGGTGCCCTTTACGGTGAGGTCAACGCCCTTGCGCATGGTGTCGACCATGCGCGCCTCCTCGGCAACATTTTTGATCCAGGCGCCATCGTTTTGAGTGTACATGGCGAACTTGGCGGTCCCGATCTCGGCCGTGGCGTCCGAGCTGGATTTGAAGGGGTAGCCGATGATGACGGACACCTCATTTTTCACCTTCTCGCCGGGACGGCTAGAGACGAACACGTAGGACTGACCGCGCTGGCGGCCAGCGGGTTCCATTTTCGTGGTCTTCGGCTTGGCCAGCGCAAAGCACACCTTGTTGCCGCCGGGCGAGGCGGTATACGCACCCCAATCGCCGTACTGCCCGAGGAGCGTAGGCTGGGCATCGCCGGCGGGGGCGGCGGGCGCCGCCGCGGGCGCGGCGGGTTTGGACGGTGTGGCAGCGGGTTTCGGCACTGCCTGCGCCGCTGGCGAGGCCGGCGCGGCCGCCGGTTTCGGCGGCTGCTGCGCAAAGGCAACCGAAGCCAGCGACGTAGCAGCCAGAAATACGGCACATCTGATTGCGGTCATCGGCCTACCTCCCGGGAGGGTCCCTGCACGCCCAGCAGCAGATCGCGAATGCCGTGAACTGCTTGCGGAATTCGGCAATGTGAAGGCGGATCGCCGGCATCCGCACCGTCGCTATAATATACGTGGAAGCGATGGCATAGGTCTGCCCGCCCGTGGGCTGCGCCGGTGCTACGAGCCTGCCGACACGATTTGGAGTGACTCGCGCGCCATGAAAGCCATCCTCTGCCAACGCTTCGGCACCCCCGACCATCTCGTGCTTGCGGACATCCCCGATCCGCTCGCCGGCCCGGGCGAAGTCGTCGCCAAGGTGGCGGCGGTCGGCCTAAATTTTTTCGATACTCTCATCGTTGCCGGCAAGTATCAGACCAAGCCGCCCTTTCCATTCTCGCCGGGCGGCGAGTTCGCCGGTGTGGTCGAAAGTATCGGCGCGGGAGTTGACGCGTTCAAGCCCGGCGACCGCGTCATGGGCTACACCAATTTCAACGCCGCACGCGAACGCACCGCGGTCGCGGCCGACAACATCGTCAAGTTGCCTGCCGATCTCGATTTCGATCGCGCCGCAGCGCTGACCATCACCTACGGCACTGCTTATCATGCGCTTAAGCACCGGGCGCTGATGCGCGCGGGCGAGACTTTGGCCGTGCTGGGGGCGTCCGGCGGCGTCGGGCTTGCCGCTGTCGAGGTTGGAAGCCAGATGGGCGCGCGCGTGATCGCCTGCGCGTCGACCGATGACAAGCTCGCCTTCGCCCGCGCACACGGCGCGTATGAGCTGGTGAACTACGAACAGGAGGATTTGCGCGCCGCGCTCAAACGCCTCGGCGGCGAGCACGGCATCGACGTCGTGTTCGATCCAGTGGGCGGCCGCTACAGCGAGCCGGCGCTGCGCTCGCTCGCCTGGGAGGGCCGCCATCTCGTCATCGGATTTGCCGCCGGGGAGATTCCAAAACTGCCGCTCAATCTCGTGCTGCTCAAGGGCTGCGCGGTTCTCGGCGTGTTCTGGGGCGCGTGGGTCCGCCACGAGACGAAGCAATATAAGACCGCCATCGAGACGCTCGCCCGCTGGTGCGCCGAGGGCAAGCTGTCGTGCCACGTCCAGAAGGTTTATCCGCTCACCGAGACACCAGCAGCGCTCAAGGCGCTGGCGAACCGAGAAGTGATGGGCAAACTGGTGATACGGGTGTGACGTGACGGCCGAATCGAGCTCGTCAGCTCATTTGCGGCGCGGAGCTCGTCGGCCTGCTCGAACGGCCTTGGCACGTAATCTCAACGCAGCGCCTTGGCCAGGCGATCCATGGCCTCGGCGAGCTTGACGTCCCGTTCCGTGACGCCGCCGGCATCGTGGGTGGCAAGCGTCACCTCAACCCTGTTATAGACGTTGAACCATTCCGGATGATGATCGAGTTTCTCCGCGATCAGCGCCACGCGCGCCATAAAGCCGAACGCCTCGTTGAAATCTTTGAACGCGAATTTTTTGCTGATGGCATCGCGACCTTCGACCTCGCTCCAACCGTCGAGCTTGGCGAGGGCGCTCTTGCGCGTACTGCCGGTCAGTTTTTCTGCCATGGTGAGGACCTCGTGATCGCGCCGATTGTGCCACGAATGCGACGTCGGCGGCCACTCGCAAACATGTCCCGAACCCCTACCTATCGTTGAAAGGCCCGGCCGGTCGCCCCCCATCCAGCCAGCCGGATGCTGCGCGGAGGCTATGATGTCCTGGTCGCTCAATCTGGGCACGATCGCCGGAACGGCGGTCCGCGTTCACGTCACTTTTCTGTTGTTTTTGGGCTGGATCTTCGCCGCGAGCTGGGTGACGGGCGGACCGCAGGCCGCTTGGCAAGGTCTCGCTTTCCTGGTGCTCTTGTTCGCGTGCGTCGTGGCGCATGAATTTGGCCACATCTTCACGGCGCGAGCGTTCGGCGTGTCGACGCCCGACGTCACGCTCCTGCCGATCGGCGGAGTCGCTCGCCTCGAGCGCATCCCGGAAGAGCCGTACGAGGAATTCCTGGTCGCCATCGCCGGCCCGCTGGTGAACGTGGCGATCGCCGCCGCCTTGATCGTTCTCGCCGGCGCCCGCGTGAATGCGGGCGATCTCTACGCGGTCGAAAGTCCGCATACCTCGATGGTCGACCGGCTCGCCGCCGTGAACCTCTTTCTCGCTGTGTTCAACATGATCCCGGCCTTTCCCATGGACGGCGGACGCGTATTACGCGCAATTCTCGCCTCGCGCATGGGTTATGTGCGCGCGACCGAGATCGCCGCATTCATCGGTCAGGGCGTTGCCTTTGCGCTCGGGTTCATCGGACTGTTCTCGAACCCAATGCTGATCTTCATCGCCATCTTCGTCTACCTCGCGGCCTCTGCGGAAGCACATCTCGTCGCCATCCGGGCGATGTCGCGCGGCGTGCCCACGAGCGCAGCGATGATGACCCAATTCGCCACGCTTTCGCCGGAGGCGCACGTGGAGGAGGCGGTGCAGACGCTGCTGCGCACGAGCCAGAGCGAGTTCCCCGTCGTCGATGCGGTGGGCAAGCCGGTCGGCCTTCTCGGCCGCGGCGACCTCATTCGCGCGCTCAAACAGCTCGGCCCCGACGCTCGCGTGGCCGATGCGATGACGACCACGGTGCCCATCATTGGGCACCGCCGCTGCCTGGAAGAGGCGTTCCGCATATTGCAGGAAAAATCGGCGCCCGCCGTCGCTGTAGTCGATGGCAGCGGCCGCCTTGTCGGGGTTGTCACTTCTGAGACGGTCGGCGAAATGCTGATGCTGCACGAAGCCTTGCCTGCGGGCGCGCGCCTTGGGCCGTGGACGCGGCCGACCGGGGCGTGATCTTTATCGACGGTCACGAAGGTGTCGCACAGCCGTCCGCGCTGTGTGACAATTGGCGGGCATCCTCGCCTGCCTGCCGCAACCGGAGCGCTTCCATGAGCATGCGCTTGCCTGTGTCCCGTCGGCGCTTGTTGGCAACGGCCGCGGCCTCGACCGCACTTTCCGCCGCCAGCGGCCTCGCCAAGCCTTACCTGAGCCGCGCCGCCGATCGCCCGCTCATCACCCACGGCATCCAGTCCGGCGACGTCTCGGTCGATTCCGCCGTGATCTGGGCGCGCGCCGACCGTCCCGCGCGCATGTTGGCCGAGGTCGCGACGACCGATAGCTTCAAGATCATCCACCGCGCGGTGTTCATCGACGCGTTGCCCGAAACCGATTTCACGGCGAAGGCACTGATTGAAGGACTGCCCGCAGGGCAGGACATTTTCTACCGCATCCGCTTCCAGGACCTCTCTTCGCCCACCATTGCCGGCGAGCCAATGATCGGCCGCTTCCGCACGGCGCCGGGCGACCGACGCTCGGTCTCGTTCGTTTGGTCGGCAGATACCGCCGGGCAAGGCTGGGGCATCGACGAGGCGCGCGGCGGCATGCGCACCTACGCCACCATCCTGCGTCATCGGCCGGATTTCTTCATCCACAGCGGCGATACGATCTATGCCGATGTCCCGATACTCGCCGAGAAAAAAATGCCGAATGGCGAGATTTGGAAAACGTCGTGATCGAGGAAAAGGCGAAGCCCGCGGAGACGCTCGCGGAGTTCCGCGGCAATTACAAATACAATCTGCTTGACAAGAACGTGCTCGCTTTCAACGCCGAGGTACCGATTTTTGCGCAATGGGACGATCACGAAGTGACCAACAACTGGTGGCCAGGCGAGCCGCTGACCCGCGCTGAGCACCAGCGCAGCAAATACGTCGAGACGAATACGCTGCTGCTGGCGGCGCGGGCGAACCGCGTATTTCATGAATACATGCCGTTGCGCTTCACGCAGTCCGAGCCCGGGCGAATCTATCGCAAAATTTCCTATGGGCCGCTGCTCGACGTCTTCATGCTCGACATGCGCAGCTATCGCGGACCGAACGGCGAGAATCTGGAGGAGACCTATGGGCCGGCAGCCTACTTCCTCGGCCCGACGCAAGTCTCTTGGCTCAAGCGCGCATTGTTGAACTCGCAGGCGACCTGGAAGGTCATCGCCACCGACATGCCGATCAGCCTCATTATCGTCTACGATCCCGATCGCAATTGGGGCTTGGAGGCAATCGCTCAGGGCAACGGCCCGCCGCGCGGCCGCGAGCTCGAAATCGCCGATATCCTTTCGTTCATCAAGCGGGCCGGCGTGCGCAACACCGTATGGATCACGGGTGACCGGCACTACACCGCCGCCCATTACTATGATCCCAACAGGGCGGTGTTCCAGGATTTCGAGCCGTTCTGGGAATTCATGTCGGGGCCGATCCACGCTGGGAGCGGCTCGCAAGGTGAGCTCGACAACACGTTCGGGCCGCAGCTCGTGTACGTGAAGGCGGCGAGCGCGCCAAACCGGCCGCCCAGCGAAGGCCTGCAATTCTTCGGTCACGTCGCCCTCGATGGATCGACGCAAGTGATGACCGTGACGCTTAGAGATCGAGACGATCACGCGCTATGGTCGGTGAACCTCGAGCCCAAGCTGGGGTGATCATTTTGGCAGACTTGTGGGGACGAACTTATTAGAAGGACTGTTGTCCCGCAACGCCTATGCCGACTCGCGCAGGGATGCCAATTCCGGCGAAGGCGCGTGTGTCGCCGTGCGCAGCTTGGTCGAGTAGTAGGACGCATTCTGCTCGCCGCGCAGGGCCTCGCGCGTGAATTGAATGAGATGGTGGGCGATGAACCCCATCCCGAGGACGGCGTCGATCTGGCCCCGCCGCAGCGAGTGACGCGCCGCGCGCCAGAACGGCTTGCGGTAATCCGACAGAATGCCGATGTGCAGCACGACGCGGAACGCGAGCACCAACGCGCCCGACAGGTTAGCCCAGTTGAGCTTGCCGCGCGCGGGCGTAATCATACGATTGACGTAGGTTGCCTCGACTTGATGGTGAAAGCGCGCGAACAGCCGCTCCGGATCATTGGCATAGGCGATGCAGCGGCGCCACATCGCCACCACCTCCTCGTACGGCCGCAGGAAACGGACGTTGCTTTCGAGGGTGGGTTCGTCGGCGAGGCGTCCGGCCAGCTTGAGACGATCCCAGAGCGGCGTCTTCGGCAGCGCCTGCAACAGGTTGATGGTCAACATGGGAATCTGCGAGATGTCGATAAAATCCTTCAGGCGCACCTCGGTGTCGTCGGAGTCAGTATCGAGCCCGAGAATGATGCCGGAGGTGACCTCCAATCCATAGTCGTTGAGGGTCTTGATCGACTCCATCATTGGCACGGCGACGTTCTGATTCTTGCGCATCGCCTTGAGCGCGTCGGCTTCCGGCGTCTCGATGCCAACGAATAGGCCGAGGAACGAGCATTCCCGCATGAGCCTGAGAATTTCCGGCTGCTTGGCGATATTGAGCGTCGCCTCGCAGGCGAACTGCATTGGATAACCGTGCTGCTTCTGCCAGGCGAGCAGATGCGGCAGCATGTCTTTGGCGGCCTTGCGATTACCGATGAAATTGTCATCGACGAAGTAAACAACCGGCGGATGCCCTTTCTGCGTGCGCATGGCATCGAGCTCGGCGGTGATCTGCGCCGGGGTCTTGAGCCGCGGCTGCCGGCCATAGAGGTTGGGAATATCGCAGAACTCGCACAGATAGGGGCAGCCGCTGGAGAACTGCAGAGTCAACATGAGATAGTTCTTCAGCGGGATAAGATCGTAGGCCGGAATTGGGAAATCGTGCAGCGGAACGCGATCCTTTGTTTCCAAGCGCAGCTGTGCGCTCGGTCGCGCGACACTCTCGTCGAGGCGAGCGATGAGCTGATCGGTTGCGTCACCGAGCTCGCCGATGTGGAGGTAGTCGATCTCGGGATATATTTCGGGTGAGGCGGATACAGATGGTCCGCCCAGCAGCACCACCTTACCGGCTTTGTGCGCGCGTGCGGCGATATCATGGATTTGCCGCGCCTGGACGTGCATACCGCTGACCAGCACGGCGTCGGCCCAGGCGAAGTCCGCTTCGCTGGCTTTGCGGATATTTTCGTCGATGAAGCGGACCTGCCATTGTTGCGGCATATAGGCCGCGATCAGCAGCAGGCCCTGTGGCGGCATAAACGCCCGCACCCCTTTCATCAAACGATAGGCGTGATTGAACGTGCCGAACGCGGGGGTGTAGTGCGGAAAAACGCACAATATCCGGCGCTGGTTCTTGACTGGGGCCGATGAGCGCACGCGCCCTCCGCACTCGCTTTTCCCAATGGTCGCCTTCCTCGTACCACGACGCAAGGGGGCCGGCGGCGAAAGACCTAGGACTTCAGCGACCGCTCGCACATTGCGCCTTGCGCCGTCATAACTATATTTCGCGCGACAGCGGGCCCTTTGAGGCCCGCGATCGGTTTTTTGATGCAGCCCATGCAGCTCCGCAACATTGCGATCATCGCCCATGTCGACCACGGCAAGACCACGCTGGTCGATCGGCTGTTGCAGCAGTCGGGCGCCGTGCGCGACAACCAGCGTCTGGCGGAGCGCGCGCTGGACTCCAACGACCTCGAACGCGAGCGCGGCATCACCATTTTGGCCAAGGTGACATCCATCCTTTGGCACGACACCCGCATCAACATCGTCGACACACCCGGCCATGCCGATTTCGGTGGCGAGGTCGAGCGCATCCTCAATATGGTGGACGGCGCACTGGTGTTGGTGGACGCGGCCGAGGGGCCGCTGCCGCAGACCAAATTCGTGGTGTCGAAAGCGCTCAAGGTCGGACTCAAGCCCATCGTCGTGATCAACAAAGTTGATCGGCCGGATGCGCGGCCTTTGGCGGTCGTGAACGAGGTCTTCGACTTGTTCGCCGCGCTCGATGCCAGCGAGCAACAGCTCGATTTTCCGATTCTCTATGGCTCCTCGAGGGAAGGCTGGATGGCAGCCTCGCCCAACGGTCCGAAGGATCGCGGCATGGCGCCGCTGTTCGACCTTGTGATCCAGCATGTCGCCGAACCGATCATCGAGGACGGACCTTTCCGGATGCTCGGTACCATTCTCGAGGCCAATCCCTATCTTGGACGCATCGTGACCGGGCGCATCAGCTCGGGCGCGGTCAGACCTAACCAAATCGTCAAGGTGCTCGATCGCAATGGAAAGCTGATCGAGGAGGGCCGCGTCACGAAGGTGCTCGCCTTCCGCGGCCTCGAGCGCACCGGCGTCGACGAGGCATCGGCGGGCGACATCGTTGCTCTGGCCGGGCTGCCCGAGGCCACGGTCTCCCACACGATCTGTGCGCCGGAGGTGATGATACCTCTTCCGGCGCAGCCGATCGACCCGCCGACGCTGGCGATGACATTCCGCATCAACGATTCCCCGCTCACCGGAACCGAGGGCGACAAAGTGCAGAGCCGGGTCATACGCGAGCGGCTCCTGCGCGAGGCCGAAGGGAACGTCGCGCTGCGGATCAGCGAATCGACCGAGAAGGATGCGATGGAGGTCGCCGGACGCGGCGAATTGCAGCTCGGCATTCTGATCGAGACGATGCGGCGCGAGGGCTTCGAGCTATCGGTATCGCGCCCGCAAGTGCTGCTCGAGCGCGCGGCCGACGGCGAGCTGCGGGAACCAATCGAAGAGGTCGTCATCGATGTCGACGAGGCGCATTCCGGCATCGTCGTGCAGAAGCTCGCGGTCCGCAAAGCCGAACTGGTCGAAATGCGCCCCTCGGGCGGCGGCCGCGTGCGCCTGATCTTCCATGCGCCGACGCGCGGGCTCATCGGCTATCACGGCGAACTCCTCGCCGATACCCGCGGCACCGCCGTCATGAACCGGCTGTTCCACGGCTACGGCGCGCACCGAGGCGAGATCGCCGGACGCCGCAACGGCGTGCTGATCTCCAATGACCAGGGCGAAGCCGTGGCTTACGCGCTGTGGAACCTAGAGGACAGGGGGCCAATGATGATCGAGCCGGGCTGCAAGGTTTATCGCGGGATGATCGTGGGCGAGCACACTCGCGGCAACGACCTCGATGTGAACGTGCTCAAGGGCAAGAAGCTCACCAATATACGCACCCATGCCAAGGACGAGGCGGTGCGGCTGATCCCGCCGATGCAAATGACGCTGGAGAAGGCGCTCGCATATATTGCCGAGGACGAGCTGGTCGAGGTCACGCCGAAAGCGATACGGCTCCGCAAGAAATTACTTGACCCCAATGAGCGAAGGAAGGACGACCGGCGCAAGGAAGCAGAGCGGGTGTGACGCAACTCGGCTGATTCGCACGTCGCCAGATCACTTACTGCCGTTCCCAAGGACGTGATTCCAGCCGTCCTCACGGTACACGAGCACATTTCGTCGGCCTGCGTGTCGCCGCTGCAACATTACGTCCGCTGGCCAACATGTATCCATTTCTTGCGGTGTTTGCGGGTACTCCGCGGTGCCGTAGTGTGGCAAATCCACATCAATCGCGGCCGTTGTTAGCGTCTCGTTAAACATAACTCTTGAAGCGCGGCGGACTGCTTGCTTCAATCATGCCCATGAGCACGACCCTCATCGAAGTCCGCCGCGCCAAGCCGTCCGATGCAAGGGCGATTGCGGCAACTCATGACGACGCCTGGCGCTGCGCTTATCAGGGCATCATCCCGGGGCCGGAGCTCGACAAGCTGATCAACCGTCGCGGCCCCCAATGGTGGGACAGTGCGGTGCGCAAAGGCAGCCGGATCACTGTGCTGGCATTCGGCGAATGCGTGGCCGGCTACGCCAACTACGGCCGCAACCGTGCGCGCAGCCTTTACTATGACGGCGAAGTCTACGAGCTCTATCTGCGGCCGGAATTCCAAGGGCTTGGCTTCGGCCGCAAGCTGTTCTCCGCGGCGCGGCGTGACCTGGTGCAGAGCGGGCTGCAAAGCCTCGTCGTATGGGCGCTCTCGGACAACGAGCAGGCGGTGGGGTTTTATCGAGCGCTTGGCGGCAAGGCGGTGGCCCGTTCCTCCGAACGGTTCGGCGCGCGTACCCTGGATAAGGTCGCGTTCGCCTGGACGAACTGAGCATTCTCCTCCCTACTCCCGATCGTCGATAGGGCGCTGTCCAAAGGCCGGCTCCCGCACGCCGGCGAACGCGCAGGCCGCTCGCACAGTGTTAACGAGTAGGCAGGCGATCGTCATCGGACCGACGCCGCCCGGCACCGGCGTGATCGCCCCCGCAATCTTGGCCACTTCGGCAAACGCCACGTCTCCAACAATGCGCGAGCGGCCATCCGCCATCACGCGGTTGACGCCGATGTCGATGACAGTGGCGCCGGGCTTGACCCAATCGCGGCGGACCATCTCGGGCCGCCCCACCGCCGCAAACAGAACATCCGCGCGGCGGCAGACCGCCGGGAGTTCGCGGGTTTTCGAATGCGCGACCGTCACCGTTGCATTCTCCGCGAGCAAAAGTTGCGCCAATGGCTTGCCCACGATGTTCGAGCGGCCGATTACGACGGTCTCAAGGCCCATGAGCGAAGGTTGAACGGTCTTGGCGAGGAGAATGCAGCCGACCGGCGTGCATGGTGCGAGGGCCGGCAGGCCCGCGGCGAGCCGGCCGGCATTGACCGGACTAAACCCGTCGACGTCCTTGGCCGAATCGACCGCGGCGATGATCTTGTGCGGGTTGATCTGCGCCGGCAGAGGAAGCTGCACCAGGATGCCGTGCACGGTTGGATCGGCGTTGAGCCGCCCGATCAGCGCCAAGAGCTCCGCTTCGCTCGTCTCCTTCGGCAGCCGGTGGTCGAAAGAGCGCATGCCGCTGCCGGCGATCATTTTCATCTTGCTAGCGACGTAACTCTCGCTCGCCAGGTTGTTGCCGACGAGCACGACGGCCAGTCCCGGCGTGATACCGCGGTCGCGCGAAAGGCGGTGCACGGCATCCGCGACCTTGCCGCGCAGGTCCGCCGCGATCGCCTTCCCGTCAATGATCTTTGCGGTCATGGCGTGCCGCCGTGCACCTTTTACAAGGAGGCGCAATGAACGGCATTACTCCATCGCGAAGATTTTCTCCAGCATGGCGGCGAGCGTCGCGCCTGCGCCGGCGATCTTCAGGCGCTTGATCCGCGCGCTCGCGCCCGCGACCAGCCTGACGTCACGCGCGGCAACGCCGAACGCATTGGCGATCAAGTTTATCAGCGCCGCATTCGCCTCGCCTTCGGTCGCCGCCGCACGCACGCGGGCTTTGATCACGCTGCGTCCATCGGCCAATTGTGCGATACCTTCGATTGCATCGCGGCCGCCGCGCGGCGTGAGGCGGACGGTGACGACAACACCGTCGGCCGATGCCGTCCAGGCGCGAGCGACCATGAACCTCAGAACACGTAGGGCAGAATGTACAGCGCAATGCAGTAGCGGATGAAAATGATGATGAGGATTAGGATCACTGGAGAAATATCGATGCCGCCGAGATTAGGCATTACGTTCCGGATCGGCCGCAGGGCCGGCTCGGTGACGCGATAGAGGAAATCGCCGATCGCGCCGACCACGGAGTTGCGGACATTCACCACGTTGAACGCCACCAGCCAGGAGAAGATCGCCGCCGCGATCAACACCCAGATGTAGATTTCAAGGGCGAGATCAATGACGAGGAAGAGGGCGCGCATGGAATGGCACTCGCTTCTGAGAATCGTGCACAAGATGTACCGGGGCAGAACGACGTAAACAAGCACGACGGCCGATGAAATCGCGGTCTCGCCACATGTTCCGATCCTTGACTCCGCCTATTCGCAGCCCTAAATGGCGCGCACTCGCGGCCAGCCGCTGCGGGGTTGTATTTTGGCGGGGCCGTAGCTCAGTTGGGAGAGCGCCTCGTTCGCAATGAGGAGGTCAGGGGTTCGACCCCCCTCGGCTCCACCACCCGCCTAAACCGAAGCAGCCCGTTCAGCCTTCGCTGCGCGACCTCTAATCCGATTCATCGGCTCATATCCCCGCGCAGGCGAGGACGTCAGCCCAGTGGTCAGGGTCCCTGTTTTTCGCAGCGACGAGTGCGACACGATTCGATCATTTGGTCAGCCGGTGGACGCCTGCTGCGGCGCAACCTCCGGCTGGCCCAGCCAATGATTGAGAAAGGCGGCGAGCCAAGCGCGCCCGGCGGGGTCGTAGACTGCGCGATCCGCGAAATGCGCGACCCGCGGCTTAGCGTTGGGCAACAACGTGCGTTCATGACCGCGCGTGGTCCATCGGCACATCATAGCGTGGGTCACGTCGGGATGAAATTGCAGCGCGAAGGCAGCGCCGCCGTAGCGAAACGCCTGCACTGGGAACGAGTCGCCTTCCGCCAGCAAGTCGGCGCCGAGCGGCAAGTCGAAGCCCTCGCGATGCCACTGATAGACCTGCTCCGGCCAGGGATCGCACACCGTGCGCCCGATCTCCGTCGGCCGGATCGGATAATAGCCGACCTCGGCGTGACCATCGGGATGCCGGTACACCCGGCTGCCGAGATGATGCGCCAACATCTGCGCGCCGAGACAGATGCCGAGAAATGGCTTCTTCTCCTTGAGCGGCACCCTCAGCCAGTCGATCTCGCAACGGATGAAATCGGTGGTGTCATTCGCGCTCATCGGGCCGCCGAAAATGATGGCCCCAGTATGGGCGGCCATGGTCTCGGGGAGCGGATCGCTCAAGCGCGGGCGGCGCACGTCGAGGGGATAGCCGCGCTGGCGCAAGGCGTGCCCGATGCGCCCAGGGGTGGAGGTTTCCTGGTGCAGCACGATCAGGATCGGACGGAGCATTGGGCGGTCATTGCGAGCATGCGCGGGTCGAATTTCAATACCCGCTCGAGTCGGTTTTCAAGATGGATGGCGCGCCCTCGCCATGCAGCCGCGCATTGCTCAGCGGGCACAAGCTACCGGCGGCCTCGCTGCTGGCGAGCGATAAGCTCAAGCACAAGACTGCGCGGGGCAAAGCGAATCATCGCGGTCACCGCCCGGTTGACGGCGCCCGGAATGACGACGCGGCGACCTTGCATCAGGCCGCAGTAGCCATTTCTCGCCACTTGCTCGGCGGAGCGCGTGAGAAGCCGCGGAAAGGCGTCGTCGCTCATGCCGGCACGCGCCTGAAACTCGGTCGGCACCGGACCGGGGCAAAGCACGGTGACCCGCACGCCTTTCGGCTTGAGCTCGCGATGCAGCGCTTCGCTGAACGAGAGCACATAGGCTTTGCTGGCGTAATAGACCGCCATGCCGGGACCGGGCATGAAGGCCGCGATTGATGCAACGTTGAGAAGGCCGCCCCTGCGGCGCTTGAGGCTGTCGAGGAAAGCGAGCGAGAGATCGGTGAGCGCGCGCACGTTGAGGTCGACCATAGCGACTTGCTCGGCGCGGTCGAGCGCCTCGGCGGCACCAACGAGACCGAAGCCTGCGTTATTGACCACCACGTCGGGCTCGAGCCCGCGCTCATCCAGCGCCGCCGCAATCGTTTGTGCCGCATCGAGGCGCGCGAGATCGGCGCCCAGAACCGTCGGACGCGGCGCGCGCTTCGCCGCAATGGCATCCGCGAGCGCGCCGAGTACCCGCTCGCGCCTGGCAACCAGGACAAGCTCATGGCCGTGGGCGGCAAACTCGTGCGCCAATGCCGCGCCGATCCCCGCCGACGCGCCCGTGATCAACGTGATGGGACGCTTCTGCTGCGTCACGTCGCAGCCGCCCCTCGCCGGTTGGCCACACGATGGCCGAGTTCGATTCGCTCTCGCGACGAGATGCCGAGCAGGTCCGCGGCTCGCCAGATCAGGTTGCTTTCGAAGTCGTCGACGCGTCCGTCGGCATAGGCGATCTCCCACATCATTTCGACGACGCGGCGGCGGCCATCCTCGTCAAGAAAGCGATTGATCAAGCTGGTGAAGTGATAGAGATCCACGGCCTCGTTCTCGGCCGCAGTCGCCTCGGCGACCAGTTCATCCGTCGTCGCCTCGTCGAGCTCAAATTGCTGCTTGATGACCGCATGCAGCTTGTCGCGCTCGGCGTCGGAAATGTCGCCGTCGATCGCAGCCGCATGAACGAGCAGCGCTGCCGCAGCGAGGCGGTAGTCGCTGTGGTCGAACCGAGCCGGATGCTTCTCGCCTTCCGACACTTCGGACAGAAATTTGCGAAAGCTCTCGAACATGGCGCCGCGAACCGCTGCAACGCGCCACGTTGCATGTTGCCTGAGCGGAGTCCAGAGGGCCCGCTTTACTACCCGGCCTTTCCCTTGCGCAGGTTCGCCTCGAGCAGCTCGAGGTTATTCTTTACGTAGGCGTTGCCGGGATCGCGCGCCTGCGCTTCCAGTAGCGTTTCGCGGGCGCGGCGCTGGTCGCCGCGTAGCATATAGGAGTAACCGCGGTTATTGAGGATTTCCGCCGTGGGTCCGGCAATTTTCGTCGCCTGGTCATAGGCCCGGTCGGCAAGATCGAACCGGCGCTGCCGGTCGTAGGAGGCCGCTAAACCGATCCAGGACTCGAGATCGCGTGGGTGTAATTCGACGGCGCGACGGAAGTGACGCTCGGCGAGATTGAAAGTACCGGCGCGGAAGTAGGTTTTGCCGAGGCTCACATCGTCATCTTTATCGGGCGATGCCTTGGCTGGGGATGCGGGGGTGTGCGCGGTCGGCCGCACGCTGCCCGTTGTCGGCGGGTCCTCTTGCGATGCTACTCCTTGCGTGGCGGCCGTGTTCGACTGGAACAGGTCGCCCAGCCTGGTCGAAGTCTCGCAACCGTTAAGCCAGAATAGACAGCTCACCGTCGCAGCGAGCACTCGTACAGCTCTCGCTCGCATTGTCGTGTGTCCCCCCCGACGGCCAGTACCTGCGCCCCTCCGAGGCCATCGAGCCGATGGCCGTTAGCCGGCTTTCCAGGTTAGAAGTCGATGGTTAAAAATCTTTGCCGGATCGGACGCTATCCGTCAGCGCGCCTGGGGCCGTCAGGGCGCCTTTTTCTTGAGCGGTCACTTGTTTTTCTTGGATAGGCTGCAAACATGGGGAGCATGCCCCACCCGTGCCGCAAGCCGCGAATAAGCGGTACCCGGGCGTTTTCCAACACGAACGAGACGAGAATAGATCGATGCCAAAGCCATGGATCAGCTATGTCGATCCCGCCAAGGTCAGCGATGAGGCCATGCGTGCTGAATTCGATCGCTGCGCGCGCGAAGGAACGCCGCGGCCGGAAAGCCAGGCGATCCGCGCCCATGTGCCGCCCGTGTTCTGGTCTTTCGCCAATTCCTGGCGCGACGTGTTCAAGAACGGCGTCGCCGATCACGCGATCAAGGAACTCTGCCGTATTTACGTTTCGCGTTCGGTGCTATGCGAGTTCTGCGGCAATCAGCGCTCCATCAAGGCGGCACAGCAGGGCGTCGTCGAGGACGACTACCGCGATCTCCTCAATTTCGAGAGCTCGAGCCGCTATGACGAGCGGCAGAAGGCGGCGCTCGCCTACGCCGAGGCGATCACCTGGGATCTGCCGGTCGACGATAAGTTCTGGGCGCGGCTGCACAAGCACTTCAGCGAGCCAGAACTCGTCGAGATCGGCTACTTCATCGCCTTGACCATGGGCCAGCAGCGCTGGCTGCGCACACTCGGAATCGAGCACCACCAGATTCTTGCCGGCACCGACGCATCGATGGCGCCGGGCTTCGAGACCCCTGAGGCGCTCGCGCGCTCAAAGCAGGAGTCCGATTATTGGGCCACGCGCAGCGTTAAGTCCCAAGCGGCGGAGTGAATGGCCTCAGACCCGCGCAAAGCCGCGCGGGAACGAATGCAGCCGCTCGACGCCGACGTTCGCGATCAACAACAGCTCGCCGGTCTGCACGCCCGCCATACCGTCTCGCGTGACCACGTTCGGCTGCACCACGACCGTCATGCCGGCCTCGAACGGCTCCTGTGGAATTGGCCCGGCAGGGCGGCTCTTGCTACCGAGGATGGGCGGAAAATAGCCGCCGCCATAGCCGTGCAGGAGATCGTCGATGATGGTGAAGCCCGCATCTTCGATGACGCCGGCAGCTTCGATCACTTGCGCCGGCAGCGTGCCCGCCTTGAGCACCGCGGTGACCGCGTCGAACGCAGCGTCGGCTGCGGTGTGCAGCGCGCGGTAGAGCGGCGGTGGGTCCTCGCCGAGTGCGAAGCTGCGTAGCACCTGCCCGGAATGATCCCAAAATGCGGCGCTGATCTCCGCAAATACGATGTCACCTTTCGCCACGCGCCTGGTCGAGGGAAACTGCGCCGGTACGCCGAGTCGCGGATCGTGCATGGAGGTCGTGCCGATAAAGTGGATGACGTTGGTGCCGCCTTCGCGCATGTAAGCGCGCTCGATCAGGTCACCGATCGCGCGCTCGGTCAGCCCGGTCGTAAGCCCGTCGCGTAGTCCCGCCATGCCGCGGTCGCTGAGCCAAGCACCGATGCGCAGCCAATCGATCTCTTCCTGCGACTTCACGCGGCGCAACCGCACATACGCGCGGTTCAAATCGGCGACTTTGCCGAAGCGCGCCTCGAGTGCCGCGTGCTGAGCGAAGCCCATCGGTCCAATGACGCCAACGCGATTTTCACGCGCGCCGCGTTGTTCCAGCGCCGCAAGAGCCGCCCGAATCGACGATTCAGCGCCCCAACTGACCTCAGCCTCGCTCGCGAGCCGCTTTGCCAACGGCACGTGGTTGATCCACTGCACGAACAGCGCGTCGCACTCGCCGGGCGTGAATACGCCGATTGCCTCTACCGTCACAGGCCATTGAGTAAGCCACTGCACGGCGGAGCCGGCGCGGTTCGCCCCGTAGAATACGAGATGGTCGCAGTTCACTTGGGAAAGCGCGGCCTCGACCGCGGCGCGGCGGCGCACCATCTCAGCCGCGCTGAAGCGCGGATATTCTGCCTCGAGAAGCGGCTTGAGCCGCGGCGGCAGCGTTGGCCAATCGTTCTCGATCATGCGCTCGCGCGCGCCATGGCATCCGCCTTGGCGGCGAGCCGCTCCTCGACGAGCTTGCCCACGGCCACCATGTCGGCCTTGCCGGTGGCGAGCACAGGAAGCTTGTCGAGCACCCAGATCTCGGATGGGATCATGAAATCGGAGGCGTGCTTCGCCTTGGCGAAGTTCTGAAAATCCACTCGGGTCGCGCCGCTCTGTTGGGTGAGCAGAATGAGCCTCTCTCCCCGGCGCGGATCTGGTAGGGCGACAACTGCGGATAAGGCGTTCGGCCACAGTTCCGCCGCCAGCGCCTCGACCGCAGCGAGCGAGATCATTTCGCCGCCGACCTTTGCGAACCGCCGGGCGCGGCCTTTGATAGTGAGGAAACCCTGCTCGTCGATGGTGACGATGTCGCCGGTGTCATTCCAGCCTTCGACCGGCCGCTCGAGCACGCCGGGATTGTCCGCCTTGAGATAGCCAAGCATCACATTGGGTCCGCGCACGTAAAGTCGGCCGCCTTCGTCAACGCCCTCGACGTGCTCCAGGCGCGCTTCCATGCCGGGCAGGATGCGTCCGACGGTGCCGAACTTGTTGAACATCGGCGTATTCAAGGCGAGCGCCGGCGCGGTCTCGGTCACGCCGTAGCCCTCGAGAATGCGTAGACCAAATTTCTCCATGTAAGTGCGCCGCGTCGTCTCCTTGACCGGCTCCGCGCCGGCCAGGATGTAACGTAGCGAACGAAAATCATAAGGATGCGCGACCCGCGCATAGCCAGCGAGAAACGTATCGGTGCCGAACATGATGGTGGCGTTCACCGCATAGATCAGCTCCGCCACTGTGCGGTAGTGCAGCGGCGAAGGATAAAGATAGATGCGCACGCCGAAGACCAGCGGCAGCATGACCCCGACGGTCAGCCCGAAGGAATGGAACACCGGCAGGATATTGAACACTTTGTCTTCGCGGCCGAAATCGATGCGGGCCGCGGCCTGCGCGGCGTTTGCCAGCATATTGCGATGGGAGAGTACGACACCCTTCGGAACGCCCTCCGATCCTGACGTGAACAAGATCGCCGCCCAATCGTCAGGCTTTCGCTCGACCAGCGGCTTGTTCGCGTTGATAAGGCCGCGGAGCTTGTCGCCGAGTGTGATGCCGGCGCGAATGTCCTCGAGATAGATGATCTTGACCACCCTTTCGATCGCAGCGACCAAATTGCCGAGCCGAGCCTTTTCGATGAAGGCCCGCGACGAGACGATGGTGTCGATCTGCGCGGACTTGCAGCCGGAGAGGATGTTGGCGGCACCGGACGTAAAATTGATCATGGCCGGCACGCGGCCTGCGGTCATCAATCCCAGGATGGTCACAACGGCGCCGTTCGCATTCGGCAGCATGACGCCGATCGGGCGTCCTTCTTGCGCCATTGGCATGAGCTTGGCGCCGAGGATGGCGGCTCCGACGAGCAGGCGTTTGTAGGAGAGCGTGCCCGACACGGGATCTTCGATTGCGACACGGCTGGGCCCGTGCGTTTGCGCGGCTTGTACGACCGCCTCGACCATGGTGCGGTCTGTCGACGTGGTGCGGAACACCAGATCGGACATGATGCCGTAGAGCGCAGCCCCGGCGGCGAGCCGGCGCTTGCGCCCCTTGAGTTCGGGATCAACGGTGAGCTTCACCGGCTCGAGAATCGTCACTCTCACCTTGGGGAACCAGCGCCGGCGCACCTGACCGCGCTTGAGTCGGCTGAATGGCGTCTGCTCCAGGCCTTCGATGCGGACGGGCACGATCTCGGCATTCGCCTTGTCCGCTACCAGGGCAGCGCCATCATAGACCTTCATCAGGCTGCCGGTGACGGTGATGCGCCCCTCAGGGAAGATGATGAGGGGATTGCCCCCCTTCACTGCCTCGATCAGGGAGCGCACCGCCATCGGTTTGAGCGGATCGAGTTGCATGGCGTTGGTCAGCATGACGAACGGCCGCACCCACCAGAGCTTGGCAATGCCGACGTCGATCGCAAACACCGGCTTGTTATTGAGCAGCGACAACGCGAGTCCCGCATCGAGGAAGCTTACGTGATTGAGCGCGATGATTCGATTGGACCCGGGCTTGCTGAGGTTGTCGATGCCTTTGACTTCCATCCGGAACAGCGCGCGATAAATGATCGAGAGCGCATCGCTGAGCGCGCTCGCGGGCATGGTGCGGCCGACAGCGATCGCCACCACGAGGCTTGCCGCGCCGAGCAAGAGGAAAAGCTGTGATGTCGTCATTCCGGCCGTCTGCAGCACGGCCACCATCACCGTACTTCCCGCCATGAACGCGGCGTTGAGGACATTGACTGCCGCCACCACGCGCGCGCGGCGGTCGGCGCCGGCCCAGGCCTGCACCGCCGCAAACGTCGGCACGATGAACAGGCCGCCCGCGATGGCGAGCCCGGCGAGATCGAGCGCTAATCGGATTCCGCGTCCGCTCGTGAAGGCGGCGAGATAGCCACCGAGGCCGGGAATAGGAGGCGCGCCGAGGGTGGACGCGCCAAGGTCGAGGGCGAATGCGCCCAGCAGCACGGCGCCGATCACGGTTGGCAGCAGAATGATGCGTCCGGCGGCGAGCCAGGCCGCAAGCCCGGAGCCGATCGCGATCGAGATCGAGAAGATCGCAAGACACGTGGTCACCACCTCCTCGTTGCCGCCGAGTACGTTCTTCACCAGCGGCGGCATCAGCGATAGCGAGACAGCTCCGACCAGCCAGAACCAGCTGGTCACCAGCGCACCCCACCACAGCCGCGGATCTTCGCGCAGGAAATTCAAGAGGCCGATCGTCGAGACGAGGACGTTCTTTTGTACCTCTAGATCAGGCGCGCCTTGGCCCGTGCGGGGAATAAACAGGCTCGCGCTCCAGCACAGAAGCGAGAACACGATCATCAGGAAGGCGAAATGCGCGGGATCGCCGCCGTCCTTGGCGGCGATGCCGCCGACGATGGTGCCCAGCAGGATTGCGATGAAGGTCGCGCCCTCCACCAGCGCGTTACCGGCGGGAAGTTCGGAGCGGGCGAGATGGTCGGGAAGAATGCCGTATTTGATAGGTCCGAACAGCGCGGCGATCACTCCGAACAGAAACAGCGCGATGAACAGCAGCACCACCGAATGCAGGCCGAAGCCGACCACTGCAATGAACGCGATCCCGATCTCGCAAAATTTGAGCCGCCGCGCCACCACGGCCTTGTCGTAGCGGTCGGCGAGTTCACCGCCGAGCGCGGACAGGAAGAAGTAGGGTGCGATGAAGACCGCAGCCGCGAGCGTGATGAGCGCCTCGGCGTCGGTGCCGCCGATGTGGAACAGAATGAGAAAGACCAGCGCGTTCTTGAGGAAATTGTCGCTGAAGGCCGAGAAAAACTGGGTCCAGAACAGAGGCGCGAAGCGCCGCGTCATCAGCAGAGATGAGGACATGGCTTTTCTGTTCCGGGCGAGGGCATGTGCCGGCGGCTTAAGAGACGATAATTTGGGCAAAACGACAATCGCGCCGACCGCGCAATGACGGGAGGCGCCCGCGAACCCCGTTGGGATCGGCAAGGTTACATAGACCGGCGTTAGAGCCTGTGCTGGGCGCGGCGCAGCACCTCACCGCCGTTCCCGCCCGTCCGCGCGGATCACGCTGGTGCGCTGCCCCCGGGATCGTCTTGATTTGTGGGCCGTCCCGGACCGGCGGCCCCACCGCTGCACTAAATCTTCGCGCTGCACCCCGTCCGGAACACGTGACTATATGAGGCGTCCGCCAAGCCGATTCGGGGGCCAAAAGGATGCGGGCGGCCCGGGGCCGCCCGCTGCTCAGGTCCCGCCATGTTTCGATGTTTACCGGCGCAGGAGCTGCAGCCCCCCGCGCTCCATCATCACGGCTGCCACACTCAGACAGACAGCCACTCCACACACCAGCGTAAACAACGAAATCCACATGGCGTCCCTCTCCGACTTCCTCCGTCCTCCACTCGAGCGCCGCAAACAACTCCCGAAAGGCGGATCCGTTCCATCGCTTGGGGGGTAAAATAACACCATTTTCTTGGGTCCCCCGGCCGGGCGGCAGCTGCAAGCTTTGCTTGAGGGGGTCAGCACACAGAAACGCAGATAACCGCGATTTGACGACTTTGACCTCACCTGATCGATGCGCGACTATTCGGCAGCGGCCCTCCTGCCTCCTCGGTTGGGGCCGCTGCGCCGGGACCTGTCTTCGCGTGCATAGCCCAGACCTGAGAACAGCCGCGCGAGCCGCGCCGGTGACGAGATGAAGTTCACCGGCGACATCTGGTTGAACGCACCGCGCGCGGCGGTGTTCGCGAAGATACGCGATGCGCGTTTCTTCGCCTCCTGCGTCGAAGGCGTGCAGGAGTTGAGTGAAATCGACGGCGATCACTACACCGCGGTGCTCGACACCAAGGTCGCGTATCTCAAATTCAAGTTCAATGTCATGGTCGAGGTCGCGCGCGTCGATCCGCCGCGTGAGATCGAAGCCAAGATCGAAGGCACCCCGCTTGGAATCGTCGGGCGCCTCACCGCGCGTTCGCTGACCCGGCTGACCGAGGATGACGGCGCCACCAAGGTGAGCTACGAGGTCGATGCGGCGCTTACCGGCAAGCTCGGCAGCCTCGGCCAGCCGGTGCTGCGCGCCAAGGCCAAGGAGATGGAACGGCAGTTCACCGAACGCATGCGCGCGGCATTCGCCGAATCCAAGTCCGAGACATGACCCCGTTCGAACTCATCGAGCCCGCCTCATTATCCGAAGCCATCGCGCTCCTCGACCCAGAGGACCCCAGCGTGCGGCCGATCGCCGGGGGTACCGCGCTAATGCTGTTGATGAAGGCGGGCGTGTTCCGGCCGCGGCGCCTCGTGAGCTTGCGCAAGCTTGCCCCACTGCATTCGGGAATCACGAGCGAAAAAAACGGCGCGCTCGCCATCGGTGCCATGACGCCGCTCGCAGCGGTCGAGCGATCGGCAGAGGTGGCGCGCGCTGCCCCGGTGATCCCGCGCATGATGCGCCGCCTCTCCAATATCCGCGTGCGCAACGTGGCGACGATCGGCGGGAATCTCGGCCACGGCGATCCCCACATGGACCTACCGCCGGTCCTCATTGCGCTCTCCGCGGAGGTCGGCGTCATTGGGCCTGACGGCGCCGCCGAGCGTAGGATTGCGATCGAGGACCTCTTCACCGGCTATTTCGAGACGGTGTTGGCGAAGAACGAGCTCATCGCCGGGCTGCACATCCCGCCGCAAGGCCGCTCGCGAAGCGCTTACGTCAAAGTCACAACCGGCTCGGCGGAAGACTGGCCCGCGCTCGGTGTTGCGGTCGCACTCGAGGCCGAAGGCGCAACGGTGAAATCCGCACGCGTCGTGATCAGCGCCGCGACCGAGCGGGCCACGCGCCTCAAGGGGGTGGAACGGTTGCTCACCGGCGCGAGCATCGACGAAAAGACGCTTGCACGCGCCGGCGACGCGGCGGCGGATGAGGCCGAGTGCGTCTCCGACGTGCGCGGCTCCGCGGCCTATAAACGCGAGCTCACGCGCGTCCATGTTAATCGCGCGCTGCACCAGGCGCTCAACAGCTGAGAACGCAAACGCATGGCAACGAGCATCACACCAGGCGGTCAGGTCCCAACGAGCGCCAAAGTCGGTGCGCAGGTCGGCCGCTCTCTGCCGCGGCTCGAGGCGCGCGCCAAGGTCACGGGTCGCGCCGAATACACGCACACCATGCGGCTTCCCGGTATGCTGCACGCCAAGATCTTTCGCAGCACCGTTGCCCATGGCCGCATCCAGTCGATCGATGTGAGCGCGGCAACGAAAGTGCCCGGCGTCTATCGCGTCCTCACCGCCGACGACGTGCGCAAGGTCATCCCATCTCCGTATTACGGCCCGGCCTTCCACGACCAGCCGATCCTTGCCATCGACAAGGTGCACTATGTCGGTGAACCCGTCGCGGTCGTGCTCGCCGCCGACCCCCACGTCGCCGAGGAGGCGGCGCAGCTTATCGTCGCCGATTACGAGGAATTGCCCGCCGTTTTCGATGAGATCGAGGCGGCGGACAACAAGACCTTGGTGCACGATGAGCTAAAACCGGCCGGCACCTTTGCCGACCTCAAGCATCTCAAGGGTCGCAAGGGCACCAACATCGCGCTCGATTTCAAGCTGCGGCGCGGTGACGTCGACAAAGCCTTCGCCCAGGCCGCGCACGTTTTTGAGCACACCTTCCACACGCAGAAGGTATTGCACCTTCCGCTCGAGCCGTTCGCGTCCATCGCCGATTGGAACGAGAGCGGGGTGACCATCTACAGCGCCACCCAGGGCCCTTCATTCGTACGTACCGAGATCGCGCGGCTGCTCGGCTGGCCCGAGAACCGCGTGCGCATCAAAGTCCCTTATCTCGGCGGCGGCTTCGGCGCGAAGCTCTATATAAAGATGGAAGCGCTTGCGACCGCGCTCTCCATGATCGTGCGACGGCCGGTGAAGGTCGCGCTTACCATGGAGGAGCAGTTCTACACCATCACGCGACACCCCAGCACGTTCCGTATCAAGACTGGCGTCGACAAAACCGGGCGCATCACCGCGCGCAAATGCGAGGTGTACTGGAACGGCGGCGCTTATGCCGACGTGGGCCCGCGCGTGACGCAGAAGTCCGGCTTTACCGCCTCCGGCCCCTACGACATCGATAACGTGTGGGTCGACTCCTACGCGCTTTATACCAACCTGCCACCGGCCGGCGCGCTGCGCGGGTTCGGCATCCCACAACTGGTGTGGGGCTACGAAAGCCATACCGACATGATCGCGCGCGCGCTCAAGCTCGACCCGATCGAGTTCCGCCGCAAGAATCTCCTGCGGGAAGGACGGCCGCAGGCAACGGGCCAGATCCTTCGCGAGATTCAGCTCGAGCCCGTGCTCGATCGCGTCGCCGAGCGGCTCAACTGGGGCAAGCCGCTTCCCCGTGGCAGCGGCGCGCTGCGCCGCGGCCGCGGCGTTGCCGTGGCGATAAAGGCTGTAATCTCCCCAACCACCTCGGTCGCGAACCTCAGCATCGCCGGCGACGGCAGCACCACGCTCTATTGCGGCACCATCGATATGGGACAGGGCTCCGACACTGCGATGGCGCAGATCGTCGGCGAGGTGCTCGATATTCCCGCGGAAACCGTGCGGATCGTGCCGCGCGATACCGATGTGACGCCCTACGATATGGGCACGCTCGGCTCGCGCTCGCTCTACCACATGGGTCACGCGGTGCGGCTTGCCGCCGAAGAGGCGCGTGCGAAGATCAAGGCAATGGCGCGCGAGGTCGGCGAACCCGAGGGCAGCAACATTCCCCTGCCTGACCTGTTCAAGAAAAAATTCGGCATGCAGGCAGGCAATATCGTGGGCACCGGCACGTACAAGCCGGATTACGTGCCGCCCGATCCGGCGACAGGTTTGACCGACAACGTGACGCCGTTCTGGATGTGCGCCGCCTCGGGCGCCGAGGTCGAGGTCGATACCGAGACCGGGCACGTACGCATCGCGCGGCTCGTCACCACAGTCGACTGCGGCCGGCCGGTGAACCCAAAAATCGTCGAGACGCAGATTTCCGGCGCTGTGCTGATGCACCTCGGCTTCACCATGTTCGAAAACATGCACATCGACGCCGGGCAGGTGACCAACGCCTCACTCGCCGACTACAAGATTCCGGCAATGCTCGACGTGCCGCAGCTGATGCAGAACGAGGCCGTCGACTCGCACCTATCGAGCGGGCCATTCGGCGCCAAGGGCGTGGGGGAGACCGCGACCTTTTGCGTGTCGCCCGCGATCGGCAACGCCATCGAGGACGCCTGCGGCGTACGCCTGACCTCGCTTCCGCTTACTCCCGAGGCTGTCTTCCGCGCGCTGCGCGCCCAGGCAAACGCACCGCTCGAGGATGACGAATGACCCGCACGATCAGCTTCACCCTCAACGGCGAGCAGGTTTCGGCCGAGATCAAGCCGCACCACAACCTCGTTGAGATGCTGCAGCGGGAATTCAATCTCATGGGCGCGCGCGAGAGCTGCGGGCAAGGCATGTGCGGCTGCTGCACCGTGCTGGTGAATGGCGCAGCAGTGTCCGGCTGCCTCTACTTGGCTGCCTTTGTCGAAGGTGCCGATGTGCAGACGGTCGAGTCGCTGGCGGATGCGCGGACGCAGGCGCTCAGCCCCGTACAGGAGGCATTCATCGAGGCGGGCGCCTTCCAGTGCGGCTACTGCACGCCGGGCTTTTTGCTGATGGCGACGCAATTGCTCGACACCCATGCCGATCCGGATGAGGATCAAATCCGCCATTATCTCTCAGGCAATCTCTGCCGCTGCGGCGCCTATCCGGAGATTGTCGACGCGGTGAAGCTCGCCGCGCGCAAGCGCAAAACCCTTCGCCCCGCGTAACCGGAAGGCAGAAAAGAGCCTTGCACGCGTGGTATAGAGTGCCGCATGTTTCAAACCCGGCCCGAGGATATTTCGATCGAACGAAAGCCGGTCACCTTCGGTGATCTGCGCGGCTGGATCGCCGCGATCAAACAGCAAGGCGAGCTCACGGAAATCACTGCCGAGGTCGACTGGAACATCGAGCTCGGCACCATCATGCGGCTCGCGCAGGGGCCCGGCACCGGCAAGGCGCTCCTCTTCAACAACATCAAGGACTACAACACGCCGCAAAGCCGCTGCCGGCGAATTTTTGGCTCCGCGCTGAACAATTACCGTCGCATCGCCATGATGCTGGGGCTGCCACCGGATACCCATCCGCGCGATCTGGTCAAGCTCGGCCGCAGCATCCTCAACGGCAGCATCGCGCCGAAAATCGTCGCCACCGGCCCCGTGAAACAAAACATCCTCAAGGGCGCCGACATCGACCTCTACGAGTTTCCCGCGCCGCATTGGAACCGGCTCGACGGGGGCCGCTACCTCCTCACCTACGGCGGCTGCATCACCAGGGACCCGGAAACGGGAACCATGAACGTCGGCATCTACCGCGGCATGCTCGCCGGCCACGATCGCATTCCCATCCTGATGTGGCGCGCGCAGCATATGTGCCGAAGGGCGTGTGCGAGTACGACGTGATGGGCGCAATCCGCGGCGCACCGGTCGAACTCGTCAAATGCGAGAGCGTCGACCTGTACGTGCCGGCCTCGGCCGAGATCGTGATCGAGGGCTACCTCGGGCTCGATCCCGCCACTTACGTGATGGAAGGCCCTTACGCCGAGTTCACCGGCTATCTCGCGGGCGACCGTTCGCCCAAGCCCGCAATTCGCGTCACCGCCATCACCCACCGTGACGATCCGATCCTGCGCGGCACGATCGAAGGCTCGCTCCCCGGCAGCTATTCCGAGAACGCGATGTGCTCCTCGATCATGCGCGCGGCCACCGCCTGGAACGTGCTCGATCGCGCCGGCGTACCCGGCATTACCGACGTGTGGTGCCCGCCGGTGCACGGCGGTGTCAATCTACTCATTCGCATGAAGCAGAGCTACCGCAACCAGGCCAAGCAAGCTGCGAACGCGATCTGGGGCTCTTCGGCCGCGCACGTGCGCTACAAGCACATCACCGTGGTCGACGACGACATCGACATCCACGATTATGCGGCAGTCGATTGGGCGATCGCGCATCGGGTCAACGCGGGCGAGAACGACGTCGTCATCATGCCCGCGACTTTCGGGATGGGCATAGATCCTTCCAGCCGCAAGCGCGATCGCAATGCGACGCTGTTCGGCACCGGCAAATGGAATCGGGTGCTGATCGACGCCACCATGAATCTCGACTACGATCCGGACCCGGACTATGGCGGCGCCCGTTTCCCGCCGACGGTCTGGCCGCAGGAGGACGACATCGCCAAGGCCTATGCCCGCTGGAGCGAACTGGGACTGGGCAAGCCAAAGGACGCGAGCGAATAGTCGTAGGTTGGATCAACACACGCGGGCCGAGCACCTGGGAAGTCGCGAAGCTCGGCGCAATCTACGAAACACGAATACGGAGGCCATGGCCATGATCGAACAAGCCGTTACCTTCCCGTCCGCGGGTCTCAAGCTCTCCGGTGTGGTGCATGTGCCGCGCGGGCTCAAGCCGTCGGAGCGGCGCGGCGCCTTCCTCGTGCTGCACGGCTTCGGCAGCAACAAGACCTCCTCCAATACCATGGCACCGACCAAGGTTCTGAGCGATC
>WNFW01000458.1_pt1 | contig 30952 bp, 33 predicted proteins | sample 5400131 | NCBI WGS metagenome assembly WNFW01 (sample SAMN13153362, study PRJNA577476) | soil metagenome | isolation source: 20 cm soil or saprolite under grassland replicate 1 | place: USA:California | collected 2016-06-15 | reverse complement strand
CTGACACTCCTCTCAGAGCTTGTACTATTTCGTGAGTTCCACCTTCATGCCGTCAACTCCGAGTTTGAACATCAGGCCCTGAGTCGTCCCCCAAACATTCATGACCACACCGTTTTGGTTCCTCATCGTCGCACCGCTACCGCCACCAGCGACTGTGATCCCCGCAGCGAAACTCGTATAGTTTCCGTTAAAGTCCGCAAAGTCCTTGAGATTAAATACCTCACCGGACAACTCTGCGACATTAAAGCCGATGTCACCCGCAGAAATTCCGCTGATGCTGAATGGGTACTCCTTCCCCTGATAAGTCAAAACACCGCTGCCCCATGAATATCCCACCCCGGCTGAAAGTGCTTTTCCGGTCATCTTCACTGTGGCATCTGGCTTCTCTTCGGCGGCGCGCCCGATCGGCGCTATCAACAACATAGCCCCGATAATCGCCAATCCGACTAATTTCCGATTCATTTTTCTTCCCCTTTTCCCCGCAACGATAGGTTAAGTGCGCAAAACTTAAAGCGGCGTCAAGTCTTTTTAGTGCTTTGACTATTTCTTGAGTTCTACTTTCATGCCGTCAACTCCGAGTTTGAACGACACTCCTCTTGTTGTCCCTGCAACGTTCATGGTAACGCCGTTTTGGTTCTTCATCGTCATACCACCGCCGCCACCGGCAACCGTAGCCCCTGCGCCCGCACTGGTATAGTTTCCGTTAAAGTCCGCAAGGTTCTTGAGATTAAATACCTCACCGGACAGTTCTGCGCTGCTAGCGCCAATGTTGCCCGCCGAAAGCCCGCTGATGCTGAATGGGTACTCCTTCCCCTGATAAGTCAAAGTACCGCTGCCCCATGAATATCCCACACCCGCTGAGAGTGCTTTTCCGGTCATCTTCACTGTGGCATCTGGCTTCTCTTCGGCCGCGCGCCCGATCGGTGCTATCAACAACATAGCCCCGATAATCGCTAATCCAACTAATTTCCGATTCATTTTCTTTCCTCCTTTCAATTTGACACCGCTTTAAGTTTTGCGCACTTAACCTATCGTTGCGCGGTCCGTGTGCGTTAACAGCACCCTCTCGCTACCGCGCTTGCTGCGCTTTGAGTTGATCGAGCTCTCGCTGCTGCCGTTCGATCTCGGCTTGCTGCGCCGCCTAGCATCTGTACCTACCGATTCAGTCGAAGCTCCTTTACCGTTCTTGTAGCAAAGAGTTGAAATCCTCGATATTGGACCTTGGTCCAACGGGAGAGAAACGACCGATTTTTTAGCCGTAGAAAGAACCCTTTCTACGACACAAGGTAAGCGTTGACCAGCCAGGTTAGCAGGATCAACAGCGTCGGAATCCAAAGCAGCCAAGAGATTGTCTCCTTCATGTTTAACCCTTCTGATTGCGTCTATCATTGCAGCGCGGAGAATCAAATGCAATTGAACAAACGCCTTCCCACCCAATTTTCTTTGCCGTTACCTAGGAGGTGGTGGCAAGAAATTCGGTCGGTACTTTCTAGCAAAAGATATCTTTGTTCCTTGGCAAAGCAGGACATTTACGATACTTGGATGATTGCTTCTCCGTCCAACCCAGCAACCCTGCACGAATGTATCGGGGGTCAAACCCCAGAGCACTGCAAACGTTTTCAAATCCGAAAAGCCAATCACTCGCGCCGAAGATCCATTCCTGGGCTTCGGCGAAAAGCCGTTGGCTTTTTCCGCACCGCGCCCGATGATTATCCTGGAAGCAATTGATGGCATCTTCCAAGATTGCCAACATCAGTCTTTTCACCGGTTCTAGAGGCGCTTTTCTGCGGCGATCATCGAAATACTGCGCGGACAGAAGCGTGTCCGGCTGAAAGAGAGATGCGGTGCTACTTGCGCCGAGGCCTGTTTGTTCTGTCGTATATGAAGAATTCCCGGTTTCGAACTCCATGCTTTCGTCCTCCTCATTCAAAGCCGCATTGGCATTCCCGTCCATCTTCAGACTCTGCTCCGTATCCGGCTTTCGTTCGGTCGGCTCCCCTGGATATTTTTTTCAAGCACGTGCGGATCGGGTGTCCGTACTTGTTTTCTAAGCTGTCTACTTGCGATTGCGAAAAGAGAATCAGTATGACTCTTGCCACCAACAGGCGACAGCTGAGCTCGCGAAAAATCATGGGATTGCAACACAATCATGGCGCGAGATTGAATTTGCGTCCATTAATCGTCGATGCCAAATTGACGACGACGCCATTTTGATTCTTCATCGTGGCGCGACTCGTGCTGCCGCTCTCGGAGGTCTGCATTTCAACCTTCTGGTAGTTGCCGCCAAAATCTTCCGGTTTTTTTAAATCAAAGACCTGACCGGATAGCTCCGCAGCGGCGATCTTGGTGTCGACGTCTCGGAAAAGCCCAGTGGCCTTGAAAGTGAAGGGATAATCTCGGCCATTGTAGGTCAATACACCTTCGCCCCATGAAAGCCCGATGCCTGGGGCAACCATCCTGCTGGTTATCTTCAGCGTGCCATCCGGTACCTGCCCATGTGTGGACGAAACACTTAAAGCCACCAAAAGACTCCCAGCGACTAGTAACCGAAGCAGCGTGCGATCCATTTCTTTCTCTCTCCTTCGAGTATTCACAACCGCGTTTTTCCAGCGAACCGAAAAATAAAATACATTTCGTAGCTAAGCGCATGGCATTCGAATCTTGCCAACACACAGTGCGCGAAATTGTATTAGCGAATTTCGAAAAGCGCCGATATTGGACTTTGGTCCAATGCGAGGTGATAGCGGTGGGACCGGGTGTGTGGAGGAATATGGTGATTCCGCCACAGCCTGGTCGAAGTATGATATCGAAGTCATCAAGTCTGAGGCGTTATGGCTGCGCAACATTTCATCGGTCGCGCAAATCATCTTTCATCGGCGCAACAAACGGTTCCTCCGGGGAATTCTTTTCCTTCGAGGCATCGGCGTCATGCGGCAATCATAGCTCACGGTGTGGCAACGGGAATGACATGCCCGCCGCATTGACCGCATCGTACACGGCCGCGGCCAGGTCGCTCCTGACCTCAGCCGCTTGGTTGAAGTGGCTCGGCCACACGCTCAGCTCAAAGTTGGTCGAGCTGGCGCCGTAGTTGATGAAGAGGGCGCGGGGCGCGGGCTCGCGCAATACATCCGGGTGCGCGCGCGCCACCTGCTCAAGCAGCTCGATCACCTTTTTGGGATCGGCCCCATAGACTACGCCGACGGGCAGATCGACGCGGCGCAAGCGATCACTGAGCGTCCAGTTGGTCACCTTATCCGTCACCAGCTGCGAATTGGGCACGATGATATCGGCCCCTGCGCCAGTGTGGATCACGCTCGCCCTTATACCGATCCGTCGCACCGTGCCCGTAAGATTGCCAACCTCCACTGTATCACCGACATGGATCGGCCGCTCGAATAGCAAGATAAGACCGGAGACAAAATTATTGACAACACCTTGCAGCCCAAAGCCGATGCCGACACTGAAAGCGCCGGCCAGCAGGCTTACCTTGGAAAAATCCACCCCGAGCACACCGAGTGCCGCCACGAAGCCGACGGCGAGAATAACGTAATTGAGCAAGCTGGAAGCGGCGTAGGACAAACCGGGGGCGAGATCGATTCTCGGATAGACATCTTCTTGCAAAACGAAGCGAAGAAAGCGTGACAGCAAGTACGCTAGCCAAACGGTCAGAAAAAATTCTAGGACATCGCTGATGGAGATGGAGATGGAGCCGCGCTCCAGCTTGGTTGCGAGCAGGGCGTTCGCCAAGGACCACGCGGGATCCAGAAGACCGAGATAGCTCAGGTAGCGGACCAACCAGCCCCCGACCGCTATCCAAATAAGCAGCCGATAAACCCGTCTTTCCAGAAGTTCTCGATGGTGCGCAACCATCTGCAGCGAGGACAGCGGCCACACGCGCAGCGCCAGCGCGACGACTCCGCCGCCCACTCGAAGGGACGCAAACGCTGCCAAGCCCAGGATGCCGCCGGCAAGAATACCCGGCGTCAATAGACGCGCCAGGCGCGTATAGCCTGCCACCGCCGCCAATAGCGCGACAAGGAGAACGATAATGAGAAGAAATCGCCCCGCCTTCAGGACCATCAGACCGGAAGATTCCGCTCTCGCAGCAATGATTTGCCGATAGTGGCGGCGTATCGAGTACAGCACGATGATCGCGGCGAGGGTTTCGCCGACCAGGATCGCCTGACCGATTACTTGTATGCCTGCAAAGGTCTGGCGCAGGGTATCCAGCGCGAAGAGAAAACAGCACGCATAGAGTACGAACGCGATCGAGGCACTGATCTTTGGCCGCACCAGTCGGAGCATCGGCACCAGCGATATGATTGTCAGCAATTGTCGCACCGCGGTGGGCAACTGAAAAAATAAAGGCGCGGTCACGAAAACCAGAGTGGTGGCCAACGCTGCTGCGTAGGGTCGCTCGAAGACCAAGATCGCCGACGATGCATCCGAGCCGGACTTTTCCCACACAGCGATCTTGCGCCGCGCCACCGAAAACACCAGGGCTAAGAAAATGAGGATGGCGGGATGGAGAGACCCGCCCTGGCGCGGGTCGCGGAGGTATTCGGCAACATCCGTCCAATAGGCGCTGGCAATCTTGCCGGCATGCTCGGGCAGCGCGGCGACCGCATCGGACCACAAATTGATCGTCCAGATCGGTGGCGCGTCCCGCGCGAGGATACCGGCGACAGCTTTCTGCTGAAAATCGGCAATTCGCTGAAGCGCTGTCCCACATCTCGTCGCTTCCTCCGCCACCCGGCTTTGCAGATTCAAGATGTTGGCACGCTGCGCCTGCAAAGGCGCCTGGGCATCGATAATAGCTGTGAGCGTTGCATCCATCTGCTGCAGAATCGGATCAGGGGCCTTTGCCGTCTGCGCCGACGCGCGACTGCTGCTCCAAAGTTTTTGCAATTCAGCGAGTCGCTGCTGCTCGTTCTGCAACGTTTCGAGGGTAGGCTCCGCTTCCAGGCTCTTTGTCGTGGCGGCGAATTGCGCGTCCAACTTTTCGCTCAATTCAGGAAGCGTCTTGGCGATGTTTTCGATTTGCGCGCTGGGCTTTGCGCCCGCTGTCAGATTACCGATTAGGTTGGATACTGCGGTGGCCCATGTGGCAATATCGGCGAGCGGGATCGTAGCCGGCGCCGCAGGTGCCGAAGCCGCCGGAGGCGCCGGAGCTTTTGCTGACTCCGTTTTCTCTTCTTCAGCCGCCCCGACCAAAATTGGCGCTAGCGAACAGGCAAGGAGCCCAGCGATGAGCGAAGAGCAAAGAAACGATCGCAGCAATCCGCGAGATCTTACCAGAGCGGGAGGCATCTCTCTCACGTCAGAAAAAACACATCCGCAGCTCATCAGAAACATGGAGCATAGAACTCGAGACCCAATGGTGGAATGCGAGCCGGCCTTCTCCGTTTGCGTTTCCACCTTGCATTGGAACCCTAGTGGGAAAATAACGTAAACCGACCAAGCGGGTATATTGGACCTTGGTCCAACAGGGGTTCCAGATACGGGATGGGAGTTTGAATTCTGACTCGAACTGGTGTCCGGACGCGACTAAACAGCAGTGAGAGAGCTAACAAGTATCGAGACTCAAAAAATGCGAATGCGAGATGAGGTATACGATTCGCGAAATAGAAAAGCGTAGGCGTAGACGGCTGAAGCGAGATAGTGATCGTTTTTGCCGTTTTTTTTCAGCGTAATAAAGACACAATTCCGATAACGCAAAAAGCCGTCAGGAGTTGGACTGACGGATCAACGTCTCGCGCATTTCCTCTAACGCGCCTTCGGGGTCTGCGTCATACTTCTCCGTCAGGTTCGCGCGGTGCAGGAGCTGGGTAGACCAACTACTTGGCTTGCCCACGGACAGCACGTTGGCGGTGCGGGCCTAGTAGGTGTCCTGAGTGCTGCCCCGAGTGACGCCAATGGCGTGGCGCAACCCGCGGCGAGAAAAGACAAAATCAGCGCGCACAAAAATAACCCGAAAAATTGAGATGCGAAGGGCGCTCGCTTTCTTTTTGCGTTAATGAAGATTCAAGTCTATTTCATCGTCCCATGCGCCTGTCGTAGGCGCGCGATATCCTGCCGGCTAATCCAGGATCCGATCCTTTGGGCCCTCGCGCGCTGATCTCCACGCGAGCGCCGCCGTCGGCTTGAGTCCGGATATTGATCGTTACCTCTTGCTCGTCGCGGAAACCGCGGATAACTCCGCTTGCTCGATCCTCGGATGCGATTCTCACACCTTCATCCTGCGCCGCTGCCAGTGCCGCACTCCAAGAACGATCAAACGGACTCGGCGCGGGAGCAGGAACCGGCTCGTACGCAACGCATCCAGTGAGCGCGGCCAAGCTGCTAATCACGATGACCGCGATCCATCGACGATATTGTTGCATGGCCGCATAGAGTCTCATTGTTCGCTCCAAATATGAGAGTTGGTTAGTCGCAGCCCGCGCGGCGCGAGACCAAACGAAACAGATCAATAAACTATTCTGGCTTTGCGTACTTGGTCGGGTCTTATCCAACCTTGCTTGGCAAAAAACTCGGACAAGTAACGCGCTACCTGGTCGCCACTCGCCGCAGCCATTCGCGCCACATCCGATTTGTAAGTCTTCACTCCCGAGGCTGCGGCGTTGGCGACTACCATTCCAGCCGTAACACCGCCCTGGGCCACCGCACCCGCACCCAGAGTGGCGGCCGCGCCCGGCATCTTGCTGCTGTCCGATTGCGTCGTGAATTCCAGCAGCTTACGGGCTTCCGGTGCCTGGTAAACTTGCACTTGGGTTTGCACCGCGGACCCTCCTGTGCCGAAGCCAACAACCAAACGGTGCAAAGGATTTCCCTCGTCGACGGTCAGGAACTGGCCGTCGATCACCAGATCGTTAGCCGTAGCCCTGGTTCCACGCGCAACACGCTCAGCGACGAACCCGAGAGGCTTGAGGGCATCGACCAGTTCTTCGGCGAGAGCATCTTTTACCTCTCGCGCGAGCAGGCGTTCCCGTTCGGCAGCATCTTTGATCGTCGGCTGTTGGCGCATGATGCCTTGATATTCTCTGACTTCTCGCTCGCTCACCGCAAAATCATAGACGAGGATCCGGCTGGGCCGGGGCAGGTTTGTCTCAGACGTCAGAGCCGTTTTGCGAATTCCGGTTTGGCTGCATGCAGCAACAAAACAAACCGCCAACACTCCAACGAGAGAGCGTACCGCGTTACACATCATGAGATTTCCTCCTTCGCGAATTGTTACGTTTCTTTCGGGAATTGAATGGATGACACCGGTTCCGCTGGCGGTCCCCTGCAAAATGTTTTTAGCGAAGATTGAAATAATTGTGTATTGGACTTTGGTCCAATAATGTGTACGAAGCGGTTCGAATAGAAGTTTGAAATTCGAAAGAAAGAATGTAAAACCGCAATGGTGGAAAATTTGGATCGCGTACAGAATAGTGGAGACAAGCAATACAGAGATTATCTCACTTAACCTTTTGTTTCCGTGAGCACCTTAAACTTGTCGCGCAAAGCCCGAATCGGATCCGCTGCTTTATCGAGGGCTGCTACCGATACCACCCACTCGAGCGAGCGCGCTCGATAACGAAACGCGTCGGCCGAAAGATATCCACCCGAACCGACGGAGCGGATAATCACCACGATTTCGGCTCTGTCGTCGCCATCGATGTCATCGAATCTCACGGCTTCAATTGTCCCATTCCTCGGCCGTATGAGTCCGACAATAAAATCGTCCGTCGGAAACTCTTTAGAACTTCCCCCATATATCCTTAGCGCATAGCTCCCGGTGCTTCGCGGCTCAAAATCCCCCTCGGCCACGACGAGCACTTCGGCCGAGCCGGGAATTTGAAACTTCTTAACAAACGATACATTCGGCTCAGCTCCATAGGCGAGGGCTGCTAGCGAAAAACACAAGGTTGCAATAACCATTCTTTCCATAGAGCTTTCGTTTAGGCGGGTTTAGTACGTACGATGCTCCCAACCGAACCGGAAACGTCCGCGAGGCGCTTTTTCCGAGGTACATCTTTTTCCTGAGGCCGTGGTGCTCCTCACCCGAGGTCGCTTGGTGTCGAGCTACGATGAAGCTTAATTTCCTCAGCGGTAACGACACGATCGTAGACCAACACGCTGCTTGGGCTCGGCAAGGGCGCCGTCGGCTGCAACGCCGGTCTCAGGTTCGCCCTCACACAGCCGGCAAGCAAGACTGCGCTCAGCCAGAAAAGCATCGCGCGTCGCAGCATAAGTAATCCCGCGAAATCCATTGCAAATTAGGGACAAACAACCCTGCGTCATGACTCATATGAGGTCGCATTACTCAATCCACCCCCGCCGCTTATAATAATCAACGATCCGCTCGGCCACTTGTGCCCCCGTCTGTTTGGCGCCAGCTTCGACTGCAGCGCCAAGCATCGGACCTGATCCAGGCTTTAGATCGGTGGGGGTCACGGTATCGGCTTCCGCCACGACACCTAATCTGAGCTCGGTTCCTTGGAGGATCCATATATGCGTTCGCACTTGGCCGCTGCCTAGATCGAAGCCGACGAGCGTGTTTTCACCCTTTTGGCTCGCGCGCAGAAACCGCCCCTTAATCGATGCGGTGTTCTCTCCGGGCGGGGCCGCTTCGGTTGCGCGATAGGCATCGATGTCCCGACGACGGAGCTCTGCGACTAAGTTGTCAGTGAGCGCTTTCGCAAATGATTTTCCTACCCGAATGTCATCTTGAGTCTGTCGCGCCGATCCGGTTCCTCCGGACGTCCGAGAATCGACACCATAGTTCATTTCCGATTCGTCCGGAGTGACGGCAAAGTCGTGCACTAACACCCGGTCGGGCCGCGCGAGCGTATTTGAAGTAGGGAAAGCCGGAGTTACCGTAGCCGCCCCGCAGCCAGCGAGCAACAAGCCCGCTAGATACGATGTAACAAACGGGTGTAGGCTACGATGAACGTCAAACATGAAATTTGTTCCTTTCCGCAAATGCCCCGTATCGTGCGTCGAGGGACGAGTGCCGAGGCGCGGAAGAATTCTCCCCACGCTTCACACTCGACAGTTCTTCGGCTAGATTCCTTTACCTCACAGTCGATTGCTGTTGACCTCCAGGCGCGACCTGTCCGGCGGAGCCGACAATAATGGTGTCTCTGTAGACAAGAATCTCAACTCGGCGGTTCTTGACGCGGCCCGCCTCCGTGGCATTGTCCGCCACAGCGGCAGTCTCGCCATAGGAGACAACAGTGAGGCGTGCAGGATTGATTTTCTTCTCAGTTGTGAGATAACTGGCCGCATTCTCCGCTCTTATCTTGGCCAATTCGTAGTTGTACTTTACGGTCCCAGTGTTGTCGGTATGACCGGCCACAACAAGCAAGACGTTACCCATCCCATCTGCATCTCCGCGCAGATCACTTAAAAAACTGTCGATCTCTTTTTTGGCTTGGTCGGTAAGGACGGTTGAGTTTGATGCGAAGAATGCGCCTTGCTTAAAGTCGAGCACCAACCTTCTGTCGAGCTTGAGCCGTTGTAGGTTTTCCAACGCTCGTTCAGCCTTTGCATCGGTTTGTTTTAATCGGCTGTCAAGCTCCGCAATCTGGCTGGACATCTTCTGAACTTGACCCTCAACATTGGATACTCGTCCCCCCATCTGGGTCATGCTAGCTTCTGTTTCAGAGACTCTTTTATTTATCGGGAACAATTGTTCCGGGACCAGCTCTGGACCCAATCTCGAGTCGCCACGCAACCGGAAGTAAAAAACAAAAAAATACTACAAAGGGTTGTCGCTAAAAGTTTTGAATGATTCATATGTTCTCCTCATTGGTAAATTTAAAGAAAAATCGTGGCGAGTGTCGGGAGACGAATGACGTGCGTCGAGTGAAAAAACGCTTGCTCCTCCCCTCGTCACTCGGCCCTCGGTACCCCTCACGCTCACTACTGTTTCACTTCTTGCCACGTGGAATCTGGATTGTATTCCTTCATTGCCGATGCGATCCCGGCGGTATTTTTGCCCAGGTTTTTCTGAAAGACTTTGCCATCATGATTGACGATAAAAGTCATCACGCCGGAGTTCCCGTACTCTGCCGGATAAGCAACGACCGCGAACCCGCCGATCATTTTTCCTTTTACGAGATAACTATAAGCACCGCCGGGCGCGTCCTTCCCTTGCGCCGTCAGGATCCTGTAACGATAGCCGTGGTATGGAGGCGGCGTGCTGGCAGGCTTTCCTCGGTAGCCTTCGCTTCTTGCCTGCGCCATGATTGGGCCAAGAGGACTCTCGGCCTCTCCTGCCTTAGCCTCCCAGTACAGGCCGTTCTTTTTGCCGGGGTCGCTTACGAACTTCTGGGCGTACTCCAGGAGCTCATTCTTGTCTCTGTCTTTCATTGCATACTCGCGCTGGGCATCGACGACGGCGAGCATGACCTGAATCGTGTTCAGCTCGTTCTCGCCGATCCGGCGGTTTAGTATTTCTTCTTTGCCCTTGTCGGTGTCGAAAACCCAGGATTGGCCTTTTTTCACTACCGGAATAGGGAAGGGCCACTCCTGCTTGCCGACGATCAAAATCGTATCTTCCCCTTTCGTCGCAAGGCGGTTCTTTTCGTCATAGGCGGCAATAAATTGCGCCCGCCGGTCTTTGTCGGCAACTGCGTCGCCCGAAAACAATATTTCTTTCGCTTGAGCGCCGAAGATCGCTAGCAGCTCCTTGTCGTCATTGTTTCTCGCTGCCGCGATGGCTGCTTTGACGGCTTCTTCGGCGGACGAAAAAGTCTTTTGCTGCGCCGTCGCCGCAGAACAAACTTCATACAACGCAAACATCAAGGCGACAGCCGCAACGACGCTTGGTAGCCTTGAATTGATCGATCTCTTTCTAGTTTCGTTAGCTAACGTAGCCATTGAATCCTCCGTCAATCACTCGCCTGCTCATATATCGGTAAGTTACTCGAACCCGAAACCTGACACCTCAAACCTTTTTACCTGCGGCGCCCGCCGCCGCCTCCTCCACCTCGTCCTCCGCCGCCACCTCCACCGCCCCTGGAGCCACCGCCGCCGGAGCTTCCTCGGCTGGCACTGCCGCGTGAGCTGGCGCTGCTCGCTGCGCCGCCGCCCCGATCGACACCGCTGAAAGCACCGCCGCCACTTCCCGAACCACCACCGATGCTGCTGCCACCGCCGCCACGGTTTCCTGCTCCGCCGCGGTCACCCGGCCCACCTTGACCGCCGCGATCGCCGATGCTGGCGCGATCGCTTGCGCCTCCGCGCCCGATATCCTGTCTTCCCTGTTCGGCGCGTCCGCGAAACTGTTCCCGCGACTTAATCGCGTCGTTGGTGCTCGCGCGGTTGAATTTTTGCGATGTCCCTTGGTCACGATATGAAACACCCTTGCGGTGCTCTGGATTATGCTGGAACCGGCCGCCTTGTCCTCTGTCTCCACCTTGGTACTTGCTGCGATCGATGTTGCGGTTAGAGTTAAAGTTACGATTTACGTCAACGTCAACGTTACCTCCACCCCAATTGGAATTGCCCCACGCATATCCCCACGCCGCGCCCATGGCGACGCCCGCGCCGAACGCAAACATCGATGTGGCGACATATCCCGGCGGATAATAGTAGTACGGCGGGTAGGCCGGATACGGCCAGGCGCCGTACACAACTGTCGGATTATAGCTCGGCACGTAGATCACTTGCGGATTAGCCGGCTCGATCTTGATGATCTTCTCCTCGACGATCACGGTTTGCTCTTGGGTCGTCTTGAGATTTCCCGACTCCTGCGCCTTGGCGCGAAGTTTTTGAATTGTATCCAAAACAACTTTTTGATCGGCCAAAAAGGCATCGCCGAGTTTTTGTGTCCAATCGAGCTTTTCGCTCATCATGGTGAGTACCTGAGAAAAATTTACCAATGACTTTACGCTCGGGTCCCAGTTTTGCTGTTCGAGGGCCTTGGTTAGCGCGTCGCCCTTGAGTTTGGCATTTTGCTTTGCCCAGCGGTCGGCTTGAATTACTTCCAACGGGTAAGTCGATGCCATCAGGATTTGCGAGATGAGTGGATCCGGATAGAGGGCGATCGGCGCTAAGATCTGATCCAATTCTTCCTGTTTGAAGACCGTTTGTTCCGCTTGCTGCGCCAATATCGTCGGGGGCGTTGCAAGCAGCACCGTCAAAAACCAAGCCAATGTCTTTAGGCTGATTGTTCTGTTCATAGTTAACGCCCTCTCGTTAAATTGATGGCCTACTGTCTTGTTACTTCAGTTTTAAGGTAATGCCCGATGGGCCAAGGCTGAATCGCGTTCCCGATTCTTTGCCTTCGTCTTGCAGGATGACGATCGTCACGCCCTTACCGTTGCGCATGGAGAGTTCGCTTTGACCGCCGCGAACAGCGAACGCCGCTTGTGCAGCCGCGTAGTTGCCGGAAAAATCGTTGAGGACCTTAAGCTCGTAGATCTTGCCGGCGCCCTGAAAACTCGAAACGCCTAAATCCGCCACGTTGAATCCCGATATCGTAAACGGGTAATCTTTTCCTTGATAGCTGAGAACGCCGTCGCCGGAGCTGCCGCCGACGCCAACTCCGACAGACTTGATATTCAGCATAATGAAACCGGCAGGGATTCTCTCTTCAGGCTTCTCGTATTTGGGATAATCTTCGGTCCAACTGAGTAGCCGCTCCTCGCTTTGCTCCTGCACCTGCCAGCCCCGGCTTTCGATTTCTTTTTTCGCCCGGGCGCTCACGGTGCCGGTGACCCACAATTGCTTGTTCGCCGGCCGCGTTGATTGAGTTACACGGGCGTCGGCGGCCGTCAACAATTTCGCCATCGGTTCAGTCCAAACGAGATGATCCAAGGGCACATTGAAAACAATTTCATTCTTGGTGGTTCGCGCCGCGGCGAACTCACCCAGCGCCAAAAAGGTTTCGATTGGCGCCACAGCCTTGTTGTAGCCCGCATACATTTCAGCCTGGCGCTCGCGAAAGAAGGCAATATCTTTGTCCACGCTCCCAGCCGCCAGGCGAACGAACGTGGCACGATTACCGACTCCTTTCATTTCCTCCAATGCATTCACCAAGAGCGTTTGATAACGCGGTGAATAGACCGAGTTGTTAAGGAATGTGTCGGCGATCTCTGGATGAACACCCATCGCTCCAAGCTTCTCAGCATTCATTCGGCGCAGATCGGCTGGAGGAGTCGTGCGGAAAACTTCGTTTAGAAGTTTGTGCATTCCGGAGATCGAAATCGCCAAGCCGGCGCCTCCGGGTACGGCGCTCATCGCCGCTGTCCAGGTGATTCCACCGGCATAACCGGCCCAGGAAATTTCGTTGAGACGGTCTTGGAGTTTTTCGTTGTCGGTATAGGCATCCACCCCGAGTTGATAGGCGTATTCCCTCTTGGTCTTAGAAAAGCCGATCAGGTCTTTGATCTTGCTATCCTCCGCGTCGCTGCGTTTGGGTCCTGTGAGCGCGTCGCCCGCTCTACGAAAAGCAACGGCTAAGCCAGACGCCGCCCCTTTAACCGTATCGACCGGTTGGCTGACAAGATTCTTAAAACCCACCAACGTGTCGGTCCCTGCTTCTTTAAGCGATGCGGTGAATTCTTTGGTGCCCTCGATCTGCTCCATGCGCACCATGGCGTTGATTTCGTTGATGCGTTTTCGCAGCATCGGCGTCGACACGGCGACGAATCCGCCGAACTTCGATTGCACCGTGTACCGGTTAAGGTAGCCGTCGTTGTATACTCTTTCTTCCACATGGTGATTCGGACCAGCGAGCAACTCCGGCGGTAGAATCTTAGATGCGCTGAGAACGGGGGCAGATTCATAACCCTTATCGGCTGCTGCGATGAGAGCCGGCTGCAAAACCAGCAAACCCGCGAGTGCAAGTGAGACGCACGAACAAATGTCCAGACAATGTTGAACCCAATTTCTCGAATCTTTCATTTCAGTTGACCTCCTTAAAGCTAATCAAAACAATTATTCTGCCCCTCTCGCTGGCGAGCCGTGCTTCGTAAAGAGTTACGCTCTCGCAATCGTTTAGTTCACGATTTGTGCTCCTCACCGCTTGAGCACTACATCCAGTGTCTTGATAAGCAACTCGTCGTTGAACGGCTTGCGTATAAAGGCGACCGCGCCAGCGGCCAACGCCCGCTCCCGCATTCCGACCTCGTCGTGAGCCGTGATGAAGATGACCGGAAGAAGATGACCGCTGCGGGCCAGCCGCTCTTGTACTTCCAACCCGGTCATACCCGGCATCTGGATGTCGAGCACAACACAATCCACGTGAACCCAGGGCACCCCGTCCAACATTTCAACGAACTCTTGGCCCGACGTAAATGTGTCCGCTTGCATTCCCAATGAGCGCACGAGCCGCCTAATAGCACGACAGACGGACTCATCGTCATCCACAATGGCGATCACTGGCCTGGGTTGGCTCATTATAATGTGCGCGCGGCGTTGGCGGTTGGAGGATTTGCCCTATGCCGATTACGCAGCCGTCGATTCTAGAAAAGATGGAGCAGGCTGTATATTGGACCTTGGTCCAATATAGAGGAGAAAGGGAGAGAGGGATGTCGCGCTAAGACGCAAAGCTAATTATTTCTTCCTTGGCGCCCTTTGCGTCTTTCCGCGAGCCAGTGTTTACTGCTCATTCTTCGGTGGAATGCCGACTTTCTCAGCAACACGAACCAGTTCGGCCAACGAACCTACCTGCATTTTTTTCATGACCCGCGCCCGGTGAACTTTGATGGTTTTTTCAACGGTGCCGAGGTCGAAGGCGATTTGCTTATTTAAAAGCCCTCTAACCACGAGAGCCATCACTTCGCGCTCGCGCGGAGTCAATTTTTCCACGCGCCTCTGGATGTCCTTAAGTTCATCCCGCTCGGCGCGATCATGGACAGAGCGAGCAACGGCCTGTTCGATGGCGCGCAAAAGGTCTATGTCCTTAACCGGCTTGGGTAGGAAATCGACCGCGCCAGCCTTCATCGCTTTCACGCTCATCGGGATATCGCCATAGCCGGTCATGAAAACGATCGGAAGCAAAAGGTTCGCATTTTGCATTTCCCGTTGGAGATCCAGCCCACTAAGACCCGGCATCCGCACGTCGAGCACGAGACATCCGGGGCCGTCATTGTGGCAGCCGCTGTCAAGGAACTCCCGCGCCGAAGCGAAGGTGTTGACTCGATAACCGGCCGATTTGATCAGCCGCGTCAGCGCTCTCCGAATAGAGGCATCGTCATCGACGACAAAGACAGGAGGGGAGGATAGGGGTTTTTCGGTTTCGATTCTCACGGTTCCACGTTTTCGAGTATGAGGTTTCGAAGATGAGAGTCGGTTTTGAATCCGCAGTAAATCATGCTTCAAGAGTTGCTCTACAAGGTTACGAAAAGATGACGTGGCGGTTAAATCGCCGCGCCAGCGGGGCGAGTTTTGGGGCCTCCCTCTTTGTTCATCACTTTCGCCTCGTCATTCTTCCCTATGGGCACTGTGAAATGGAACGTCGCACCCTGGTCGGGGTTGTTTTGAGCCCACAGCCGTCCCCCGTGAGCTTCAATGATCGAGCGGCTGATGGCGAGCCCCATGCCGAGACCATTGTCTTTGGTCGTATAGAAAGGTTGAAAGATTTTTTCGAGCTGATCGCCTCCCAACCCGACACCACGATCATGCACTGCGATGATCGCCATGTGATTATCGCCAAGTTCTGTCCGGATCGTGACCTGGCGCTCGTTCACCGGGCAATCTTTCATTGCCTGGAAAGCGTTCAGGAGGAGATTCAGGATGACCTGCTGTAACTGCACCTTATCACCCTGGATTTGGGGCGCGCCAGGATCGATTTCGAGCACGATATTGACGTTGTGCAGTACGGCATCGCTGTGAAGCAGCAGAACAATATCGCGCACAAGCGCCGGAAGATCGAGCACCGCAACCTCGAGATCGCCCTTTTTGGCCAGCTCGCGTAGCCGGCGGATAACCTCACCCGCGCGGCTGTTGTCCTGCACAATGTCGCGAAGAATGTCGCGCACCTCCCCCAAATCCGCAGGGTTGGCAGCTAGGAAACGCTGGGCGGCCTGAGCGTTGCTGAGAATAGCCGTGAGCGGCTGATTCAACTCGTGCGCCAGCGAGGCCGCCAGTTCGCCCATTGTGGTAACTCGCGCGACGTGCGCGAGTTGATTGAGATGGCGCTGAGCTGCTAACGCGGCTTCCTTGCGCTCGGTGATGTCGACGGCGGCTCCCACCCATTCGTGGACCCTACTATCCGGCGCTACAACCGGCACCGCTTGAACGTGAAAATACCGATAGCTCCCATCACGAGCACGAACCCGAAACTCGTTCTCGTACATGCGTTTTTGCGTCATTGCCTGCTTCCACAATCGCTCGCTCCGCTTCCGGTCCTCTGGGTGTAGAGCTTTAAGCCAACCACAGTCACTCATCTCTTGTTCGCTCTGCCCCGTAAGATCGTGCCAGCCGGAGGTGACAAAGAATCCCTCCCCCTTTGCGTTTGCCCGCCACACCATATTCGCGCTTGCCATTACCAGTGCCCTGTACCGGGCCTCGCTTTCGCGCAGAGCGCTTTCTTTGTCACGGCGCTCGCTGATAAGGCCCGCCAGGAAGATCAGCGGGAGGGAAATCATGATTAGGAACAGCTGGAGTGACAGCGCGTTCTCGGCCGCTGACTGTGTGGCGAATGGACCTTGACCGCTCGAAGTATTCAAAAAAGCCAAGTAGGCGGCAACCAGCAGCGAGAGACTAAGGACACCGACTTCGAAACGCACCGCTGCCCACAGCAGGAACGGAAGCGGTGCGTAGAGCAAGGTTGGAACTGACGCTTGCCTTCCGAACGCGATAAATCCGGCGACAACAACCCCGGCCATCAACAAGCCAAATTCCATATAACGCCAGCGCGGCCAGTTTTGTATTTTCGCGATTCCACCGAAAACCATCAAAACGGGTGGTATAATCGTGAGTGTCGACAGAGCATTAGACAAAACCCGAGCGCGCCATGCGTACCAATAGTCCTGCTCCCAACCGCTCAGCACATAGAGATATGCGGCAATACCCGACACAAGAAAAGGAGCGAGGAGCATCGCGCACAGGGTAAAGACTATTACGGCGCGAAAATTGTCGAGATGTAGCTCTCCCTTCACGAAGTATCGGACACTTATCGCAGCCACCAATGCCTGACCAAAGTTGCCGATGAGTTGGCTCAATACCCCCAACCCCGGCACACCGTCTTCCAGTTGCACGAAGATATGCACCGGGGAAACGGCGACTAGATACATCCACCATTTTCGTGGCGGTGCCAGCAGCAGCGCCGCAAGCACAATGGCCGTGGGTGGCCATATGAGCGAAAGATGCGAGTCCGGAAATCTAAGCGATTTGGCTAGCAAAGCTCCAGCGTAATAGCCGGCACAGACTAGTAATACGCGAAGCGTTTGACGATGAGGGAAGACCATTCGCCTCATAATTCCTTCGTTCACTTCGTATTCTGAAACCAGAACCGACTGAGCCAACTTGTCTCCCTCAGGTTTCGGTAAGTGTTGAACCGGAAAGACGTACCGTGTCAACAAGTGCCAATCTTACCTTAGCCAACTGTATGATAACAAGCCCGAATCTGAGGGATTGTACGATTGTAAACATTTGATTACCCGTGGGTGGGTGATCGGTCATCACCGAAAGAAGACACCGGTAGCGTAAAATAAAAAGTTGCGCCTCTGTCCGGATTATTGTCCGCCCACAGGCGCCCCCCGTGTGCCTCGATGATGGACCGGCTGATGGAAAGTCCCAGACCCAAACCGTCGTGCTTGGTCGTATAGAAGGGTTGGAAGATCTTTTCCAGCTTGTCGATAGTCAACCCCGCGCCGTGATCAGCAACGGTGATCTCGACCATCCGCCCGCCATCGCGCGCGGCGCGCACATGAATCTCACGTTTGTCTGGCGGGCAGTCATGCATCGCGTCGAAGGCGTTGAGCAGCAGATTCAACGTAACTTGCTGGAGCTGCACCTTGTCGCCCCGCACAGGCGGCAGGTGGGTATCAACTTCGAGCGAGACATGAATGTTGTGTAGCGTCGCGTCGCTGCGAACCAGCAGCACGACATCGCGGATCAAAGCCGCAAGGTCGAGCGGCATAATATCGAGTTCTCCCTTTTTGACCAGCGCGCGCATGCGGTGGATAACTTCGCCGGCGCGGCTATTGTCCTGAACGATGTCTTTGAGAATCTCGCGCACTTCCTCGAGATCGGTCGGATTGGCGGCCAAGAAGCGCTGCGCCGCCTGCGCGTTGCTGAGAATAGCCGTGAGCGGCTGGTTTAGCTCATGCGCCAGCGATGCCGCCAGTTCGCCCATTGTCGAGACCCGGCTCATATGGACGAGATTCAGCTGCTGCTCCCGCAGTTCTAATTCCGCCCGCCTGCGCTCGGTGATGTCCAGGATGGCCGTGAGCGCGAGAATGCCTTCCTGGGTATGGATGGGAGCGAGCCCTATCTCAACTAAACGCTCCGTGCCGTCCTTGCGGCGCGCGAACAGATCGCGACCCGCACCCATCGCTCGGGGCTGGGACGCTGCACAGAATTCTGCTCGATGAGCGGGATGGCTGGCACGGAACCGCTCCGGCACCAGGATCTCGACAGGTTGATCAATGAGTTCATCGCGTAAATAGCCAAAAAGGCTTTCTGCCTGCGCGTTAACGAGCACGATCTTGCCTTGCTGGTTCGTCATCACGATGGCGCTGGGTGAAGCTTCCACGGCTAGCCGGAATTTTTCTTCCGCATGCTTACGCTCGGTGACGTCAATGCACGAGCCGATGTAACCGAGAAATATGCCAGCCGGCTCAAAGCGCGGCACCCCATGATTCAGGACCCAGCCATATTCACCGTCCCATCGCCGCAAGCGATATTCCATCGTAAACTCTTGCCGCGCGTCAAAGGAATTACGGTAGATTTCAAGACAGCGTTCGAGATCGTCGCGATGGACGCCCTTTGCCCATCCATCGCCGAGCTCCTGCTCCAGCGTACGGCCGGTAAAGTCAAGCCAGCGATTGTTAAAATAGTCGCAGCGTTTGTTCGTCCCAGACATCCAGATCATCACCGGCGCCGTATTAGCCATGATGCGAAAGCGCTCCTCGCTCTCGCGCAGCGATCCTTCCGCCCGCTTGCGCTCGGTAATGTCCAGCACGACACCCATTCTGCGCATACCGCGCGCTTCGCTGACCGTTTTGCCTCGCGTCACGACCCAGCGCTCCTTGCCATCGGGAAGAATAACGCGAAACTCGCCCTCAAACGGTATTCCCGCCAGTTGCGCGCTCTCGACGGCGTATATGACTCGCGTACGGTCGTCAGGATGAACGGAGGCGAGGAGATCGTTAAGTACGAGGGGCTCGTTTTGGCCAAAGCCAAATAAGGCGCGAAAATACCCGTTAGCCCAAACCTCGCTCTGATCGAGATCATGCGACCACAGTCCCAACTCGCCGGCGCTTGCCGCAAGGTCCATCAACTGCTGGTTCTCTCGCAATACTGCCTCAACCCGGCGCCGCCGACGACGGTGTAGAAGCAAATCGGCGATTATCGCGCTCTGCGCAAGAATAATGATGAGTGCGGCGATGATGTACCAACGGTATTGCTCCCATATGGATTGTGGACGAAACCGAACGACACTATTCGGCGGAAGACGGTCTTCACTGATGCCCCAGCGCTTTAAAGCGCGCCAATCGAACGTCGGCACACTGTCGGTTCGGATTTCGAACGGCAGCGACGCCGGCGTGGTGCCGGTTAAGATTAGACGTGCCAGTTCGCCCGCCCGTTTTCCAAAGGCCTCGATACTTGCCAACGAGCCACCCACGGCACCCGTGCCGAAACTCGCATCCGTCATCACATACACAGGCGCATTAGCCCACTGAGCGATCCACTGGCCGACCTCAGAAGAAACAAAAGCCTGACCGGCCGCGTCCCGAAACATCCTAGCGTACAGAATCGCGGTGTCTCGTGGCACTGTGGTTACCGCCTTTCGCAATTCTGCCATAGTCAGGTTGTCCCAGAAGTCGATTTCAATCCGACCCTTGATCGACTGCGCGGCCTCTTTCACGCGATTGAGAACACTACGATCTACCTCCGCCGTACCGCCGATGACGATAATGCGTCGCGTTTCGGGCTGCAAACGGAGTATCAATTCCATCGTCGCGCGCGGATCGACGCGTTGTGCGATACCAATAACAAGGCTGCCAAATTGATCGCGGGAAATATTTTCTTCGGTAAAGCCTGCGACAATCACCGGCGTTCCTGGAAAGAGTTGCTGCAGCACCTTCCCGGCGGTTCCCAAGTTACCTATGTAGACAAGGATGACGAGGTCGGGAGGATGTGCGGCGTATTTCGCGGTCAAATATTCACTGAAAATTTGCCCATAACGTTCGCTCGGGAACCGAACCAGATCGAGATTCTCAGGATAGATTTCGATCCGCGGCGACGTAATTTTCCCAAATATTTGGAGTAACTGCTGATCGACGATTATGAATCCCGGCGCGAGCCGGCTTCCCGTGGAAATCATCAACACGCGCTTAGCCCCGACATCGGCAGCGTTGACGCCATTTGTTACAGTGAGATAAGCAATGGCGCAAAGCGCACAAAGAGCCCATCGCACTAGACATTGGAACTTGGAGGTCAAGTTCTGGATCGGATATGAATGATCCACGATTGCCTGCGATCTTATGACTAATGTCAGAGAAAAATCAACTTGCCGATCCGAGAGGACTCGGCTGAGCGGCCAGAACGGCTAGGGGCAGGTCAGAGGCGATGCGTGCATTCCGGAGTAGTGGCTGTTCCAAAGGAAATCTTATCGCTAATCTCATGTTGGACCAAGGTCCAATATGCAAGTTTTCAACACTTGGCTAGAACGATCTCAGCCCAATTGGAATGGACATCGTCTAATGAACAGGGCTGAGCCTAGGGCCACGATTTTCGTTAATGATCCTCCCGTGCAATCTGAGCGACCCAAACATCGAGATTATCATGGGTTCAATTGTAGACACTGCGACACAAGTTTACAACGGGCGTACCCTATCGAGTTATGAGCGAAGAAGCAGGCGTAGTTTTGCTCGACATGATCGTATGTCATTCATGCTGTGAACGAGCAAAAAATCTCGGTTTTCATGTGAAAGAGATCAAGAAGGAGGAGCGGATCATAAAGAGAGCAAAAACTCTAAGATCTAAGGAGTGACTTGTGAACCCATGGCAGATTATCCTCGTATAAGGCAGGGTGGCGATGTCGCGTATTAACGGGGGATCAATTGAGGAGATGGATTACCTAATATCAGCCAGCCAGTCGACCGCGACTTTTGAATCATAAAAGGCGGCAATTTTGAACTCCCGCTGCGATAGGCAACCGGCCAGCATTTGCAGCTGATCGTACTGCTCAGGCTCTGCCGCAGCCACCAGCGCGATTTTGCTGCTGTGGGGCCACAGATTGGCTTTCAAACCGTTAGCAAAATCTACAATTTCTGATTGTTGAAGTTCGCATTTGGCGTCGATGAGGTCAATGAGCACTTTGCAGTCGAGGAGTGGAAGGGTCATCTCCCCAATCTTGCGAAACATTTCATTGCATCCCTCCGTGTCGATGAGCCCGCGAACAATCATGATGACATGATTCCCTCGGTCCGGCCAACTAAATAGCTTTATCTGAAAATCCATAGTTTCCTCGCTACCAGACAGATAAGGCTCGTCGCAGCTCTTGTCTTGACACTTCGCGACATTCAATTGACACTTGCGGCCGATTGGAGCTAAGGAGAGACGGGGAATTTCGCCGTGCATTCAAGACCGAGGATATCTGTCGCCGCGACAACCGGTCTCCTTGAGGCCATCGCGGCAGCAGGTGCAAACCTTGATCAGATCCTAGATCTGTTCGGATTAGAGCGCTCGGCCTTTACGAATTCAGAGGGTTTTATTGCGAGTTCAATGTTCGCTCGGATCTTGGAAGAGGCGGCACGCAAAACAGCCGACGAGTGTTTCGGCTTGCACTTCGGCGAACATTACAACCCCAAAAATATCGGTCCCCTCGCCTACGTAGTGCTCAATTCGCCCACACTAGCGGCCGCTATCGAAAACGCCGAACGCTATCTTCATATCCACAACGAGGCGGCCAATCTCTCCTTCAGTCTTGAAGGAGAACGAGCCTGCCTTCGCTTCCTGCTGGCCGACTTGGGAATCGAGGCCCCACGACAACATAATGAATACAGCATGGCAGTGGCCCTTAACACGCTACGAATCATGGCGGGAAGCCACTGGGCGCCGCGGGAGGTTCAGTTCGCGCACGAGGCGCCGGCCCACACCTCTGAGCATTTGCGAGTCTTCGGCGCCCCGGTTTTATTCGGTTGTGCGTCCAACGCTTTGGTTATGGAGCGTGACTTCGTTGAGCGACAGGTGCCTGCTGCCGACCCGCGACTCTATCGAATTCTAAAGCAACAGGTGGAGCGCATTTTAAATGAGATGCCGCGGGAAGACTCCCTGATTGCCTCGGTTCGAAAGGCGATTGCGGAGTTGATGAGAGATGGAGACCCGAAGATCGCCCAGGCGGCGAAGAAGATGGCGATGAGTCCGCGCACGTTACAAAGAAGATTGAAAGAATACGGACTCGACTTCAAAAAGCTAACAGACGACACGCGTAGGCGGTTTGCAATTAACTACCTGAGAGACCGCAAACACACACTTACAGAGATTGCCTTTCTCCTGGGTTACTCCGAAGCCAGCGCGTTCAACCGCGCGTTCAAACGTTGGGCGGGCTCAACCCCTTTGAAGTATCGGCAAAACATAAGGACAACCTCGTAAGCCAAGAAGTGATCGAGACCTTTTCTTGATAGGCAGGAAGGCCATAAGCGAACGCGAATTTTTCTGTCCCTTGAGGATTGCGCAGCTCGCATTAAGGAGCTTCGCCAACAGCGTGAAGCCCTTCTCAGACGCAAGGTCGAATTGCACAAGAAATCCCGGGCTGGAGCGAGAATTCTACCAATCCCGACTCGCCTAATGGACGACTATGTCCGACAGATGCAGATGCGGCTACGAGCAAAAAAATCGGTTACAGGAAAGAATTTCTCCGAGAAATTTTAAAGGAATTGAGAGTCAGGGGTAAGGCGGTCCGACTAACCTACAAATTGCCCATGACAGTGAGAACTCCACCATCCGAAGGCGTAAACCCTCGGTCGGGGGAGTTCTTTACACTGTATCAAATGGTGGAGCCGATGGGAGTCGAACCCACGGCCTCTAGAGTGCGATTATTCCCCACCTTTCCAGGGCTTCCTAATACCGCAAGAAATATCCAACGTTTTTGATCGCTGATGACTATCAGATTTTCTCAGCATTGGAGGTTTTGTCACAGAAGATTCGGACAAGATTCGGACAACCATAACTCTTTATCATGAAGAAGCGTTTGGAAGCAGAACCACCACAATCGAGCACAGTGTCAGACTCGAACTCCGGACCCGCTGATTAAGAGTCACGTCAGGAGCAAACCAGAGCAGTACATCAACAAAAAAAATCGAAAAATTTCGATCGCTGCTTGCTCTTTATTCGAGAATGGCAGCTATTTGTTATGCTCTGGTTCTGGCACAGAACCGGCACAGCCGAGAACTCAAGGCTTAATGGATCGGCCCTCATCTTGCCGGCGGCCCTTGCCGATATTAATATCGCGAAAGACACTCAATAGTTAGACACCGCACGGAACAAACATGACTACCGGTCTCGTCGTTGTCCATTCCGCCCTGATTCTCACGGCCTTCCTCGTTATGCTGAACGGCTGTCTGCGAGGGTCGGCAAAGGCGGGTATCGACGCAGTGCTGAGCGTGGTCTGGCTCGGCCTTCTCGGTGCGGTTCTCATCATCTTTGGCTGGCAGTCTGCTGTCTTGGGGCTCGCATTATCGTTCGTCTACGCAGCAGGCACTAGACCGATCGCGCGTTCGCTGGCGCGTCGCATGTTGGGCTATCGCACCACGCTCTCTTCCGATCTCACTGCTCAGACGGACTATTCGGTCGCGGGGATGTTCCGTCGTGGCAAAGAGACCGATGAGCGCCTTCTGACTATTGCCCGCAGACCTGATGTTGCCAAGGTTCTTGCCCAGAATCGGCTGGCCGCGCACGATCTCGTAGATCAGTATTGGTTTATGATGGCTGCCGGACTCGGCGACCTCTCATGGGAGATAATCGCGTCACCGACTGATCTTCAGCGTTTGCTTGACCTTCGTAGGCGGGGTGTTCCCGCTCTGGAAATCGCCGTGCAGCTTATGCGATAGCGGCTTAGGAGAGGGACATCGAATCCTAGATGTTCGGCTGATTGAGTATCAGATGTCGCCGGGCTGCTTTTCGTTGCCGGTGGCGAGCTGGGCGATACGAACACTTTATTGAGAGTATAGTGTTCCAGAGTAAGTGCTTTATCTATCTCTGTTTTTTTGGCTCTGTCCGAAAGATGTCCGAATGTTTTTCGCAGTAAACAAACGAAAATCTCTCTGGTAGAATAAACGAAAATCATCGTGAAATGGATTAAAAGTAACTATGGCAGGCATTCCGGGCAAAGGCGGAGTAAAAGACAGAAGCGGACCGCCGGGCAATCAAAATGCATTCAGGCACGGGCTCGCTGCCATCGAGAAGAGACAGGACGCTGGGCTTTTGTCGCCTCCTGATGAGAGCGTCCGGCAGCAAATCCTCGACGGCCTCATCTCTGACAAAGGTGGAGACGGTCAAATAAGTACTGCCACAAGGATACTCGCGGAGGTCATCGCCAGCGATGCTACCTGGTTGATGGTTTTCAATCGGGCTATAGACCGTATCATCACTAATAATCACAAAGTGAGAGAGAACCCCCGGGGATTATCGCAGCTCGACAGTTATAAACGCGGTCTGGTCAACTCGCTCACCGGCAATCTCCAGAAGTTCGGCTTGGACCGAGTGCCCAAGGTCGAAAGCCTGGAAGAAATTTTCAGCGAGGCCGATGAAACCAGCGAGAATTCAACACAGGATTGTCCAGAAACGATGAACCAAACCGAGCAGAAGTCCTGAATATCCTGTTCGATTATTGGTTCGTCGATGAAAGACCTCGATATGAATGCCAGATTCAGACCCAAAGATGCGAACACCCATTACGAGGAACTCGAACAGTATTCGGTGACACGGACCAAGGAAATTTCGGGCATGTCCGCACCATACATTAAAATTACTGACAGGTGTGGCCGTTTGGTTTCTCGGCTCGTACTTCTGCTGGGGACAGTCAAACCGCACAGCCTTCAAGATGCTATAATTCGAGACCTGATGGCAGATGTTTTTGATTTTCTCTATGAATCGCGACCACTAATAATGGCCGGAAAACTTAATGTTGCCTTCCCGCTCGCCCGTCGAGCGTACGAGTCGCTTTCTCTTCTTCATCTTTGTGCGATAGACAAAACATGGGCCGTTAGGTGGCATGAGGGGAAGGAGATAAGCAATGGCGTAATACGAAAAGAGCTGGCAAAGCATCCCATGGGACAGCCAGAAGAAATAATGCGAGAGGCATATAAATTCTTCTGTTCCGCCACGCATCCAAATCGCGTGCTCATTCCACAAAGGTTCCTCGGCGAGGGTAATCAGTATGTCCTAGGCGTGATCGGCGAACCGGACTTACTGCTAATAGTAGACTATTGCATGAAGACTCTGGCGATGTGGATCTGGTTGCTAAGGATAGTCGTTTACTTTTATCGCAGTGTTATTGCAGAACGCGATAAGGACCATTTCGAAGCCCTTCAACAGGCCCATAACGAGGCGAAGAAAGTGCACGAGTGGCTGGTCGCCAACTACAATCGACTTCTCGGCGAATTTCAATCTGCTCGCGAGCAACCGGGCGCTCCCAGCAAAATTCCATAGCGCTATACGCAAATATGACCATGAACACGATCAGAATAAATTGCAGGGATGCCACAAACATCGATCTTGCGGAACCTCCATCCACTGCAGGGAAACCTGAAAGAATTATCGGTCCCAAACTTTGAAAAGTTGAAACACTCACTGCTAAAGCACGGTATCAGCTTTCCACTTTTCGTTTGGCAGCACGGCGGCATCAACTATGTCCTCGACGGCCATCAAAGGGACAGAGTGTTGCGACGGATGCAGGAAGAAGGCTATGAGGTTCCATATAAGTCCTTGATTTGACCTTTGCCAAATTGGCTACGGCGCCGACAGCAAAAGAGCCGGGAAGCTGCTTGAGCACGGAGTTCCAGTCGACCGGTTTTCGACGGACTTTTCTGTTTGCTTTGGTTCTCGCGGCCCCAGACTGGCTGCTAAGAATACCCTGCACTTTCTGATACCTTGCCAGCTCTTTCCTTAAAGTCCCTAGCTCCGAACTCTTTTTGGATATCTCTCTCCTAAGGTCAACAATTGTCTTGTTAACGGCAATTCTCATATCAAGAGCCATATAGAATCCTCCCTCGCTACTTAGTTAGTCCTGCTATCAGGTAAGTAAGTTGGACACAATATCCTCACGTGCCGGTGAGCAAGGATTGGCTTTACCGTCATGTGCGATGGCTTTCTTTCACGCGCAGGATCGGTACCAGAGCGTCAAGGTTTTTGAATGCGGCCCTGAATTGAATCATAAGGAACTATTGTAAAGGAGCTTCCAGCGACGGTCGGCGAAGCGTTCCAACTCGATTCTCTACAGCGATTGTCGCTTTTTTACTGCTCTGCAGACATGCTTGGATAAGCTTCGTGTTAGTGATAGAGAGCGGCACCTGCCGTTTTCCCCCATGTGGTGGACATCTAAGGTTCCGGTTTCTTGACGATATAAGCCCTAACACCAACATTTTATTTCAAACTCGGAGTGGGAGTATCAAGGAAGAGGACTTAATCTTAGCTCAAGGCCCTCGATGCCGATTGAGTGTGTCCTTTCGGAGAAGTTCAACGTTGTCGCATCCACGAACTTTCCTTCAGGATAATTGTCCCAGGGCTGGGTTGTATTGAGGCCCAGGGTGATTTCCTGTTAGAGTGCAAACGACAAGCTAAAGCCAATTTGGATTTTGCTGATTGCAGAGGATTAGGTTTATGAATCAGAAATCGCAAAAGGAAAAAGCCAGCCGACGAGGGCAGTCTGGTATTGGATATGACCTTAGCGCGTGCGATCTGGCGTTCCTCGAAGCCCTGCTTCATGCCTCGCCGAGTCCTGAGATGAGGGAGGCCATTCACGGAGAGATTGAGAAGAGGAGATGGCTTCATCCTGGACTTGGGTCGCAGCGCCTACAGCGATCTACGCGTTCGTAAAAGAAAAAGGCAAGCGTCGGCTTGCCTCATTGATGAACAAAGAACTGATTCCAGCAGCGTCCCCGCAAACCGTTCCATCTCGATCCGCTGAAGCGGCGCTAGTCTTTGTGCGGCGCGGCGTTGGTAAACGCGTTGATCACGCCAAATCGGTTTTGTTCAGGCTCAGCCAGATAGCTCGAAACCACTTCATCGGTTAGCTTCTGGAAAATCGGCGCAACCCGGAAGACCCGAAGAAAGCATCGGCCGGCTAACGCTCCGACGCGTTCGGGCTGAACTGGCCCGTAGTCAATTGTCTAATTCCATGCCGCACGTGAACCAGCCGCCGCTTTTTTCTGCATGGCAAGCCTCGCGGCTAGACGCTTCTGCTGCTTCGGGCAGGGGGGTCGCCGGCTTTTTGCAGCTTCCTCATTCACATCCTGACAAGCTAAGCATGTCGGGCAAATCCATCCGCCACACAGACAGCGGCCGCGGGGTTTGCCTGCAAGTTCAGGCTTACTCTGGAAAGAGCCGTCACACTTAGAGCAGATAACCTCCACAACGCCGTCCAGGATTTCAAAATCTTCGGCGGGCGCTATCCGGCGCAGGGATTGTCCTTCCACCATGACCCGATATTGAAATAGCTCTTTTGTGGTGGGATGAGCCAACAACTCTCCTCCTCGGGTGAAGCAGCTCTTAATCTGAGTTGTGCCCTCTATCCGGCCCTCATATCCTGCCACTTTATGCCGGATCAGTGTTCCATCTTGCAATTTGATTTCAACTTTATTCTCTGACATGTCATGCTCCCTCCGTAGACGTAAAAAAGCCTCTGGCTCGTTTAAAGCTCAGAGGCCTGGCAAAGCTCTAATGAACAACTTAGTTTACCATCTTCATCTTCGATCAAGCAACAGGCAGCCGTATTAAATAAACTACTCACTAATAAAATTCAATCTGGCCCGTAGGTGAAAAAGCAAGCAGTTTTTGCTTACTTTTTGAGCTGAGGAAAGAACTAATTTAAAGGAGCTTCCAACAACGTCCCGGCGAACCGTTCCATTTAACACCGATCCTTAACAATTCGAAACCGTTGACGCAGAGTTGATAGCGGCAGCCTTTGGCTTGACATGTCTACCTCTGTCCACTTCTAATCTAGCTTGCACACTCATCGAGCTTTGCTCAGCGAGGCTAAATAATTTCGCTCTTCGCCGGTAATTTTTACCGAGAGAAATCGAACTCGCCGCCAATACATCTGCGAAAATCCGCTATTTACATTCCAATTCCTGATGGCACGCTGGTTGCTCGCTTGGCTGCACTCAAAGTGATCGGCAAAGGAGCGTAACATGAAGAATTTGAGAGTACTAATTTTGGGCGGGCTTCTAACAGGAAGTCTTGTAATTGCAGGAACACCTGCGATGGCGGACGGTCATAAGGAAGAAAGAGAACATCGGGGCCTGCATAAAGGCTGGGAGAACCACCCGGGGTTGCATAAAGGCTGGGAGAAAAACCACCATGGTTGGGTAAAGGAACAGGACGACGATGATCGGTACGAGAACCACCACCGGCACGATGCGTATTACGGCAGACCCTATCAGTACAGACATCCTTATTATGGGTACAGACATCATTATGGGTACAGACATCGTTATTACCGCCATGACATTCACAACGGCGTCAGCGATGTTCGTTCAGCGCGCCAAGGCCTCGCACAGAATCGACAGCAATTAAAGAGCGACGTTCAACAATTGAAAACGGACAGAGCTGAATTGCGCAAGGATATTCGCCACCGAGCGAGCCGAACAGAAATCGCTCAGGACCGTGCGGCGATCCGCCAAGATAAGCAAAATATCTCCGATAGTAAGAAAGAAGTGCGCCAGAGCAAGGAAGATGTGAAGTTGTCCCGGTAAAAATTATAAGAAGCCAGCTAAAGATAGCGGACCAAGTTTTGCGGCCTTACCGTGCGGTATTAGTCGGTTAGGCCGCTTTCATTTTGTACGCCCTTCCCAAAATCGAACCACGCGCGCACCCTGGATTCCGAGCATCTCGCCGCATTCTTTGAGGCGTCGCGTAATCTCCTGATCGTCCTGGCTTGGCATCGGATCGCCGGCCGGATGATTGTGGACAAAGACGACTGCTGACGGGGCAGTTTGCGAACGGGGCCATAGCGGCCCCATTCTCCACGGGTGGCACTACGGCGTCAAGCTAAAAGTTGTTGGCGGGTTTTCTCAGCGGGGGCTGATTAAGGCGTTACGGTGTGATCTTCGGAATCTCGAATGCAAAGCGAGTTTGTGCAGTCGCTCGATGGTAAAATCTTTGCGCTCACTGACCCCGCCCGGCATTTGATAATCAACCGAAACTGAATCGGCAGCCCACGAGATGTGAAAAACGGTCGCCTCTTTTCTGTCCAGGTGTTCACCTAGAGTACGTAAAAGCTGAGATAGCTTATCCCCACGCATTTGTGCGAAACTGAGATTTTGTCTTTTTCTCTGTCCTTGCGCGTCAAGTCGTGCAATATCGAGAGGCCCATAACACAGCCATCCATCACCCCCGGTTAGCTGGATACTTTCCTGGTCGGTTCCTGAATCCGAAACAGTCTCGGCGAGACTATTCCGGGTCCCTCTTAGGGATTGGCTCCGCACTAAATAAGAATCGCCCTCTCTCTCTAACCTAAATGCTTCAACGCGGAGCTTTTCCAGGGACTGACCGATGGCCCGTAAAGATTTGGCGTAAGGCATTTTCGGACCTCCTTGGTTACTCTCAAGTGAAGGTCGCGGCAAGCCCTCTCTGTTGCAGTGAATGGCGCACCTATAACGCCAGCCGGGGCTAGCTGTCAATGACAATCCCCGGCAACACCGCCGTACCGTGTCAGTAGCTGACGGTAGGCTTATGTTCGTAAGCTCTTGATTAGATTCGTCTCAGAGGATGGCATCTCCGTTGCTCCCTGTTCATACCAACGTTCAATAAATGGGAGGCACTTATGAAAAAGGTGATCTTGCTGACTGTCGCTCTTGTCATTGACTGGCTTTCGGTGGCTATGGCGCAGGTATGGGTCAATCCTTAAGAGTTCACCCATCAGAGTGCACGCCCAGCGAGCGCTTAAAGGTTTGAAGATGTCATCAGAACCGGGAAAAAGGACGCTGTGTTCTCAGATCGCATTGGTGTTTGTCGGTGTGGGACTCTTTGCGCTCGTTAGCGCAGTGGTCATCTTTTTTTTGTTCGGTGTTGACAGCAGTTGGCGTGTCCTGCCGTTCGGGATTTTATTTCTAATCTGGGGGCTGCTGCTGATCAGGGCGAGCACTTTGAAAAGTGACTCTTCTCACCGATCAGCGAAGGAAATCTCAGTCTCACCGTCCAGATTTCAGGATTTTTTCAGGCCTCCCGACGATGCGGAGATGTGATGGCCACGTTCCTCTATAAAGATTTTCTCATCATTGCCACTGGCCTCTTCGACAAAGATACAGGACTCTGGCTACCAATCGTTGACATAAGCTGGTGGTCAGCCGCCGGGCGTGGGTCTCATACCATAACCCATTCAGTTCCTTCGTTCGTGGCCAAGCAAAAGGCTGAAACTTTCGCAGTTGAAACCGCTAAAGCTTGGGTCGACGACTTAAGGCGGCTTAAGCGACCGGCTTAATGGGGTGGTCGGTGTAACTCCCGTGATCACCGCTCAAACTCACCGATAGCGGCAATGAAACTAAAGATAACCGGATTCACCAATGATCAAGCGACCAGAGTGGCCTGTTCTACGAATGAGATGTTTACTCTGTGGCCACCTAAA
>WNFW01000827.1_pt1 | contig 30976 bp, 26 predicted proteins | sample 5400131 | NCBI WGS metagenome assembly WNFW01 (sample SAMN13153362, study PRJNA577476) | soil metagenome | isolation source: 20 cm soil or saprolite under grassland replicate 1 | place: USA:California | collected 2016-06-15 | reverse complement strand
CCGATCACCATGATCAGGATTCGCGACCCCTGGGCCAACCGCAGGCTGACGATTTGCGCCCGCAGCTTCAAGACGCTGCCGCGGCCGGCCAAGCACTTGGTGGAACATCTGCGCAAAGCGGCGCAACGTTGACGCTTGCCGACATTACCGCCGGCACGTCGCGGTACCGGTATTTCGAATTGGAGATCGAGCGGCCGGCGCTGCCGCAGGTCGAGCGCTGGTACGACGCGCTTCAGCAACGCGCCGCGTTTCGCGAGCAGGTCATGATCCCGTTCGAGGAGTTGCGCGGGCGCCTGCTCGATCAATGATGCCTGGGAGCCGCGGCGCAGTGGCGCGCGGTAGCGTGCTCATTTCGTCGTCTCGACGCCGGCGCCCTTGATGACTTTCGCCCACTTCCTGGTCTCGGCGCCGATGAATCCGCGAAAATGCTCCTGCGTGTCGCCGGCCACGGTGAGGCCCTGATCGGCGAGCTTCTGCTTCACCGCCGGATCGCTCATCGCCTCGTTGGCGATGCGGTTCAGGGTCGTGACGATTTTCTCGGGCGTCGCTGCCGGCGCGATCATGCCATACCAGTTTTCGATCAACAGGTCCGGCATGCCGACCTCTGCCGTGGTCGGCACGTCCGGTGCCGTGGGCGCGCGTTGCGGAGCGCCAAGGGCGATCGGCCGCAACAGACCGGCCTTGATGTGCGGCAGCAGTACCGGCAGATCGAGGAACGCCATCTGCACCTGTTGACCGAGCAGATCGTTGATGGCGGGCGCCGCACCTCGATAGGGCACATGCACGACGTCGATGCCAGCGGTCAATTTGAGCAGTTCGCCGGCGAGATGCGGCAGGCCGCCAACGCCGGCGGAAGCAAAATTGAGTTTTCCCGGCTGCGCCTTGGCGAGCGCGACGAGCTCATCCATGCTTTTTGCGGGGACGTTGCCTGCGACGACCAGCATCTCCGGCACCGTCGTGACCAGCGTGACCGGCGCAAAATCCTTCTGCACGTCGTAGGCTACCTTTTCCATCGTCGGGCTGATGACAAGCGCGCTCGCGCTCACAATACCGATCGTGTAGCCATCGGGACTTGATTTCGCTACCGCATCGGTGCCCAGCACGCCCGCCTGTCCGCCGCGATTGTCGATGATGACCGGCTGCCTGGTCAGTTCCGACATGCGCTGGCCCACCACGCGGGCGATGATGTCGTTCGGGCCGCCGGCCGGAAACGGCACGATCAGCCGGATCGGCTTGTTGGGAAAATCCTGGGCCGCAACTGAAGCCGGCGCCAGCAGCACCGCTAGTCCCGTGAGCAGCTTGCCCAGAATTCTCATGACAGCCTCATCAAGGCAGGAGTTCGTCCGCGGAGGCGAGCGTGATCGAGCGCTGCGTGATCAGATTGCTCCAAATCCAGTTGTGGTGACGAATGACGCTGGTGGCGTCGAGGTGGGGGCGGTCATTCAACGTATGGCAGTCGATAACCACGACGACATTGTGATGGTTTGCGACGGCCGATCGCACGGTCCCGTCAACGCAGAAATCGGTCGCCCATCCCGTAATAAATACCCGGTCCGGCGCGATCTCCGTCAGGCGCGCCTGCAGATCGGTCCCGGCGAAGGGATCGTTCAGGGTCTTCTGAACGACAACATCGGAAGGTTCGCGATCAAGCTCGGGAAGCAACGCCCAGCCCGGCGTTTCCGGTTCGAAATCGTCGCCCTTGCAGCCACAATGCTGCAGGAAGATGACCGTGCCGGACTGTTCGCGTACCCTGGCGGCGAGCCGATTGATGCGTTCGATGACACCGCGCAGGTCGTGCTTGGGTTGCCCGTTGAGGAGCCCGACTTGCATGTCGACGACGAGCAGTGCGTCCATTGCGGTACCTGCGTGGTCTTGGCCCTAACTACGGAGCAGCTTCATCGCTGCCTCGTGGACGCGCGGATCACCTGCCGCGATGATGCGGCCGCCGCTTTGGGCGGGCTTGCCGTCCCAGGTGGTGACGATGCCGCCGGCCCCGGTGATGATCGGAACAAGCGCCGCGATATCGTAAGGCTTCAGCTCGGTCTCGACCACGAGATCGAGATGGCCGGCCGCGAGCATGCAGTAGGAGTAGCAATCGCCGCCGTAGCGCGTCAGCCGCACCGCCGCTTCGACCCGGCCGAAGGCGGCGCGGTCGGCGGCGTTCATCAGAAGCGGACTTGTCGTGAACGAGGTCGCCTCTTTCAGGGACGCGCACCGCCGCACCGCCAGCCTCCGTGCGCCCGACGGCCCGTGGTAATGCGCCGAGCCGCTGTCGCCGGAAAAGCGCTCGCCGATAAACGGCTGGTGCATCATCCCGAACACCGGCGTGCCCTTGTGCAACAGCGCGATCAAGGTGCCCCAGGTCGGGAAGCCTGCGATAAAGGATTTGGTGCCGTCGATCGGATCCAGCACCCAGACATATTCGGCGTCTTCGCGCTCGCTGCCGAATTCCTCGCCGACAATGCCGTGCTGGGGGAAATTGGCCTTGATCAGGCGCCGCATCACCGCTTCCGCGGCGCGGTCGGCCTCGGTTACCGTATCGAACTCGTGGTTTGCTCCCTTGTTGTCGATGCTCAGCGAGGTCCGAAAGAACGGCAGGATGGTTTCCCCGGAGGAGGTCGCAAGGCGGCCAATGAAGGCTGTAAAATCGATGACCATCACGGCTGTTCCCTACGGGAGTGGAGCGGGGAGAGTGTGCCGGCTCTTGCCTAGCCCAATCTTGCAAGCCGCGCACGGGTCACGGGCGTCTGCGCCTGCCCGCGTTCGGATTTTTTCGGCGCTCGAATCGGCCGCTGAACCAGCGCCGAATCAGCGCTGCCTGATGGTGTATTTTCCGATAACGCCGCCGATCACGAATTCGAGAGATTAACGACAATGGGCCGCCGGATCGCAGGGTTAACGGCTGCGCGTCATTCAAGACTTTGGAATCATGGGCAAATACTTTTGCCTTGACCTTTGTTGCCCGGGAACCAGCTCTGTGGATTTTGCATGGGAAAACCTTCGAAAGCCCTTGCGCTTTGTGCAGCGCGGTCGCATATTGTTGCGGTGCGGTAGCGCTTTTGCGTTATCGCTGCCCTCCTTGGGCGTTTCCTCCCTAGACTTGGGCCGCTTGTTTACTCAAGCGGCCCTTTTTTCTTTTGTTGTCATTCCGGGGCGCGTGAAACGCGAACCCGGAATTTCGAGCGAGACGAAATGGGGATGGATTATTCCGCCGCCGCCTGGAACGGCCCGAGGTCGCCGAGCGGAACCGCAGCCAGCGCATCGGCCAAGCGAGCGAAATCGGCGGTCACCTGCGCGAATCTGGCGCTGCGTTCGCGCCGCCGCTCGTCCATATAGATCGCACGATTGAGTTCGAGCTGGATGGCGTGCAGTCCGGACGCCGGATTGCCGTAGTGCTCGGTGATGAAACCGCCGGCATAGGGCTTGTTGCGCCCGATCGAATAACCAAGCCGGCTCATGGTTTCCTGGACCATGTCTGGAAGCAGCGACGCACAACTGGTGCCGTAGCGGTCGCCGATCACCATGTCGGGCCGCCGCGGTTCGTCCCGCGACACGCCGATCGAGGGCATCGAATGGCAATCCACCACGACAACGGTTCCGAATGCCTGATGCGCCTTGTTGATCAGCCGCCGCAGCGCGCGGTGATAGGGCTTGTAGAGCGCCTCGATCCTCGCCAACGCGTCGTCGACCGAAAGCCGCTCGCGATAGATCTCCTGGCCGTCGCCGACAACCCGCGGGATGGTGCCGAGACCACCGGCCACCCGCATCGATCGGGTATTGGCGAAACTCGGCAATCGGCCCGAGAACATGCGCGGGTCGAGTTCGTAGGGCTCCCGGTTAACGTCGACATAGGAGCGGGGGAAGTTGACCCTTACAGTCGGAAAACCGCGATCGCTCAAGCCGCCGATCAGCTCGTCCATGAACGAGTCTTCGGAGCGGCGCAGCGCGGAAAGATCGATCCGCGAGGCGTTGAGGAATTCGTGCGGATAGACCGAGCCGGAGTGTGGAGAATTGAAGATGATCGGGGCCCGCCAGGAAGCCGGCTCCACGATTTCGAACGGAGGCGACAGTTCGCCATCAAACTGGGTCATCGTCGGGCGCCGTCCCTGGGAATCCGCTCGGCTGGAGAGGTCATTTCTGCCAGAAAAACGGAGGTTTTATGAGGACTCATTGTCGATAATCACAACCATTCTGCCAAGCGAAAAAAATCTGAAACCGGCTGGAACGTATCTAGCCGGTCAAAATTGCCGCCTTGATTGATTTCGGGCGCATTCCGGTGCACAAAGAGCTGCGCGGACGGCGGCCCGCGCCCCGTTCCCTTTCACCCGAAATTTACCCTCTATCGGGCTTAGTGGGCGGATTGATCCTCTTATTGGGATGCGACGACCAACCGCCATGCACAAAATCCTCCTCGCCGAAGACGATAACGACATGCGCCGCTTTCTGGTCAAAGCGCTGGAAAACGCTGGTTTTCAGGTCTCCCCCCACGACAACGGTCTGTCGGCCTACCAAAGGCTGCGGGAGGAGCCGTTTGAGATGCTGCTCACCGATATCGTGATGCCCGAGATGGACGGTATCGAGCTGGCGCGCCGCGCCTCGGAACTCGATCCCGACATCAAGATCATGTTCATCACCGGCTTTGCCGCGGTCGCCTTGAACTCCGATTCGGAGGCGCCGAAGAATGCCAAGGTGCTGTCGAAGCCGGTCCATCTTCGCGAATTGGTCAGCGAAGTGAACAAGATGCTGGCCGCCTGAATAGCAAGGCCGGGCAGGAGGCCAAGCGTCCTTGCCTGCCCGCTTTGGAGCCGATATACGGACCCGACCCGTCACTTGAAGGCCTCAGGGCGCGTAGCTCAGCGGGAGAGCACCTCGTTGACATCGAGGGGGTCACAGGTTCGATCCCTGTCGCGCCCACCATCCAAGTCATTGAGCGGCTAATTGAAGCCTGCGAATCATGTCGCAATCGCTTCATCGAACCCATCATTAGGTTTGCAGTAGCCACCGGAATGAGACGTGGCGAAATCTTAAATGTGGATTGGGAGCATTTTGATCGACGGGACCGATCGCTACTTATGAGCGTCACTGGCACATGCCCTTTCGTTTACTGACCACACTCGGATCATAACGAGGGGTGCTAGCTCCGAAATCGACGCGCCAAAAGAAAGTTCCTTCCACACGTTGAAGGGCACCCATCGTTCAATCGGCCAACCGAGAAAACTCATTTGGCTAGCTCGCCTTGGTGGATATTTGGCGAGTATTACTACGCTCAACATTTGTCTCGTCGATGAAGGGCTCAAAAAGCTTGGCCCCAGTCTCTCGCATTAGCGATCTTGCACGATCCAGCTCCTGCCTTCCTTCAGCCTTCTGATCGCTGCCTGTAGATCGCAGCAACAGATCTGCACGAACAATACGGGCAAGGCATTCGGGAACCCGGGCATGTCGCTCGGTCGCAACCCTAATTGCCTCATCAACAGTCTTAAGGGCGGTCGCACTATCGCCATTCAGTCGGTAGGCATTTGCCAAGTCAGCCAGAATGCGAGGTTCGCTTTCTAAACCAGCCTTTCGCGACCGAGCGAAGCTGAGAGCGTCCGATAAATCTTCAATTGCCGAGGTGAGCCTTCCTGCGACGATATGAGAAAGACCACGAACGGCTTGGGCATAGACTCGCAGGTATGGGTTGCCGGTCTTCACGGCGATAGAAAACGCTCGGTCGCCATGTTCTTGAGCCAGTCCGATGTTTCCCTCGGCCCAGGCGAGGTCCACATACGCCCAACTCGGAATGGCGTAATGGAGAGCATCGACCTGACTACTTTCCAACTGAAGGATGCGATCGAGGAATGGGCGGGCTTCTTCCCCTCGACCAAGTATCACCAAGGTTTGGCCGCGCATCACAGTCAGCCATATGTCAATGTCGAAGCCAAGTGTTTGCCGGTCGAATTTGACGATCTCATCCGCCCGGTTTATTGCCTCAATGTTCATCTGCAGCGCTTCTAACATGTGGCCTGAGAGCCGCAATGCGTGACAGAGTACGGCCTTAAGCGTGATTTCAACGCTTGGATCGTTGCCCTGATCTGCGATCGCCGTAGCTTCTCGGATTTTTTCGACATACTCATCTGCCGATCCGCCGTTTGCTATCATCCTTCCGTAAGCCGCGTGAATCAGCGCATTGGCCCTGATATCGCCCAAGGCTAGCGCCAGTTGTTTAGCTTCCTCGAAGTAGACGAGAGCATCTTGCGCTGGGATTCCTTCGCGCCAGGCAAAATTTACGATTTGACCGGAAGCCATCATCTTTAAGTAATTTATCGGCTGAGACGGTGGCAGATCTGACAACAGCTCGCGGACCTTCTTCCAGCTTCTCAGTGCCTGACTTGGATCGTTTGTGCCAATCCAAACCGCAGCCCGCATATGCTGTTGAGCCGCTTTGAGATTTTCGCCAGCTTGCTCTAAGTGATATGCCAGTAGAGAGGCTCGCTCGTCGGCGTGATCCTTAGAGAGACCTATCGCCTGTGCCACTTTTGAATGAAGTCCGCGGCGGTTTTCGTGTAGTAACGATCGATAGGCAACCTCCTGGATAAGCGGGTGACGAAATGCAAGCAGCCGCTGTTCAAAGGGACGCACATCGTAAAGCAGCTCGGCTTGCCTCAAATTCTGGGTCGCCTCCGATAGCTCGGTTGGGTTCAAACCAGTGACCAAGTCTAGAATTGATATTGAAATCTCCCGACCAACTACTGAGGCAATCTCCAGAACCTTTTTTGCGTTCTCTTCCAGGCGGTCGATCCGAGCGGCAACTACGGCTTGCACCGTTGAAGGTAGAGGAATCGAATCGATCCCGCCTTTCAATCGGTAAGCGCCTTTCTCACCCTCAAAGTCTCCACGTTCTACCAGGGCATTGATGAGCTCCTCCAGGAAGAAAGGATTTCCTTGTGCGCGTTCGATGATGTTCCTACTCAGCAGCGCTAGTGAAGAGTCGCTCCCAAAGTGCTCCTGCAACAGGATGGCCGCTTGTGCAGGCGGCAGAGGAGGCATGTTGATTTGCCGATAGTGAGACCGCTGCATCAGGGGCGCTGTAAATCCCGGCCTAAAATTAACAACCAGAAGGGTCGTGGTATCCACAACTGCATCAGCCAACGCCTCCACGAACTCTTCGCTCGCCGCATCGATCCAATGCAAATCTTCGACGATAACAACCGACGTAGGATCCCGAGGTGAACGCGGCAGTGTCCTTACAAAATCAAGCAACTGCGTTTTTCGCATTTTCGGGTCAAGTTTGATTGCTGCCCGCTGAGGGTCGGCAAGGCCTAAAAATTCCAACAATATGGACGATAACTGCTCAGAGCTGCGGAGAGCCGCTAACCGCTCAAGGACGCGACGGCGACAAACTTCGGCTGGCTCTTTAGCGCGAATGCCAAAGTAATCGCGCATTAACTCCAACACGGGCTGAAACGGCGTGGCCCTGCCGTGAGCTAAGACACGTGCTTCATAGACGCGGATACCTTTTCCGCGGCAACTTTCGGCAAATTCGAAACAAAGACGGCTCTTGCCTATGCCAGCCTCACCGACGACGCCAACTACACGACCATCACCCATAATAGTATTTTCGAGTTCAAGTGCGAGAGCAGAAAATTGGTCGTTTCGGCCGACGAGCGGACTCAATCGTCTTCCGCTTCGAAACACTCCGCTTGAAGGAGCATGCTGAAGCCCCCTGAGTTTGAATATCTCAATGGGTGCCGCGAGCCCACGAATGGTTTGCAGGCCCAGCGTTTCGACTTCCACGTATTGTTTCGCAGCGGTGTAAGTCTCGTCCGAAATTAGAATGGTGCCTGCATCAGCCATTTGCTCCAAGCGGTTCGCAAGGTGAACATTAGCACCCGCCGCGTCATACGTTTGGTATATTCCGTGCTCTATTGCCTGAACAACAACTTCACCTGTGTGAACGCCAACTCGGATTTGCAAATCTGGATCCTCGAAGCGCTTTACCCCATCCTGCATTGCCAGCGCAGCGAGGCAGCCGCGAACAGCGTGATCTTCATGTGGTTGTGGGGCGCCAAACAGCGCCATGATTCCATCGCCCTGTGATTTGTTGACGACGCCCTCGTAACGGACAACGGCTTCATTCATGAGATCCAGAACGGGCTGTAAGCGTCGCATGCCCAACTCGGGATCGCCCATGCTATCAATAAGTCCGGTTGAATTCCGAATGTCCGCAAATAGTATTGTGAGGCGTTTGCGCTCCCCGCCTTTTGCATTCAGCGACCTCAGGACATGTTGCCATGACTGATTGGCTGATCCAGCAACGACGTTGCTCAACGCGGCGCTGCATTTCCCACAATAGCGACTGCTTGGTCCATTGAGGTGTCCGCAGGCTTTACACTCAATTCCGAGAGAAGCCCCGCAGCCTTCGCAATATTCATTGGTCGCGTTATTTTGGCAACCGCAACGCAAACATTGCATAATGACCCCTTAGATAGCAGCGAAGCGTGACTGCACGTCGGGTGTGATGATAGCTCTATAGCGCGATTATTTCTATGCGGTTGTGAAATAGGTCATATTTCCGGTCGTTCGTACGCCATAACCTATCGTCGTTGCTTGATGCGCCGCTGCGTGGAGCAGGTCTGGCTGTGGCATCAACGGCTAGGCGGGGTGGCCTGCGGTATTGGGTCGCAGCGTCATGAACCCAGGTTGGTTGGACTGTCAACGTCCGCCTAGGATCACTCTACGAAGAGAAGCGGTCTTGCGTGGAATGAAACCCTCAATCGGCCCTGCCACTCGCGACCTAGCCGGTCAGCAAGGACGCGTTGGCATTCACCGGATTGTCCTACAAAAATGCACAAATGTTGATCACATGAGCTTCCTAAATTGGCCTGTGGAGGAGGTACTTCCGAGCCGACGCGTTCAGCATCAACGTCGACGTGTGGTATTGGATTTGCTCGACAAGTTTAGTCGCGCATTTCCTGAAGTTACATATGAATTACGTTGGGAATCCACCACGATCAACGCCCAAGCGTGGCGACTTGGATCGGGTCGGTATGTTCGGGTTTATGGTGGCTTAGTACGCCATCGGGCGATCACAAAATACGGATTGGCTTTGATGCTGGCGCATGAGACGGGCCATCATTTGGGGGGATTACCACACGATCCCGCTATGCCGTGGATGACCTGGCAGGGCCAGGCAGATTACTGGGCAGCCAGCAAAGCAATGCCGAAAATTTGGGGTCCGCGCGCGCGAGCCATGACGTTGAGGGCGGCTCGGGAGATCGTAGAATTGCATAAAATGCTTGCGGGCCAATTCGAGGACGACGAACCTGATCTGTCGCCGGATTGCCGGTACTGCATATTGTGCTCGGGAGCACGCGACGAAGCGATGCCAAGCTGCGCGTTAGAGGCTTTCGCATTAATTTCACCTGACAGCCATGGAAGCTTTCCAAACCAGGAGCTGTCAATGGGAGGCGACAATGGGCGGACTGATTAACACTAAGGGCACGCAGCGACTTGCGAAGCTTTTCAACAATCGGTTCAATCCCCTAAGCACGGCGCGAAACTGGACGAACACAATTGGGGGTGTTCAAACTACGCTCCCTGCTGCCTTCAGAAACGCCTCTGTTGACTTACTGGCTTTATCAGACAACTTCATCGCACAGTATGCCACACCAGGAAATATAACGTGGCTGAATAACGGAAACGATCTACTATACCCTAGCGCTACAATGACCGTGGACGTGTTGCCCACTGCTCTTAATCCCAATGTGATAGGGTTTAGACTTCCTCCCGGACGCGCGATTGTTCCGGGCCACATCCAACCAGGCGCGTCATTTCGGAATCTTGACAACCGAAGAACGTTTCAGCCTGGAACTACTATTCCAGGTGGGGGTGTGTCGGTAGTTGCGGGTGGCGCTGGTGGCACTTTCACCGTTACGTTCAATCTGAATCCGATTCTCGCAAATCTCAGCCGCCTGGATAGGATAAGTTTTGGGCTCGGGGGGCACGGGCAGCTTGTCCGACGTTGGCGCTGGTATCTTGCGCATGACCTGCTGCCAGAGAATCATGCTGCCATAAGATCCGCAATTTCATCTGCCCTCGACGATGGTGATTTCACACAGATAATCTTTCAGACGATCGAGGATACGCAAAGAGTATTTGCCAGCGCTCAGCGGCAGACCGACAACGTCAATGATGAGTTCGACAACACGCTCATAATGTACATCGTTTTACTGACGCAACAAACTACTGCACCTGATCCGCTGGATCCGCAGTAGCCAATTAGCTCTTCTTTCTGTGCACTCTTCCCTCAGCGGTCGCAGTGCGGATAACCAAGAGCATTGATCCGTTGACCCACAAAGCTAACCGCAGTCTATCGTCGCGATCGGCGAAATGAAGAAACTGCGTTGGGCTCGAGCCAGAAGGAAACGCGAGCGGCTCATGCCAAATCGCTCCCGGGTTCGGGATGGGAGAGCGCGCACTTCGTGAGCAGCCTTGGATCGTTTCAGAACCCTGTCGCCGCAATCGAGGCACGGGCACAATGTCATAATTTCTGTGAGATAATTTCGAGGTGCCTTCGGCCATCTAAAGGCACCTCTGACCCCCCTTGGCACCCCCCTCCGCTTTGAAGCGTCAACGTGCGAATGTTTTTTTGTTGGCCTACAGAACATTACTGCCTCGCGCCGTCCGTTGGGTCACCAAAGCGGTCACACTCTGGTCATAGCCCGACATCGAAACAGGGCGGATTGCGTAGCTCGGTAGAAAGTCGTAAACTGCGCAAGCAGTTGTGATTTAACGACTTTCGCTAAGTTGCCGAAGGCAACGCCGGGAGAGCACCTCGTTGACATCGAGGGGGTCACAGGTTCGATCCCTGTCGCGCCCACCATCCAAGTCCTCCCCAAGTCCTCCCCAAGTCCTCGCGAAGCCTTGCACAGCTCCACTCAACGGTGGTTCCCCGACCGTAGTCTGCGTTCGAGATATTGGCTGTAGCGCGACATCGCGAGGCAGAACACGAAATAGATCGCGCCGGCGGCGATAAAGACTTCCAGACCGAAACTCTGCCACGCGGGCTCGACAATTGCCGTCTTGGCAGCGGTCAACAGATCGAAAACGCCGATGATGAGGACGAGGCTGGTATCCTTGAAGAAGCCGATGAAGGTGTTGACGAGCGGCGGTATCACGAGCGGTAACGCCTGCGGAAGGACGATCAGCCCGGTCTTTTTCCAGTAGCCGAGGCCAAGCGCATCGGCCGCGTCGTACTGCCCTCTCGGAATTGCCTGGAGTCCTCCACGCACGACCTCCGCGAGGTAGGCACCCGCAAACAGGATGATGGCGATCTGGGCACGCAGCAACTTGTCTATGGTGAGCCCATCGGGGAGGAACAGAGGCAACATCACGCTCGCCATGAACAACAGGCTGACGAGTGGAACGCCGCGGATCAGCTCGACATAGACCGCGCACAATATCCGGATCGCCGACAGGTTGGAGCGTCGCCCGAGCGCGACCAGAACGCCAAGCGGGAAACCAATGGCCAATCCGAACGTCGCGAGGATCAGGGTTACCGCAAGGCCTCCCCAGCGCTCTTGCTGCACGAACGGCAAACCCAAAACGCCACCCCACATCAACACGCCGATCGCCGTGAGGGCGGCAATCCAGATCAGGAACAGTTCCTTGCGCCAGAAGCGGCGCATCCCGGAGACGACGTACAAACCGACAAACAAAAGGATGGCAGCAAGCGGTCGCCATTGCTGTTGGTAGGGATAGGTGCCGAACAGGATGAAGCGATGCTTTTCCGTGACGACGGCCCAGCAGGCGCCGGCGCCGTGAAGCGCCCGGCAGGCCTGAGACTGGTTGTCGGGGACCCACCAGACCGCGTTGATCACTCCCCACTGCAGGAACGCCCACGACGCCTTTGCGACCAGAACGGCGAGGATGAGCGTCACCGCAGTCGACAGCCAGGACGAGAAAAGGTTCTCTCGCATCCAGGCGATGGCCGGACGCCGACGATTTGGACCGCGCGGCGCGGCCTCGGGGACGCCGTTCACGACGGGGTTGAGTGCGGCCGGCGAGGAAACGTCGCTCATCATCAACGCTCCGTCAGCGCGATACGCGCATCGTACCAGTTCATCAGCGCGCTAATGGAAAGGCTGACGGTCAGGAATACCGCCATGATGATGGCGATCGCCTCAATCGCCTGCCCGGTCTGATTGAGCGTCGTATTCGCAATCGAGACGATGTCTTGATAGCCGATAGCGACCGCGAGCGACGAGTTCTTGGTCAGATTCAGGTACTGACTCGTCAGCGGAGGGATGATGAAGCGCATGGTCTGCGGCAGCACGATCTGTCTGATGATCACGCCGCGCGAGAGGCCAAGCGCCTCGGCTGCCTCCCACTGGCCCTTTGGCACGGCGAGGATACCGGCCCTGACGATTTCCGCGATGAAGGCTGCCGTGTAAGTGGTAAGCGCCACCAGCAGCGCAACATATTCAGGCGAGAGCGTCGCCCCGCCGACGAAGTTGAAGCCGCGAAGTTCGGGCGCACTCACCGACCAAACGGCGCCCGAGCCGAAGGAGGCGAGCGCAGGCACGCCGATGATCAACGTAAGCGCGACCGGCCAGATCCGACGCGGCCGACCGTCCAGCATTTGCGCCGCGATCGCGCGCCGCCTGTAGGCGACGGCTCCTGCAACACCGGCGCAAAGCGCCAGAAGGACCAGCCCGTGCGCGGCCTCCCAATGGATGGTCGGGATGAAAAGCCCCCGATTGGTGAGGAACAGTCCGGGCAATGGTTGCAGCGCCTGCCGCGCCGGCGGGAGCCCTTGCAGAAGCACGTACCAGACGAAGATCTGCAACAGCAGCGGCAGGTCCCGCAAGACTTCGACGTAGATGGCGCAAAGCCTGGCGAGCATCCAGTTTTTCGACAACCGGGCGATGCCGATCAGTGTGCCGATGATGGTCGCCAACACGACGCCGATCGCCGCAACCCGTATCGTATTGAGCACGCCGACGATGAGGGCGCGGACATAGGTATCGCTCGGACTGTACGCGATCAGCGTGTCCGCGATCGGCATGCCGGCCTCGCGGCTGAGGAACCCGAAGCCTGTCGATATGCGGCGGGCATCAAGATTGTGAGCTGCATTGCGCCACAGCCAGGCGATCGCCGCCACCACGATCGCAACGACCAGGACTTGCCACAACAGGCCGCGGAAACGCCTGTCGTACCATGAGGCCGTTATGGTTTTCTCAGATTTCATGGTCTGCTCCATCATGCTCGGCGAGCATGATGCGACGGAGCTTGCGTACGGCGCAATCCGGCGTGGTCAGAACAGGTGGAGAGGCCATCATCGAGAATATTGCGGAGCCGCGCGTCGGGCCACAGCCGTTCGAACGACGCCTCGATCGGAGGCGGCGAGTGCCTCAACGCGTGAATCAGGGTGATCTGCATGACGCCCCAAAATGTCTGATCCATATGTTGCATACAACCGAATTGTGTGCAACATTTGTTTCATGAGCGCCGTTGCAGAAAAGATATCGCCGATTGAGCAGCTCCGCAGGTCGCTTCCGGAGCTGCCGGAACGATTGCGGGAGGCCGGCCGTTTCATCGCCGACCACGAATTCGACGCAACCACCCGTTCCATGCGCGATCTCGCGGCTACCGCCGGGCTGCAGCCCGCGACGTTCACGCGGCTGGCTCAGGCGATCGGACATGCCGGCTGGGACCAATTCAGGAACGAACTGATCGAGGCGCGCCGGCCCGGCCCATTCTCGGACCGTGTGAGCCGGCGCGCCGCGCACGGCTGGACCGCTGATGATCGCGAGCGATTGGCCGCCGGAACGCTCGAGGCCGACACCACAGCACTCGCAAAGATCGACGTAGCGCAGGTCGCACGCGCCGCGGTGGCGTTGCAGCGGGCTTCCCGGATCTGGGTCGCGGGATATCGAAGCTGCAGGAGTGCGTCGTCGCTGCTGCATTACCAGCTTTCGTTGTTCAGGCCCGACGTTCGGCTGGTGGGAGCCGGCGGGCCTGATGACATCGATCTCGGTTCGTTCAGAAAAGGCGATGCCGTGGTGGTGATCGGGTTTGCACCGTATTCGCGCGCCAGCGTGCTGACGGCACGCGAGGCCAGAAAAGCCGGCTGCATCCACGTCGCGATCGCCGACCGCCTGGGAGCGCCGATCGCTGAAAGCGCGGATCACTTCTTAGGCTTCGACGCAGGATTGACGCCCGCGTTCTTTCATAGCTTGACCGCGGCGATCTCGATCGTGCAGGCACTCGCCGCGGTCGTCTTTGAACTCGATGGTCCGAAAGGTGCCGCCGTCCTGCGTTTGACGGAGGCCCGGCTTTCCGATCTCGGGCAATATGTAGCAGACGAGGATTTGAAATGACGACAATGACCCTGCGCAAAGAGACGACGGCCCGGCGTAGCCACGTTCTCCACCGCAGCCTGCGCGAAACGCCGCCAGTCGCCGTCGGCGGCCATGGCGCCTGGCTCATCGGCGCAGATGGACGCGAAATCCTCGACGGTTCCGGAGGTGCCGCGGTGTCCTGTCTCGGCCACCAGCACCCGCGCGTGCTTGAAGCGATCGCGCGTCAGGCTGCCAAGCTCGCCTATGCGCACACATCCTTCTTCACCACCGACGTCGCGGAGGAACTGGCGGGCGTTCTCGTCGGCGATGAACCGGGTGGCCTCGCCTATGCCTATCTGGTATCCGGCGGTTCGGAGGCGGTCGAATCCTCGCTCAAGCTGGCGCGGCAATACTTCCTCGAGATCGGTCAGCCGAATCGTACGCGCTTCATCGCACGCCGGCAGAGCTATCACGGCAACACGCTCGGCGCCCTGGCGACCGGCGGCAACGCCTGGCGACGCAAACCCTACGCGCCGCTGCTTTCGGACTCGTTCAGCCACGTCACGCCTGCCTTCGCCTATCGTGAGCAGCGGGACGGCGAGACCGACACCGCATTCGTTGCGCGTCTTGCCGCCGAACTCGAGGCCGAATTTCAACGGCTCGGTCCAGATACGGTCGTGGCTTTCGTCGCAGAGCCGGTCGTCGGCGCGACCGCCGGCTGCGTGCCCGCACCCGAAGGTTATTTCCGCGCGGTACGCGAGATCTGCGATCGCCACGGTGCGCTCCTCATCCTTGATGAGGTCATGTGCGGCATGGGGCGGACCGGAACTTTGCATGCCTGGGAGCAGGAAGGCATTGCGCCGGATATCCAGGCCATCGCGAAGGGCCTCGGCGGCGGGTATCAGCCGATCGGCGCCATGCTGGCGTCGGGCCGGATCGTCGATGCGGTGCGTGACGGATCCGGCGCGTTCCAGCACGGGCATACTTACCTTGCCCATCCGATGGCATGCGCTGCGGCGCTTGCCGTGCAGAACGTGATCGCCGAGGATCGCCTTCTCGAAAGGGTCCGCTCGACGGGCGCGTTGCTCGAAGACCTGCTCGTGGAACGCTTCGGCAATCACCGGCACATCGGCGATATCAGGGGCCGCGGGCTCTTCCGCGGCATTGAACTCGTCGCCGACCGCGCCTCAAAGCAGCCTTTCGATCCCGCATTGAAGCTGAACGCACGGATCAAGGCGGCCGCCATGGAGCGCGGGCTCGCATGCTATCCGGCCGGTGGCACGGCCGACGGCTTGCGCGGCGATCATATCCTTCTGGCGCCGCCATACATCGTCTCCGCGGACGAGATCGAGTTGTTGGTGGATCGGCTGGGCGCTGCCATCGACGCTTCCATTAACGACATCACACGCTAAGGGAGATTGAACATGAAACGTCTGCTCATTGCCTTGACCTTCGCGCTATCGGGGTTAGCCGCCGCACAGGCGGCGACGCTCGACACCGTGAAAAGCCGCGGCATGCTCGTGTGCGGTGTCAGCACCGGATTTGCGGGGTTCTCCGCCCCGGACTCCCAGGGTAACTACAAGGGGTTGGACGCCGACTATTGCCGTGCGCTTGCCGCGGCGACGCTAGGCGACCCGGCGAAGGTCCGCTTCGTGTCGCTCACGGCGCAGAACCGTTTCACCGCGCTGCAATCGGGCGAGGTCGACGTACTGTTTCGCAATTCGACCCAGACGTTCCTGCGCGGCAACACCATCGGACTGACGCAAGGACCGGTCAGCTTCTACGATGGGCAGGGTTTCGCCGTACGCAAGGACAGCGGCGTCGACAAGGTCGCTGGTCTCAATGGCGCAACCGTTTGCGTGGCGCAGGGCACCACGCACGAGGTTACGCTGGGAGATTACGGGCGCGCCAACAAGATCGACTGGAAGGCGGTCGTCTACGAACGGCCGGACACGATGTATCAGGCGTTTTTCTCCGGCCGCTGCGACGCCATGACCCAGGACGCCTCAGCGCTGGCCGGCTCGGTCGGCACGGTCGCGCCAAATCCTGCTGACTACGTCATCCTGCCCGAGACAATTTCCAAGGAACCGCTGGGGCCGTTTACGCGCAACGGCGACGAGGTCTGGACGAACATCGTCGCCTGGCTCCACTATGGCCTGATCGAAGCCGAGGAAAACGGCGTGACCGCCGCCAACGTTGACGAACAGGCCAAAGGACAGAATCCGACAGTGCAACGGCTGCTGGGCACGACCGGCGAATTTGGTCAGCGGCTCGGTCTCGACAATCGCTGGATGCTGAACGCGGTCAAGGCCGTCGGCAATTACGGAGAAATCTTCGAACGCAATGTCGGCGCCACAAGCCAATTGAAGCTCAAGCGCGGACTGAACGGATTATGGAGCAAAGGCGGCTTGATGTATGCTGTGCCCTTCCGCTGAAAAGGGAAGCGCGGCGGCGATCCACCCTTAAGAGAAAAGTGTTCTCAATACTGCATTGACGATCCGGGTGATGTGCCCGAGGCTTTTTCGTGCTCCTGGATCTACAACGGGGATCGAAAATGAAGGGATCGGATCTTCTCGTGGCTGCTCTCGAGAATGAGGGCGTCGATCGAATCTTCGGGGTACCGGGTGAGGAGAACCTCGATGTCGTCGAAAGCCTCCGGCAGTCTGCCATCGAGTTGGTCGTAACCCGTCATGAGCAGCCGGCAGCCTTCCTGGCAGCCACCTATGGGCGGCTCACGGGCAAGCCCGGGGTCGCGCTAAGCACACTTGGTCCCGGAGCGCTCAACCTGGTTACAGGCGCTGCCTACGGGTTTCTTGGTGGCATGCCGATGGTGCTGATCACCGGTCAGAAGGCGATTCGACAAAGCCGACAGGCGCACTTCCAGATCGTCGATGTCGTAGCAGCGATGCGCCCGCTCACCAAACAGTCGCAGCAGATCGTGAGCGCATCGAGCATTCCGACGCTGGTCCGGAACGCCTTTCGCATCGCCGCCGAAGAGCGTCCCGGCCCGGTGCATCTCGAATTGCCCGAAGACGTTGCTGGGGAGGAAGCCGGCGACGTCCCTCTGGTGCCGGCCCATCCGGCGGAGCTGCCGATTCCGTCCCAGGAAGCCATTACGCGCGCCGCCGATCTGATTTTGGCCGCCAGGTTTCCGCTGCTGATGTTCGGCGCCGGCGCAAGTCGCCCTCAACTTGCGCCGGCGCTTTCCGATTTCGTTCGCCGCGTTCGCATCCCCTTCTTCAACACACAGATGGGGAAGGGGGCCGTCGGGGGCGCGTCGGAGTTCTATCTCGGCACCGCTGCCTTGAGCGAACGCGATTACGTCCATCAGGCGATTGATCGCGCGGACCTCATCGTGACGATTGGGCACGATACCGTTGAAAAGCCGCCGTTCCTCATGGCGCGGGGTCGACATCAGGTCGTTCATATTGGGTTCGTGTCGGCGACCGTCGAAGAGGTGTATTTTCCTCAGGCTGAAATTGTCGGCGACATAGCCAAGGGCCTCGACCTGCTTGCCGGTCGGTTGGAGGGCAAGCTGAAGCTGAACCCGGACTGGGTCGTCTTACGCAAGGATATTCTGGATCACATAACCGATCGTGCGGAAGAGGATCGCTTCCCCTTGACTCCGCAACGCATCGTGCACGACGTCCGGCAAGTCATGCCGCCCGACGGAATCGTGGCGCTCGACAACGGCATGTACAAGATCTGGTTTGCACGCAACTACCGCACCGATGTTGCAAACACGCTTCTTCTCGACAATGCGCTGGCGACTATGGGAGCAGGTCTACCTTCCGGGATGATGGCAGCGCTGCTTTATCCCAAGCGCCGCGTGCTGGTCGTGGCGGGCGACGGCGGGTTCATGATGAACAGCCAGGAGCTTGAAACCGCGCGGCGGATGAATCTCAATCTCGTGGTTCTGATCATCGAGGACCAGGCCTACGGCATGATCCGATGGAAGCAGGCCGTCGACGGCTTCGAGGATTTTGGCCTGACCTTCGACAATCCGGACTTCATCGCCTACGCACGCGCCTATGGCGCCCGAGGCCGGCGGGTCACGACGGCGTCCGGGCTGGCCCCGGCGCTGGAGCAGGCATTCTCCGCCGGCGGGGTACACTTGATCGCCGTTCCCATCGACTACAGCGAGAACATTCGGGTTCTTGTCAACGAGCTCAGGCACATGCAGGACTAACGCAATTTCTGCTTCAATGGCTTCATCCTTCGAGACGGATCGCTTGGCGATGCTCCTCAGGATGAGGTCTTCGAGACGCATCGCGGAGCCTGTCATCACCACGCGAGCGCAATTGCGCTCGTCGTCGGGCGCGCATTCGCGCGACCCGGTGGCGATGCTCCTCAGGATCAGGTCTTCGAGACGCATCGTGGAGCCTGTCATCACTACGCGAGCGCAATTGCGCTCGTCGTCGGGCGCGCGTTCGCGCGACCCGTTGGCATCGCCGGGAGAACCATGAGGCCACCGGAGAAGCGGCAATGATTCAAGCGAACCGAAAAAGGCTCTAGCCTGCGTCGCTTGTATCCGCCGCATTATTTCTCGACCCGGGTCGCTGCGAGAATGGGCGCCCAGCGCGCGATTTCGGACCGGACGAAACGATCGAACGCAGCCGGGCTGCGCTCGGCCTTGGCTGGTATCGAGCCGCCGAGTTTTGCCAAGGTCTCGCGCACGACCGGCTCATCGAGTGCCTTGTCGAGGGCATCGGCAAGCCTGGCGATCACCTCGGGCTGGACGCCCTTGGGCGCGAACAGCCCGGCCCAGACGCTCATTTCGTAGTTGACGCCCGCCTCCCGGGCGGTCGGCAAATCCGGCAGGCTCGCCAGGCGCTCTCTGGCGGCAACGGCGTAAGCCTTCACCGAGCCGGCCAGAACCTGGTCCGCCACGCTGACCGACTGCTCGCACATGAAGTCGACATGGCCTCCCACCAGATCGTTCAACGCCGGACCGGAGCCGCGATAGGCAACAAGCGTGGGCTTGGCGCCGATCTGTTCAGTGAAGAGAAGGCACGCCATGTGCGAGGACGCGCCGACGCCGCCATGCGCCTGTTTGAAGGCATCACCCTGTTGCCGGAGCACGGCGACGAATTCGTTCAGGTCCTGGGCCGGGAAATCCTTGCGCGCGATAACGACCGCCGGCGAATCGGCGGTGATGCCGATCGGCACGAAGTCCGAAAGCGGATCGTATTTGACGTTCGGCGTCAGCACCGGGGCCGCCACATGCGAACCCATGGCCGCCGCCAGCAGGGTGTAGCCGTCGGGCGCGGAGGCGGCTGCGCGGGCGCTGCCAAGCGTGCCGCCGGCGCCGCTGACAGTTTCGATGATGATGGACTGCCCGAGCGTCTTGGACATCTGGTTGGTGACGATGCGCGCAACCACGTCGCTCGCGCCTCCCGCGGGGAACGGTACGATCACGGTGATCGGCCTCGACGGGTAGTCCTGTGCGCGCACCGGCACGGTGCCGGCAACCAGTGCCATCGCGATGACGATGGCCGGGCTAATGCCTGTTTCGCCGATACCCGGTTTCATGACGCGCTCCTGTCGGCGCCGTCGCCTGGTCACAAGTTCCGCTCGCCATCCAATATCTCGGCAACCTCGACCCGGCGTCCCTCCCGCGCCGAGAGGATGCCGGCGCGCACTACCGCGAGCGAGATCGTGGCGTACTCACCGCCAACTTCGTGCCGGCCTTGCCCGCGAACTGCTGTAGCAAACTCCTCGAGCTCCTCGACCAGGGTGTCGTTCCTGGCGCACTGCACCGCCACCGGTTCGTTTTCGCCGCGCTTGAGCAGGCGGAGCCCATTGTGCAAATCGTAATAGGCTGTGGCGTCCCTGCCGTAGATGTTCATCAGATAGTACTCGGACGTCCAGGATCAGGCTCGCGACATCGGGATTGTCGCCGGGCAGCACCAGTTGCGCCAATTGTCCGCGCACCGCATGGATCGGCCCGATCAAATATTCCAGCACGTCGATGTAGTGGATGCCGATCTGCAGCATCACGCCGCCGGGCATGGCGGCGGCCTGGTAGCGCCACGAGGAGGGATCGATCTTGCCGAGGCGGTCGCGGCTGATGTTGGCTTCGGCGTTGACGAGTTTGCCGAACAGGCCGTCATCGATCTGCCGCCGGATCCAGCGGAACTGGCTCTCGCGCCGCCGCTGATAGCCGAGCGCCAGCACTACGCCGGCCTTGCGGCAGGCCTCCGTGATGGCGCGGCCGTCCGAGACGCTGTTGGCGATCGGCTTGTCGAGGAAGACGTGCTTGCCCGCGGCAGCGGCGGCGCAGGTGGTCGCCAGGTGCACATCGTTGGGCGTCGTGTTGATGATCGCCTCGATCTCGGCGTCGGCCAGCATCGCCTCATAGCTCGCCGCCGGCCGGCAGCGGTATTTTGCCGCGAAGTTTTTGCGTTTTTCCTCGGAGCGGGTGTAGCAGCTGAGAATCTCGAGCTTGCCCGAGCGTTGGATGGCGTCGGCGAGGACATCGGACCACCATCCAATCCCGATGCAGGCTACGCGCAGAGGACCAGCACTCACGACTTTCGCCCTCCCGTCGCCCTCCCGCGGGCCGAGATCGCAGTTTGTTATTTCCAGCTCACCCCCGATCGACTCGAGGAGATCGCGATCCCGGCCTGGTTGGCCATGTCGACGGCCGTCGCCATCATCCTCTTCGCGCCCTGATGTGTAAGGCGCTTGCTCTCGGCGACATACATTCCAAGAATCCTGCCAGGAGTCCGGATTTGCGAGGGATGACCGGTTTAGGTTCTCGGTACACAAAGGCGAAATTGCGAAAGAACTCCGACCCGTGCCGAAATATTCCCGTTTCGAGGAGAAGGCCGCAGGAGAGAGGGGTTTGGCTTGCGGGCAGACATCGACATCAAGAATCCGTGTCGAAGGATGCTTCTTGCAAGCGAAAAGCCCGGTCACCATTTGACAGGCGAAGGAATTCGCCATGTTGGATTTTACCAGCGACACATCCGATGACGACCCGTCATCGCCAATCACAAATCAGGCCGCCCCGAACGATCGCGCTTTGCTCGATGCCTATTCCAATGCCGTGATCGGCGTTACCGAACGTGTCGGGCCTGCCGTGGTCCGGGTGGAAACCGGCTCGAAAGCACCCAACAGCCGCGAGCGTGGCGGGCTTGGCTCCGGCATCGTGATCTCGCCGGACGGTTTCGTGCTGACCAACAACCATGTGGTGGGGTCGTCGAAACAGATCAGGTTGCGGGACTATGAGGGCATCGTCACCGATGCGCACGTGCTCGGCGTCGATCCCGACACCGACCTTGCGTTGCTGCGCGCCGACGGGGCGCGGGATTTGCACCACGCTTCGCTCGGCAATTCGAAGAGCCTGCGGCTCGGACAGCTGGCGGTGGCGATCGGCAATCCGCTCGGCTTTGAATCGACCGTCACCGCGGGCATCGTGTCGGCATTGGGCCGCTCGATCCGCTCGATCAGCGGCAGGACCATCGAGGACGTCATTCAGACCGATGCCGCGCTCAACCCCGGCAACTCCGGCGGGCCGCTGGTCTCGTCAGCGGCGGAGGTGATCGGCATCAACACCGCGATCATCAACGGCGCGCAAGGCATCTGTTTTGCGGTCGCCAGCAACACCGCGCAGTTCGTGCTGTCCGAGATCATCCGTCACGGTTACGTCCGGCGCGCCTATATCGGCGTGTCCGGCCAAACCGCGCCGATCCCGAGGCGGCATGCGGTGACCGCCGGTGTCGAGAACAGGATGGGTGCATTGCTGGCGCAGATCGAACCGGATAGTCCGGCGGCGCAGGCCGGGCTGTTGCCCGGCGACGTCGTCATCAAACTGGACGGCGTTGGTGTCAACGGCGTCGACGATCTGATACGCCTGCTCGACCGCGACCGGATCGGCCGTACGTTTGAAATGAATGTGTTGCGGATGGGCCGGTTACGGACCGTCGACATTCACCCGATCGAGCGCAAGCCGCCAAGCCGGCAGAGATAAGTTCCTCGATCTTGGCTTGGAAGTTCTCAGGACTTGGGCATCTCAGGGCAGGCCTCTGGCTTCGATTTCCCGGACCAGCTCCAGGGTTGGCCCGGCGAGGCCTCCGGAAGCGTCAAGCCCGAACACCGAAGACAGGCTGTCGCGGCTTCTTAGCAGCGTCGTGTGCGGGCAATGCGCGGGGGCGTTGCACAGTCGCTCTCTGAGTGTTTCGCCTTGAGCAACGAGGCGTGGCGGATCGGTCGCGGCCCAGGCGAGCAAAATCGGCGTCTCGATGCCGAGGATGCCGGGAAATGCCGATCGCTCATCGTATTTGCCGGCGTCGGCGCCAAAATAGGATTTCTCGGCCGCGCTGGCATCGGCGCTTAAGCGATAAAGGCCGGACACCAGGACCGCCCCGGCGACATTCAAATCGCGCTCCTGAAATTCTGGATGACCTAGGTAGCTTGCCACGTGGAATGCGCCGGCGGAATAGCCGATGGCGACGATCTCGTCGGGATTGCCGCCGAACAGGTCGATGTTTTGGCGGACCCAGGAGGTTGCGGCCGCGACATCTTGTGCGCCCGCGGGCCAGGGATTTGCAGGCGCCAGCCGGTAGGTCATTTTCACGCCGACCATGCCGTTGCGCGCGGCAAAGCACATCGCCTCGTCCTGCAGCGGGCCGCCGACATCGGTGGCTGCGCTTTCGCCTGTAAAACTTTCTCCCGCCACGAACAGCAGCACCGGCCGCCGGGATGGCTCCCTGGAATCCGACGGCTCTTTGGAATCCAGAGTGGCGACGTCCAGCACGTTCAGGTCGCTTTCGCCATACTTCAGGCTCCGGGCAAACGACACGGTTGCGCAGGATTTCGTTGCATCGGGGGAGGCGTCGGCGGGCGCCGGGTCTGAGCTATCAACGACAAGCCCAGCCCTGACGACGAACGGCGCCGTCGCCGTCAGCAATAAACACAATGCGAGGTACTTGATCATTGCAAGCCATGCAGAGATGGGACGCGGGACCCATGCTATCGCTGCGCCCTCGGGGATCAAGCATCGGTCCGCCTTTTGGGCGATTTGACGGCATGGCTGGTCTTCGCCATCGTCCGATCGTCCGATCGTCCGTTCGCTCCCGCCTCCGCTGATGCCGGACACCCTGCCATCCCTGCGATCTTGGCCGAGTTCGCGCATGAGTGCGGCCCCGGCGACACCGGTGGTGACGGCTAAATTTCAACGCACTGCGTTGCGCCTGCGTTAACTAGCCTGTTTCACGCGTCCTCAACGAGTTTCGAATAGCACTGAGCCAGGCGACAACGCCTGTTCAGACCCGCGTTGCGCCTGCCTGGGAGCTTTCGAAATGCGTACAATTTTAGGCGTATTCCTCATTGTCGCCGCGACCGTTTCGACGGCGTCCGCGCAAAGTTCATTTTCGATGGACCATGGACACGCCGCAGACGCCGTGGCTGCGTCGAGGGCCGCAGCCACCGCTGCGGCGAACAAGGCAGCCGCGATTGCTGCCGGAACTCCCCTTAGCCCCAGCCAGTCCACCGATTTCAGCATCAACGGCGGCGCAGTGATTCGCGCCGTCGCGCCGCGGACGCCGGAGGAAGAGAAGGCCGATGCGGAGGCGCGCGCGGCCTGGCAGGCGCGTTGCCGTCCGACCGTGGTCGAAGATCGCGAGGGAATTCGCCGGACCCGCTATGCCGAATCCGATTGCGATCTTTCCCGCTTCAATACGGCCGGGACGCCGTAACAAGCCGACCGCCGCGCCAGCTCGCGCCTCGGATGAGAAAGCCGTCTTTTTAGCCCACCGGCATCGCGCGCGCCTTTGAAATTGGGCTACGCTGCCGCCACGAAATTGCTTCGTGGAGGAAACGATGACGCTGACCATCTCCCATGCCGCGGGTGCCAACGAGCCGGCGGTTCGCGACATCACGCTGGGCGAACTGCTGCAATGGGCGGCGGAAACCACGCCCGACAGGATAGCGCTGATCACGGGCGTCCCCGACCCGGAAAACCGCCGGCAATGGACCTATGCGGAGTTGTACGCGCAAGCCCAGCGAACCGGCCGGGCGCTGCGCGCCCGCTTCGAACCCGGCGAACGCGTCGCGATCTGGGCCCACAACATCCCGCAATGGATCATGGTGGAGTTCGGCGCGGCGATGGCCGGCGTCATTCTGGTGACCGTCAATCCCGGGCTGAGGTCTGCCGAGGTTGAATATGTCCTGAAGCAGTCGCGGGCGGCGGGCGTGATGGTGGTGCCGGAATTCCGCGGCAATCCGATGCTGGCGACAGTCCAGGCGCTCGGCTCGCGCTGCCCCGAACTGCGCGAGATCATTTGCTTCGATCAATGGGACGCGTTTCTGGCATCGGGCGACGCCGCCAAGCCCGAGCTGCCGACAGTCAGGTCGACCGATCCGGTGATGATCCAGTACACATCCGGGACAACCGGGTTTCCCAAGGGAGCGCTGCTGCACCATCGCGGACTGGTCAACAATGGGGCCCACACCGCCGATCGCGCCGGCATCCCCGACGGCGGCGTGCAGCTTACCACCATGCCGCTGTTCCATACCGGCGGCTGTGTCTGTTGCGTGCTCGGCGCCGTCTCCAAGCGCGCCACCCAGGTGCTGGTCGAGGCTTTCGACCCTGGGCTGGTGATTGAGCTGATCGGCACTTATCGCTGCAATGCGATGCTGGGCGTGCCGACGATGCTGGTGGCGATGATGGAGCATGCGTCGTTCGCAGCGGCCGATCTCTCCTCGCTCGAGGCGATCTATTCCGGCGGCTCGACCGTGCCGGCGGCGATCGTGGCCGATCTCGAACGGCGGCTGGGCGCGCCCTTCACGATCGTGTTCGGCCAGACCGAGTGCTCCCCGGTCGCCCTGATGACGAGGACCACCGACACCATCGCCGACAAGGCCAATACCATCGGCACGCCGATGCCGAATGTCGAGGTCAAGATCGTCAACCCGGATACCGGAGCGACCGCCTCGATCGGCGAGGTCGGCGAGATCTGCACGCGCGGCTATCACGTCATGCACGGTTACTTCGAGGACCAGGCCGCCACCGCGGCGGCCATCGACGCCGAAGGCTGGCTGCACACCGGCGATCTCGGGGCGATGGACAGCAGAGGGTACTGCACGGTGGAGGGCAGGCTGAAGGACATGATCATTCGCGGCGGCGAAAACATCTATCCGCGCGAACTCGAGGAACTGCTGTTTCGCCATCCCGTGGTCGGAGACGTGGCGGTCGTTGGCTTGCCGGATCAAAGATGGGGTGAGGTGGTGGCGGCGTTCATCCGGCCGGCGCCGGGCATGATCATCGACAAGGAAGAGCTCCATGACTACGCGCGCGAGCATCTCGCGCCGCACAAGACCCCGCGCCACTGGTTCGTGGTCGATGCCATGCCGCTGACGGGATCCGGCAAGATTCAAAAATTCAGGCTGCGCGAGCAATGGTCCAAGGGCGAGATGAAGGAGATTTGATGCGGGCGCGGCCCCATCGACCGAGGCTGCGCCGCTGCGCAGCGTTGCAATCAATGGCTCTTTAAGTTCACCGCCACATCCCGCGCATGCGGGCTCCCACATCCAGGCGAACGCCTTGGCCGGCGGCGCGGGCTGCGGTCCCGGTTGCGGTCAGCGGCCAGCTTGTCTTCTCGAACAGGCCGAGCAGCCGATCAGGAATGAAGCGCGTCCGCGCGGCATAGACGTGCCGATCGCCTTGCGCGCTCTGGCCATGGGTGAAGAAACGTTGCGGCACCATCAGATGAAGATCGTCTTTGGCGCGCGTCATCGCCACATACAACAGCCGGCGCTCTTCCTCGATTTCGGCTGACGTGCCGGCGCCGAGATCCGATGGCATGCAGCCGTCGACGACATTGAGGACAAAAACCGATTTCCATTCCTGGCCCTTGGCGGAATGGATGGTCGAGAGGATCAGATAGTCTTCGTCCAGCAGCGGTACGCCGGCCTGGTCGCTGGTCGCATCGGGCGGGTCGAGCGTGAGCTCGGTCAGGAAACGCTCGCGCGAGGGATAGCCGCCGGCAATCTGCTCGAGCTGAACGAGGTCGGCGCGCCTTGTGCTCGCGTCCTCGTGAATTCGGTCGAGATGCGGCTCATACCAGAGGCGGGCCCGCTCCAGCTCGGCCGGCCAGCCCGCGCGGCCAGAGCCCAGCTCCGTGACGGTCTCGACGAAGTTTTGCCAGTCGTCACGGGCGCGGGGCGGAGACGGCGCTTCGGCCAGCGCAAGAAGCGGATCGGCGGCGTTGGCCATGTGGTCGAGCGCGCGCTGCGCCGACGCCGGCCCGATGCCGGGAATGAGATGCATCAGCCGAAATCCCGCGACGCGGTCGCGCGGGTTCTCGGCGAAACGGAGCATCGCGAGCACATCCTTGATATGGGCTGCATCGAGAAACTTGAGGCCGCCGAACTTGACGAAGGGAATGTTGCGCCGGGTCAGTTCGACTTCGAGCGGGCCGCTGTGATGCGAGGTCCGGAACAGCACCGCCTGTTGCTTGAGGACAGTCCCGGATTCGCGGTTCTCAAGCACGCTTGCAACGATGTAGCGGGCCTGGTCGGCCTCATCGCGCACCGATACCAGCCGCGGCTTGGCGAAAGATGCTCGCTCGGTCCAGAGGCTCTTGGTGAAGCGTTCGCTGGCGAGCTCGATGACGCCGTTGGCGGCCGCGAGAATGGTCTGTGTCGAGCGATAATTTTGGTCCAGCGTAACGATCGTGGCAGGCGGACTGAATTGGCCGGGGAAGTCGAGAATGTTCCGCACGGTTGCCGCGCGAAACGAATAGATCGACTGCGCGTCGTCACCGACCACGGTGAGGCCCTGGCCGTCCGGTTTCAGCGACAACAGGATAGAGGACTGCAGGCGGTTCGTATCCTGGTACTCGTCGACCAGGACGTGGTCGAAGCGCCCGCCGATGTCTTGCGCCAAAGCCGGATCGCCGACGGTCTGCGCCCAGTAAAGCAAGAGGTCGTCGTAATCGAGAACGCTCTGCCGCTGCTTTGCTTCGACATAGGCCGCGAACAACTGCCTGAGTTCCGCCGCCCATCCCGCACACCACGGAAACGACTTGCCCAGCACCTGTTCGATTTCGGATTCCGCATTGACGCATCGGGAGTAGATCGCAAGGCAAGTGCCTTTGGTCGGAAAGCGGCCTTCGGTCCTTGAAAATCCGAGCTCGTGCCTCGCCAGATTGATGAGGTCGGCTGAATCTTCGCGGTCATGGATCGTGAACGCCGGGTCCAGACCGATCTGATCGGCATAGTCGCGCAGAATTCTGGCGCCGATGCCGTGAAAGGTACCGGCCCAGGTCAGCGCGTCGGTCATGACGCCGGCGCTGTCGCCCATCACCTTGCGTGCAATCCGCTCGACGCGGCGGGTCATCTCGCTGGCGGCGCGGCGCGAGAATGTCATCATCAGAATGCGGCGCGGGTCGGCGCCGTTGACGATCAGATGAGCGACCCGATGGGCTAGTGTGTTGGTCTTGCCGGAGCCCGCGCCGGCAATGACCAGCAGAGGCGATCGCGACGCGCCATCGCTTTCCGGCACGCCGTGCACGACGGCGAGCCGCTGTTGAACGTTGAGGGTGTCGAGGTAGATCGCGGCCGGCATGATTCTCTCGTCGAGGAAAGGACGACGGTCGCTGATTCCTGCTTTGTTCGCAATGGCAGAGCGTGCTTCGAATGCCGAAGACCTGCGTCACGTCATGTCCAGGCCAAATACCGGCGGGGCCTGGAATCCCGGTCTCATCGAACGGTGGAAGTGGAGACACGATTGCAACGCGCTTCAACTCACCGCGAGTTCATCGAACAGTTTGCGCATCCAGTCGATCACGGCGCGCGCGGCGGGATTGCGCTTGAGATGATTTTGAACGAGCAGCCATACCTCGACGCGCTGCGGCAGCAGGGTCGCACGAAGCCGCCGATCGGCCAATAGCGTGCCGCAGGCATGTTCCGGCAATACGCCGATGGCGGAATGCGACTGGATCAGCGCGCGTATCACGCGAAGATTGTCCGTTACGCATCGGGTTCGCGCCTTGAGGCCCTGAGCCTTTAGAAACGCCGACTCTGCCGTCTGATCGAGATCATCCGGGTACCCGCACACCACCGGCGCCTCGTCGGCGCTTGCCGGCTCCTTTGGCTCGAACAAATACAGCCGAACCTCCGCCAGCTTCGTGATCGTGAAATTGCCCTTGTCCGGCTTGCGCAGCCGGACAGCCAGGTCCGCCTCCCAGCGTGCGAAATTGACGTTCTGCCCTGAGGTCATGAACTGCAGCGCCAGGCCCGGGTTGCGAACCAGGAGCTGTGCCGACGCCGGCGCCAGAATTTCCTCGGCCAGCGAATTGGTGGTGGCAATTCGTATGCATCCGGCGACCCCTCGCGTTGTGTTTCCGAGAACGCCGATCTCGGCAACGTGCCGGGAGATTTCCTGTACGTGATCGAGAATTGCTTCGCATTGCGCCGTCGGCGTCCGGACGCCGTCGACTGCCGCGAACAAGGTGACGCCGAGTGTCTTTTGAAGACGTGCCAGCCGCCTCGAAACCGTGGTCTCGTCCAGCCGCAGCCGGGTACCGGCGCCGGCGAAAGTCCCGCTGTCCCTGATGGCGGCGATGACGCGCAGATCGTCCCAATCCATGGGGATCAACACTAGCATATCCGCGACGCGCCTGCAAAATCGCAGCCATTGGTCTCGATATTCCTGCGTGACTGCCGTCAGCGCGCGATGATAGTCATGGCGAAATTCATTCAATGGCTTGGCTTGTCGGATTGTGCGCCTGCGCTGCTTGCGGGCCGATATCAAGAAACACGAAAGGAAGAATCATGTCTCAGTTGGGAAGCTGTTTTTGCGGCGCAGTCAAACTGGAGGTCACGGGATCGCCGGAGGCCATGGGTTACTGTCATTGCAAGTCCTGCCGCTCCTGGTCCGGCGGCCCCGTGAACGCCTTCAGCCTGTGGAAGCCGGAGGCGGTTCGGATCACCGCGGGGGCTGAGCATGTCGCGACGTACCAGAAGACCGAGCTCAGCCAGCGCCAATATTGCGCGAAGTGCGGCGGCCACCTGATGACCAATCATCCTCCCTTGGGCCTCGTCGACGTGTTCGCCGCGACGATCCCGACCCTTGCGTTCACACCCGGCGTTCACGTCAATTACGCCGACACGGTGCTGCCGATGCGCGACGGATTGCCGAAGCTGAAGGACTTTCCCGCCGAGTTCGGCGGCTCCGGCAAGGTGATCGCGGAATAGCACGATGCGCCCAGACCGGCGGCTGTGCCATCTCCGCCGAAGCCGCGCCGCGCCATTGAACCCCGGCGGATTGAGGAGAGAAGGAATGAACTCTGTTCGATGGGCCGTGGGCACGGCTGTTTCATGTTTGTTGATTGTTGGAGCCGCCGCCAACGCGGAAAACGCAAGCAACCCGCTTGCGGACCATGTGCGGGCCGCCAATGACCGCTTCAAGGACGTCGCGGTCGCGGTTGCCGAAGGCTATGCGCCGATCCCTTGCGCCAGCGGCGTCGATGGCGGCGCAATGGGCGTTCATTACGTCAACGCCAAGTACCTGAGCGAGGAGGTGCCCGATATCAAGCGCCCGCAGGCGGTCATGTATGAGCCGCTGCCCGACGGCAAGGTGGCGCTGATCGCGGTCGAATACATCACGTCCAAGGGACCGGCCTCGCTCGAGGGCCAGCTGTTCAATTTCAACGGCGCGCCCAACCGCTACGGCCTCGGCCCGTTCTACGAATTGCATGTGTGGTCCTGGAAAGACAATCCGCGCGGCGCGTTCGCCGACATGAACCCGAAAGTGACCTGCGAGCACGCCCACGGGAAATGATCGGCCACTCACCCGATCCGCTCTTCGCTACCCCTTTGGAACGAAGAGCGGCATCGGCACATCTTGTCGATCCCGGGATGGCGTGACCGAAGGGTCCGGCGACATCGAAAGACAGATGGCCACAAGACGTCGCGCCAATCACAGCCGCCGTTTGCAGATCAATGGGTGAGGCAGAGTTTCGGCCTCACAGCGGCACGACGACGCCACGTCGCCCATTTATCGGCCGTGACACACCATCCGCTCCTTGGCTTCTACCCCCGGCTTGCCCCGCCTCTGACCCTTGCGCTTGGGAAGCGGCGGGGGCACATTTGCCGTGCGGCACGATGCGCCGCCAAAAACGAAGCCTTAGGGAACCTCCATGGCGGCGACGCGGATCGACTGCGATATCCATCCTGCCGTCGGCGGAACGCGCACCACGCTGTTGCCCTATCTCGACGATCACTGGAAAGAGCAGGTGGTGAGCCGGGCGATCGACGGTCTCGATCTCAACAGCTATCCACCGAACATGCCGCTGTCCGGCCGGGCCGACTGGCGGCCGGCCCACGGCAAGCCCGGCAGCGACCTCGCAATGCTGCAGCGTGGCGCGTTCGACCAGCTCGGCGCATCTCACGCGATCTGCAATGTGCTCTACGGCGCGCAAGCGGTATTCGATCCCTATATGGCCGCCGCCTTCTGCAAGGCGATCAATGACTGGATCGCAACCGAGTGGCTGTCGCGCGACCCGCGGCTGCGCGCTTCGATCGTAGTGCCGATGCAGGCGCCGGATCTCGCCGTCGAGGAAATCGAACGCCGCGTCAGCGATGTCAGGTTCGTTTCGGTGCTGGTACTGGCCCAAGGCGAGAGCCTGCTGGGGCGGCGGCATTAT
>WNFW01000291.1_pt1 | contig 31050 bp, 27 predicted proteins | sample 5400131 | NCBI WGS metagenome assembly WNFW01 (sample SAMN13153362, study PRJNA577476) | soil metagenome | isolation source: 20 cm soil or saprolite under grassland replicate 1 | place: USA:California | collected 2016-06-15 | reverse complement strand
TCGGACGGCTCGCGTCGAGTTCTGTGCTCGACCGCCTGGACCTGCGTGGAATCGCGGTATGGTATGGCGACGACGGCTCCTTCGCCGGTTCGTACGCCCGGTGGGGCAAGGGCAAGGCCGTCCTCTACAACAAGGCCCTCACCGGTGACTCGCGCCAGCGGGTTATGGAGGTATTCGAGCGGCTCGGCGTCGGGCGGCCACGTGACGACAGCCGAGGCTTCTGGTTCGATTCGGAGCAGACCGCACGTCTGCATGTCCTGATCGCGCCCTACGTTCACCCGTCGCTTGACTACAAGCTCCACCCGAGCCAGCGGGGGCGGTTTTCCTGGCACCCGTCGGTAGAGGCCGAGAGTCACGTCGATCGGGAGTATCTGCGGACAGCGCCGGCACGCATATTGAGAAAGTACGTCAAGCCGGCGACCCACACGAACCATCGCTATGACCTGGAAGTCGACGGCCATCACACCTACCTGGTCGACGGCGTCGTCGTCCACAACTCGCCCGAGACGCAGCCGGGCGGGCGCGCGCTCAAGTTCTACGCGTCGATCCGCATGGACATCCGGCGGCTGGACGCGATCAAGCAGGGGACCGAGTCGCTCGGCGTGCGGACCAAGGTGAAGGTCGTCAAGAACAAGCTGGCGCCGCCCCACCGCGAGGCCGAGTTCGACATGATCTACGGCGAGGGGATCTCGAAGGCCGGGACGGTGCTCGACGCGGGCGTGGAGCAGAGCATCATCGAAAAGTCCGGCACCTGGTACACTTATAAGAACGAGCGCATCGGGCAGGGCCGCGAGAACGCGAAGAAATGGCTCCAGGAGAACCCGGCGACACTCGCCGATCTAGAAGCCAAGATCCGGGAGGCCATCGGGCTACGCCCGGCCGGACCGATCAAATAGGAGTCAGCGATGGCGATCGACTTCGACAGGCTCCTGGCGGCCGGCGTTGAGCGCGGCGCGTCGGACCTCCACCTCAAGGCGGGCGCGCCGCCGATCCTCCGCATCCACGGGCGCCTGATGCCCCAGGGCGATTTCGGAGTCATCACGGCCGAGGACATGGATCGCCTCGCCCGGAAGATGCTCGCCGAGCGCTGGTACAACCAGCTTCGCGACGGCAAGGAGATCGACACCGCGTACGCCGTCCAGAACTACGGGCGCTTCCGCGTCAACATGTTCCTGGCGCTCGGCACGGTCCGGGCGGTGCTCCGGTCGATCCCGTCGAAGAAGCCGCGGTTCGACGAGCTCGCTCTGCCGCCCGTCCTCGAGCAGCTCGCCATGGAGCGCCGCGGGCTGGTCCTCGTCACGGGCATCACCGGCTCGGGCAAGTCGACGACGCTCGCGGCGATCATCGACTTCATCAACCGCAACCGGAACGACCACATCATCACGATCGAGGACCCGATCGAGTTCACGCACGACGACATCAACTGCGTCGTCAGCCAGCGCGAGATCGGTCACGACTCGACGAGCTTCGCCATCGCGCTCCGCGCCGCGCTCCGCGAAGACCCTGACGTCATCCTCGTGGGTGAGATGCGCGACCCGGAGACGATGTCCGTGGCGCTGCACGCCGCGGAGACCGGCCACCTGGTCTTCTCGACCCTCCACACGCTGAACGCGGCGGAGACGGTCAACCGGATCATCGGCACGTTTCCGCCCCACCAGGAGCAGCAGATCCGTGACCAGCTCGCGGCCGTCGTCCAGGGGGTCGTCTCGCAGCGCCTGATTCCGCGGATCGGCGGCGAGGGCCGCATCCCCGCCGTCGAGGTGATGATCAGCACCGGACAGATCCGGGACTGCATCCGGGAAGCCAAGCGGACGCCCGAGATCCCGGCGGCCATCGCGCAAGGGCAGGTCCAGTACGGGATGCAGACCTTCGACCAGTGCCTGCTCCATCTCTACCGCGAAGGCCTCATCTCCTACGAGACGGCGCGGGAGGCGGCGTCGAGCCCGGACGACTTCGACCTCAAGGTCCGCGGCATCTTCTCTACGGGCGAGCAGTCGTTCGAGCAAAAGAAGGAAGAGAAGCCGCCCGACATGATGCCCCGCAGCAGCGCCGCCAGCGCCTTCTTCAAGCGATCGTAGCGGCCAAGCGTCGCCTCGACGCCGCCGCCGCGCGCCGCGCGGCGGCCGACCTCCTCTCGCGGCGGGCGTGGACCCGCCGCGAGCTCACCCGGCGCCTCGAGCGTCGCGGTGCGCCTCGCGACGTGGCCGCCGCCGTGGTCGTCGACCTCGCCGCGCGCGGCTACGTGGACGACCGTGCCTTCGCGCGCCAGTGGGTCGAAGCCCGCTCGGCCCGCGGCTACGGTCCGGCGCGTCTCTCCGCCGAGCTTCGCGCACGCGGCGTCGCCCCGTCGCTCATCGACGCGGCGCTGTCGGCCGTCCTCCCGGAGGCGCAGCTCACGCGGGCGCGGGCGGCGGCCAGCCGGCGCCTGCCGGCGCTGCGCCGGGCCGATCCTGCCCGCGTGGCCGCGCGCCTGCGCGGTTTCCTCCTGCGTCGTGGGTACCCCGGGTCGGTCGTCGCGCAGATCCTCCGCGAGACCGCCGGGCTCTCCGCCGAGGACTGACCGGGGTACAATGAGGCTTCCGATGACCGGCAGCGCGATCCGCGAGAAATTCCTGGCCTATTTCGAGCGTAACGGTCACACGCGCGTGCGGTCGTCGCCGCTCGTGCCCGGAGCGGACCCGACGCTCCTCTTCACCAACGCGGGCATGGTGCAGTTCAAGGCGATCTTCCTCGGCGAGGAGCGGCGCGACGACGTGCGCGCCACCACCTGCCAGAAGTGCGTCCGCGCGGGCGGCAAGCACAACGATCTCGAGAACGTCGGCCGGACCGCGCGCCACCACACCTTCTTCGAGATGCTCGGGAACTTCTCCTTCGGCGACTACTTCAAGGCGGAGGCGATCGCCTTCGCCTGGGAGTTCCTGACGCGCGACCTCGGGCTCGACCCGCGGCGTCTCGCGGCGACGGTCTTCACCGACGACGACGACGCGTTCGGACTCTGGAAGAAGGTCGCCGGCTTCGCAGACGACCGCATATTGAGGTTGGGAGAGGAGGACAACTTCTGGGCCATGGGTGACCACGGCCCATGTGGGCCGTGCTCCGAGATCCACTTCCACCAGGGCGACCACATCCCCTGCGCGGAGGTTACCGCCGGCCGCGCCTGTCTCGGGCCCGCGTGCGAGTGCGACCGCTGGCTCGAGATCTGGAACCTCGTCTTCATGCAATTCGACCGGAACGCGGAGGGGCGCCTCGTCCCGCTGCCCCGGCCCTCGATCGATACCGGGATGGGGCTCGAGCGGATCACCGCCGTCATGCAGGGCAAGGCGTCGAACTTCGACACGGATCTGCTCGCTCCCCTCATCGAGTGGATCGCCGCCCTCACGGGCAAGCCCTATCGCGCGCGCGAGGAGGACGACGTCTCGATGCGGGTCATCGCCGACCACGCGCGCGCGGCCACGTTCCTGATCGCCGACGGCGTGACGCCGTCGAACGAGTGGCGCGGCTACGTGCTCCGCCGCATCATGCGCCGGGCCATGCGGCACGGCCGCCTGCTCGGGCTCAGCGAGCCCTTCCTCTGGCGGACCGTAGAATGGGTGGTCCGCCTGATGGGCGACGCCTACCCGGAGCTCCTGACCGAGGCGCCGCGGGTCGAAGAGACGGTCAAGACCGAGGAGGAGCGCTTCGCCGAAACGCTCGACACGGGCATGCGGCTGATCGAGGAGTACGACGAGGCGCAGCGCCGCCGGGGGTCTCGCGGCCTCACGAGCCCGCGCGTTCTTGACGGGCGCTTCCTCTTCAGGCTGTACGACACGCACGGGTTCCCCCGGGACCTCGCCGAGGAAATCTTCAGGGACAAGGGATGGGTCGTGACCGACGAGACCGAGGCCGCCTACGAGGCCGAGATGGAGGCGCAGCGCGAGCGCGCGCGGGCGGGCGGAGCGTTCGCGACGGGCGAGGACGCGGCGGCGGCGGCGATCTACACGCGTCTCTCCACCGAGATCCCGCGCGTGGAGTTCGTCGGCCACGACACGCTCGCGGCGCCCGGGCGAATCCTGGCGATCGTCGACACGGCCGGGGGCGCGCTCTCGCGCGTGCGGGAGGCGACGGAGGGCGCCGAGGTCGAGATGATCCTCGACCGCACGCCCGCCTACGCGGAGTCGGGCGGCCAGGTCGGCGACACGGGCACGATCGCCGGCCGTGGCGGCCGCGGCCAGCTCCTCGACACGTACTATCGCGGCTCGAAGCTCATCGTCCACCGCGTGCGCGTCGTGCAGGGCGGCTTCCACGAGAACGAGGAGGTCGCGGTGAGCGTCGAGACGCCGCGGCGCCAGGGGCTGCGCCAGCACCACACGGGCACGCACCTCCTGCACTCAGCACTCCGCCGGATCCTCGGCCCCCATGTGGCGCAGGCGGGCTCGCTGGTCGCACCCGATCATCTGCGCTTCGACTTCTCCCACGGCGCCCAGGTGAAGGACCGCGAGATCGAGCAGATCGAGGAGCTGGTGAACGAGCAGGTCCAGGCCAACGTGCGGGTGGCCCGGATGGAAATGGACCTCGACGCGGCGCTCCGGACGGGTGCCTTGGCCCTCTTCGGTGAGAAGTACGGCGACCGCGTGAGCGTCGTGAAGATCGGCGACTTCTCCACGGAGCTGTGCGGCGGCACGCACCTGGATCAGACGGGCGAGCTCGGCCTGGTGAAGGTCTCGACCGAGGGCGCCGTCGCCTCCGGTGTGCGCCGCATCGAGGCCGTCGCGGGGAGCGCCGCGCTCGAGACGGTCGCCCGGAAGGAAGCCGCGCTCCGCGAGGCGGCGGAGCTCCTGAAGATCGCGCCGCTGGAGGTGCCAAAGCGACTCGCCAAGCTTCTCGAGGAGCAGCGGTTGCTCGAGAAGCAGCTCGCCGAGCTCGAGGCCAGGCTCGCGCGCTCCCGCGCGGAAGACCTGGTCGCGGCGGCGCGGCAGATCAACGGCGTCGCGGTGGTCGCAGGGCGGATCGACGGCCTCGACGCCGACGGCCTCCGCTCGGTTGCCGACACGCTGCGCGACCGTCTCGGCTCGGGCGTCGTCTGCGTGGGGAGCGTCGTCGACGGCAAGGTGAACCTCGTCGCCGCCGTCACCCGCGACCTCACCAAGCGCTTTCAGGCGGGTCGGATCATGGAGGAGGTCGCCCGCGCCGTTGGCGGCCGGGGTGGCGGCCGGCCCGACCTCGCCCAGGGCGGCGGTCCCGACCCGAGCAAGCTGGACCCCGCGCTCAAGCTCGTCTACGACGTCGTCGCGCGTGGCGCCGGCTGAGCAATTCGGAGGGGGCCTCGACGGCCCCCTCCGAGGCCTCCCCCAGGAGGGATTGCGCGGGCGAAGCCCGCGCTCGACGCCGGCAAAGCCGGCGCTCGGAAGCCCGCGCTCGAACCGTCGTGAGTCCCACATTAGTTCCACACCCAGCGAGAGGGTAAAATGAGAGGCGATGAGCCTCTCGCTCGGCCGCATCCTGGTTGTGGATGACGAGGCCCCGGTGCGCGAGGTGCTGAGCGAGTACTTCACCTCGCAGGGCTACACCGTGCACGAGGCCTCGGGCGGCAAGGACGCGCTGGCCGCGATCCGACGCGACCGCCCCGACCTGGTCCTGCTCGACGTGCGCATGCCGGGCATCGACGGCGTCGAGGTGCTCCGGCGGATCCGCGAGCTCGACGACGCCCTCGCGGTCATCATGGTCACCGCCAACGAGGACGCCGCTCTGGCGCGCGAAACGCTCCAGCTCGGCGCCTTCGACTACGTGGGGAAGCCCTTCGATTACGTCTACCTCGACCGGGCGGTCTCCGCCGCGCTCCTCCGGTCGAGCGTGGAATCCGCGGCCGAGAAGCCCGACGAGGCGGACCCGTGGCAGCGGCTCGCGCATGCCGTGTTCCGCGCCGTGCGCGCCATGGAGACGACCGCGCGCGCGTCGACGGGCGCGCGCATGGAGGCGGCGGCGCTCGCCGCCGCGCGGGAGATCGCCGCCGGCCGGGCGGCAGTCGCGTGTCAACACCTCGAGGAGGTCGTGCTCCTCCTGTCCATCGCCGGCGCGCTGGGCGACCTGCCCGGATCAGACCGGACGCTCGTCGAGACCGCGCTTGAAGCCGCGCGCCGCTCGCTCGCTGGCGCGCACTGACGGGCGGCGCCGGCGGGCCGCCCCGACGGCCGTCGAGCCGCATCTACAGATCCTGCACACCGTCGCCGAGAAGGTGAGCCGCACCCTCGACGTGGGCGACGTGCTGCGCACCGCAGTCGAGGCGCTGACGCGTGTCACGGGCCACGAGATCGCGAGCCTCCACCTCCTCTCCGAGGACGGCAAGACGCTGCACCTTCGAGGCGAGCGGGGGATGTCGCCGGGCCTGCGCCTCGTGAACGAGACCCTGCCGGTCGGCGCGGGCCTGATCGGCCGTGTCGCCGCCACGGGCCGGACGGTCCAGATCGAGACAAACTACGTGGACCCCGACCTGCTCCCGGCGGCCCGGGACGCGGTCCAGCGTGAGCAGATCCGCGGCTTCGTGTGCGTGCCGATCCACAGCCGCGGCAGGATCCTCGGCACGCTCTCGCTCGGGCGCAAGACCCTCGACCGCTTCGAGGCGACCGAGGTCGCGCTTCTCGAGGCGACCGCCGACCAGATCGGGCTCGCGCTCGACAACGCCCGCCTCTACTCCGAGACGCGCCGCCAGCTCGAGGAGCTCCAGCGCGCCCAGACGCAGCTCATCCACGCCGAGAAGCTGTCTGCCGTGGGCAAGCTCGCCTCGGGCGTCGCGCACGAGATCAACAACCCGCTCACGACGATCCTCGGCCAGACGCACCTCATGCTCGCGGACCCCCAGGCGCCGGAGCCCGTGCGCGAGCGGCTCAAGATCGTCACGGACGAGGCCGCACGCGCCGCCCGCATCGTTCAGAACCTCCTGCTCTTCGCCCGGCAGTACCCGCCGGAGCGCCGGCCGTGCACGCTGTCCGACCAAGCACGCCGGGTGCTCGAGCTGAAGAGCTACCAGCTCCAGCAGGACAACGTGAAAGTCGTCACCGAATTCGCCCCGAGCCCCTGGGTGCTGGGGGACGAGAACCAGCTCCAGCAGGTGATCCTGAACCTCGTCCAGAACGCGCACCAGGCGATGGCCCGGCGTGCCGGGGCGCGGGTGCTGACCGTGCGCTGCTGGCCCGACGGCGCGCGCGTCCGCCTGGAAGTGCGCGACACCGGGCCGGGGATCCCGATCGAGGTGATGCCGCGGATCTTCGATCCGTTCTTCACGACGAAGGGGCCGGGCGAGGGAAGCGGGCTCGGCCTCTCGGTCTCCTACGGTATCGTCACGGAGCTCGGTGGCCGGCTCTGGGCCGAGAACCGTCCGGAGGGCGGGGCGTCGTTCCTTCTCGAGCTGCCGGTCGGAGAAGACAAGCGCTGATCCGGCCTCGTGTAGCCCTCCTCCTCCTCGCCCTCGGCCTGAGTTCCTGCCACGGTATCGGCGAGCCCGTTCCGGGCGCGCCCCCCCATCACCGGGAACGGGGGTTCACCAACGTCGATGCCGTGGCCGCGCCCGCGTCCGCCTGGGTGCGCTGGAGCTTCTTCGTCTCGCGCGTCTGGGCGGCGACCTTCCATCCGCGGACCGCGAACCTTCCCGTCGTCGGGGGCGACCTCGAGGCGATCCGGAGGAATCCCGCCACCGACACGGTGACCTGGGTCGGCCACGCGACGCTGCTGATCCAGCTGGACGGGGTGAACGTTCTGACCGATCCGCAGTGGTCGGATCGCGCGAGCCCCGTCGGGTTCGCCGGTCCCAAGCGCGTGACCCCGCCCGGCCTCGCGTTCGAGGACTTGCCGCCAATCCACGTCGTCCTCATCTCGCACGACCACTACGACCATCTCGACGTCGCGACCGTCAAGCGGCTCGCCCAGACCCATCGGCCGCGCTTCCTGGTCCCGCTCGGGCTCCGCGCGTGGTTCGCCGAGCTCGGCATCACCGAGGTCGGGGAGCTGGACTGGTGGCAAAGCCGCACCGTCTCCGGGCTCACGCTGACCTGCGTCCCGGCCCACCATTTCTCGGGCCGCACCCTGTGGGATCGGAACCGCCGGCTCTGGAGCGGCTGGGCCGTCGCCGGCCGCGCCAAGCGCTTCTACTTTGCGGGGGACTCGGCCTACTTTGGCGGGTTCGCGGAGATCGGCGCGCGGCTCGGCCCCTTCGACGTGGCCGCGATTCCCATCGGCGCCTACCTGCCGCCCGTGATCATGAGGGCGGGCCACACCACGCCCGAGGAGGCGTTGCGCGCGCTGGCCGACGTCCGGGGCCGGCGCCTCGTGCCGATCCACTGGGGCACGTTCGATCTGGCCGAGGAGCCGATCGAGGAGCCTCCGGTACGCCTGCTCGCCGAGGCGCGCCGGCTCGAGCTCGACTCCGGGCGCGTCTGGCTCTTGAAACACGGCGAGACCCGGCGGTGGTGACGCGCCCGATCGGAGCGCCCCGTCACATGGCTTCGAGCAGCAACCCCTTGAGGTAGCGCGTTTCCGGAATCGTGAGGACCTCGGGATGATCGCTCGCCTGGGTGAGCGAGGCGACCACCCGGAGCCGCACTGACGCGTCGGCCGCCGCGTCGCGGCAGAGCTCCTCGAAGCGCGTCTGCGACACGTGGTGGGAGCACGAGAACGTGAGGAGACTCCCCCCGCGCTCGAGCAGGCGCATCGCGCGGAGGTTGATTTCCTTGTAGCCGCGCACGGCGCCGTCGAGCTGGGTCCGGCTCCGCGCGAACGGTGGCGGATCGAGGATGACCACGCCGAAGCGCGCGCCGGCACGCTCGAGCCGGCGGAGCTCGTCGAACGCGTTCGTGGCGACGAGCTGCGCTCGCTCGGCGACTCCGTTGAGCGCCAGGTTCTGGCGTGCGCCCACGAGCGCCTCCGGCGAGGACTCGATCAGGACGGCGCGCCGGGCGCCGCCACGGAGCGCGTGGCACGCGAAGCCCCCCGTGTAGGAGAACGCGTCGAGGACCTCGCGGTCGGCGGCGAGCCCGCCGACCCGGCGGCGGTTCTCGCCCTGGTCGAGATAGAGGCCCGTCTTGTGGCCGGCGCCGACCGTCACGGCAAACCTGACGTCGTCTTCGCCCACCTCGACGGTCGCCGGCCCCACGCGGCCGGCCCAGCCGTGAGCCGGCTCGAATCCCTCGAGCCGCGCCGGCCCGTCCTCGTCCTTGTTGAAGGCGGGGAGCTCGCCCAGCACGCGCCCGAGCGCCCCCTCGATCTCTCGCCGCCGCCGCGCCATCCCGAGCGTCCCGCACTGGACGACGAGCACGGGGCCGTAGCGGTCCACGACGAGCCCCGGCAGGCCGTCCGCCTCGCTCCAGACGAGCCGGCCGAGGGTGGGCGCGCCGGCCGCCTCGCCGGTGGCGCGGCGGGCGACGGCTTCGGCCAGACGCCGCTCGAGGAAGGCCGCGTCGAGCGACTCGTCGGCCCAGGTCAGGATGCGGCAGCAGAGCCCAGGCCGCGGATTGTAGTCGCCGCGCCCGACGAAGCGGCCGGCCGCATCGACGACCGTGACGACCGTGCCGGGCTCGACGTCGGTCACGTCGGCCACGTCGCCTTTGAAGATCCAGGGGTGGGAAGGCACCCGCGGGTACCCCCGCTTGAGCCGCAGCACCGGGCCGCGCTTCGCGCGGCGGCCGGCCTCGCGGGCGCCCGCCGGCGTCATGGCGGCGCGCCCGCTCAGGTCTTGCGCAGGACGACAACCATCATGAGGGGGTGCCTGGAGCGCTCCAAGACCTGGTGGCGCTTGAACCCGAAGAACCACTGGACGAACTCGAAGCCGCCGACCAGCTCGACGAGCGCCCTGAGCTCTTGCGGGAAGACCATCCGCGAGAGATGCGACTGGCGGTACAGCCGCCGCGTGCCGTTTTCGATCGCCTCCAGCGTCATTCGCTCGCGGAAGATCTGGCTCACCGGGTCCACGTCGTTGAGCGCCGAGAACGAAGCGCGCACGATGAGCCGCCCGCGGCGCTTGGACCACGACCAGCTCCGGGCCGGGTTCGTCCAGGAGGAGGCCATGTAGCGGTCGAAGACGTAGAGGCCACCTCGCTTGACGGCGCGCGCGACCGCCCGGAGGTGGGCGAGGAGCCGCGCGTTGGTCAGCATGTGACCCTGCGAGTCCTGCATACAGATGGCCGCGTCCACCGGCCGCTCGAGCCGGAAGTCGCTCATGTCGCCGACGATCAGCTCGCCCCGGTGCCCCCTGGCGGCGAGCCGCTGCTTGACGAATGCGATGTTCTCGGCCGAGAGGTCGAGCCCGGACATCTGGTACCCGCGGTCGGCGAGGCGGATCAGGTGCGGCCCGGTCCCGCACGCGATGTCGAGCACGCGGCTCACCGGGATCGTGGCGTGGCGCTTGAAGCAGTGGACGAGGAAGTCGACCTCCAGCTTGCGGTTCGTGTCGAACGCGATCTCGTAGAGATGCGGGGCGGCGTACTGGCGGTAGCGGCTCGTCACCGAAGATCGCCCCACCACGTCAGCATGGCTTCCCGGATGACCCAGGCGGCGGCGATTCCGGTGCGACCGGTCGGGTCCCACGCGTGGGCCACCTCGACGAGGTCGCCGCCGATGACGCGGCACTCGCCGAGCATCCGGACGATCTCGATGAGCTCCGGCACGCGGAGGCCACCGGGTTCGGGCGAGCCGGTGCCCGGCGCTTCGGACGGATCCAGAACGTCCACGTCGATCGTGACGTAGAGCGGATGGCCGCGGAGCTCGGGGAGCAGCCGTCGGACGACCTCGCCGGGAGGTCCCGCGAGGACCGGGTAGAAGTTCGGCCGCCGGCGCTCGTACTCCTCGCGGGACCCCGTGCGCATGCCGACCTGGTAGACGCGCTCCGCCGGCACGACGTCCATCACCCGCGCCATGGCCGAAGCATAGTTGTAGCGCTCGCCCAGGAACTCCTCGCGCGTGTCGGGATGGGCGTCGAGCTGGAGGACGCGGAGACCGGGAAACGTGGGCGCGATTGCCTCCATGACCGGCACCGTCGCCGTGTGATCGCCACCGAGCATGAAGGGAATGAGCCCTGGCCGCCACCACGCGGCGATCTCGCCGCGGGCCGCGTCGAGCTGCTCGCGGGGCGGTGCGCCGTCGGGCAGCTCGCAGTCGCCGATGTCCGCGAGCGGCAGGTGCTCCAGGTCGCGCCCGAGCGCGGGCGAATAGGTCTCGATCGAGTCGGAGGCGAGCCGAAGGTCCCGCGGGCCGCTGTCGGCACCTTTCCGGAGGTTGACGCGGCCCTCGAACGGGATGCCGTAGACGACGATGCGGGCGCGCTCGAGGTCACTCGGACATGCGATGAAGCGCGGCGAGACGGCTCTCATTCGCTCGATTCGTCACTCTACCGACGACTCGCGTGAACGCAAGTAGAAAGTGCTCGACGTGGCGTGCGCGGGCTCGTCGGCAGTGTCGTGAAGGCGCGTCGGCGGCGTCGCGGAGGCTCGCGGCGGCGTCGTGGAGGCTCGAGAGCCCGCTCGGCGACCCGCCGCGGAGGCTCCAGGAGGTCGCCGCCAGGGCCTCCAAATGGTGTTTTTTTCTTGCAATCGAAAAAATCGGGCCATACAGTGAAACAAGTTTTGGATGTAAAAGAGAAATTTTTTCGTCAAGCAGCGACGTTGGCAGCGCGTCGCAGGAGAGGTGCGGTAGATGGTCGGATCCGAGAAAGGAGGGCCACTGGATTGAACGCCCTGGGACGACACCTGCTCGTCGAGTTGTTCGATTGCGACCCCGACGTCATCAACAGCCTCGAGGCCGTGAAGGGGGCCCTGATCGAAGCGGCGAAGCGGGCCCAAGCCACCATCGTCGACGTCGTCTTCCATGAGTTCAACCCCTTCGGCATCAGCGGAGTCGTCGTCATCGCCGAGTCCCATCTCTCCATTCACACCTGGCCCGAGTACCGGTACGCGGCCGTCGACATCTTCTCTTGCGGGGACGTGCTGCAGCCGGAGGTCGCGGCGAGCTACCTGGTCGAGCAGTTCGCGTCCGAGCGCACCTCCATCGTCGAGATGCAGCGCGGAATGTTCTTGAACTCCCGGTTGCCCATCGTCAACAAGGCGGCGGTCGCCCTCAGTTGACCAGCCCGCAGGCCTACAAGTGGTTCTTCGAGACCACCACGCCCGTCGAAGGGCACATGCACGCCATCAAGCGGACGATCGTGGAGGCGCAGACCAAGTTCCAGCACGTCGAGATCATGGAGACCGCCTCGTACGGCAAGCTCCTGGTGCTCGACGGGCGAATCCAGTCCAGCCAGGCTGACGAGTTCATCTACCACGAGGCCCTGGTCCATCCGGGGATGCTCGCGACCGATCGCCCGCCCCAGAGCGCGCTGGTGATCGGGGGCGGGGAAGGCGCGACCCTCCGGGAGGTGCTGAAGTACCGCTCCCTCACGCGGGCCGTCATGGTCGACATCGACGGCGAGGTGGTGGAGCTCTGCAAGAAGCACCTGGCCGAGATGCACCGGGGGGCCTTCGACGACAAGCGCACGGAGGTCCGGAGCGAGGACGCCCGGGCCTACCTCGAGAAGACCGCGGAACGCTTCGACTTCATCTCGGTCGACCTCGTCGAGCCCCTGGAAGAGGGGCCGGCGTGCATGCTCTTCACCAAGGAGTTCTACGCCCTCGTTCGCGACCGGCTCACGCCCGGCGGCACGATGACCGTGCAGGCCGGAATGACCAAGATCAACGAGATGAGCTTCTACACCGCGATCCAGCGGACCCTCCGGGACGTCTTCCCGGTCGTGGCCGGCTACCAGACCTTCGTCTCGTGCTTCGGGACGCCCTGGGGCTTCATCGTGGGGAGCAAGAAGGTCGACCCGCGACGCCAGGACCCTCAGACGATCGACAAGCTGATCGCGGAGCGCATCGGCGGCGTGCTCGAGTACTGGGACGGCCTCACGCACCAGCATGCGTTCGGCCTGCCCAAGTTCCTCCGCAAGGCGATCGACGCCGAGACGCGAGTCTCCACGGACGCGAACCCCCTGATCTTCTCCTGACCGCGTGGCCCCATGGCGGCCCCGCGCAGTGTCGGGCTCATCCTCGTGGTGGTGGTCGCCGGCCTCGTCGTCGGGTCCCTTCTGGGCGAGTTGCTCGGCAGCTTGCTTCCCGCCGGACGCGTCCAGGACCTGATCGCCCGCGGTCCGACGATCGGGCTGACACCGCCCGCGACGCTCGATCTGCGCTTCCTCGCCTTGACCCTCGGCCTGAGCCTCAAGATCAACCTGGTCGGGGTGATCGGGATCGTCATCGCGGCCCTCACCCTTCGGCGTCTGTAGCGCGGTCGGGGCCGGGTGGGGTGCGCCAGGGGTCGCGGGACCACGCAGCACGCGTCCACTGCCCGGTTGTGGCTTCACTCCACCTGAGCGCGCGGGATCCGTTGCCCGTCGGCGGGAACGGGTCCCTTCGACCCCCGCCGCACCCCGCCCGGCCTCGACCGCTCCTTCGTCACCGAGCGTGAGGCTCGTTCTGGCGTCCGCATCGCCCCGCCGGCGGGAGCTGCTGAGGAGCATCGCTCCTCAGTTCGAAGTAGTGCCGAGCGAAATCGAGGAGACGCTGGAGGATGGGCCGGCGCCCGTGGCGGTGGCCCGCCTCGCTCTCCGGAAGGCCCGCGCCGTCGCCGCCAGGGTCCGTGAGGCGGTGGTCCTCGCCGCCGACACGGTCGTGATCCTCGACGGCGCCGCCCTCGGCAAGCCAGCCGACGCCCGAGAGGCGCGGGCGATGCTCCGGCGCCTGCGCGGGCGGGAGCACGAGGTCATCACGGGCGTCGCGGTCCTGGACAGCCGGACGGGCCGGGAGGCCTCGACCTCGGTCGTGAGCCGGGTGCGCATGGCGGCCTACTCCGACGCGACACTCGAGGCCTACGTGGCGACGGGCGCGCCGCTGGACAAGGCGGGAGCCTACGCGATCCAGGACCTCGGCGGGGCGCTCGTGGAGCGGCTGGCCGGCTCCTACACCAATGTCGTGGGGCTGCCGGTCGAGGAGACGCGCTGGCTCCTCGCCGAGTTCGGCGTGCCGGTCAGCGCGCCTGCCGAGCCTTGATGGTCGCCTGCAGGGGCTCGAGGTGAAGCAGGCCCTCGGGGCGCGGGATCCTGAGCACCGTGGGCAGCGGCGTGTGCGCCCGAATGATCCCGATCGTCTGCTGGACTTCCTCGGCCGAGACCAGCCCGTCGGGGAGCTGGCAGGCGCGCGCGGCCTCCAGCCGAAGCGCGAAGTCCTGCTGGGCGCCCGTCTCGCGGCCTGGGAGGCGGGCCGCGAGTTCTTCGGCGCTGGCCGCGCGGATCCGCTCCTGGGCGTCGAGAAGGGCCCGGGCGAAGGCCGCGAGGTGGATGTCGGCAGGCCGACGGTCGGCGCGAACGAAGACGCCGGCGCTCACGGTCTGGATACCGAGGGCTTTGGCGACCCCCGCGGGTGTACGGAAGTCGGCCAGCAGCGTCGCGCGGCCCTCGACGAGGAGGCGAGTGGCCATCGGCTCCTGGACCAGCGCGGCATGGATCTCGCCGGAGTCGATCGCGCGCACGAGACCGCGTTCGCCCAGGCTCATGAGGTGGAGCTGGGCGACGCTGACGCCGGTGCGGGCGAGGAGCCAGCCGAACCAGACGAGCTCGGGCGCACCCGGCGTCGTCACGGCGACGCGCAGCCCCTCGAGGTCCTCGACCGAGCGCACGCCGCCCGCATGCGCGGGGGCGACGAGCACCGCGAACGGCGGGGCCGCCGTGAGCCCGAACACCAGGCGGGGCGTCTGGTCGGGGGCGCGCGGGCCGAAGCGCAGCAACGACTCGAGTGTCGTCGCGGTGAGATCCACCTGGCCCTGGGCCAGCGCCTCGGCGGCGCCGGACTCGGCGCGCGTCGTCCGGACCGTGACGTCGAGGCCCTCGCGGACGAAGTAGCCCTCGGCCTCGGCCACCCGAATCGCCAGATACTCCGGTGACGTGGCCGGACCGCTCACGGCCAGCGTCAGCGTCTGAAGTAGGGCGATGAGTCCCAGCATGGCCTCAGCGGCGCGCCCGCGCCGGCGCGGAACCCGGGGACCGCGGCGCGACCCGGTCAAGGCACGGCTCCTGCGACTCTACGTGGCCCTCGAGCGGCGATTCGGGCCCCAGCGCTGGTGGCCCGGCCGGACGGCATACGAGGTCGCCGTGGGGGCCGTCCTCACCCAGCACACCGCCTGGACGAACGCCGCGCGCGCCGTCGCCACGCTTCGCGCGCGGCGCCTGCTGAGGCCGCGGCGCCTGGCGGCACTCGGCGAGACGGTGATCGCGGGGGCCATCCGCGCGGCCGGCACGCCGCGCGTCAAAGCGCGGCGGCTCGGAGCGCTCACCCGGTGGCTGCTCGACCGCTTCGGCGGCGCCTTCGGCCCGATGCGGCGGCTTCCGCTGGCCCCGCTCCGTCGCGAGCTCCTCGCCGTATCGGGGCTCGGGCCCGAGACGGCCGACGCGATCCTGCTCTACGCGGCGGAGCGCCCGGTCTTCGTGGCGGACGCCTACGCGCGCCGCGTGCTCGTGCGCCACCGCCTGCTCCGGCGCGGGGCGGGCTACGAGGAGGCGCGCGCCTTCCTCGAGGCGCACTCGCCGTCCGATCCCGTGCTGTTCAACGAGTATCATGCGCTCCTCGTGGCGGTCGGCAAGGCACACTGCCGGACGGTGCCGCGCTGCGAGCGGTGCCCGCTGCGCTTCGACCTCGCCGGTCGCCCGCCCGCGCGCTGACGCGGTCGTGGTCGCGGGTTGCCGCCAGTCATCGCCACATCTGGGTGAGCAGGCTGACCAGGCGCGTGTCGGCGTCGGGAACCGCGAGCGTCGTGGCGCGCGCGCCCATTTCTTTGAGCCGGCGCGGGTCGCCGAGAAGGGCGCCGATCTTGGTCACGAGGCGCGCGGGCGTGAGCTCGGTCTGCGGCAGCACGACGGCGCCGCCGGCGCGCTCGACGAGCCGCGCGTTCACGGTCTGCTCGTCGCCGCGCGTACGCGGGAGTGGGATGTAGAGCGCCGGGAGGCCGAGCTGGCAGCACTCGTTCAGGGTGCCGGCGCCCGCGCGGGCCACGACGAGCGCGGCGATCGCGTAGATCTCCGCCAGCTCCGCGCCCACGTACGGCACGATCGCGTAGCGGGCCCGGAGCGGCTCCGGGAGCGCGGCGCGCCGGGCCTCGAGCCAGTCGCGGTCGCCGGTCGCCGGGTTGTCGCCGCACTGGTGGATGATCTGCGCGCGCGCGAGCAGTGAGGGAAGCGCGTCGCCGACGGCCCGGTTGATCCGCTGCGCTCCCTGGGCGCCGCCCGTGACGTAGACGAGCGGCAACGACGCGTCCAGGCCCAAGCGCGCCACGGCAGCGTCGGGCGAGCCGCCGCGGAGCTCGGGCCTGAGGGGGTTGCCCGTCACGACGACCTTGGCGGCCGGGAAGTGGCCGCCGCCGTCGGGGAATGTGACGGCGATGCGGCGGGCGAAGCGGGCGCCGATCCGGTTCGCCAGACCGGGCACCGCGGTCTGCTCGTGGATGACGATCGGCACGCGCAGGGCCGCGGCGGCCAGCACGACGGGGAGCGCGACGAATCCCCCCGTGGCGAACACGACGCGTGGCCGGAGCCGGTGGAGCAGGCGCGCGGCGCTCGCGACGCCGACGGGGACGCTCACGGTGAGATCGAACACGTTCTGCCACGCCCAGTAGCGGCGGAGCTTCCCCGTCGGGATCGCGAAATAGGGGATGGAGCGCTCGGGGACGCGGCGGGCCTCGACGCCCTTCCGCGAGCCGATCCAGGCGCACGCGATGGACTGCTCGCGCAGGACGGCGGCGACGGCGAGGCCGGGACTCGTGTGACCGCCGGTGCCGCCCCCCGCGATGACGACGTCGACCGGCGCGAGTCGTTCGCGCGCCGCGGCCGAGCCGCCGGCGCCCGGGGCTCCGGCACTCAACCCGTCGGCCCCTTGTCTCTGTGGCGCTCGAGCGCGAGCTCGATCAGGCGCTCGAGCAGCTCGCCGTAGCCGAGCCCGGAGGCTTCCCACATGCGCGCGTACCCGCTCGTGGCCGTGAACCCGGGGATCGTGTTGATCTCGTTGACCAGGATGTGGTCGCCTTCCAGGAAGAAGTCCACGCGCGCCATGCCGGCGCAGTCGATGGCGTGGAAGGCCGCGATCGCCAGCTCGCGGATCCGCCGGCTCGTCTCGGGCGGGATCGGCGCGGGCGCCGTGAGCCGCGCCTGGCCCTCGGCGTACTTGGTCGCGTAGTCGTAGAATTCACCGGCGTAGGTGATCTCGCCGGGCACCGACGCGACGGGCTCGTTGTTGCCGAGGACGCTCACCTCGATCTCGCGGCCGCGGACGGCGCGCTCGACGAGGATCTTCCGGTCGTGGCGCGCCGCCTCGTCGAGCGCCCGCGGGAGCGCGCTCGCGTCGGCGACCTTGCTGATCCCGACCGACGAGCCGAGGTTCGACGGCTTGACGAAACAGGGAAAGCCGAGCGCCTCCGCGACCCGGCGCGCGACACGCTCGGGCGCCGCGCGCCATTCGTGGCGGGTGACCACGAGATGCTCGACGATGGGCAGGCCGTGGGCCTGAAACACCGCCTTCATCGTCGCCTTGTCCATCCCGACGGCGGAGGCGAGCACGCCTGCGCCGACGTACGGCAGGTCGGCGAGCTCGAAGAGGCCCTGGATCGTGCCGTCCTCGCCGTACGGGCCGTGCAGCATGATGACGACGACGTCGAGGCGGCGCAGCTCGGCGGGGAGGCCGCCCGCGGGCTCGGTGCGGGCGAGGCTCGTCGCGGTCCCGCTGTCCACGGCCTCCGCCCGGTCGGCCAGCGCCTTCTTGACCTCCCCCGTGGCGTCGTCGGACGGCAGCGCCACGCGCGCCTCGGCGGCGAGCGCGCGCAGCGGGTCGCCGCCCACGACCCAGCGCCCGTCGCGCGCGATGCCGATCGGCACCACCGAGTGACCACGCCGCTCGAGCGCCGCGACCACCGAGGCCGCGGATGCGAGGGAGACCTCGTGCTCGCCGGAGCGGCCGCCGAAGACGACGCCCACGCGCAGGCGCGGCACGGGCCTTACCGTGTCGCCGCGACCATCGCCCGGGCGACGAGGCTGGCGAACCCCCGGACCTGGGGAAACCAGATCGAGCGCGTGTAGAACCCGACGACGGCCAGGGCAAGGTACACGCACCCCGTGAAGAACCAGTCGGGCATGCCCGGCCGGTGAAACATCGACTCGAGGAACCCCGCCAGCGCGGCGCCGATGAACGCGACGACGCCGGCCGCCGCGACCAGCGCGAGCGGCGTCAGGAAGAGCACCGTGAAGACCATGAAGATCGCGTCGGCGCGGTCGATCTTGGCGTGGAAGACCGGGGCACCGCTCGGCTTCTCGGCGAGCGCCTCGAGCGCGTCACCGACCTTTCCCCACGACAGGAAGCCGAAGTAGCTCACGAGGGAGACGGCGATCATCCCGAGAATGAACCAGTGCGACGCGCGCGTCCGGTCGAAGAACCACACGGCTACGCCTGCGCTCGCCGCTCGGCGCGCCAGCGCCGCCACTCGGCGAGCCGCCGGCCCAGCTCGGCCTCGAGCCCGCGGTCGGTCGGACGATAATACTGGCGGTCGCGGAGCGCCTCGGGGAGGTCGTCCTGATCGACACGCGCATCCGGCGCGTCGTGCGCGTACTGGTAGCCCGCGCCGTAGCCCAGGTCCTTCATGAGAGGCGTGGGAGCGTTGCGAATGTGCAGCGGGACGGGCTCCGCCGGCCGGTCCCGCACGTCCGCCTTGGCTGCGTCGTAGGCGACGTACACCGCGTTCGACTTGGGGGCGAGCGCCAGGTAGAGCGTCGCCTGCGCCAGAGCGAGCTCACCTTCCGGATCACCGAGAAAATGATACGCCTCCTTCGCGGCGAGCGTGAGCAAAAGCGCCTGCGGGTCGGCGTTGCCGACGTCCTCGGAGGCGAATCGCACCAACCGTCGGGCGAGGTAGAGCCGATCCTCGCCGGCCTCGAGCATTCGCGTGAGCCAGTAGAGCGCCGCGTCCGGATCGGAGTCGCGCAGGGACTTGTGGAGCGCCGAGATGAGGTTGTAATGCTCCTCGCCCGACTTGTCGTAGAGGAGGGTCTTCTTCTGCGCCGCCTCGCGGACCGACGCCTCGGTCACCCGGCGGCGGCCGCCGGCCGCCGGCCCGAGCTGCACGGCCAGCTCGAGCACGTTCAGCGCCGCGCGCGCGTCACCGTCGGCAAGCCGCGCGATGAGGCGGAGCGCGTCGTCGTCGACCTGGGGCGAGAGACCGGCGAGGCCCCGCGCCGCGTCGCCGAGGGCGCGCCGCATGAGCGCGACGAGGTCGTCCTCGGCGAGGGCGCGCAGCACGTAGACGCGGCAGCGTGAGAGGAGCGCGCCGTTCACCTCGAACGAGGGGTTCTCGGTCGTGGCGCCGACGAGGACGATCGTCCCCGTCTCGACGTGGGGGAGGAAGGCGTCCTGCTGGGCGCGGTTGAATCGATGGATCTCGTCGACGAAGAGGATCGTGCGCGTGCCTTGACGCGCGCGCGCCCGCTCGGCTTCGCCGACGACCTCGCGGATCTCTTTCACGCCCGAGAGCACCGCGGAGAAGGCGAGGAAGTGGGCGCCGCTCACCCGGGCCATCAGCCGTGCGAGCGTCGTCTTGCCCGAGCCGGGCGGCCCCCAGAGGATCATCGAGTGGAGCTCGCCCGTCTCGATCGCCGACCTCAAGACCTTTCCCACGCCGAGAAGGTGCTCCTGCCCCAGGATCTCGTCGAGCGTGCGCGGGCGCATCCGGTCGGCGAGCGGCGCCGGGGGCGCCGGTGTGGCCGTGGACGGCGATTCGTGTGGCGTCTCACCGAAGAGATCCATCATGCTCGCTCGTGCCCGTCGTGGCAGTGCGAGCCGAGGCGGTTCGACCGCCGAGGCGAGCCCTGAATTGCTCCGAAGTGGGCCGTGAGCCACTCGGGCAGCCGCGCCAGGTCCGCCAGGCGCGCGATCGGCGAGACGCCCCAGCGCGTCAGGTCCGCCTCGTGCGCGCGGTAGGCGACGAACGGCACGCCGACCGCCGCGGCCGCGACGCCGTCCACCCATGAGTCGCCCACGACCACCGCGCCGCCCGTGACGGCGAGGCCTTCGGCCGTTTCCGCTGAAGCGGTTCGATCGCCGAGGCGAACCTTGAAGTGGTCCGAGATGACGCGCCATCCGTCGGGGTCCGGCTTGAGCGCGCGCATGTCGTCCCGGGTAACGACGAGGTCGAGCCACGCGGCGAGGCCCAGACGCTCGAGCGCCGGCCCCGTGACCGCGCCGGCGTTGTTCGTCCAGAGCGCCGTCTGGAAGCCGGCACGTCGCGCGCCCACGACGGCGTCGAGCGCCCCCGGCTCGAGCGTGGCGCTCTCCATCGCCTCCCGCTCGTGCTCGAGCGCGACCGCCCAGACGGCGGGCTCGAGCTCGGGCGCCTGGCTCTTCGCCCACGCGACCAGCTCGAAGACCCGGTACCGCTCCGGCCGGGCGGGCAGGGGGCCGCACGCGCTCTCGACGAGCCGTCGCATGTCGGTGGCCATCGCGGCCAGGTCGAGCGCCGTCCGGATCAGGGTGTGGTCCAGGTCGAACACGCACAGAGCCACGTTTTGACCGTATCACAGCCGTGTTACGATGGGTCGTCATCATGACGCGCCGCTGGCCGTTCGTGTCGGCGTCCGTAATCCTGCTCGTGGCCACGCTCCTCGCCGCCCCCGCTCGGGCTCTGGACGAGCCCGAACGCCTCAGGCTGGTCGGTGAGGGCGCGTTCGCCGACGGGCTCTACCCGCTCGCGCGCCGCGCCCTCGAGCGGCTCGTCGCCGCGTATCCGACCGATCCGCGCGCCGGCAGCGCGCTCCTCCTGCTCGGACGCGCGCGGTTCGCCCTGGGTGACGCCGAGTCCGCGCTCGAGGCGTTCCGGCGCGCGCAGGCGACGGTCCCGACGGCGCAGTCGCTCGAGGCGAAGTTTTGGGAGGCCGAGACCCTCTTCCGCCTGCGGCGTTTCGCCGAGGCGCGCGCCGCGTACGATGTGGTCGTGAAGAAGGACGCTACCGCGCCGTACGCGGCCGACGCCGTCTACGGCCTCGCGTGGAGCGACCTCGAACTCCGGCGGCCCGAGGCGGCGATTGCGGGGTTCCGCGAGCTGCTCGCCCGGTGGCCGGATCATGCGCTGGTTCCGGCGGCGACGCTCCACCTCGCGCGCACGCTCGCCGAGCAGAAGCGCTTCGGCGACGCGCTGCCGATTCTCGAGAGCTTCGTCACGAAGTACCCCGGCCACAAGCAGGTCCCCGACGCGCAGTACCTCCTGGGCTGGGCGCGGGTGAAGTCGGGTGACTCCAAGGCGGGGCTCGCCGACCTGCGCGCCTTCGTTGCGGCGGCGCCAAACCACGAGCTGGCGCCGGCGGCGCGACGGATGATCACCGAGACGCTCGCGCGCTCCGGCGACCGCAGCGAGATGCAGGACGCCTACAAGGCGCTGATGGAGCAGACGCCGCCGACGCCCGAGGCGCTCTACGACGCGGCTTCGCTCGCGGGCCGGCTCGGGCGCCCGAGCGACCAGGAGGCGGCGTGGCGTCGCCTCCGGAAGGAGTTTCCCGACCACGCGCTCGCGGCACGCGCCGCGCTCGACCTGGCGAACGCGGCGTTCAAGCGCAAAGACTGGAAGGAAGCGGCGGCGCAGGCCAACGCCGCGGCGCGCAGCAGCGAGGACGGCGTGCGCGCCGAGGCGCTCGGGCTGGCGGGGGAATCCGAGCTCAAGCTCGGCCGCTACAGCGTCGCCGCGAAGGCGTTCGAGGCCGTCGGCGGCGTGAAGAATGTCGAGGCGGGCGTGCGCTACCGGGCGCTCGCCGGCCTCGGGCTCGCGCGCGAGCAGCTCAAGGATCTGCCCGGCGCGCTCGCGGCGTACGAGTCGGTCGCGAGCAAGAGCCCGGACGGAACGCTGCGCGACTGGGCGCGCGAACGCGTCCAGTCGGTCAAGAGCCGGCTCGGCCGGCCGCCGGCGAGCGAGGGGAAGACGGGAGGCCGTTCGTGAGACGCCGCGCGATCGGCGCGATCGTGCTCGGCGCGCTGCTCGCGGCCTCGCCCGCGCGGGGCGCGACCGTGCTCCCGCCCGTCCCGCCGCCGCCCGATCTCACCCGGCTCGTCCCGTTCGCCGAGGCGCCGCTCGAGAAGCCGGCCGTCGGCGTCGGCGACCTGGCGCTCCCGGAGGGGCCCACCGAGTTGCCGCCGTTCCCGCCCGCCACGGTCGTGGCGCCGTGGGGCGGCAGGCCTGTCCCCACGCTCGCCCACCCGGCACCGCTCGCGTGCATGGGCGCGTTCTTCGGCGCCGCCGAGTCGGCCCTCGAGTGCGGTCGCGCGCGCATCGCCAAGGCCGAGTACGAGGATGCGGCGAAGGTGCTCGAGCAGGCGGCGCGCAGCGGCGCGGACAAGGACCTCGTGCTCGAGGCACGCTACTGGCTCGCCGAGACGTATTGGCAGCTCGGACGGGTCGAGCCCGCGGACCGGTTGTTCCGCCAGGTCGTGCAGACCGCGCCGAAGGCGAGCGACTTCGGTCGCTGGGCCACGCACGGAAGCGCCTGGACCGCGCTCCGCCTCGGCGACGCCACCCGCGCTCGCGACGTCTTCGCTCAGCTCCTCGCGGGCCCGGTGCCGGTGACGATGGAGCCGTGGGCGCGACACGGTCTCGCGCTGGCGAGCTATGCGCTGGGCCGTCACGACGAGGCGGTGGCCGCGTGGGAGGCGCTCCGCGTGAAGGGCGTCCCCGGGCTGCTCGCGCGCGACGTCGGTTTCTGGCTCGGCGAGGCCCTCGGGCGCGTCGGCCAGTCCGACCGCGCCGCGCAGGAGCTCGACCGCTTCGTCAAGGGCGGCCCGCACGCGCTGCTGGACGCCGGGTGGTTCAGGCTCGGCTGGTGGAGCCTCGCCGCGCGACGCACGAAGCAGAGCGCGGACGCGTTCCGGGCCTATCTCACGCCCTCCGCGCCGTCGGCGGCGCCGCGGATCGGGACGGAGCGCGACTGGGCCGAGGCAGGGCTCGCGCTCGCGCTGCTCACCTCCGACTACGCCGCGGCCCGCGACGTCGCGCGCGGCCTGGAGACCCGGCGCTCGCCGCTGCGGGACCCGATCTTCCTCCGCTTCGCGCGCGCCCTCGTCGAGGGCAAGCGAGGCGCCGAGGCGCAGGCGGTCATCCAGGAGCTGCTCGGCGCGAACCTCGCGCCCGCCGTGCGCGCCTGGGTCCTGCTCCTGAACGGCGAGGCGAGCCGCATCCAGGGCAACTTCGACGACGCGCGCACGCAATACGACCTGGCCCAGCGCACCGAGCCCGTGAGCGCGACGGGCTGGTTCGCCGGGCTGCGCCAAGCCCAGGTCAATTTCGAGCTCCGGGAGTTCGCGCAGGCGGCGCGCGACCTCGGCGGCCTCGTCGCCACGGCGCCCTCGAGCGAGGCGCGCGCGACGGTCCTGCTGCTCCAGGGTGAGGCCGCGTACCACGCGGGCAACTACGCCGTGGCGGGCGCCGCCTTCCGCCGCGCGGTCATCGAGTTCCCCAACCATCCCAAAGTGGCGGCGGCGCGGCTCAGCGTCGCGTGGACGGCGCTCCGGCAGGATCGCAACGACGACGCGCGGCGCGCGTTCCTCGAGTTCGTGCGCGTCCACTCACAAGATCCACAGGCGCCGGACGCGCTCCTGCTCGCCTCCGAGCTCGCCCTGCGGGGGCCGGCCGATTTGAACGAGGCGAAGGGGCTCCTCGACCGCATCATCACGGAGTACCCGGGTCGCCCACGCACGGAGTTCGCCAAGCTCAACCGCGCGCTCGTCCGGCTCCGCTCGGGCGACGTCAAGGCAGCACAGGCGGAGCTCCGTGACTGGATCGGGCGCGCGCCGTTCCCGCCGCTCATGGGCCGCGCTCACGCCGCTCTCGGCGCGGCCCTGCTCGCGGCCGGGCTTCCGACCGACGCGGGGAGGGCGTTCGCGCAGGCCCAGCGCGAGGGGCTGGGCGCGCTGGCGACGCTCGGCCTCGCCGCAGTGCAGCTGGCGCAGGGAAAGCTCGACGCCGCGAAGGGCCTGTTCGAAGACGCGCGCGACAAGGGCACGCCGGCGGTCGCGCGCGCCGCGGAGTACGGCCTCGCCGCGATCGCGTTCCAGGGCGGCGACCACAAGGCGTTCAAGCAGCCGGCCCTCGCGGAGCTCGACGCCGCGCCGAAGGGACCCGGCGCGCCGCGGCTCCTCTACGTCTTGACCGGGATCGCGGTCGAGGAGAAGGACTGGACGGGCGCCCTCGACTTGGCCAAGCGGCTCGCCGAGGAGTTCCCCACCGACGAGGCGGCGGACGACGCCTTCGAGAGCGTCGGGTCCACCGCCGCGGCGGGGGCGCTGTGGCCGGTCGCCTACGCGGCGTACGGCGAGCTCCGGCAGCGCTACCCGCGGAGCCCGTTCGCCGAGGCCGCGGTCCTCACGCTCGCCGAGGCGCAGGTGGAGACGGGCCGCGCCGATGTGGCGCGCCGGGAGCTCGAGAAGGTCGTCGCCTCGTCGCCCGCGGACGCGAAGCTCACGCGCGTGTGGCTCGCGCTGGCGCGGGCGCGCGTGGCGGTCGGCGATCGCACCGCCGCGCTCGAGGCGTATGCGCGCGCGGCCAAGGACGGCCACGGGCCCGAGTGGGGCAAGCCCGCGATCTTCACGCACGCGCGGCTGCTCGCCGAGGACAAGCGCTGGGGCGAGGCGCGCGCGGTCCTCACCGAGTTGCTCAGGCGCGCCGCCGGCGCCGACGCGGCCGACGCCGCCTACGCGCTCGGCGAGACCTGCCAGGGCGAGGGCGACTTCGCCGCGGCCGCCGAGTACTTCATGACGGCCGCGTACGTCGACCCTCAGTCGGCCACCGGCCGCCGCGCGCTCTTGGGCGCCGCCGCGAGCCTGGTGGCGCTCAAGCAGCCCGACTCGGCCGCGATCGTCTACAAGAAGCTGCGCGACCAGCGAGAGCTCCCGACCGAGCTCGCGGACGCCGCGCGGAAGGGTCTGAAAGAAATCGGCCAGTGAAGGGGTATGGCGGACGCGTCCTCTCCGTAGACCTCACCTCGGGCGCCGCGCGCATCGAGCCGCTCGAGGCGGGGACGGCGCGGCGGCTCCTCGGCGGCAACGGCCTCGCCGCCGGCCTCCTCTACCATCGCGTCCCGCCGGGGACGGACCCGTTCGCGCCCGCGAACGCCGTGGTCTTCAGCGTGGGGCCGATCACCGACACGACGGTGCCGGGCAACAGCCGCGCCTGCGTCGCCTCGAAGTCGCCCCTGACGGGCCTCTTCTTCGACTCGACCTTCGGCGGCCGCTTCCCCGCGACGCTCAAGCGCACGGGCTTCGACGCGATCGTGATCACGGGCCGCGCGGCCGCGCCGTCCTACCTCCTGGTCACCGAGGCGGGCGCCGAGCTCCGGCCGATACCCGAGCTCTGGGGGCGCGCGACGCGCGACACCGTGCAGGCGCTCGTCGCCGCCGAGGGCGCGGAAGCCGACGCGATCGCGATCGGCCCCGCCGGCGAGCACCGCGTGCGCTTCGCGGCGATGGCGCACTACTGGAAGAACCGCGAGGGCGTGTCGGGGCGCGGCGGCCTCGGCGCCGTGCTTGGCGCCAAGCACCTCAAGGCGGTCGTCGTGCGGGGGGCACGAAAGACGGAGGTCGCCGATCCGGCGGCCCTCAAGGCGCTCGTCGACGAGACGCGCGAGCCCTTGAAGAAAGGCACGCAGGCCCTCTCGACCTTCGGCACGCCGTTCCTCGTGGGGCCCATCAACGCGCTCGGCGGCCTCGGCGCGTATAACGTGAAGCAGGAGGTCTTCACCGAGGCGCGCCAGGTGGGCGGCGAGGAGATGAAGGCCCACTATCACGACCGGGACACCACGTGCCTGAAGTGCCCGGTGGCGTGCGGCAAGCAATACGCGATCGGCGAGGGCGAGTTCGCGGGCGCGCGGGCGAAGATGCCCGAGTACGAGACGATCTTCGCGCTGGGCCCGATGCTCGGCATCGCGAACCCCGAGGCGCTGATCCTCGCCAACGACCTCTGCGATCTCCTGGGCCTGGACACGATCTCGATGGGCGTCACGCTCGCCTTCGTCTGCGAAGCGCTCGAGCGCGGCTGGCTCACCAAGGACGACGTCGGCGTGCCGTTCGGCTGGGGCGACTGGCGCGGGATGCTCCGGCTCGTGGAGATGACGGCGCGGCGCGAGGGCTTCGGCGCGCGTCTGGCCGAGGGCGCCTGGCGGCTCGCAGAGACCGTCCACCCGGAGGCGACGAAGCTCGTCTACGCCGTGAAGCGCCTCGAGCTGCCCGCGCACTCGGCGCGCGCGCTCAAAGGGCTCTCGATCGGCTACGCCACGGCGACCCGGGGGGGAAGCCACCACGACACGCGCCCGACGCCGCAGTACGCGCAAGGGTTCGATCGTCGGTCCACCAAGGACAAGCCCGCGTTCGCCGTGCGGAGCCAGCACTTCACCGCGGTCGGCGACTCGCTCGTCATGTGCCGCTTCACCGCCGAGCGCGGCTTCGGCCTCTTCCTCGAGGAGCCCTACGCGCGGATGGTCCGGGCCGTCACCGGCTGGGACACGACCGTCGAGGAGCTCGAGCGCGTGGGCGAGCGCATCATCAACCTCGAGCGGCTGTTCAACGTGCGCGAGGGCGTACGGCGCCGGGACGACGTGCTCCCGTGGAAGGTGATGCACGAGCCCATCGCCGCGGGCCCGTCGGCCGGCATGTACTGTCCGCCCGACGAGCTCGGCGCGATGCTCGACGAGTACTACGCGCTCCGCGGCTGGGATCCGGACGGCGTGCCGAGCCCGTCGCGCCTGGGGGCGCTCGAGCTGGGGTAGCTCTCGAGCTGGGATAGAGTAGGGCAGGTTCTCCGCACGGGCGGATGCTCAGCGCCGCGTTCTCTCTACCCTCGCTGACGCCAACCCTGTCGTCCTCATCGCCTGACTCGCTCCTCCATCTGTCTCCGACCGAAGCTGAACGATCAGCAGGGGGCATCGGGCTGCCGGGGCCGACGCTTGCGAAGACGCGGGGTTACGGAGCCGGCCGACGGTGACCGTCAGTGGTAGCGGTGCCGAAATTTTCGACGGCCTTCGAGACATCGAGGCGGTCCCACAGCGCCAGAGTTGTCAAAGACTCCGTCACGGTTGGCAAAGCAGCCTGGGCCCAACAGAAAGCCGAGTAATCAGAAAGCTGAGTAATCGAAGGACTAGGGGCGATGTGAGCCTGGCGCGGGTGTTGCTAGGTAAGGGGGTGAAGCGTCACGAGGAGGGCGATATGAACACCCTGATAAAGCGTCAGACGTTTCGAGTCGATGACGAAGGTAATCTCGTTGAGCTGCCGCCCGACACCAGATGGCGTGAGGCGCTAGCGCGGGACGAGATCCGCGCCCCAGAGCCACAACTCTACACAGGTCTGTACCTCTAAGACCGGCGACGGATCCCGAGCCTGTTCGCCGACCTCGACGAGGCTTCGGATCTGGCTGCCGGTCCGTCGAGGCCGAGGTCGCCTCGTTCAAGAGGCCGGAGCAAATCGAGTAGAATGACGCCGTAAGAGGTCACTTCGTTAGGGTCCCAACCGGCCCTCGCGGCCGGGAGCGCGCATCGCGGGCGGATAGCTCAGCTGGGAGAGCGCGGCCCTTACAAGGCCGAGGTCAGAGGTTCGATCCCTCTTCCGCCCACCACTGAAATCGCGGTAGGTATTCCCTCCCGGCATAACGGCGTACAGCCAGAGCGGCCAGCCCCGCGCTGAGGAGCATGAGCGTCGTGGGCTCGGGCACCGCCTGGGCCGTCCACGTACCGGCGGGCGCAAATGTGTTGAAGTGCACCCCGTTGATTACGAAGTCGAGCGTGCCATCGCTATTCAGCCCGCGGTTGGCGGGATCGAGCCCCTGGCCCACGAAAGCGATATCCGCCCGATCCGTGCCCCAAAGCGTGCGGAGAAATCCAGCGGGTGTCGAAATGCTGATGTCCCAGGGAACATTTTGCCCGTTCGGCGCGACGCCGTCGAGCACGCCGCGGCCCAAAAGGAAAGACGCCGTCGAGTTGCCCTCGGTGAACGTCTGGTGACCGTCCGTGAAGCTGTAGCTGAGGATCGTGGTGCAACACCCGTTCGGCGGATCGACGGTGTTGATCGAGCTCACCGCGAAACTGCCGGTGATCCTGTCCCCGGCCTGGTAGAGCCCCGTCACGACCGCGAATGGGCTGCCTGTGTAGGTATAGAGCCAGGTGGTGGGCGCGGGGATTTCGGTCGCCTCGGCCCAGGCACCGAGCGTCAGGAGCAGGGCTAGGTGGAGCGCGGCAACGGCGATCTTCATGACGGTCCTTCTCTACAGACGCACGAGCGACGCCGCCGCCACAGCACGGTGCCGAGACCGATCAGGCCGGCCGCGAGGAGAACGAGCGTCGAGGGCTCCGGAACGCCCGTCACGGATTGGCTACCACTGATCGCGAAGGCGGGCGAGCCGTCGGGACCATTACCGAAAGGCCCAGTGGCCTGATAGAAGTCATCCGCGATCGAGTATGTGCCGGGGAGCACGAGACACTGTTCCCTGGCAAACACAGGGTCACAGCCGCCGGACACAGCCCCGCGGAACTGCACGAGGAGCCGATCGAGATACCCCTCAAAGCTCAGGGTGAGGCGATCCTGGCCGAGCCATGCGCCACTAAAGCCGACGAAGCCGTTGGTGTCCATGCTCGTGTTGCGCGCCGTGAAGGCCCACGGCGCGATGACGTCACCGGCCGTCGCCAACGCCGCCATCCCGCTTCCGGGCGGCAACCAGGTGCTCGGCGGGTTGAAGTCGACGACGCGGCCTGCCGCGTTGTCCCAGAACAAATAGCCCGACAGCGTGATGGTGCCCGGGAAGGACCCGTCGCCCCGCCCCCCGGAGACGAACGTGAGCCGGTCCATCGATACGCCGACAATATCGGGCGGAATCGTCGCGGGCTCCGCCGCCGGCACCGGCGCAAGCACCGCGAGGAGAGCCAGCAGGGCGACTCTGCAGGGCGTCACGGGCATCTAAACCGGCAATCGGTATGCCAGGGTGATCGCTTCCGGATTCTGCTTACTTGCGGGGCGGGGTAGGAAAAAAAGGTCATACCCTCTGCAAGCCGATGCGCGAGCGGTGGGTCAGCGGGTACAGGGCACCGACCCGGCCAGGCCGAGGTCAGAGGCGCTCACGGCCCTCCTTCGACATCCGGTCTCGCGTCTGCCACCGCCCAGCCCAGCCGCAGGAGGTGGTCTTCGATGCTCAGCGAGCGCCGTTCTTTCGCTCGGTGCTCCGCACGCTGAGGGTTGGCCCCTCGCCGTCGTTCACCCTGCCGACGATCGAGGATCACCTCGACGTTGGCATCGCTGGCGAACGTCCGCTTCAAGCTCGTGTAGACGAGCTGATTACGACGCGAAACGATATAGAGAAGCCGTGGCACAGACCCCCTCACTCTCTCCCCTTGCCTACAAATGGCCCACGCAGGTGCCTCCGTTAGCGTCGCTGTTCGTCCCGTCCGGACAGAGGGTGTGCGACCACGCCACGCCGGTGACGTGGGCTCCATCGAGGCTGGCGCGGGTGAGGTTCGCGCTGGCGAGGTTAGCGTCCTTCAGGTTGGCGTCGCTCAGGTTGGCACCGTGCAGGTTGGCCCTGGCGAGGTTGGCGCCCTTCAGCTTGGCGCCGCTCAGGTTGGCGCGTGGCAGATAGGCCCCGGCGAGGTCGACCCCTGAGAGGTCGCAGCCGGCGAGGGTCGCGTGGCACCCGAGGTTCGAGATGGGCTGCCACAGCACGGCATGGTACTCCGGTGGAGCCAGCGGGTGACTGATGGGGAGGTCACTGTAGCCGACGACCTGGCCACGATCGTTTACCGCGAGGGCCACGCTGTCGGTACCGCCGAGGGTGCCGAGATCGATCATCCCGCCCGCCCGCGTCCACGAGAAGGCATGAGTGGCCGCATCACCGGCGGTGTCGCCCGAGCCGACGGCCTGGCCACTCGCGTTCACCGCGACCGCGGTGCTGGCGCTGCCACCGAGGGTGCCGAGATCGGTCATCCCGCTCGCCTGCGTCCACGAGAACGCATGGGTCAGCGTATCGCCAGCGGTGTAGCTGGAGCCGACGACCTGGCCGCTGGCGTTCACCGCGAGGGCGGTGCTGGCGCTGCCGCCGAGGGTGCCGAGATCGATCATCCCACCCGCCTGCGTCCACGAGAACGCGTGATACTCGGCCACAACAGGTTCGATCCAACCGACGACCTGGCCGCTGGCATTCACGGCGTTGGCCAAGCTGAAGGTGGTGCCGAGCGTCAGATCGATCGTCCCGCTCGCCGGCGTCCACGAGAACGCGTACTGTGCGCCATCGCCGGCCGCGTAGCTGTAGCCGACGGCCTGACCGCCGGCGTTCACCGCCAGGGCCTGGCTGAAGCGGCCGTCGGAGAGGTTGCGGGAGAGATCGCTCATCCCATCCGCCGGCGTCCACGAGAACGCGTGCGACGCCGCATTGCCCGTGGTGTCACCATAGCCGACGACCTGGCCGCTGGCGTTCACCGCGAGGGCGGTGCTGGAGCTGCCGCTGAGGGTGCCGAGATCGGTGATCCCATTCGCCGGTGTCCACGAGAACGCGTGCGACGCCGCATTGCCGGCGACGTCACTATAACCGACGACCTGGCCGCTGGCGCTCACGGCGAGGGCGGTGCTGGAGCTGCCACCGAGGGTGCCGAGATCGACCATCCCACCGGCGGGCGTCCACGAAAACGCATGGGTTTCGGCTCCCGACGAGGTTGTGCGGCTGTACCCGACGACCTGGCCGCTAGCGTTCACCGCCAGGGCCGCGCTGTTGGGTCCGCCGAGGGTGCCGAGATCGATGGCGATGAATGGTGTGCTCGCCGCACTCGCGTTGCTCGCGAGTGCGGCGAAGAGGACCACAGCGAGGACGAGCACGCGGTATCCCGGCTAGAGGTACTGTCCGGTGTTGACGATCCGCTCGACGCTCCGCTGCTTCTCCTTGGACTCGCCCATGAGCGGTTTGACGTAGACGATCCGCTCACCCTTTTTGCCGGCGATCTTCGCCCAGTCGTCGGGGTTGGTGGTG
>WNFW01000288.1_pt1 | contig 31091 bp, 27 predicted proteins | sample 5400131 | NCBI WGS metagenome assembly WNFW01 (sample SAMN13153362, study PRJNA577476) | soil metagenome | isolation source: 20 cm soil or saprolite under grassland replicate 1 | place: USA:California | collected 2016-06-15 | reverse complement strand
TCTCGGACACAACCAGGAACTTTTCCCCCACTGCGGCATTGCCCGTTTTCCCTTGCCGCGAATTTCTCATTCGCGCCGCAACGCGGAAGAGCCAGAAGGGGCAGATGGTCTCTCCGGCCCAAGTTTATGTCGTGGTCCCGGCCTATAACGAAGGGCCGGTGATTGGCCGCGTCGTCGCGGATGTCAGGCGCGCGGGCCATACCGCAGTCGTGGTGGACGACGGCTCGAGCGACGCGACCGCGCAAGCGGCGTGCGTGGCCGGGGCTATCGTCATCAAGCATCCGTTCAACCTCGGCCAGGGCGCGGCGCTGCAGACCGGGATCGACTACGCGCTGGCGCAACGGGCGGAAGTGATCGTCACCTTCGACGCCGATGGCCAGCACCGGGTCTCGGATATTTCGCGGCTCACGGAGGCGCTGATGCAGGAGCGCGCCGAGTTCGCGCTCGGCAGCCGCTTTCTCGGGCAGGCACCGAACGTACCGCCGCTGCGGCGCTTGCTGCTGCGCGCTGCTACCGCCTTCACGCGGCTGACCACCGGGTTGCAGGTGACCGACACCCATAATGGGCTGCGCGCCATGACTCGCCGAGGCGCCGCCGCCATAAAACTGCGGCAGAATCGCATGGCGCACGCCTCGGAATGGCTCGCGCAGATCGCCGCGAGCCGCCTTCGTTACGTCGAACGGCCGGTCACCATCGAATACACCGCCTATTCGCTGGCCAAGGGCCAGAGGCTCGGCGACGCGCTGCTCATTCTGCTCGATTTGTTCGCACGCAGGCTCTATCGATGATCGCGCAGGTCATTCTCTCGATTCTGTTGGCCGGGATTCTTGTCTACGCCTTTAGCGAATACGCGCGATCCCCGGCGGTTGCGGTGCTCGCGGCATTGGTCACAACGGCCGGGCTTTATTTCGTCTGGATGCCCGAACACAGCACGCAGCTCGCCGAATTGGTCGGGATCGGGCGCGGCGTCGACCTCATCCTCTATATCTGGGTGTGCTTGAGCCTGATCGTCGTGCTCAACCTGCATTTGAAGCTGCGCACGCAAATGGAATTGATCACGGCGCTCGCACGCAAAATCGCCCTCGCCGATGCGCCGGCGGCCCGCACGGCCGAGGATGAGGGCGCCCGCAAATAGCCGTTAGGCCTGAACGGCGTGTCCCGGGCGCAGCGCAGCACGAAGTAATGCGCTGCAGACCCGGGACCGTTCCAGTCTGTGGCGGTCCCGGATCAGCGGTGCACCGTTCCGCGCCAAGGGCGCTCCACGCTGCACCGCATCCGGGACACGCGAAAAAACCTCAATCCCCCGCGCCATTAGGCTCGCGGCGCGCGTACACCCAGGCGAAGGTCCGGTCGAAACGCTTGATCTCGTCGATCAGCACCAGCGGCTTGTCATCGGCGCAGCGCCAGCGCTGCGTGGCGATGATGAAATCGGCCTTGTCGGGATCGGTTTCCACGATCCATGGCCGTCGCAGCAGCGGCTGAACCCGGTCCTCCCGCGCACCGATGCAAATGAGGATGCGGGGCGCGGTCTCGGCCGGCCACAGCGATGCATCGTAATCAAGGCGACGCTCGAGCCGCCGCAAGGCTTCGGTGGCGGCCGCCGACCAGTAGTCGAGCTCGAATTTGTCGTAGGCGCCGCGGGTGCCGCCGGCGAGCGCGTTCATCGCGACGTATTCGAGCGGGTGTAGCGTCGCGAGCGTCGCGGCGACATTGCCGATATAGGCGCCGGCGATGACTGCGGCGACGACAGGAGCGCGGGCAACCAGCGGCAGCAGCGCGCGCCAGCCCAGGCCTGCCACCACGGCCAGCATGGGGATGACGAACAGCACGTGCCGGATGCCGTCGTAGATGGTCGCGCGCTGCAGAACGAGAAACGCGAGCGGCAGAATCACCGCGGCGCACACGGTCAGCATGGCGCGCTCGCGCGCGATCGTCAGCACCGCCGCGCGCAGGCGCCCCCCGTGCTCGACAGCAACCGCATCGCGCCCAAGCCTAGCCGCGGCGGCAACGGCATAAATGCAGGCAATCGCCAGCAGCAGGAGGAATGCTTCCGGCAGACGAAAGAAAAGCTGCGCGGGGACGTACGATGCCGGCAAGGCGCTGGTCGATATTTGCTCGCCCCAATGGGGGAATTCAAAGGACACCGGGATGGTCGCGAAATGGACGAGCGCGGTCTTGAACTGGGTGAACGGATTGCCGATCTCGAGCCACGGCCACAGCGCAACGGCGGTGATCCAGGCGATGACGACGACAGCGCCATAGCGCGCGCCAAGCTCGATGAGGTAACGCAGTGCAAGGCGCCTTTCCTTCGCGAAGGCCTCGGCGGCGCAGAGAAGGAGCGCGGCGAGTAGATAGGCGTGGGTGATGATGCCGCCGGTGCGGGTGGCAATCGCAAGCCCGCTCAAGACACCCGCGGCGATGCTCGCGCGCCAGGACGGCAGCACCTTGCGCGTCATCACCACGATGGCCAGCGTCGCCCACGTCATCACCGCGGCGAAAGGCACGTCGATCGGCGTGAAGAATAGGCTGCCATAAAAATATCCCGTCATCAGGCAGAGCGCGATGGCGACAAGGCCTGCCCAGCGGCCGGCAGCAAGCCGGCCGAGCGGCAGCAGCGCGGCGACACCGGCAAGCCCGACCAGAAACGTCATGGCGTGTCGCACCGTGATGCGATCGGCAAAGTCGAAGGATTGGACGTAGGCCGTGAGCATGTGGAACCACGGCCCGTAGTACCAGAGCGAAAATTCGACGGTCTCGAAGTGCGAGCGGTCTTTGAATCCGCTCGTGTACCAGGCGAGCGCCTTGGGCCCGTAATCGTCGGTGTTGAACTCGTCGACGGTGAGGCCGTAATCGGCAACGGTCGCAAGCCCCACCACCAGCACCGCGCTCAGCAAGGCGGCCGCGGCGACGATCTCGGCATCGATGGGACTTTTCGTCCATCGCTGCGAGGCATTTGCCGATGTCGCCAAGGTTCGTCCCTCGATGACGGGGGCGCCACGCTAGACCCACCCATGCAGCCGATCAACGCGCAAGCCTAGTCCTCGCCACGCCTACCATTCGGGATTGTTCGGCTGCTCGCACCGGCGCAAGATGGCGAGATCAAACCCTGCGCGGCACGGCTAAGCACGGAATATTGCGGCCGTCGCGGGGTTGTTGAACGACGCGAACCCAGCCGCAACCGGTCAGGAGAGGGAGGAGCTCATGAGCAATCCGACACGCCGACATCTACTCGCAGGAGCAGCGGCCGCTGCCGCGCTGCCGGCCTTTGCCGTCCCACGAGTGCAGGCCGCAGCCCCGCTCGCCGAGAAACAAAACCCCGGCTGGTATCGATATAAAGTGGGCAGCTCCGAGATCACGGTCGTGACCGATGGCTCCACCACCACCCCGCTCGCGGACAACTATATCGGCAATGCAGCCAAGAACGAGATCAACGCAACGCTCATCGCTAACCATCTCCCGCCCGACAAGGTCACGCATGCCTATAGCCCAGTGGTCGTCAACACCGGCTCAAAACTCGTCGTGATCGACACCGGGCTCGGTCTCGGCATGTATCAGCAGAGCAAGGGCGCGGTCGGCCCAGTTCCACACCAATCTCGCCGCGGCCGGCATCGATCCCAAGAATGTCGACACGGTGATCATCTCCCACTTCCATGGCGACCACATCAACGGCTTGCTCGGCGCCGACAACAAATTCGCGTTCCCGAACGCAGAGCTGCTGGTGCCGGCCGCCGAATGGACGTTCTGGATGGATGAGGCGAACGCGGGGCGCTTCCCCGAGCCGATCAAGGGCCAGTTCGGCAACGTCAAGCGCGTGTTCGGCGCGCTCGGCGATAAGCCGGCGCAATACGCAGCCGGAAAGGAAGTGGCGCCGGGCATTACCGCGATGGCGACGCCGGGGCACACGCCCGGACACACCTCGTTCGTGGTCGCCTCCGGCTCCGACAAGGTCCTGCTCCAGGTCGACGTCACCGCCGCGGCCGTCAGCCTGTTCCTGAACCACCCCGAGTGGAAATTGGCGTTCGATACCGACGGGCCGCTGGCGGAGCAGACCCGCCACAAGGTCTATGACATGGCGATCGCCGACAACATGCTGATCCAGGGATATCATTTCCCATTCCCAGGCCGCGGTTATGTGGAGAAGGCGGGCTCGGGCTATCGGCTCGTGCCGGCGGCGTGGAGTCCGACGATCTGACGATCTGCTGCGGGAGCAAAGGCGCGGGCCGCTGCCGTGGCGGCCTGCACCTGATCTCTCACTGCAAGTCCGGTTTGCCGGTCGCTGTCGCAGGGCGATCTAAAGCTCTCGCGCAGCGGCCGCACTACCGTGCTTCAGTGAACCTCACCTAAAAATATCCGCGCAGCGCACTCGGTGTAGCGAGGGCGAGTGAGGGGGCGGCGCTGCGCGCGGCACATCCCCCTCACCCGAACGCGGTCCAGGACCGAATCTTGAGCCCTTTCCCCGCAAGCGGGGCGAGGGCACGTGCCGCGGCAGCGCAGCCCGATCCGGCCTATGCGAAGCGCACCGCGTAGACCGGCGGCAGCGTGTGCGTGACGCAGGCCCAGCTGTCGCCTTGATCCTCGCTCACCCACAGCCCGCCCGTCGTCGAGCCGAAGGCGAGCCGCTCGCCCGCGTCGTCGAGCGCCAGCGCATGGCGATAGACAACGTCATAGGCGTGCGACTGCGGTAGGCCCTTGGTGAGAACATCGAAGCTTTTGCCGCCGTCGCGCGTGCGCGTGACGACGAGTTTGCCCTCGCGCGGGATGCGTTTCTCGTCCTTGATCTCGGGGACGAACCACGCGGTGTCGGGCTCGCGCGGGTGCACGACGACCGGGAAGCCGAATGCCGAAGGCTCGACGCCGGTGATCTCCTTGAACGTCTTGCCCTCGTCGGAAGAGACGAAGATGCCGTTGTGATGCTGCACCCACATGCGCTGCGGCGCCGCTCGGCATTGCGCGAGGCAATGCACGTCCTGGGCAATGGGATCGTGGGTCTGCTCGGGCGGAGCGTATTCGGCGCGCATGCCTTCGCCGCGCAGGCTCCAGCTTGCGCCGGCATCCTCGGTGAACCAGATGCCGCCGGTCGAGACCGCAACCCACACGCGCTTGGAATTGCGCGGATCGACGCAGACCGAATGAAGGCCGGGCAGATCGGCGCCGCCGCCCATCCATTGCCTGCGCTTGGGATGGTCCCACAGCGAACGCACCATGTCCCAGCTCTTGCCATGATTGACGGAGCGGAAGAGTCCGCCCGGCAGCGTTCCGCACCAGATGACGCCGGGCTCGTCGGCACCGCCCGCCTCGAGCGCCCAGATGCGCGCCGTGGTCCAGTTGAGCGGCCGGCCCCACATGTCGTGCTCCTCGTAACCCTCCGGCTTGGGCGGATAGGCGGGTGCCGCGATCTCCTCCCAGCCATTGCCCGTCGAGCGATGCAGTTTGACGCCGAAATGGCCGTGATCGAGCGCCGCATAGCGCAGCCCGTCGCGACGGTCCTTGAGCGTGAGGGTGACGTTATCGCCCAGGAAATCGACCCCCGCGATCTGCCACTCTCTTGCCTTGCGCGCGACCGTGAACAGACCTTTGCGGGTCGAAACGAGAAGCGTGTCACTCATCATCAACCTCCTGACAGGGCTTGAAAGACATAGACGGTGCTGGACTCGCTCACGGCGTCCGTCAGTCGCGCGCGGTCGTGGATCATCCGGCCGTCGACGAAGATCGTCATGTGCTTGCGCAGGCCCGCCTGATCGTCGAGCACGTAGCCGCGCGCCTGCGGATGTTCCGCAAACACCGCCTCGAGCACATCGCGCACGGTGCGGCCGGAGGCTTGCGCCTCCGGCAAAGCCACGTGGCGTTGAATGTTGGGCGTGAACACGACCTTGGCCATTGACTGGGTTCCCTCGGGCGTCCCGCGCGTGTTCCGTTCAGATTCAGTCGCGCCGCCCGTCGCGGCCGCGCATGTTGCGCGAATCCGCGTCTTTTTTTGGGCCTGCTTGCTTCAAACTGGCATCGCTACCGGGATCGCCTGCTTTCGCGGTCGATCCCACGGGGAATCCGAAGTTCCAAAGAAAAAGGCCAACGCGCACCACCGCCGAGGACGCGCATTCACGTCGTTTCCGGGCGCACCGCGCCTGAATACGGTCCCTGGGGGACTATTCCGGCTGAATGCCAATGGCGGGAATGATTGCGCCCCAATAATCGACCTCGCGGGCGATGAGACTCGCGAATTCCGCCGGCGTGCTGCTCATGGCGTGCAGGCCTTGCAACTTCATCTTGGCAACGACATCCGGCGTTTTCAGCGCCGCCACCGCCACCGCATTGAGCTTATCGATGATCGGCGCCGGCGTGCCGGCCGGCGCCAAGAGTCCATTCCAGCCGATATTGATGACGCCGGGAATCGTCTCGTCGATGGTTGGGGTATCCGGCAGTTCCGGGAGCCGCGTTTTCTCGGCGACAGCGATAATGCGGATCATGCCGGCCTGCGCCTGCGGCAACGCCGTCGGCAATGTATTGAAAGACACCTTCACGTTGCCGGCGATCAGGTCCTGTATCAACGGCGCGCCGCCGCGGTAGGGGACATGCACCATCTCGATTCCGGTCTTCTGCTTGATCAGCTCGCCGATGATGTGGTGCATCGTGCCGATGCCGGCGCTGCCATAGGCGAGCTTGCCGGGATTTTTTCTCGCGTAGTCGATGAGTTCGCTCACGCCGTGAACCGGCAGCGACGGATGCACGGCGAGGACGAGAGCGACGTCCGAGCTCAGCGTGATGGGTGCGAATGCCGTCCTCGGATCGAACGGAAAGTTCTTCTGCAGAAACTTGTTGGTGATCAGCGATGAGTTGACGGAGAGGAGCAGCGTGTAGCCGTCAGGCTTGGCATTGGCGGCCGCCGCGGCTCCCGTCGTCCCCCCGGCACCCCCGCGATTGTCGATGATAATGCTCTGCCCGAGGCCCTGGCTCAGCGGCTCGCGCAGAATGCGTGCCATGGCATCGGTCGAGCCTCCGGCCGGGAAATTGACGACGAGGGTGATGGAGCGGTTAGGATAATCCTCAGCCGCCGCAGCAAGCGGCTCTGTTACCGCTGCCACTGCGCCGCCGAGAGCGAAGATGAATTCGCGCCGCCGCATCGTCTCCTCCAACGGGGCAGACCGTCCTCAACGTGCTTGGTCTCGCACGCTGGTCTTGAGCCCGATCGTAGCCCGCATTGACAAGAGCAAAATGCGGGAAAAGCCAAGTCCCGGCTTTCGCGTTGCTCAAGCCGGGCTACGGAGTTCCCCCATTACTACGTGCCGTTTTCATTCATTGCGGGCGCCCTGCTCCCGCCTGTTGCAGGAGAATCTTCTCGAGCGCCGCGGTGGGCTTGAGGAAGAACACCAGCATCGTGCAGCCATTGGGCGCGATCGGCGCGTGGCGGCTCCCCTTGGCGCGGATGACGAAATTGCCGGCGGTGCATTCGCCCTCGTCATCGCGCAGCGAACCTTCGAGAACGAATGTCTGCTCCAAATCCTCGTGCACGTGCGGCGGAATGCCGGCGCCCGGATCGAGCTTGGCCAGAATGGTCAACATCCCGGTCTGCGGATCGTGATAGATCACCTTCATCTTGCTGCCCGGGGCGGTCGCGATCCACGGCAGCGATTCGGTCTCGATGAAACGCGAGGCAAGCGCGGCGAGCGATGATGCTTGCGCCATGGTGTCGTCCTCCGATAAGTCCACTCGCTCAGCCTATGCGCCGGGCACGAGGCGGTCCACTGTTTCATGGAGATGGTTTTTGCGGAGGCTGATCGGATTTGCGCTCGGCGCGTTGGCATTAGCGAGCCTGGCCCCGCCCGCTGATCCCGCACGCTCGCAAGCCGCGAGACCAATCCGGGTCATCATCTCGGTTCCGCCCGGAGGCAGCATCGATCTTCTGGTTCGGGTGCTGGCCGATCACATTTCCACCAGTAAAGGCCAGTCGATCATCATCGAGAGCAGGCCCGGTGCCGGCGGCGTGATCGCGGCGGAAGCGGTGGCGCGCGCGCCGCCGGACGGCAGCACGCTGCTCATCAACAACAATGGCATGATCATCAGCGCGATCCTGCGCAAGGTGAATTACGATCCGCAATCGAGCTTCGAACCGATCTGTTATCTCGTGACGACGCCGCAGATCATCGCCGTCAACGGCGCCTCGCCCTATCGCACGCTTGCCGAGCTCGTGGAGGCGGCGCGGAAGAAGCCGGGTGAGCTCTCGATCGCCAGCGTCGGCCCCAACACGACCCAGCACATCGGGATCGAGCGTTTCAAGCGGCTTGCGCATGCCAACCTGACCTACGTCCCCTATCCGGGCGGCGCGCCAACGGTCAGCGCGCTGCTCGGGGCGCACGTGACCTCCGCCGTGCTGAATTGGTCGGAAATCGGCGAGCAATTGATCGCAGGCAAGGCGCGCGCGCTCGCGACCATGGCGCTCAAGCGGATCGAGCCGCTGCCCGATCTGCTCACGGTTGCGGAATCCGGCTATCCCGATTTCGAAACCGATGTGTGGTTCGGCCTGGTGGCGCCCGCAAAGACGCCGAAAGAAACGATCACGCAACTCATCGACTGGTTCAGCGCGGCGCTTCTTGCCCCGGAGGTCAAGTCGAAGCTCACCGCGCAGGCGCTATATCCCAACCCGAAATGCGGCGCCGAATTCGAGGCCCATATTGCCCGGCAGTCCGATCTTTATACGCGACTGATCGGCGAGCTGAACATCAAGCCGGAATAACCTTGGCCTGAGCAAGCACAACCGGATTGCCGATCTGTGGACGGCGCGCGCTTTGCGGGTCATTTCTCGCCGGCCGGGACGGTCCAGCGCATATACACCCGAGCGAATCCCTTTTCCACGACGCGATGTGTTTCGATAAATTCCATGTGGGCGTACATCGACAAATTCTCGGTCATTGCCGCGTTGGTGTAGAGCCGGATCGCCGGCAAGTGGCGGCGCTTGGCCTCGTCCGCGGCATGAGCCATGAGCTTGCGGCCCAAGCCTCTACCCTGCCGCGCCGGGTCAACCGCAATATTGTGGACGAAGTAGGCGTCTATTTCGGCCCAGGCGACCATGTAGCCGTCGACCACTCCCGCCGCCTCCACCACCACGACATGATCGGCAGCGATATGCCCGGCAAAGTCGGCCACCATCGGCGCCGGCTCGCGCCCTATGCGGGAGACGTATTTGGCGTAGGCGGCACGCGCGATTGCGCCGATGCGTGCGGCGTCATCTGCGGTAGCTCTGCGGATCAGTGTCGCCATCGTGCTTGGTCAATCGCCATGGCGCACAATAGTCAGACTGACCGCCCATGGCACCGCGAAACCGGCGTTTGCAACCGCAGAACCGAGGAAAACCGCGACAAACGGGAATTGAAATTGCGCCGATAATCCCGTCCAATTGCCGCCCCGGGGTTGGTGCCGCCGTGGCGGCGCCAGCTGGGGCAAAAGCAAGGAGCCGCGGCGCGGGTGCCTACAAGCGGCCGAACAGAGGAGCGTCCATGGCGTCGGTTGCGATCCGCGACGTCCGCAAGGCTTTTGGGGCGACCGAGGTCATCCACGGCGTCGACGTGAACATCGGCGACGGCGAATTCGTCGTGCTGGTGGGCCCCTCAGGCTGCGGCAAGTCGACACTGTTGCGCATGATCGCCGGGCTCGAGAACATCACGTCGGGCGAGATCCGCATCGGCGAGCGGGTGGTCAATCGCGTGCCGCCGAAAGCGCGCGACATCGCCATGGTATTCCAGAACTACGCGCTCTATCCGCACATGACGGTGGCCGCCAATATGGGCTTCTCGCTCATGCTGCGCGGCGCGCCAAAAAAGGAGATCGAGCAGCGCGTGAATGGGGCCGCGGATATTCTAGGCCTTCGTGCGCTGCTCGGCCGTTATCCGCGCCAGCTCTCCGGTGGGCAGCGCCAGCGCGTCGCCATGGGCCGCGCCATCGTGCGCGACCCGCAGGTGTTCTTGTTCGACGAGCCGTTGTCCAATCTCGACGCGAAGCTTCGGGTCGCCATGCGCACCGAGATCAAGGAATTGCATCAGCGCCTGAAGACCACGACGATCTACGTCACCCACGACCAGATCGAGGCAATGACCCTTGCCGACCGGATCGTCGTCATGCATGACGGGCTGGTGGAGCAGATCGGCGCGCCGCTCGAGCTTTACGATCGTCCCCGCAACCTCTTCGTCGCCGGCTTCATCGGCTCGCCAGCGATGAATTTCCTCAAGGGAACGATCCGCAGGAATGGCGCCCTGCAATTCGAGGCCGCGAGCGGCGTTCGCTTACCTCTAGTGGCGGCGCCGACCGGCAGTGACGGACGCCCGGTGATCTATGGGATCAGGCCCGAGCATTTCGTCATCGCCGAGGATGGCGGTGAAGCCGAGGTGCTGGTCGTCGAGCCGACCGGCTCCGAGCTGCAGGTCGTCGCCAAGATTGGCCACGAGGATATCATCGCGGTTTTCCGCGAACGCCACGACTTCAAACCGGGCGATAAGATCCGGCTCAAACCCGATCCCCGATTGGCGCACCTGTTCGACGCGCCAACCGGGCAACGTCTCACCGCCTCATGAGGGAGGAAAGCATCATGACCACATTCACTCGCCGCACCTTCGTGCAAAGCACGCTCGCAACCGGCGCGCTCGCCGGTTCGGGATTGCTTGAATGGGCGAAGGCCTGGGCGCAGGCCGCGCCATGGAAACCCGAAAAGGGCGCGCAACTCTCGTTGTTGCGCTGGAAGTATTTCGTGCAATCCGAGGACGACGCGTTCATGGCGCTGCTCGACGCCTTCACCAAGGCGACCGGCGTGAAGGTCACGGTCACGCGCGAGTCCTTCGAGGACATACCGCCAAAGGCGTCAGTGGCAGCGAACACCAACGCCGGGCCGGATCTGTTCTGGGGTTTACAATCACTGCCGCATCTGTTTCCGCAGAAATGCGTCGACGTCACTGACGTGGCAGACTATCTCGGCAAAAAATACGGCGGCTGGGTGCCGAGCGCGGTGACCTACGGCAAGAGCGGCAGCAAATGGATCGACATCCCCGTCTGCGTCAGCGGCAACATGATGAACTACCGCATCTCGGCGCTGAAGAAGGCAGGGCTTACCAAGTTTCCAGCTACGACGGATGAGTTCCTGGAATACGCCAAAGCGACCAAGCGCAACAACACGCCGGGCGGTATGGCGCTCGGTCACGCTACCGGCGACGCCAATTGCTGGGTGTACTGGTGCTTGTGGGCGCATGGCGGCAATCTCGTCGACAAGAACGATAAGGTGATCCTCAACTCGCCGGAGACCGTGAAGGCGCTCGAATACGCCAAGCAGCTCTACGACAATATGATCCCCGGCGTAGCCTCGTGGAACGATGCCTTCAACAACAAGGCGTTCCTCGCCGGCGAGATTTCGTGGACCAACAACGGCATCTCGATCTATGCCGCGGCCAAGCGCGATCCCACCAAGAAGGATATCGCCGAGGACATGGACCACGCGCTATGGCCGGTCGGTCCGATCGGCAAGCCGACCGAGTTTCACGTCTGCTTCCCGATGCTGGCGATGACCTACACGAAATATCCGCAGGCCTCCAAGGCGCTGATGGCGTTCCTGCTCGAAGCGGACAACTACAACAAATGGCTGGAGGGCTCGGTCGGCTATCTTACCCACCCGCTCAACGCCTACGACAACAACCCGGTGTGGACGTCCGATCCCAAGAACACGATTTTCCGCGAAGCGGCCAAGCGCACGTTGACCGTGGGCGGGCTCGGGTCGGTGGGCGAAAAGGCTGCCGCGGCGCTGGCCGATTTCATCCTGGTGGACATGTTTGCCAATGTCTGCACCGGGCGTGAGGATCCTAAGGCCGCGATCAAAATCGCCGAACGCCAGGCGACGCGGCTCTACCGGTGAGGTTTGAAGGAAAGGCATCAGGATCGGCGGTCAAGCAGCTAACGTTCGGTAGTGTCTCCGTTTGAGTGGAACACTACCGACGGCCGCAAACTCCGTTCATTCCCGCGAAAAGCGGGAATCCAGGAGCGAAAAACTGGGTCCTGCTTTTCGCGCGGACGAGCGGGAGAAAGAGTCTGCGCCGCCGAAGCCTGACCCGTGATGCAGGTGACCGATGGCCGATCTTGCTCTCAAACACCCGATCGCGGCGCGGCCGATCCACGACGTGAGCGCGTGGGATCGGCTCAAGGTGAACCGCAACTGGATCGCCCTGTGGTTCATGCTGCCGGCGGCGGCGTTTTTGCTGCTGTTTCTCGCCTATCCGCTGGGACTGGGCGTGTGGCTCTCGTTCACCGATGCGCGGATTGGCCGGCTCGGAGAATTCATAGGGCTCGAGAACTACGAGTGGCTGTGGGACGATTCGGTGTTCTGGCTCTCGGTCTTCAACACGCTGCTCTATACCTGTGTCGCCAGTGCCTGCAAATTCGCGGTCGGGCTTTACCTCGCGCTCCTGCTCAATCACAACATGCCGTTCAAGGCGATCATCCGCGCGCTGGTGCTCATCCCCTTCATCGTCCCGACGGTGCTCTCGGCGATCGCGTTCTGGTGGATCTACGATAGTCAATTCTCGATCGTGTCCTGGTCGCTGCGCAAGATCGGGCTGATCGCGAGCAATATCGATTTCCTCGGAGATACCTGGAACGCGCGCTGGTCGGTGATTTTCGCCAATATCTGGCGCGGGGTGCCATTCATCGCCATCACGCTGCTCGCGGGCTTGCAGACCGTGTCGCCTTCGCTCTATGAGGCCGCAACCATCGACGGCGCAACGCCGTGGCAAAGGTTTCGCTACGTCACCTACCCGTTGCTCACGCCCATCATCGCGGTGGTGATGACGTTTTCGGTGCTGTTTACCTTCACCGATTTCCAGCTCATCTGGGTGCTCACGCGCGGCGGCCCCGCGAACGCCACGCATCTGATGGCGACGCTCGGGTACCAGCGTGCCATCGGCGGCGGCTATCTCGGCGAGGGGGCAGCCATCGCCACCGCCATGATCCCGTTCCTGCTCGCCGCCATCCTGATCTCGTGGTTCGGACTGCAGCGGCGGAAGTGGCAGCACGGAGAAAGCAATGACTGACGTGCTCGCGTCCAAGGTCGCAAGCCCGAGGGCAGTGCTGTCCGGCGTCACCGCGGACCACACCGAGGGCATGAGCTACCTGCAGACGCTGCCGCGCCGGCTGGTGACGCTTTACCTGCCGCTGTCCGTGATCCTTTTCGTGCTGCTGTTCCCGTTCTATTGGATGGCGCTCACCGCGATCAAGCCGGACGAGCAGTTGCTCGACCTCGATCGCTTCAATCCGTTCTGGACCTGGACACCGACGCTCAAGCATATCCAGCAATTGCTGTTCGGGACGCATTACCCGCAGTGGCTCATGAACACGATGCTGGTGGCGATCGCCGCAACCATTCTCTCCATCGTTGCCAGCGTGCTCGCCGCCTACGCGATCGTGCGCTTGCGCTATAAAGGCGCGCAGTGGGTCGGCGGCGCGATCTTTCTCGCCTATCTCATTCCGCCCTCGATCCTGTTCATTCCACTCTCGACGGTCGTATTCCAGTACGGGCTATTCGACACGCCGTTCGCATTGATCCTCACCTATCCGACCATTCTGATCCCGTTTTCGACCTGGCTGTTGATGGGCTATTTCAAGACGATCCCGTTCGAGCTCGAGGAATGCGCGCTGATCGACGGCGCAAGCCGTTACCAGATCCTCACCAAGATCGTCCTGCCGTTGGCGGTGCCGGGACTAATTTCGGCCTTCATCTTCTGCTTCACGCTGTGCTGGAACGAATTCATCTACGCGCTCACCTTCATTTCCTCGACCGAGAACAAGACGGTACCGGTAGCGATCGTCAACGAATTCGTGGACGGCGATATCTATCGCTGGGGTTCGCTGATGGCAGGCGCGCTGGTCGGCTCGCTGCCACTGGTGATCCTGTATGCCTTCTTCGTCGAACACTACGTCTCGGCCATGACGGGCGCGGTCAAGGAATAGGTTTTATCTGCATCGGCTGCTTCGATCGCGACGTGAATCGCTGCGAGCGGGATCGAGGCGATGAGGCATTGATCGGCGGGGAGGACAACATGGATTTGACCGTGGTCGCCTACGCGACGCTTGCGCTCTCTTTGTTCGTGTCCGCGGTCAAGGTGGGCGGCTTTATCCTCAACGCCGATCCGCCCGCGATCATCAATTCGGGACGATGGGCGCTGCTCGCGCTGGCGGCGCTCGCGCTGGCTGTCCTGGCCTGGCTCATCGGCACCGAACGTTGGGCGCCGGCGATGATGCTTGCCGCTTTCATGCTGCCGGTGTTCGTGCAGGCGGCGCCGCGCTGGCGCGTGCTGTTCGGCCCGCTTAACCCCACGCGGGCGCCCTTTGCACCCAGCACGCAGCATTTTGGCCGTGCGGCTTACACCTTCTCGAACCCGCACGAGGCGATGGATCCGGAGCTGGTGCGGCAATCCATCGCGGTGCTGCGCGCCTATGTGGAGCAAACGGGATCGCAGCTCGAGCAAAAGCCTGCCCGCGTGACGGGGGCCGCCATGAAGGGGAGCGGCAACGGCCGCATGCGCATGCCGCGCGAAGAGGCGCTCGAGATGCTCGGGCTTGGCCCGCAGGCGAGCGCGCAAGAGATCGAGCTCGCATATCGCCGCCTCGGACAACTCCTCGATCCGCAACTCGGCGGCACGCCTTATTTGAGCATGAAGATCAGCGAAGCCAGGGACGTTCTCCTCGGAGAATAAGATCCATTCGTCGGGGGGAGCGGGAATGTCGCGACAGGATCTTTGGCTGCTGATCCGGTTGGGCGCCCAGAACGTCGGCCGCCGCCGGCTACGCGCACTGTTTCTCGGCGCCGCCGTCATGCTCGGGGCCGGCGTCGGCTTCGCGAGCTTCGTCGCCGGCTGGGCGCTTTGGCAGGGCATGGCGCAAAGCTTCTCGCGCATGGGCGCCGACCTCCTCGTCGTCCCGCCCGCGACGCTGGTGAATATCACCGCGAGCCTCATCACGGTGCAGCCCACTGACGAGACGCTCCCCGCCGCGATCGCCGAGCGCATCGCTGCCATCCCCGGGATCGCTCGCGTGGCGCCGCAGCGCGTCGTCCCGGCGCTGGTCGAGGGGCAAAACGTCAACCTGATCGCGTTCAAGCGAGAAGAGGTGAAGTTCGCCCTTGCAGGGCTTGGCGACGTCAAGATCGTCGAAGGCAACGGCGTGCTCACCTCGTCGCGGCAAGCACTGAGCACGCTGCTCGCCGGGGTGGCGGTGTTCACCCTCTTCGAGCTCGCCGCGTTGCTGATCCTGCTCGCGCTCTTGTTCTCGGCAATCGTGCAAGAGCGCTATCGCGAGGTCGGTCTGCTGCGAGCGATGGGGGCAAAGCCCAATCAGGTGATGGCAATCATTCTCGCCGAAGCCGCTGTGATCACCGGCCTGGGCGGGCTCGCCGGTCTCGGCTTCGGTGCCGCGGTGCTGCTGACCTTTGCCCGCTCGCTCGGCTTCTATTTTGCATTGCTCGGCGTTCCGTTCTCGTGGCCGCCAGCCGCCGTGCTCGAAGCTGGCGCGGTCCTCGCAATCGTGTTCTCGGTCGTCCTTGGCCTCCTCGGGGCGTTCGTGCCGGCCTGGCGGGTGCGGCGCATGGCGCCCTATGCGCTCATTCAAGCAGAGGCGCGATGACGCTGTCGGCGCAGTCGCTGAGCAAACGATACGGCGCCGCTTCCGCCTGCGCGGCGGTGCGCGACGCCAGTCTCGACGTGGGCCGCGGCGACTTCATCTCGATCGTCGGCCGCTCCGGCTCGGGCAAGTCGACGCTGATGGCCATGCTCGGCGCTTTGACCAAGCCGACGCAGGGCCGGCTCTTGCTCGACGGCACCGACGTGTGGACGCTGTCGGAAAGCGAGCGCGCGACGTTTCGCGCCTGCCACGTGGGCTTCGTTTTCCAATTCCCGAGCCTGTTATCGAACTTGACCGCAGCCGATAACGTCGCCGTTCCGGCGCTGCTCGGCCGCACCATGCCAGCCGAGGACGCCTACGCGCGGGCGCACGAGCTGCTCGCGCGCGTCGGTCTCGCGGATCGCGCAGAGGCCTATCCGGACAGCATGTCCGGCGGGGAGCAGCGCCGGGTTGCCGTGGCCCGCGCGCTCATCAATGCACCGCCGCTGCTGCTCGCCGACGAGCCGACCAGCGACCTCGACGAGAATACCGAGGGCGACATCATCGATCTGCTCGAAGACTTGCAGCGGAGGGACTCGTTCGGTTGCGTCCTCGTTACCCACGATCTCAGGCTTGCCGCGCGGGCGCAGCGCAGCTTCGAGATGCGCCAAGGCGCTCTCATGCCGCGCGAAGTATCGCGGGCCGAGGCCGCGCCGCGACGCAGCGTCACGCCCGCCAGCGTCGCTCCTATGCCAGACGTGCCGGCGCGCGCGCCGATTCGGCTCGGCGAGAGCCTCTGGCGCGGGGTGAGGATTTTTCTGCCCGCCGCGGCGGCGATCTTGGCCGCCATCCTCCTTACTGATTTTGGCGTCGAGACATATCAGTCGATGCGCCTGCGCGAGCGCACGGCTCGACATGCGGCGCTGCAGCACCTGGCGCTCAATCGGCTGCGCGGCGACGTGCAGTCGGTCACCGACCTTGGCGACGGCCGCTACGAACTGACGACCTATCTGCAGAACGTCGGCGGCGAGCCGATCTACGTCATGACGCCGCAGATGCGGGCCTTTGTCCAGGTGGCGAGCCTCTGGCAGGAAGTGCCGATGACGGCCACCGAGGAGAATGCAACGGGCGTGACAGAAATTCTTGGCAAGCAGACCTACCGCTATCGTTTCGACGCACGCGTGCGCGACTTCGCGCAACTGCTGCCCAATTACATGCACGTGCGCTTCTCCGGCTCGATGCTGGTCAGTCCAAGCAGCACACCCAATGACGACGTGTTCGAGCGCAAGGACAATTACTACGTCTATCTCAAACCTTTCGACGTCACCGACGAGGTTGTCTTGCGGCGGATGCGGTTCTCGGGAAAGCCGCCGGTATGGATTCCGATGCCACCACACTGAAGCGAGCCACATCGACGCTCGCACAGCAGTCGAGCTTGATCGCCGCCCAACATTATTGTGCAATCGAATTCAGTCATGACAGGGAAAATGGAGGAGCTGGGCCATGTCAGACGGGCGCAAGCCGAAACTCAAGGAGCAAGACGCCGATCTGCCGCGAATGAAAGTCGAGCTGAAGGAGGAGCCTCCGCTCACCGCTGAACAGATCTATCTCAAGCGCAAGGCCGAGGTGGCCCAGCAAGACAACGAGCGTTTTTCCGAGTATCTGCGCGAAAAGGCCGCGCGCGATGAAGCGAAAACGGCGCAACCCCCGCCCACGGCGCAACCCGCAGCGAGGCAGCGGCCAGGCTCGAGCAAGTTCAATCGCAGGAGCGTGCTGACATGGGCCGCCGGCACGGCGGTGGTGGGCGAGGCGGTCACGCTCGGTTACCCGATGCTCACCGGCCAGGGCATTCCCGATCAGGGGGCCCGCCACGCCGGCGCGACTTATACCGAACCCCAACGCCATCCGATCGACCGCGAATTGGTCAATCCGCAGGCCGATGTAGGCGGCCGGCGCTTCGGCGACTGGGTTCTGCTGATGCCGACCAAGATGGGCGGCGGCACCTATGCGGTGAATCTCAATACCGGCAGGGCGCTCGCCTGGGTCTCGTATTGGAATTACGGCGACTACAGTCCGATCTCACACCACCTTTGCGCGTTCCCGAGCGCGGACCCGGCGAAGGGGTTCGAATGGATCAACAGCACGCAAGGGGGCAAGAATTCGCTGATCTACGGCATTCCCACCCGCGTTGAAACGCCGGATGAAGGGTTCAACATCTATCGCGTGCGCTACGACGGCGCGCAAATGGAGGTGATGGAGAACGTCGCGGAGACGACGGGGCTCGGCCTCGGCGTGCACGTGAATATCGATCCCAAGACCGCGGAGCGCTATTTCGTCACGGACGGGCAAAAGGACATCGCGGCGTGCTTCAATCGGCGCACCTCGCGGGTGATCGCGGCGCTCAAGTACGATTGGGTGCCGAACGTCCGCAATCTCTCCGAAGCCTGGCAAAAGGGCGGCGTGCTCAAGATTTCGAAGATCTATCCCGATCCGGCGACCGGCAAGTACGACTATCGCGGCACCAAAGGCCAAAAGATCGAATGGGAGATGGTGCCGATGGGAGAGCTGTTCGTCGAGGAAGGCACGCTTCCGGGCGACGATGTTTTCAGCCTGTGCGGCGCCGACGGCACGATCTGGCACCCGAGCGGCCGCTGGGCCTCCACCATCGTGCGGTTGTGCGGCGGCCAGCTGATCCTCGATGCCGAGAAGAACTTCGAGCCGGTCACCTTCCTTCAGTTCAACAAGGACGCGCCGAACCAGTATCCCGTCAAGAAGATCGACAACGACCACTGGGAGGTGACGTTCGACAAAATCTTCTCGCCCGGACACGAGATCGGCTTCTCACCCGACGGACGCTTTCTGTGCATGATGAACAATCTGCGTGAGAACAACTGCTCGGTCTTCGACTCGAGTGACCCCGATCCGCGCAAGTGGAAGAAGATCGCGCATATCGAAGACCCGCTGTGGGTGGGCAAATATCCAAACCCATTCCACATGGTGTTCTCCATGGACGGGTCCAAGCTTTATCTGTCGATCCTTCACCCCTCGCCGGCCGCGAGCGGCGTCATGGTCGTCGACACCAACACCTGGAAGATCAAGAAGGAGATCCAGGGCATCGGGCCCGACATGCAAACCCTGGCGGTGACCTACGACGGCAAATATGTGGTCGGCGTGTTCAGCGGCTTCCAACGGCTATCGAGCGGCATTGCCTTCATCGATGTCGAAACGGATGAGCTGGTTGGCATCTGGCCGAGCAATGGCGGTCACCACGACTGCGTCATCGTTCCGCGAACGCTCGAGCACATGAAGCACACGCGCTCCTGCACGCTTTAGCTTAATCGTTCGTTCGCGCTAGAACTGCTCTTCGGCCAGCGCCATGCCCCCGCGCCGGCCGCAAAAATCGAGTTTGTTTTGGTCAGGAGCTGAGTCAAAATCGCCGGGCGATGTGGGCTAAAAAAACAGTCCACAACGCATGCTCGTACCCTACCTTTGGCTCGTACTCAGTCAGGCAATGTGATGGTTGCGCCGCCCCGATGGATGTGCCTGCTGGCGTTCAGCCTGCTTGTGCTTGATCTCGCCATCGCTTTACCCGCCAACGCGCAGGATTATCCCAATCAAACGCTCAAGATCGTCGTGCCGTTTGTCGCCGGCGGCGGCGTCGATGTGGTTGCTCGAATCATCGCGCCCAACCTCAGTGAAGAGCTCGGACAACCGGTGATCATCGAGAATCGTGGAGGCGCGGGCGGCATGATCGGTGCCGCCGCCGTGGCGCAGGCGCCCCCGGACGGCTACACGCTACTCGTGGGCACCGGCAGCACCCATGGCACCAATTCCAGCGTCTACTCGCATCTGCCCTACGATCCGGTTCGCGACTTCACGCCCATCGTGCTCATCTCATCGTCACCGCTGCTCTTGATCGTGCCGCCGCCGCTGCCGGCAAAATCCGTCGGCGAGCTGATCGCTTTGGCGCGCAACAAGCGGGGCGAGCTCAGCTTCGGATCCTATGGCACCGGCAGCATCAATCATCTCGGCGCCGAACTCTTCAATTCGATGGCCAAGATCGAAGCCAACCACGTGCCCTATCGCGGCTCCGCCCCCGCCTTGACCGATCTGATGGCCGGCCGATTGCATTACATGTTCGACGGCGTCTCCACCTCGCTCGGCTATCTCCAGGCCGGAACAATTCGAGCGTTAGGCGTTGCTGGCGCGCACCGCTCGCCAGTCTTGCCCGATCAGCCCACGATTTCGGAAGCCGGCCTTCCCGGCTACGATACGATGGTGTGGTTCGGTTTGTTCGCGCCGGCCGGCACGCCCAAATCGATTATCCTGCGCGTGAATAGCGCGACAAATGCCGTACTTGCCTCCCCCCGCATCAAGGAGGCTCTCGAGAAACTCGGCATCGATCCGGTCGGCGGCAGCCCCGGCGTTCTCGCGAGCAAGGTCCAATCCGAACTGCAGAAGTGGGCGGCGGTCGTGCGCGAGAAGAACATCCGCCTTGATCAGTGACCGGCGGGCGAGGAAGCGTCCAGAAAAAAGGGATGCCAATGTCCAAGCGTCAGATGCATCTCGGCGTGTTCGTGCTCGGCACCGGCAATCATTCCGCCGGCTGGCGCTGGGAGGCCGCGTATGCGACGAGCTGCAGCTTCGCCGTGATGCAATCGATCGCGAGCATCGCCGAGCGCGGGAAGTTCGATCTTCTCTTCATCTCCGATTCGGTGGTGATGGATCCCGGCGATCATCCCTCGTTCGTCAATCGTTTCGAGCCGATGACGCTGCTTGCGGCGCTGAGCGTGGTAACGCGACACATCGGGCTCGGCGCGACCGTGTCCACGAGTTTCAGCGAGCCGTTCCATGTCGCGCGCAGTTTTGCCTCGCTCGACCATATCAGCGGCGGCCGAGCGGCCTGGAACGTCGTCACCAGCACGCACAATGCGGCAGCCCTCAATTTCAGCAAGGAACGGCTCAACGAGCACGATCTGCGCTACGAGATCGCGACCGAGTTCGTGGATGTCGTGCGCGGCCTGTGGGACACGTGGGACTATGGGGCAATCGTTGCCGACAAGCCGACCGGCACCTTTCTCGACAGATCGAAGGTGAGGCCGCTCAATCACAAGGGGCGCTTCTTTTCCGTCAAGGGCCCGCTCAACATCGAGCGCTGCCCGCAGGGCCACCCGCTGATCATTCAGGCAGGCGGCTCGCCGCCAGGACAGGAGCTTTCGGCGCGCTCGGCCGATCTGGTTTTCTCAGTGGTCAACGGCGACGCCGTCTCGGCCAAGGCTGCCTATGACGGCCTGAAGCAGCGCGTGGTGAAGCATGGCCGCGCGCCGGAGCATGTTGCGATCCTGCCCGGCGTGATGCCGATCATCGGTGAGAGCGATCAGCAGGCCAAAGACGAGCTCGCGCGCCTGCAGAGCTGGCTCACATCCACCAATGCGCTGGCGCTGGTCTCGCAGCGACTGGGTCATGACATTTCCGCCTATCCCCTTGACGGTCCGGTGCCGGACTTCCCCGCCAAGACGGAGCGCGGTCAGGCCTTCTCGAAAACGCTGTTGGAGATGGCGCGGCGCGAGAAGATGACGCTGCGCGATCTCTACAACATCACCGCCGCCGCGCGCGGCCATTGGGTGATCCACGGCACGCCGAAACGGATTGCGGACATCCTGGAGGAGTGGTTCACGGGAGAGCGCGCGGACGGCTTCATCGTCATGCCGGCACATTTCCCAAAAGCCTTCGAAGACTTCGTCGACCTGGTCGTGCCCGAGCTGCAGCGGCGCGGCCTATTCCGGCGCGACTATGCGGGTTCGACCCTGCGCGATCACTTCGGCCTCGCGCGCTCGGTTTCAGCGCCGGACTTGAAATCGGCTTGAGCTATGTCTCGCCGCGCGCTGATCTTTGCTCTCGCCGCTGCGCTCCTCTGGCCGGCGGCGGCACGCACCCAGGATTTTCCCAATCGACCGATCAAGCTGATCGTGCCGTTCGCCGCGGGTGGCGCGGCGGATTTATTCGCCCGCTCGCTCGCCAACGGGCTTGGCGCCGAACTCGGCCAGCAGGTCGTGGTCGAGACGCGCGCGGGCGCCGGGGGCCTCACCGGCGTCGACGTGACCGCCAAGAGCGCGCCCGACGGCTACACCATCTGTCTCGCCGGCGCCGCGGCGCTCTCCGCCATTCCGTTCATGACGAGCAAGATGCCCTTCGACTGGCAGAAGGACCTGGCGCTTATCACGCTTGTCGTGCGCGTGCCGGAAGTTTTGATCGTCCATCCCCTGCTTGGCGTCAATACGCTCGGCGACTTCCTCGCGTATGCCCGCGCGCGCCCCGGCAAGATCAATTTCGGCTCGGCCGGAGCGGGCTCAATCACTCATCTGGCGGTCGAATTGCTCAAGAGTGCCGCCGGCCTCGACCTCGTGCACGTCCCCTACCGCGGCATCGGTCCGGCGGTAGCCGACATGCTCGGCGGACACATCCAGGTGATCGTGGCCGACGTGCCGTTCTTGCTGCCGCACATCAGGTCGGGCGCGTTCAGCGCGCTCGCGGTAACGTCAGCCGCGCGCGCCCCGGCGCTGCCCGACGTTCCCTCGACCGCCGAGCTAGGGTATGCCGCGGTCAATTCGGACAATTGGTACGGTCTGGTGGCGCCCGCGCATACGCCGGCGAACGTGCTCGACGCGCTGCGTACCGCGAGCCTCGCCGTGCTGACATCGGCCGAGTTGAAGAAGCAGTTCGACAGCCAGAACGCGCTGCCTTCCCCCTCTACGCCCGACGAATTCGCCGCCTTCGTGCGGGCGGAACAGGCCAAATGGGGACCGGTCGTGCGCGCCACCGGCGTCAAGCTCGAGTGAAGGGGTCGCCCGAGTCAAAGAGCGAAGGGCAAACAATGAAAATCATCGATATGAGCCACGTGATGAACGTGCACACCCCGGGCTGGGTCGGATACGCCGGTAACAGGATGTACTACGCGCAGAACCTGCAGACGCAGATGATTGTCGCGCAGCGCATCGAGACCGCGCTTCACGTCGGCACGCATTTCGACGGCGCCATGCACGCGACCGACGATCCCAAAGGCGACATGGCGTCGCTGCCGCTCGATTATTTGGTCAACCGGGGGGTGGTAGTCGATATTTCCGCCAAGATGTCGGACTGGGCCGTGATCACGCCGGAGATCATCGAGAGCGCGGGCGCAGACATCCGCGATGGCGACATTCTGCTGCTGCATACGGGCTGGCATCGCCATTACGAGGGCCAGCCGCGACAGGACCTGGTGAAGTATTTCTGCTTTCACCCAGGCCCCAACCTCGACACGCTGCATTGGATGCTGAAGAAGAAGATCAGATGGTGGGGTATGGACACCGGATCGTGCGACCACGCCATGAATACCTCGATCCGCACCATGCGTCCCGATCTTGCCGCGAAATTCACCAAGCTGCACGGCAAGGCGCCGGCTGAGTTCTTCGGCACGTTCGAATACAGCCATAAAAAATCCGGACGTCGGGTCACGGCCGACGTCTTTCCATTTCATAGCTGGGCGTTCCAGGAAGGCCTGCTGCACGCCGAGAACCTCGGCGGCGACATCGAGCTCATGCTGAACAAGCGGGCACTGATCGGCGCGTTCCCCTGGCGCTATCAGGGGCTGGAAGCCTGTCCCTGCCGCATCGTCGCTTTCCTCGACGCCGGCGAAAATGTGGAGGCGGTCGGCCACGCCGCGAAAGCGATCATGGCGAGCTGACCGCGCCATTGCGGGGGCGAACCCGCTCAACTAGCCTTTTTACCCCTGCGCACGGGGCGACGCGCCGCGCGTTGGCGCACTCGGGAACTCCACGATGCCAAAAATTTCCACAGCGGACGGATTAAATCTCTATGTGGAGACGGTCGGCTCCGGCACACCGGTGGTCTTCATCCATGAATATGCCGGCGATTACCGCAGCTGGGAAGCGCAGGTGCGCTACTTTTGCCGGCAGCATCGCTGCGTCAGCTACAACCAGCGCGGCTATCCGCCCTCAGACGTGCCTTCCGATCCCGGCCGTTACTCGCAGGAGATCGCCCGCGACGATGTGATCGCCGTGATGGATGCGCTCGGCATCGACAAGGCGCACGTGGTGGGGCACTCCATGGGCGCTTACACCGCGCTGCATGTCGGCATCCGGTATCCGCGGCGCTGCCTGTCGGTTACCGCCGCCGGTTGCGGCTGGGGCTCGGCGCCCGACACTCCCACCCGCCAGGCCATGAAGGCGCTGGCGGCGGAGACGGGAAAGATGTTCGCGGAGCAAGGCATCGTCGCTGCAGCCGCCAAATACGCGGATGCGCCGATGCGGCAGGTGTTCAAGCATAAGGATCCGCGCGGCTGGAGGGAGTTCGCGCGGATGCTCTCGGAGCACTCGGCGGAGGGCCAGGCCCATACCATGGCCAACATTCAACTCAAGCGCCCGACGCTGTGGGAGATGGAGGCGGAGCTTAAAAAATTCTCAGTGCCGCTGTTGGTGATTGTCGGCGATGAGGACGAGCTGTGCCTCGAAGGCAGCCTCTTCATCAAACGCACCGCGCCGACGGCGGCCCTGCTGGTGCTGCCGCGCTCGGGCCATACCATCAACAGCGAGGAGCCGGCGGCGGTCAACGCGGCGCTCGCCGAACTGTTTTCCGCGACGGCAGCGGGCCGCTGGCTCGCGCACAAACCGGGATGAGCGGAATCCGCTAAGAGCATGATCGTATGAGGAGACAAACATGGACCTTCAGCTCGACGGCAAAACGGCGCTGGTGACCGGCGGCAGCGTCGGCATCGGCAAAGGCATTGCTCGCGCGCTTGCACGGGAAGGCGTCGACGTTGCGATCTGCGCGCGACGCAAGGAGCCGCTCGAGCAGACGGCGACAGAGATCGCACGCGAAACGAATCGCCGGATCGTGCCGATCCCCGCCGACCTCAGCAAGGATACCGATGCCAAAACCTTCATCGCGCAAGCGCACAAGGCGCTCGGCCGGATCGACATCATGGTCAACAATGCCGGCTCCTCGCCCGGCGGCGTGCTCGAGCATCTCTCCGAAGCCGATTGGGAGCAGTCGCTGCAGCTCAAATTCATGGGGTATGTGCGTTGCTTGCGCTACGTGCTGCCGATCATGGTCAAACAGGGCGGCGGCCGCGTGGTCAATCTGATTGGCAACGACGGGGTCAAGGCATCATATTGGGAGATCGCGCCGGGCGCAGCGAATGCTGCGGGGCAAAACCTTACGATGTCGCTCGCCGGCCAATACGGCAAACACAACATCAGCTTCTGCGCGGTGAATCCCGGACCCGTGCGCACCGAACGCTGGGCTGGGCTGGTCGCGGCAATGTCGCGCGATATGAACTTGCCTTACGAGGAGGCTGACAAGCTCGCGCCGGCCTCGATCCCGCTCGGCCGCATCGCCGAGGTCGAGGAGGTCGCGACACTCGTCGTCATGCTGGCCTCGCCGTTGATGCACATGGTCAACGGCACCCAGATCGAGATCGACGGCGGGCAGGAGAAATCGCTGATGGACCGCCTGCGCGACCGCAAGTGACGTGGACGCCGCGGTTTATGGTGAGCCAGCAAAACTCCGTTCATTCCCGCGAAAGCGGGAATCCAGAGCCCGAGGCTAGGTCCCCGCTTTCGCTGGGACGAACGGAGAAACCAGTATCGAATGCGCGATCCAGCGACCTTGACAACCTTTCATGCCGGCTCACTACTTGTCCGCGACCGCAAAGGGCGGAACCCAGGACATGGAGCACCGCATGAGCACCAGATTCCAGCTCGCTTGGCTCGTCACAGCGAGCGCCGTCTGTCTCGGTACCCCTGCTATCGCCCAGGACACCGTGAAGATCGGTGAGCTCAATAGTTACAAGGGGCAGCCGGCGTTCCTCGAACCGTACAAGAAGGGCTGGGAGTTCGCAGTCGAGGAAATCAACTCCAAGTCCGGTGTCCTCGGCAAAAAGCTTGAACTTGTCTCGCGCGATGATGGTGCAAACCCGGGCGACGCGGTTCGCGTTGCCAACGAGCTCGTCACGCGCGAGGGGACAAACATCATCGCCGGTACTTTCCTGTCCAATATCGGCCTCGCGGTCACCGAGTTCGCGGGCAAGGAGAAGGTGTTCTTCCTGGCGGCCGAGCCTTTGACCGACAAGATCACCTGGCAGAACGGGAACAAGTATACGTTCCGCCTGCGGCCCTCGACCTACATGCAGGTCGCGATGCTGATGCCCGACGCCATCGCAGCGAAGAAGAAACGCTGGGCCGTGGTTTATCCGAATTTCGAGTATGGCCAGTCGGCTGCGACCTGGTTCAAGGAGATGCTGAAAAAGGCGCAGCCCGATGTCGAGTTCGTGAGCGAGCAGGCCCCGCCGCTCGGCAAAGTCGATGCCGGCGCCGTCGTGCAGGCGATCGACGACGCCAAGCCCGACGCCATTTTCAACGTGCTGTTCGGCGGCGACCTCGCCAAGCTCGTGCGCGAGGGCACAACCCGCGGCACCTTCAAGAACCGCACCGTCGTGAGCCTGCTCTCGGGCGAGCCGGAATATCTCGATCCGCTCAAGGACGAGGCGCCGGTCGGATGGATCGTTACCGGCTATCCTTGGGACGCGATCAAGACGCCGGCGCATACGGCCTTCGTGTCGGCCTATCAGAAGCGTTGGAACGATTATCCGCGGCTTGGCTCGGTGGTCGGCTATGTGACCATGCACGCCCTCGCCGCTGGAATCGCCAAGGCCGGCTCGAGCGACACCGACAAAGTTGTCGCAGCATTCCGCGGGCTCAAGCTCGACAGCCCCTTGGGACCATTCGAATTTCGCGCCATCGACCATCAGGCCACGATGGGTGCCTACGTCGGCAAGATCGCGCTCAAGGATGGCAAGGGAACGATGTCGGATTTCAAATACGTTGACGGGGCGAGCGTCATGCCACCTGATGAGGAGGTGAAGAAGCTGCGTCCAGCAGCGGCGATGAACTGAGCGCGGCGATCCGACTGGTCAGCTGGCCGGCTGGTTGGCCGCGCGTGGCGCGTCGCACGCACGCGTAAATGCGCTTATGCTGGGTTGTGGGCTCCTGGTTTGGCCCAGGATCACTGCCACCAGAATTGACCAAGTGGAATTGACCGCCAGCCGAGCGGCTTCCTCCTCCGATGAGTCTTGAAGCCATCCTGTTCCAGGCGCTCAATGGGCTCGCTGCGGCGTCGAGCCTGTTTTTCGTGGGCGCCGGCTTGTCGCTCATTTTCGGCGTCACCCGCATCATCAATATCGCGCACGGCTCGTTCTATATGCTCGGGCTGTATCTGGCGGCGACGTTTGCTACCAAGCTCGTCGGCGGGCTCGGCTTTTGGGGCGGCATTCTCGCCGCGGCGTTGGTGGTGGCTGCACTCGGGGCGGTGGTTGAGCTTCTGCTGCTGCGCCGCATTTATCAGGCGCCGGAGCTTTTCCAACTGCTCGCCACCTTCGCGCTCGTGCTCATTTTCAACGACATGGCGCAGTACGTGTGGGGGCCGGAAGATCTGCTCGGTCCGCGCGCTCCAGGGTTGCGCGGTTCGGTGGAAATTCTCGGGCGTAACTTTCCGAGCTATGACCTTTTTCTGATCTCAATCGGTCCGCTCGTCCTGCTACTGCTTTACCTGATGCTGGCGAAGACGCGCTTCGGCCGGCTAATACGCGCGGCCACGCAGGACCGCGAGATGGTCGGTGCGCTCGGCGTCAATCAGGCCATGCTGTTCACGGTGGTCTTCGCGCTCGGCGCCTTCCTCGCCGGATTCGGCGGTGCGCTGCAGGTGGCGCGCGAGCCCGCGAATCTGGGGCTCGACCTCGTCGTGATCAGCGATGCCTTCGTCGTGGTGGTGGTCGGCGGCATGGGGTCGATCACCGGCGCCTTCCTCGCTGCCGTCATCATCGCCGAGGTGAAGGCGCTGTGCATCGGGATCGGTCTCGTTCATTTCGGCGCCGTTGCCGTCAACTTCTCGAAGCTCACCCTGGTGGCAGAATTCCTGGTGATGGCGATCGTGCTGATCGCGCGCCCTTACGGGCTACTCGGCCGTCCGCAAGGCGCGGTGCGCAATCCCGCCGAGATCGATGACCCGATCCGGCCCGCGACCTGGCCGCTCAAGGCGGCGTCGGCCGCGCTGCTCATCGGCCTTCTGCTGCTGCCGCTCGCGGACAAGGCCTCGCCGTATGCGCTCGTGCTCGGGATCGACGTGCTGATCGCGATCCTGTTCGCCACCTCGCTCCATTTCATCATGGGACCGGGCGGCATGCACTCGTTCGGCCACGCCGCCTATTTCGGGCTTGGCGCCTACGGCGCGGCGCTGATGGTGAAATTTCTCGCCGCAGCGACGCCGGTCGCGCTCATCGCGGCACCGCTTGCGGCGCTCATGGGCGCGCTGCTGTTCGGCTGGTTCGCGGTGCGGCTCTCCGGCGTCTATCTGGCGATGCTGACGCTCGCGTTTGCGCAGATCGTGTGGTCGATCCTGTTTCAGTGGGAGGAGGTCACCGGCGGCTCGAATGGCATTCTCGGCATCTGGCCGCAGCCACCCTTCGACACCCGGCCCGCCTTTTATCTGTTAACGCTTGCGCTTGTCGTCGCGGGCGTCCTGCTTTTGCGATGCTTCCTGTTCGCGCCGTTCGGCTACGCCATGCGGGCCGGGCGCGATTCGGCATTACGCGCGGAATCGATCGGGATCAACGTCAAGCGCGTGCACTGGATCGCCTTTGCCATCGCGGGTGCGTTTGCCGGCATCGCGGGCGGCGCCTTCGCCTTCGCCAAAGGCACGATCTCACCCGACGTGGCCTGGGTCTCGCGCTCGATCGACGCCATGGTCATGGTGCTCTTGGGTGGCATTCAGACTCTCGCCGGGCCGAGCGTCGGCGCCGCCGTGTTCACGGTGCTGCAGGACAACGTCATGCGCCAAACCACGTTCTGGCGCGGCCTGCTCGGTGCGGTGATCCTGCTGCTGGTGCTGGTCTTCCCCGGGGGGATCGTCGGCGCACTGAGCAAGCGAATGGCGGCACGGAGAAAGCCCGCATGAGCGTGCTGCGCGTCCTCCACCTATCGAAGGCCTTCGGCGGTGTGCACGCCGTCGAAAACGTCAGCTTCGAGGTCGGTGAAGGCGAATTCCTGGCGCTCATCGGCCCGAATGGGGCGGGTAAATCGACCTGCTTCAACATGATCAACGGGCAGCTCGCGCCTGACGCCGGCGACATCGAGTTTGCCGGTCGCAGCATCGCCGGCTGGAAGCCGCGCGACATCTGGCGCCTCGGCGTCGGCCGCACGTTTCAGGTCGCAGCCACCTTCGGTTCGATGACCGTTGCCGAGAACGTGCAGATGGCGCTGATCAGCCACCACGGCGAGATCTTCCGCTTCGGCGCAGCGTTGGCATCGCGCCATCGAGACATGGCAATCGAGCTGCTCGAGCAGGTCGGCATGGATCGCTCAGCCGCGCGCGCTTGCAAGGAGCTTGCCTATGGCGACGTCAAGCGCGTCGAGCTCGCGATCGCGCTTGCCAACGAGCCGCGCCTGCTGCTCATGGACGAGCCGACCGCAGGCATGGCGCCGCGCGAACGCAACGAGCTGATTGCCTTGGTGAAGCGCCTGGTCGTCGAGCGCAGGGTTTCGGTGCTGTTCACCGAACATTCGATGGACGTGGTATTCGCCTATGCGGACCGGATCATCGTTCTGGCGCGCGGCATTGTGATCGCCGAAGGTGATGCCAAGGTCATTCGGGACAACCCGCAGGTGCAGCAGGTTTATCTCGGGACCGGCCGCACGTTTACGCCACACGTCGAGGGACGAGTATGAGCGCGGCCATGCTCGAGGTGGAGCGGCTCACGGCGTGGTACGGCGCTGCGCAAATTCTGTTCGAGCCGTCTTTCCATATCGGACGCGGCGAAGTGGTCGCGCTCATGGGCCGCAACGGCGCCGGCAAATCAACGACCCTCAAAGCCTTGATGGCCCTGATCCCGCAGCGCAGCGGCACCGTGCGCTTCCTGGGCGAGGACATCTCCCATCTCAAGCCATTCGAGATCGCGCGCCGGGGGCTTGGTTTCGTGCCGGAGGACCGGCGCATCTTCTCCGATCTGACCGTGCTCGAGAATCTGGATATCGGCCGCCAGCCGCTCCGCCATCATCCGGACGGGTGGCCCGCCCCCTCATGGGCGCCGGAAAAGCTCTTCGCGATCTTTCCCAATCTGGGCGAGATGCCCGATCGCCGGGGCGCGCAAATGAGCGGCGGCGAGCAGCAAATGCTCACGGTTGCCCGCACGTTGATGGGGAATCCGCTGCTGGTGCTGCTCGATGAACCGTCCGAAGGCGTGGCGCCGGTAATCGTTGAGCAGATGGCCAATACCATCGTCGAGCTCAAGAAAGAAGGATTATCGGTGCTCTTGTCCGAGCAGAACATCCATTTCGCCCAGCTCGTCTGTGACCGCGCTTATGTTCTGGAGAAAGGCCAGCTACAATGGCATGGTCGCATGGCCGATCTCGCTAATGATGTGACGGTGCAACGCCGGCTGCTCTCGGTGTGACGCGCCGCGCGCGTACACGGTGCGAGGTGCGATATGAGGATGTTGCTCGCGGTCGCGCTTGCTGTCGCGCTGGGCTCAACGGGCTCGCAGGCAGATCCGTCAGGCCCGATCACGGTTATGGTCGGCTTTGCACCAGGTGGGCCGACCGACACCCTTGCGCGCATCATCACCGAGCGGATGCGGGTATCGCTCGGCCGGCCGCTCATCATCGAGAACGTGCCGGGCGCCACTGGAACGATTGCCATCGGCCGCGTCGTGCGCGCGGCGCCGGACGGCCGCACGCTCAGCATGGGCAACTGGACCACCCATGTCGGCGCCCCCGCGATCTATCCGATTGCATACGACGTGTTGAAAGATCTCGAACCGGTGTCGCTGCTGCCGATTGCACCGCTGCTGATAACGGCAAGGAAGACTTTTCCGCCCAACAACATCCGGGAATTGATTGCGTGGCTCAAAGCCAATCCGGGCCAGGCAACCGCCGCGATCGTCGGGTTCGGCAGCTCCGGTCATGTCAGTCTCATCGATTTCGAACAGAAAACCGGGACCCGCTTTCAGTTCGTGCCTTATCGAGGCGGCGGCCCGGCGATGAACGACTTGGTCTCCGGGCAAGTCGACGTGAGACCGACCGAGGCATCAACGGCGCTGCCGCATCTGCCCAGCGGCAAGATCAAAGCCTATGCCGTTCTTGCCAAGACCCGCTGGGTCGCCGCGCCGGACATTCCCACGATCGATGAAGCCGGAGTTCCTGGCCTTCACATTGCTTTGTGGCATGGGCTTTGGGCGCCTAAGAACACGCCGCAGGATGTCATTGCGAAGCTCAATCTAGCCGTCGTCGAAACGCTCGCTGATCCATTAGTGCGTCGACGCATCTCCGATCTCGGTCTGGAGATCCCGCCGCGCGAAAAGCTCACGCCGGCGGCGCTCCACGCGCACCACCAAGCCGAGATCGAGAAATGGTGGCCGCTCATAA
>WNFW01002863.1_pt1 | contig 31093 bp, 24 predicted proteins | sample 5400131 | NCBI WGS metagenome assembly WNFW01 (sample SAMN13153362, study PRJNA577476) | soil metagenome | isolation source: 20 cm soil or saprolite under grassland replicate 1 | place: USA:California | collected 2016-06-15 | reverse complement strand
GGACAAGCATTCCTGTTTATTGTCATCCTCATCGCATTCTTCTTGCTTGCGGTGCTTGGCCTGGCCACCGATTACACGCAAGTCTGGGCACACCGCCAAATGGCACAGGGTGCGGCAGATGCCGCCTGCGAGGCCGGCGCGGCGGATGTGTTCTTGAAGGGCACCGATCCAACCGCAAGCACCGATTTCCCCGCGCTCGATTTTTCCTGGATCGGGTCGAGCTTCGATTGCAGCGCTAAACCGAATTCTGTGCCTTGTGAATACGCATCGTTCAACGGTTATGCGGGGGCCAACGTCAGCGTGAGTTTTCCAGCGAGTTTGCCGGGCGTGAGCGGCATCCCGGCTGGCTTCGGGACGATCGCCAACCCATACCTCAAGGTGACCGTTACGGACCCTGTGGCAACATACTTTACGAGAATCGGCTCTTCCATAACTACCGTCAACGTAACAGCTTCCGCAAGCTGCGGCTTGAACGTGATAACCGCTCCCGTACCTCTTGTCGTGTTGCACAGGACGGCAAGCCCATCACTTCAGGTAAACGGCACAGCCTCGGTCACGATTCTTGGAGGGCCTCAGCGTTCCGTCCAAGTTGACTCCAGCAGCGCCACTGCCGTGAGTGTTGGCACCGTGGATCTCCACCAGGCAGGGCCCACTAACAACGGGTCCGATTTCGCCGTATTCGGAGGACCCGCTGCCAAGCCAACGGGAGTAAACGTGGGTACCGCAGGTCACTGGATTCCCGGCGCAAATCCATTTGGCGATCCCTTTGCCGCGGTCGCCGCCCCGACTAGCGCCCCCGCTACCGCTGGCACGGCTACGCCCGTGCCATTCGCTGTGAACGGCTGTCCGGATCCCGTTGGCTGTGTTGAATTCACACCGGGAAACTACGCGAGCTGCTCCACCGGACCAGTGGCTCCGGGCGCAAATGCCTGTTTGAACCTTCCCTTTGGGGGCTCCCGCCCCAGGTTTAATCGCCGCGGTACGAACTGGCAGGCGAACACTGCTTATGCCGTAGGCGCACTGATCCTGCCGTCAGCATGCACCTCAAATGGGTTCGTGTACATGGCAATCGCGGTGACGGGTAATTCTGGTAGCGCCTGTCCGGCATCGTTTAGCCCGATGGTGTGCACTCGTCAATCCGACGGAACCTGCTCTGGTGGTACCACGCTAGACGGGGGAGTTACTTGGCAGAACATCGGAGTTGTCTCAACCACACCAGGAACTGCAGTTTTCGACCCAGGGTTGTACTACGTCGGCTCGCAGGGCCTCAGCTTGGGTTCGGGTTCCGCCGCACGCATCAGCACCGTCAACGGCGACGGCAGCAAAGGTGTAATGTTTTACTTTAGCACCTCTGGCAGCGTGTCGATCGGCTCAAGTAGCGGCGGCTCTAGCGCGTGCACGTCGGTTACGCAAGGCCCTGGCGCCGCTTCCGGGACTCCCAATAACTGTGTCGTTGGGTATCAGATTAACGGCACCTTGTCCCCTGCAGCAACTGGCTATGTGCCATCCGTGTTGCTACGGTGCCCCAGCGGTTCAGCGACCCCATCGCAGGTTCCTGCTACGATTCCGGGCAACGTCCTCCTCGGTCCGTGTGGTGGCACCTCAGGCATAGGCGCTACTGGCCAGTATGGATCTCCCGATGGCAACCGCGGCTTTCTATTCTTTCAAAATCGTTCAACTGCCGCTAACGGCGGAAGTTGCACGGCCGGTTTCGGTGGAAACTGTGCCATCTTGGGCGGCGGCGGAACCTTTGTCTTCTCGGGTTTCATTTATTTCCACAACGGCAACGGAGCCACTTGCGGCACAAACACCAGCTGCCTATCCCTGGCCGGTGGATCAGGTGGGAACAGCTTTACGATTGGAAACATCGTTGTGGACAAGATCTCGTTGACCGGCAGTTCGGGCGTCAACATGGTGCTGAACCCGACAGTCACTTTTTCCGTACTGCGCCCAACACTCCTCCAATGATGCCCCATCCCAGCACCGGTGTTGTGCATTTAAGCTCTGCGATGAGGCCCGCAGAATCAACAGTGATCGTGCGCAATTTCAATAAGGGCTTGATGCAAGTACGTTCCCCGATCGGACCCTTGGCGCCTTCCGTAGTTATACGGAAACAAATTCGAACGCCGAAACTCGAGCTGTTACCCGCCAGGGTCACTCCGCGAAAAGGACTATTCCTTTCGACGCTTCTGCATACGGCCACTGCCGCAACGCTCGCTTCCCTGCCGATCCTTTTGCCATCATGGCTTGGTAGGGTGCCAAGTACTCCGAGAGATCTCGACCGTGAGTTCGAGGTCGTATATCAGCCGTTGCAGCTCCCAGCTCTGCCAGGCATGGGAGAGGCCAGCGAAGGTACCAAGATAGAACACGCACGTGGGCACAAAACGCCTGACGTCGCGAACCTTTTGGCCACAGCCGCGCTATACACCGCCAATTGGCCAAAGCCTGACTATGCTGCGCCACAAGAAATCGTTTCCAACCCCCCGGATTCGAGCAAGGGAGTGCAGACGATCCGTCGGCCGGATTTGGCCTTCCCTCCAAAGATGACTTATCCTCTCCGGCTGCCAAGCATGGTGATGCTTCCTCATCGAGCGGTGCAGGGGCCCGTTGCCCCGCAGCTTGAACATCGTGAACCATCGAACCCAGAAGCACTATTAAGTTTCAGAGCCGGCGAACCTCCGGCGCAAATTCCGGCGCCGCCCAACGACAAGCCAAAATTATTGCTGGCTCCGGTTAAACCGGTGCTGCGAGAAACGAGGGCCGTTTCCGAACCCACGGTACCGGTGTTGGCCGACACCATGGGACCGGAGGTGAATGCGCAAAAGGCGGCGGTAATCATTAATGCCGTCCACGTTCCTCCCGAACCCGCTCCTGTTATTCCTGACGCAGAACTAGCCTCCAGATTCGTCATCGGACGATCGAGAGCGGCGACAACCGTTGCGACGACTACGCCAGATATCACTAGTGAGAATCCTGCAAGTGCGAGCTCCTCAAAGGCAGGACAGAACTTGCCGCACGTGAGCATGGAGAATGGGACTGGAACCAAAGCTGAAGCGAGCGATCGGCATTCCGTGGTGGCGAGTAACGAGTCCTCCTCGGGCGTCGCCCCGCCGGCCAGTTCTAGCACTGGCACGGCCTCGGCTGCGGCTACGGAAAACAAAAGTCTTCCGGGGATTTCCATCTCAGGTGACATGCCAGGAAGCAGTGGGCCAGCGGCCGCAACAAGTCCTATTCCACATGGTTCTTACGCACTTACGATAATTTCAGGCGGTAGCAGTGGCGGAGCCAGTCGCGACCTCGGCGTGTTTTCCCGCACTGACACCGTTTACACCGTTTACATCCCAATGACCGACGCCGGCGGCGGCCCCGACTGGTCCATGCAGTACGCCCTGATAAGTCCGGCCCCGGCCGGCAACGGCTTGTCGAATGGCTTACTTACGCCACCCGTTGTGCTAAAGAAGGTCCAGGCGACGGTGCCAAAAACTGGGCTTACCGCGAATTCAGGCCTAGTGTTCGTGACCGGCATCATTGATGAAAACGGCAAGCTAGCCGCTTCGCGCGCAATTCGCGCACTGGATGGAAGGGCGCGATCTGCTCTGAATGCCCTTGCGCAATGGCAGTTCCTGGCGGCGCAACTTAACGGTAAACAAGTCGCGTGCAAGGTTCTTCATTCCGTTCCAAAGCCTGGGGGAAATTCTGTAAATATGTGGCAGGTCGTTCCGCAATCCATGCCGCATAACCTTATTTTAGGGAGAATGCATCGATGAATCCGACTACGATTCGCATTATCGCGGGTATTCTGTTTGTAGTGGTCGTGTTTATTATTGTCGCGCGTCGCAAAAGGATGGCCTCAAGGCGCAAGCCCATCCCATGAGACACGACAAGATCGGCTCTGTGGCTGGAAACCAGGCTTGGGTTTAGCGGAAGTTTCCGCGGTCAACGAAAAGAGGCGGAGCAGCGTCTCTACAATGGTCGCTGAACAGGTTGTGCCTCGCCAAAACGTCGTACACCTGCAAAATGAATGACTTGGCGCAACGCTCGATTCGGACTCATAGGTAAGATTCTTGCGATGATCGTGTCGCTCCGGCATCTCCTTGGGTGGATGGTCAGCGGTTTCCGTTCCCGGGAGGACCTACCAGACGCCTGCGAAGGTTGACCGGAAGCTGGTGCGCCAGGGCGTCGAGTAGATTCTCCGTGAGGCGCTCGTACACGCCAGCCAGTGCCAGCTGAGCCTGCTACAACAATCAAGCAGCTCCTGTCGGACTATCCGCCGCCAGCAATTGGCGGATAATCCACCTTCAGAGACCGGGGCTCGGATGGCAAAAGTGTACGGCTTCGCCGACCTTCGAGACAAGCTGAAGACGTACTTGAAAGAAGCGACTGCAAACCGCGTCGTGTTAGTGGAGAACCGTCGCCAGCCACCAAAGTACCTCGTGGACAAAGACTTTCTGGACTCCCTGGTGAACGAGCGTGAATCGATGCTTGCCACTCTGGAGATTCTGGCCGACCGTGAACTTACTGACCGATTGCTAACCCTGTCCAAGACCATTGACGAGGACGTTGCCGCTGGCCGGCTGCTCACAACCGCTGATGTTTTTGGCAAATGAGCAGAGGCCGAAAACAGCCATCGCCGGCTGCGCCATCACCACAACAGGCGCACCGACAACCTGCCTTTGAACTTAGGTACACGCCGGACGCTGCAGCGGACATCAAAGCTCTCGACGGCAGCGTCCGTAATCAACTGCGAAAGGTTTTGGAGAAGAAGCTCGCCATTGATCCTGAGGGATATGGACTGCCGCTGCGCGGCTCGCTGGCCGGCTATTGGAAGCATCAGTTTGGCAACCACCGCGTCGTTTATCGAATTTACTCTCAGCACCACGTGGTAGTCGTATGCAGTGTCGGCGTTCGTAAGCAGGGTGATGCGGAGGACATCTACAGGCAACTTGAATCCGTCGCCAAAACAGGCCGTCTCGCTGAACAACTGGCCTCCGTGCTCAGGAACCTTTTACCTAAGAAGAAGTAAGAGGCAAGTTTCTAATATTCCTCGACCTCTTGCTTAAAGGACGCCCGGAAGGGTTCTAAGTCTGGCCTAAGAAACCGAATGTTTGGACCATCACGCGGAGATGAGGAACTTGTTTTCGCTCCACCCAAAGATCAACAGTCTACAGGTTGGGCGGCCTGTTGAACTGTCCACGGACCGCTCATGAGCCCGGCAATTACAGTCGTGCCTGGAGACGTCCTTTCGACACTGTCGAAGAGATGCAACTCGTCCTCAACATGCCGTGCTGCAGCCTTAACGGTCAGGCGCTGCCGGTCCCAACTCATTCTTATGGACCTTCAGACTCCTCCGTCGAACAGCCACTCGCCTGATCAAAAATGAGAGTCCAGTGTTGCCTGTGTCGCTTGCTGATAAGTTCAATGCCGTTCGCGCCCGACCGAATCCGGCCGATCCATGTGAGTAACTAGCGGATTTCTTTTGTCGCCGGCAAAGGCCTGCTGTTTATGACTGTGCGATTGAGCTAGCTCGCGGGGGAAGAGATGCTATGGTGCTTCCGGTAACAAAGGTCGGGGAGCCAACGAGGAAATGGGCTTTGAAGATTTCAAGATTGCGTATGCACGTTCATCGTCTGCAATCCGGCGATAAAGGGTTTTTAAATCTGCTAGGCCCTCCACCGGCACTCGAAGTTCTTTGCGCTCGTATGTGCGGTCGTAGTGAAGCGCGTGTTCCGCGGCACGCAGTTCGCTCTTGTAGGTCGCGAAACGATATTCGTACCTGACAGGCTCAGGAAGCTCGTCGATGGTGTACTCGGCGGGGAAGGAGATATCAAAGACGTCGCTCTCCGAAGTTACATCAGAGAATACCACCGCCTGCGTGCGAGCTTTTCCCTCCAGTAGATCACTGCTCTTGCGGCCAAGCGCGCAAGGGCGAAACAGAAAAAGCTGACCGGCGTGCTGGGCATATGCGGTAGCCATCAGACCATATTCGATGCCTAGCGCACCGCCAAAATCCTCCAAACCGGAGAGAGAAGCGCGAGTGAGGACGGCACCGTCGAGGAGGTCGGTCAGCAGATCCTGGAAGACCTTCTGGCGCTGCGCCTTCGGCAGATTCAGCAAGCGTTCGCGCAGCTGCGCGGCAGGAAAGCCACTACGCAATTCACTGACAGTGCCTTGCAAGTTTCCAGACTTGTCCAAAGTGAGAGTTGCTTCGCGCAGGAGGCGATTGGTCGTCGGTGGCAGCAGGGGTAGCTTCACCATCTCGCCGCCTTCGTCAGTCACCAACAAGCCGTCGTTCGATTGCAGAATGGGGGGCAGATAGCCAAGGGATGTGGAACTGTCTGTGGGGTCGAAGATAAGGAGCGGTCCGGGCTTTGCTTCGGGCAAAGTTGCAAGCAACCCCTGGTTGTCAGCCGGCCGTGGCAGACGGATCGCCAGAATCACGTGATTGAAGCTCAGAAGGCTGGGAAAATCACGCGACAGATAGTCGCGGTCGCTATTGATCAACATGAAGTAAGAATCAATGCCGGCCTCGTGCAGCATGGCATTGAGCAGCGTCGCCTTGTCTTTGCAATCTCCGTAGCCGCTGGCTAGCACGTCCTGTGCTGCATGTGGCTGGAATCCCCCGGTGCCAATCTCGATCGCTACATAGCGGATACTGTGTTGAACATAGGAGGCTAGCCGTCGGATCTTCTCCATTGCGTCGTTTGTGCCGCTAATAAGCTCACGTGTCTTGTCACGGATCGTGGGGGTAATCGCGAGCCGACCGCTGGCCAAGTCGGCGTACCACCGACCGATTTGCGCCCACGAGCCTTGGTTGCTCTCCCGTCCTCCCGTGGACCTCGGAGAAAACGAAATTCCAAGTTGGCCTGCGACGGATCGCCAAGCGGGCATCTCTGGTTCCTCTTGGATGGGTTCAAGGTCTGCAAGCTCCCATGTCCAGCGATTCTCTCCGGCCTGTTGTGGGCTTGCTGCCGCATGATTTCGCCAGTACGCCGTATATTTCCACGTCGACGGCAGCTCCAAAACAAAGCGAGCCCGTCGTACAGGAACCTGATCCTGGAAAGACCAGACGGTCTGCAACACCGAAGGTCTCTGCCGCTGCTGATATTCATAGCCGATTACGCTACCCGGCTGAGACGCCGGGATCTGAAGCACCTTGAAGCGTGTGTCCGCGTACAGATTCTCAGAGAATGCGCTTGTCTCGACCGCACTGCTCTCCTTGACCTCATACTCTTCGCTTTGCGAGGTGATACTCCAGCCCTTCAGGAACGTAAGCTGCGTTTCACTGTCGAAGTACACGGACACGGTCCCGAAGGAGCGTCCTTCCGGTCGCAAGATCTTGTATGCCTTCCTATGAGTCGTGCGGATATCACCCGTAGTTGACACTGTGGTGAACGTCTCGTTGAGCAGCATCACGGCATCCGTGTCATCGGGATACGCGGGCAGTGGTGCCTGTGCCGCCTGCTTCAGCCAATCAGGCGTTCCGGCAGATGCGACAGGGCTTGTCAAGACGAGCGCGCCGGTCAGGGTGAGCTGCAACCCACTAATGACGAGCCTGCGTTCCTTCCAATTGATGAAGTACGACGTTTTCTGCATCACTCTGCCTCAGTTTTTCAAAATAGTTCCATAGCGACGCGTGGAAGTCTTTGGGGAAGTAGTATTCGCTCATTATCGCGTGACGCTCGAGCCGCACAATGCCAGCTTCGCCGGTTCGCTTAGCCTGGAAAACTGCAAATGGGGTCTGGTAGTTAGTTTCTGAAGGCACGGCCTCCAGGCTGTAGTCAGTCGGCAGCGAGATGGTTATCTTATCCACTTCGCTGGAGCCATATCTGAAGTACACCGGTTGAACCCTTTTCAGCGGGCTCAAAAAACTCTTTCGGCTCACCTGGAACACCGCAAGGGGGAATAGCATCCGCTTGGGCGTGAGGACGGCGAAGCGCCATGCGTGGAAGTGGCATTTCACTCGGAGCGGTAGCTCGGAGTCTTGCCAGCCTGTTACCGAATCGACGTCGATCGTGGCACGACGCGGTGTCAAATCCTTAATTTCCTCCTCTAGCAATTTGCGACGGCCGGCCTCATCCTCATTGGCCGCTGACAAACGACGGTCCACAGCCTCCTGCCCTCTGAAAACGACCTCAAGCGTGCCTTCCAGACTTCCATCTGGTTGCAGTTTCAGTTCGGCATTGCGCTCGATCGTCGACGATTCGGTTGCGGGGGTATGAACCTCCAGAATTTGACCACCAAGTTTTTCCCAAGTGACACCCGTTGTGTCCGTCTCGAACCACGGCACCACGCCGTAAGGACAAAAACGGCTGGCCGGATCAAAATAAAGGCTTTCCCCCTTCAGTCGCACAAGGACAATCATCGCATTCAATTGCGAGGCATCTAGTACCTCTGATTCGAAAATAGCAGAACGGCGATCAACGACCTCGACAATCGACGCGTCGAAACCTCCAGCGCGAGCCAGAGCGGTGAACAAGAAGTTGATTTCATTGCCGTAGCCATAACCTCGACGGAAAATGTCTTCCGCACTCTTGTTCTCCTCTAGGTGTTCGCGTTTAGCTTCCTTCTCAGTTTTTGTGGGCTCGTAGCTGAGATATCGAACTTGTTGAACACGTGAGTAAAGTTTGCGCAGTCTAGTCTCCGGCGGATCGCCAGGAGGTGCAATCTCGTTTGCCGCGCGCTCCAGGAATTTCGTCTTCTCGATGAACTTTTCTGCTTTCTCCGCCTGAAGCCTGCCGATGCTCCTCCAGTAGTCACTCACGTAGCCCGCAACGTAGAAGAAGTGCACTCTGCTATTCAGCAAGGACAAAGGTGGCATGTACTCCTGATCTTCAATCGGCGCGACATTGTTCACCTCCATCCGCATAGTTCCGTCGGGATACCAGGAAGGCGAATTGTCAGAGAGGCGGACCTTTGCAAAACTTAGGTGCCCACCTTTCACTGGACGAATGACAAAAACGGCGTGGCGCGTAAACAGCTCCTCCTGGACGGTCCAGGTCGCGGTCGGAATGGTCCAGCCCTCCTTAAAGGTGTAACTTGCGGGATTGCGCACGTAATCGGGCAGGCGCTCCTTCCACCGCATCGTGTACGCGTATTCGATAACAGAGCCAACTTCTACGCCCGGCAGGGCAAAGGCCTTGGCCTCGTACAAGAATCTGCGGTACTTCGCGACCACTTTATCGAAGGTGGTCCCATCAAAAGTAATCACGTTGCCGTTGGGCCGCACGGTGCGTCCGCGGATACCTTCAATCGTGATGCTCTTCGCCAAGTAAGGGATCTCGACATCCGCGTAGGCTCTACCCTCTTCCGTAAGAATCTTGATGCGCAACCACTCCGTCTGAATACGTTTCTCGTCATCCGTGTAAACCTGCCGCTCGAGGATCATGGCCGAGGAGCCGGGATTTGCAGGGTTGTCCTTGAGCGCCAAATCATCTTTGGGAATCTCCTGCCAGGTATCGGGTATCTGTGCAGGCAGTTCCGGAACAATCGAAAGCAAACAGGCAACAAAGAAAATACCCTGTGCCACGCTCCGGAGACGTCGCATGGGTCTCCTCTCCGCCGAAGGGCGACAGCCACAACCAGGTAATCCGCGATGGTCGCGGCTGAAAAATCTCTTTCTACCGGTTCGCGAAGGTGATTGAACGCTGTTTATTGCAAGCTTGCGGTCCCCGATGTTGGCCGAAATGGCTGCAGCGATATCCGCAGCAGGGATCGACGCCTGCAATGGACTGCCCGAAACGAACGAGGCGGCAAGGGGGTTTCCACTAAACTGCATTGTGGAGGGGGACACAGAGTTCGTTCCATTAACAGTAAGCATGAACCCTGTGCCACCCGCGATAGCTGAACTTAGATTCAGAGATTCGCTTGCTAGTGAGGGATTCGGATCAGCTGCAGGCGGGCTACTGGAGCCAATGCTGCACCTCACAAACGATCCCGACCCCACTAGATACATCATCACTCCTCGAGGCGGAAGCTCGAAAAGTCCGGCCGCAACCCCAAGCAGATGTCTTCCACGACGGCTCTGAAGGACTCTGTTGTAATGTTCATCGCTCTCCCTCTCTCAGAGGTTCCAGCGAGTCCCACGCCTCAAGTCAGCCTGCTAGAATGACCCGCTGGTAGCCTGCAGGGTCGGTCCTTGGAACAGTTGGGCGGATTATCAACCCGAGCCGAACAGCAGCGCAAGCGACAAGAGGCGCCAGCATCCCAGTGACGCGCTTTGTCATGCCAGCCTTTAAGTAGTGACGCAACAAGAGAAACGGTTTCATCGATTGAATGATCTGCAGCACGCTCAAAGGCACGCAGCTGCCTCCGCAATGCGCTTAGACTCAACGAGTTGTGGGCACAAGCACGAATAGGATTTTCAGGCACTTTGCTTTGGGCATTCGCAGGGTCGTGGGCCCAGTAGCGACCTTCCCGGCTTCCACACCTGTGGGTCGGAATCGCGAGTTGTGCTGTACCTGACCGGGTAATCGGAAAAATGGTAATGGAGCCGGATATATCGTCCGTGACCACCTGGCACTACAAGGGTTCACCCCAATGGTTATGTCCAACCTGGTTCTAGCTGTGTCCGAGCGGCCAACTTGAGCGCATAATTGACCCCGAATACAACAAGAACACATAGCTCCTGTCGTGGCTCCGAATGACCGTTTTTGGCCAAAGTTGTCTGGGGAAATAAACCTAAATGACGGCAGGCGTCTTTTTGGCCGCTTGTACGTCGAACCGGCCCGGCGTTGCCTGTTAGTTTTGATAGTTTCGACGTACCCGCGGGAAGAATTAGCCTTGGCGGCCCTGGAGGCGGGCACGTAAGTGGCCCGGACCTCGCAGAAAAATCCGTAAAGCATTGAGGTTGAGCGCTTGTCCTCTAAACGCGAAAGCATTCTGATCGTCGATCCTGACTCGGCAGCGTTAAAAGTGCTTCAGGAATTAGTGCGTTCCGCGGGATATCAAGTGGCGGTTTCGCCCTCCCAAGCCGAAGGATTCCAGCTTGTTCGCGATGTTGGCGTAGACCTTCTTCTGTTATCTGCAGATCTGAATGATATCCAATGCTGCGACGCGCTGGCTGAGGTGAAAGGAAGCAACGCGACCTCCGGCACGCGCGTCATTTTACTGACCGACGGCACAGGAGCTGAGCGGGCGCGGGGGCTCGAACTTGGCGCCGACGAGGTCCTCTCTTTCCCCTGGGAGCCAGTGGAATTGCTCGCGCGAATTCGCGTACAACTCCGCCAAAAACGCGACCTGGATGAAATGCGGGAGAAGACGCGCATTGCCGATGAGGGCAGGGAAGTGGCGCAAACCGCGTTCCAAGCGGTGGCGGTTACCGAGAAAATGACCCGCGATGCATTTTCCCTGGCGCGCGCCCTGAAGATTGGTGTGTCAGTGCTTTTCGCGATCGCTATCCTCATTGCCGGGATTTTCCTGCTGTATTCCCGCCGGGCTGACAAGGAGGCGCGACGGGCGTACGGGGTGATTGCGCAACTGGAGCGCAGCGCGCATCGCCAAGAGCAGTTGGTGGCGGATGCCCGCAGCGCCCGCGCGGATCTTCAGCAATCCGATGTACTTCGACAGAAGCAGCAGCTCCAACACCAATCAGAAGAGCTGCGGCAGAAAATCTCGGGCGCTGGAGGCGAAGAAGTCTCGGCGCTCCGCAAGCAGCTTCAGGAGACCAACAATCGCCTGCGGCGGATCGAAACGGAATCGCAGACCGCGGAAGAGGTGATTCGCGCGTACGCGCCGAGCGTTTGCCTGCTCCACGTTTCGGTCGTATTCCTTGACCATTCCTCGAGACGACCGCTGCGATACGCCGGCATCACCGGCAACGGCGAGCCTCTGAAAGACAGCGACGGCAATCCGGTCTACACGCTGGAAGGCCGCGCGCCGGAGGTGCGGGCCGACTTCTTCGGCACCGGGTTTATCGTCGGGGAGGGAACGATTCTCACGAATCATCACGTCGTGCAACCCTGGTGGAAAAATGACGAGCTCGGCAGCGTTCTCAGCCAGGGGCTCGATCCGGGAATTGGGGAGATGATCGCGTACTTTCCGGACTCGTCTGCCGGGGTCAGCGTCAGCATTGCGCAAGTTTCGGAAGAAGCCGACCTGGCAGTCGTGAAAGGCGATCTCGCCGCTCTTAAACGGCCGCCCCTAAAAACGGACGCGCGGAAGGAGGCCGCTGTCAGCGGCGAACCGCTCATCTCCCTCGGTTACGCAACGGGCATTAACGCCATGCTGGCACGTGCGGGCGAGGAAGCCGTGGACCAGATCGCCAAGGCCACCGGAGGAGATGCGGACAGAGTGGTAAACGAACTCGTCCGCCGCAAGCTCGTCCGTCCGCTGATCACGCAAGGGCATATCGGCGATGTTTCCGCCGATAAGATTGTCTATGATGCGCAGACCACTTCCGGAAGCTCGGGAGGACCGCTCATTAACAAGAATGGGCAAGTTATCGGGGTAACCTTTGCGGTGGTCCGGGGTTTTGGAGGCTCCAATTTTGGCGTTCCGATTCGTTATGCGCAGCCGCTGCTCAAACGGTGAGCGTGGCGCCGGACACGCGTGAGGATGCTCTACCCGCTCAAGAACCATTTGCGACGCGTTTCTGCAGCCGCTGCGGGCTACGAATTACGCCCTGCGACCCATGTCACCTCTGCGCGAGGCAGGTTTGACCAGCCAAGCCCCTCCAAGCGCGTAAACTAAGCGCGACGTGAAAACGAAAGGGAATTACGGGATCGCTTCGCCGCGAATCGTGGCAGCCCTCTTCGGTTAGGGATGTTTGCTGTTGCTTGTGGCTTCTCTAGTGCATTCCGCATGGCGGTGGGTGTGGAATCGCCATGCAGTCCAGCGACAATCGAGCGGGCTCCGTTCTGGAAAACGCCGCTATCGAGGGGTCAGGGACCGCGTGACGGTGAAAGAAGGTGACGCTCGGAAGCTTCCCTTTGCCGACAGTACTTTCGACGTGGTGGTGTCGAACTTCGTAGTTCATGAGCTGAAGAGCCGTGCGGACTGACAACAACTGTTGTGCGAGGTGGCGCGCGTATTGAAACCCGGAGGGCGCGTGGCGCTCGTGGATTTCATCTTCAAGGACGAGTGTGTCGTGGACCTGAGGAAGTTCGGAGTGAAAACTGCGCGAACGCGGGATGGAGTCCTCTCGTTCAGGGTTTCGGCGATTCTGAATTTGGGCGCGGTTAGGACGTATCACGTTGTCGGAAGGAAAAGGGGCTATCCCGTCCGATAGGTTGGCTTTTGCTTCATCGAACCGCACTTGCATCTGTCTTGTTGGTGCGGCCTTGGCAGCTCCTGCTTTCAGCGGCTCCAGTCCGACTGATATGCTGGCGTGGTCCCTTCCACCAAACTCATGTTTCCTCCTAATATGAAGCTAAAGCCGTGCATCATATAGAGGACCAAGCTATGGATTTAATCCATTGAGAGCTATTTTCTGCACCCTCGTAGCGTTTTTTGCGTGCGGATGCGCCGCGCGCAACCCCCCAACCACCAAATCGCCTACGCCGCTGTTTGTCAAGGCGATTCAAACGATAAAACACTCCATAATCCCTATTGCGTGCGGCCAGGCCGTTCTTGATAGCGAGACCAAGGAACAGAAAATCCAAGTCATATTGGTTGAAGGGACTGGCTTTTTTGTCGCAATAGACGGCACTTTTGTTACAGCAGACCATGTGATCGAGGGCGCGCTCAACCCGACAAGCCAAATTCCTTGTCCACGAATAGGCTTCACCTTGCCGGAGTCTGGTGGGTGGGATACAGAACTACCGCCGACCTTCCGGCCTGATTTTTATGAGTTTGACGCCGGAGCGTGCAAGCGAGATAAGCTCCTTGATGTTGCACAGTGTCGAAGCAAAAGGGCCATCGACCGCGTGCATAACATAGCGCCGGTGACATTCGAAGACGCAATTCAACCAGATGGGACGCCGGTAGCTTTCACTGCCTTCCAACATCAAATCCCGTTCAGCTCGATAGGAAACGTCTCGGGATATGCGACGCCCCAGAATGGCCCACAAGAAATCATAATGGACAAACCTGGATGGCCTGGAGCAAGTGGAAGTCCATTTTATCTTGCCAATGGCAGAGTCATTGGAATGCTCCAATTGTCGGGAACTAGGCAAGGCTCTGGTCAGGCTATGGGAAGGCCAAGCCGCTTCATAAAAGACTTCTTGCGTGACGCTAGAAGCCAACGCGAAGGCTCAACCATAGCCGACCGTTCCTTTACTGCTGTCCATGGCTGGAATGTACGTTTACACACACCGGTATGCAGCGAAAGAGACCGTGCGAAAGCATCAGCCTTTTCGGAAGTGACAAGGGGAATAGATCTGCGGATGCAGCCCCACGCGGAAAAATCCGAAGTAGATCAAGTGCCTTGGTAAGGCACCACCAGGCTAAACCGGCGCCATCTTTAGCTTGGCGAAGAGTCACTTGAATCCGGCAGCCTTCACCAAGGTAGCTGCATCCGTGCCAGGAATGGATCGGTTCCTCACCCAGCGGAGATTTCTCTTTTGTGGCGGTTGCGAATCGCTTTCCGCTACGGTCATACGTGACCAAGCCATCACCTTTTCAAGACGCACCCGATTACTCGATCTATCGAGACTTATCCGATGAGTGCCGAGCGGCCTGCGATTCTTGCGGAACTTTCGGGGTCATTCAAGAGTGAAAGGGACGTAGATTAGCTTGCCCTCGCGCTGTACCTGCAACACGACGGCGCCCCCCGGGCCGATCGTTTTCAGGGCTGCGCGCAGTCGCTCTAGCGTAGTCATTGGAGTAGTATTCAAACTGCGGATCACGTCTCCAGGAACAAGGGGTACAGTAGGCGTCGAACCGCTCACTCGGGCGGTGACGACGATTCCATACGGATCTCTCAATCCTTGCAACATCGGAGCGGTCTTTTTGTCAATTTCCACGCCAATGATGCCAAGTTCCGGGACTAGGTTTCTATTGGGATCCGCAAGGGAAACGAGTTGATCGATGTTTTCCTCGACCGCAGCGACGTTGAAAGTTTCCTGTGCCGTCCCCCTAAGAACAGTGACTTGCACCTTCTGCGAAGAATCCCGCAGAAGGAAGTAGTAGTTCACGGTGGGCAGGTTGTCCGCAGGCTGCCCGTCAATAGAGACCAAAATGTCGCCAACCATTAAGCCCGCTGCTTCCGCTGGGCTCCCAGGAAGTACGTCCGAAACGATAACACCATACTTCTGACCCAATTTGAGTCCCGCAGCCATTGCCGACGTGATGGTTTGAATCCCAATGCCGATCTCCTGTCTACGCAAATGTCCAAATTGCTTCAGCTGTCGATAAACGGTTCTGACGGTCGCAGAGGGAATGGCAAAACCCAGACCTTCGTTCCCCCCTGATTGAGACAGGATAAATGTGTTTACGCCAATGACCTCACCGTTCAGATTCACAAGCGGCCCTCCGGAGTTCCCCGGGTTGATCGGTGCGTCAGTCTGGATGTAGATAAGCGGGGAATCAGGATCCAGTTGTCTTGCGACAGCGGACACTAATCCATGAGTTATGGAATTCCTCAGCCCCTCGGGACTGCCAAATGCAAAAACAGCGTGACCTTGTCTTACGTCCCGATAGGACGCAAGTGGCAATACCGGAAGCTTTGTGTTTTCGATTTTGAGGAGTGCGAGGTCTTTCTCTTGTGCAATACCGACAATTCGTGCTGGGACGGTGTCGATTCTCGCTGAGATGGCAGTGCTGAGCGAACCATCGGAGTTGAGCGGTGGCAGAATAATTTCAACGCGTTGCGCTCCGTTCACCACGTGGGCATTCGTCACAATGTATCCGTCCGTGTCGATGACGAATCCTGAACCACTTGCGCGCTGTCGCCCAATTACCGCCCCGGCGTTTCCTCGGCCACTGTCTTCCATTGGTGCATAGGCGGTCACAATGATCTGTACGACGCTCGGCGAAACTTTCTTGATTAGGGCGTCTACCGCGGAGTCAAATTGGTTGACTGTCGTGGGAGTAGAACGAGATTGAGGGAGAGCCTGGGCTGCGGTCAGCAACAAAGTACAATGAAAGAAAATCGCGCGCCAGCGGAGTCTCATGGGTTCTGGGTGATGCGATCAACCTTTGCCGTCTTACGTAGGCAGGAATGGACAGAGGACACCTGAGCCCTGAGGGTGGCCGCCGTCCGCCGGGGACCGATCTAAAGCAGGATTACTTTGAGCTGGAGCCCGAGAGAATTATTTACACGATCTAGTACTCTTGAATAATTCCCGAGTGGATATCAGTGACCGTCTAAGTCGCACTTCATGAGTCTGTTAACTACCGCACTTCGATTGGCATCCGAGTTGCCCAGGTTCTCAATTGGTTACCGCTTTTAGACTCTCAGCTGTTCCCCGCGGGCTATAGGCCACCGGTTACTGAAGGGCAATGCAAACAAAAGGCAGCGGTCCACGTGTGCGGGAGGGTTTGTGAAAGGACGCGAAGAAGTACGGAGTTCTGATTCTCAGGAAGCCGAAGCGATTCGACGGGCTCAGCGAGGCGACGCCAACGCCTTTGAGCTGCTCTATCGCTTACACAGCTCGCGCGTCTTTGCCCTTTGTCTTCGGATGTTGAAAAACACTGCCGAAGCCGAAGATTTGACGCAGGAGACGTTCCTGACCGTATTCCGCGCACTTGGCACGTTTCGCGGCCATTCCGCCTTTTCCTCTTGGTTGCATCGCGTGACGATAAACCGTGTGCTGATGCATCTCCGGAGGAAACCCCTCACCGACGCCTCACTCGAAGAAATCATCAGAAGCGGTGAGGAATCCGGCAGCCCCCGAAAGGAGCTGCGCCACTTTGATCTGCGATTAAAGGGATTGACTGATCGGCTCTCCATTCAGAAAGCCATCGCTCAATTGCCAGTACGCTTAAAAGGAACCTTCGTACTCCATGACCTCTATGGCTGCGAACACGGAGAGATTGCGGAAATCCTCGCTTGCTCGACGGGGGCTTCCAAGTCTCGATTGCATAAGGCTCGCCGCCGCCTCCGCGAGCTACTGCCGAGCTGGCCGCCTAGCGGCACTCGCCATGAGCTCCATTCAATAGGCTAGCCAGCCCTCCAAACTGATGCTTGCATTGGACTAGGAGCCACAGCGGCTCAAGCAAGAGGGGAAGCTCGACTCGAATCGTCGAAAACTGACTTACATATCCGGGAGGTTGCCATGGAAGCTAGGACAGCGGTTCTTCGGCCCGTTCTGCACAAAAAAGAGACTCTCGAATTTGAAAACAAACTGCGGGCCAAGATCGTCGGGCAGGAAGCAGGGATCGAAGCGTTGGTGGAGTTGTATCAGGTTTTTTGCGCGGGCCTGAACGCGCCAAACCGACCGATAGGCACGCTTCTTTTTCTCGGCCCGACCGGGACGGGGAAGACACGCTTGGTCGAGGCTGCCGCAGAGATCCTGTTTGGGGATTCGCGCGCGGTCGTCAAAGTGGATTGCGCAGAGTACCAGCACTCGCATGAGATTTCCAAGCTCATTGGTTCGCCTCCGGGATACCTGGGGCATAGGGAAACCCATCCACTCATCACTCAGGACGCCTTGAAGCAGTTTCACACCGATAAGCTAAAGCTAAGTTTTCTGCTATTCGATGAAATTGAAAAGGCCAGTGACGCACTCTGGCAATTGTTGCTGGGAATCCTGGACAAGGCCACTCTCACATTGGGGGACAACCGCCGGGTGGATTTTTCGCAGACCTTGATCTTTCTAACCTCCAACTTGGGTGGCCGCGCCATTACCGATTTGATGTCAGATGGTTTTGGGTTCGTTCGCGCACCGGACAAGCCGACAGCCAAGCTCGATGAGCAGGTGAAAGCAACCGCAGTGGAAGCGGCACGGAGGAGATTTCCCCCCGAGTTCATGAACCGGCTCGACAAAATAGTGGTATTCGGTCCACTTCATTACCAGCAACTGATGGAAATCTTGGAGATCGAACTCGACTACTTGCAAGATCGCGTGCTTCAAACAGTGAAGGGTCAGTTCGTGTTTCGCGTGACGCGTCCCGCGAAGTATTTCTTGCTACAAGAGGGGATGGACAAGAGGTATGGCGCGCGCCACTTAAAGAGAGCGCTGGAGCGGAATCTCGTGCATCCGCTAGCAAACCTGCTCGCGACGGAACAGGTGAAACAGGGAGACAGGCTGTGCATCGACTGGGACGGGCGGGTCGGTCGCCTGGTGTTCTGGAAAGAGGGCGCGGCTCCGCAGCTAACCGTCCCTGTGCAAATTGGTCACGCTGCGAGTGGCCGCACCGTCGAATTTCCTTCGCCGTCGCGAGGACGTTAGGTCGCGCGGAAACCCAGGGGATTGGTTATGAACGTGATCTCGGGATCCGGGCGCTTGCTCACCATCCTTCTTGCATATGGCCGCCACCTGGGCATACACCGCGCCAGTGGCGCCCATATTCCCGAAGAGCAGGTAAATAGCCGTGCTGGCAGGCGAACAGTCTACACGCCGGTTGACCGATAGGTGAAGCTCGTCTCCGTAGTTTTGGCCGCTTCGACAGTGATTTCCTGATCGAGTTCGCCTAGGCTTTCCTGCCAGACCTTCAGGTGGTAATGACCTGCGGGAACACCCTCAAGACGAAACTGGCCTCCGGCTCCAGAGACCACATAGTAGGGATTCTTCGCAACGACAACATATGCGGTCATCCACTTGTGGACGTCGCAGCGAACCGTTACGCGGTCCGCGCGCGCCAACGTTATTTCTTGTGGGACCGCACCGACGGGCATGGCTTTGTTCACTTCCCGATTCGCATAGCTAATGACGTGGACGTTGTGTAAGCACATGTCGGTGTTCCCCAACTTGAGCTCTCCCCCCTTCATCAGGAGGACATGGGGGACAAACGAGCATTTTTTCTGATCGATTAGAGCGGGCGGGAAATCAAACGCCTTGCCGCTGGTGATGTCGTCGATCCACACAACTGCGTCCGCGATTCCTCCCTGTTCGATCTTCACTGGATAAACCTCTTTTGTGGTTCCACAGGTGGATGTATCACTGGTTACTGTGAACCGCTTCGGCTGCACTGGTTTTCCGCTATACAGGATCCGGCCCGAAACCGTACCGCTAACGGATTCCTCGATCGCCCGGACCGCGTAACTGGAGGACGCGGCCGACTGTTGACTCTCTTGGCGACGCAGCTTGCCATTCAGTGACGGCGGCTGGGACGTTGATCGACTCCAGGCGATAGTATTTCCCAGCAGGGCCAAGCCGCCCAGTGCGCCCCAGAGGCTCAGCTTCTGAAACTTATTATTCCTCTTCATCTGACGTCTCCTCGCATACATTTCTCGGCGCTGTGGGTCGTAGCGGCCATCACGACAGAGCAGGACGTGGATGTTTAACACGGAATTTCCCTTTAATCTCGAAAACGGGAACCATTGTATGCCCATTTCGCCTGCTCGCATGGTGTGTGAAAAGATTTTCATCAGAGCGCCCCCAACGGAAGCTGGAAAGGCTGATTTTGTGTTTCACCTATCCGGTCGAAGCCTCCCCGATGTCGATTCTTCCCTCAGAGCCACATGAACACTGGCGTTGGTGAAATCATAAGCCCGCTTACCCCGATTTCAAAAAGGGAATACGGGGTCTAACCTAAAGTGATCAATGCGGCTTAGGCGGTGGCTGAAAGACGTCAGGCGGCTCCAAAATAACAGTGCTTCCACAGATTGTCTTGGGAGAGCGAGCGCTCCGTCAACTGTCGTATCGTACGTTCGCGAGTGTCGCTCCAACAATGCCCCCATCGGCGGAATCGATGGTTACCAGGACGCCCTCGACTCCCGGCGCAGGCCCAGCTGAGTCTGCCGAGAATTTCTCAAGGAGGGAGGAGGCAAAATTGAGCTTCGCAGCACCATCTGTTGCCTTCGAATCCTGCGAAACCGGCTGGACGGTATATATCTTTACAAGCTTCCCGCTTAATGGCTCCCATTTGCCAGAGAAAATGCTGGTTTCCTCACGCTCCTCACACTCTATGCGGAAAACCTCCAGCTTCACGTTTGCAGGCGTCCCGTTGGGCGATTTTAATGAAATTCATCTACAGTATCTGCCAGACGCTGTACTCTTGGCCGTCATTGCAACTCGTCCTCAACAAGCCGCTCTTCAGAGTTAACAGTCAGGCGCTAATTGCCACCGAGCTGGACGCCTCACCAAGCGGAACGAATCGGAGTACGGACATTCACCTGACAAGCCCGGAGTGGACTTAGAGGGTTCGCATCTTGCTTACTGGCACTTTTAACAGTTTCAGCCTGTGCGGCCCGCCGACTACGCTGCCGGGGCGGCTTCGCGGTTGCCAAGCAGGGTTCGTCCGCACAAAGCGCCAGCAGAGCCAAATCGCTGGAAGGAGAGTTCACTGGTCGATAAATGTGGGTTACCGATTGGGAATAGAGCTGGTGACGGCCAGGGATACCAGCCCAATGGAATCGGATTCACCATGACACGCAAAAAGGCACTGTGAATTTAACTTAAGGAGGAGTCTAGTGAAGCAGAAACTCGTGGTCCTGATGGTCTTGGCTGGCATCTGTTTTGTATACAGCCCGCGAGTCCGTGCCCAGGCTGGAGGATCATCGCAATCCACCGCCAAAGGGCAGGCGGACATCGACCAAAACATTGAATTACTCCGGAAAGACATCCGTTCTGGGAAGAAGCAACTGCTCGCCGCTAATCTGAAACTTACGGATGACCAGGCAACCAAGTTTTGGCCTGTCTACGACCAGTACACGGCCGAGCTGACGAAGATTGGTGATCAGAAGACGGCACTGCTAAAGGAATATGCGGAACAGTGGGGCACTATCAGCGACGAGCAGGCGTCGAGCCTGATCAAGCGCTCTCTTTCATTGGATGGGCAGGTTAACCAATTGCGGGTTAAATACCTGCCGATCTTCAGCCAGGCTGTACCGGGTAAGGTGGTTGCCTCGTTCTTTCAACTCGATCGCTACATTCAGGCGCTGATTGATATCCAACTGGCGTCTCAGATTCCGGTTGTTCAAGCCCAGGAGTAAGTGTCCGCCGAATCGACCGAAGCGGGCCGTCGTCGTTCACCTGTGCGGTTGCGTTGCGGATGCGCATACGCGCGCGGTCATGATCCGCGTGGACTTATGACTGGCGAGCAACAGCAAGCCGCTCTTGTCGCCAGTCACAAGATAATCGGCGTTGCCAGCTTCCGCCAGAGCCAGCAAGAAGTTGTCGCCAGGGTCGGGTGAGCGTTTCACGCGCGGTCGCTCCTCGATGTCCTCGGCGAGTTTTTTGATCTGGTTGACCAGGCTGTCCCTGGCGAATTGGTACGGTGTCAAGGTTCAACGCAATGTCACATTGTGTTAGACCGAAGCAAAACAACAAATCGCCAACCACAGGATAGTGCAGGGGTCGCGGACCAGCGTAGCGGTCAGAACCCTTCAATCATCCAGACATTGCTGTTGTAGACGTCGCCGGCTATGGCGAGGTAGCGGCCGTCCGGTGAAGGTACGCCCCACATGTAAGCGCCCGGTCCCTTGATCTGCCACAGCACCCGGGCGTTCCCCTTGAGGTCCACAGAGAGAAGAGTCTTGCTTTGGGGCGAGACGGAGCCTACGTAGAGCCTTTTGCCATCAGGTGACCAGTCTAGACCTGAGATGCTCGGCCAACCCTTCACCGTAATTTCGCGGTCGGAACCGCCTGAGAGTGAGAGCAGGCGAATGTGAATCTCGGCCTGCCCGCTAGTGGAAATGGCAACGCTTGATCCATCGGGAGATAATAGCGGTCCGAAGTCGTCACGCGACGCTTCTTTCTGGAGGGTTCTGAGCACCTTGCCTCTGCCCTTGAGCGGATCAAATGCCGTAAGCGTCAACTGTTTATTATCCTGGCTCATCTCAGGGAGCAAGCAAAGGCTGGCCGGGGCACGGGCGCAGTTAAAGCCAACAAAGCCTTGGATCTCCATGACAAACTGAGGAACGCCACCGCTCACGCGTATTCGCATCAGGCGGTACGGTGTGGAGGGGCCTTCCGTCTTTGGAACCTCCACGTAGAGTATCCAGGCGCCATCGGCGCTGAGACGCGCAAGAATAGCTCTCTGCGGCCCGGTAACCACAGGCTGGGCCGCGTCCTGGCTGATTGCCTGTTTGAAAATACCGTCGGTACCGTTGCGGTCGGATGAAAATAGCACCGCTTTGCTGTCCGGCGTCCATGCCGTGGGCTGGTCCGAGGCTTCGTCATTGGTCAGCCGCCGAAGGGGACTCGTGCGAGTCCCTGCTGCCGCGAGCTCGCCGAGGTACACCTGCTGCCGATACGTCGCCTTTTGCAGCGTCAGCCGCTTTCCGTCCGCACTGGCGCTCAAGTTCGGAATGAACGATCCTGCCCACTGAGTGATTCGTCTGGGTCTACCGGTGGGCGTGCCCTTGGCAGTGTCAATACCGACCTGCCAAAGGTTGAAGTCGTTCGAGGCCGAAGAGTCCTGCCGCGCGTAGACGATCCGTCCGTCCCGAAGCCAGCTATAATCTTGCAACGCCAGGTCAGTACGTGCCACAATCACTGTCCGGTTCGCCCCCTGCAGGTCGCAAGTTTCGAGCGAGTATCCCTCCGGAGTGCTCTGCTTCACTGTGTAGGCCAGCCTCTGCCCATTCGGCGACCAGTGCACGCCACCGAGACCTTCGTTTTCTTCCAGCGCGAGGACTTTCCGTGGGTTTTCTCCCTGGCCGTCCATCACCCAGATTTCACGAATCTGGCCCTCGGTTCCGGCCTCGGGAGTGAAGACGACGTGCGTGCCATCCGGCGAGACCTCCCGAGCCGATGCGCCCTCGCGGAGCTCGTGTACCGATTGCCCGAGTACGGAGGCCGTCCAGATGCTGTCGTGCCCGCCCGGTTCCCAGGCGTTGGCGAGCAATTGTGCGCCGTCGGGAAACCACGATGCGACACTCCACCCGCCACTGGAGGAAATGCCGGCAGGCTTCGGGATAATCCGCTCTTCACCGGTTGAAAGCAGTTTGACGTGGATCTCAGCCGCGTGCGAGTAAGCGAGGTACTTTCCATCGGGAGAAATGTCCTGGGATTCGACAGGGTTGTCACTGGTGTTGAATGTCAGGCGCTTCTGCGTCAACTCGACCGAAGGCCGTATAGGCGGCGCGCGGTGCGTCACGAACCACGCGAGCCCAGCCAGCGCAACGGTCAGGGCCCCAGTCCCGATGACAGCTTTCTTGTGCCGCCGGATGAGTCCGGCAATAATGACGGAATCAGAAGTTGGCTCCTGTCGAGTGGCATATCCATGCTCTCCTACCGATGCTGCACGGACATCTTTCGCTTCGACGGCATCCGGGACGGCCGCGCTACGGACGCCTGCGCTACGGCCAGAATCCGTGTCGCGCTTGAGACGCTTCAACTCGGCGCCCATTTCCGAGGCGTGCTGATACCGCAGGTTGCGGTCCTTCTCCAGCGCGCGGTTGATGATGTGTTCCAATTCGGCAGGGATCTCGCTGTTGAGGCGCACCGGCGCTGGTGGTGCCTGATGCAGGATGCCATCGAATATCGCAGCCGAAGTATCTCCCTTGAACGGTAGCCTCCCCGTGGCCATTTCGTAGAGCACAACGCCGAAGGAAAACAGGTCTGTGCGCGCATCCAGTTCCTTGCCGAGTGCTTGCTCCGGCGACATGTACGCCACGGTGCCAAGTGCCGTCCCCGGGCTGGTCAATTGCTCCGACTGCGAATCCGCGCTCACCGTCGCCATCATGTCGGTGGCGCCGCTCGAAACCTTCGCCGCCGACGCCACTTTGGCTAACCCGAAATCCAGAATCTTGGCGTGGCCCCGCTTGGTCACGAAAATGTTTGCCGGCTTGATGTCCCGGTGCACGATATTCTCGGAATGCGCGGCGTCCAGCGCGTCCGCAACTTGAATTGTGATATTCAGCAGGCCTTCGAGCTCAATTGGTTGTCCAGCAATGAGATGCTTCAGCGTCGCCCCGTCCAGGAATTCCATCGCGATAAAGGCTTGGCCACCCCCCTCGCCAATGTCGTAGATCGTGCAAATATTGGGATGATTCAGTGCGGACGCCGCCTGCGCTTCCCGCTCAAACCGTGCTAGGACCTGCGAGTCACCCGCAACACTTTCAGGAAGGAATTTCAGGGCAACGAAGCGATGCAGGCGAGTGTCCTCGGCCTTGTAGACAACACCCATCCCGCCACCACCAAGTTTCTCCAGGATTCGGTAGTGGGAAACAGTTTGGGCGACTTTAGATTCGGGCTCCGCCATTCTTGACGTCATCTTAGGTCGCAAGCCGGAAGGGTGTCAAAGGCATGCGGCCGGGAGCGAAATGCCCCAAGGGCCACTTGTCTCTACCAAAGAGTTCGTACGTGTCTCTGGCGAATTGATACGGTGGCGGTGAGCGATCGGATCCGCAAAACGCGCAGCACCAAGAACGTAAAAACCAGATGATTTCATTGGAAGTTTTCTGAAGTTTTCTGAAGGTTGACCGCATAGCGCAACCAGCGGGAGTCGTTTGACAAATCAGGCAGCCGTGGGGGTCTGATAAGGCGCCAACGCACTTTAAGTGACTGCTGACAAACTGCGTGCTGTGAAGAACGAGACCATTGGTCGACTTAAAACCCTGGCTTTAGCACAAAACTGTAGGATAAGCTCTTCTTGAACTGACTTCCGATCCTAACCTTGGGTGGAGATTTCTTAGCAAACCGTTTCGACCTTACGTTGGATAGGTTAACTTGTGGCAAGGGAGAGTCACGCGACGGAATTACCTTCCCTTAAGTCCGCGACGCGCAGAAGTCGGGGGCTTTGCGCATTCCTGCTTCTGTTGCTTGGTTTTTTCCTCCTGCAAGGCGCTGCCGGAGCTCAAGTCAAAGAAGTCCGGCGCGTTCTTGTCTTGTCTGAGGTGGGCCCCGATTACCCCGCTATCGCACTTGTCGATCAAGGAATCCATCATGCCCTAGAACAATCACGCTACAAGGTCGAGTTTTATCACGAGTACCTCGACGCAGCCCTTTTCCCCGATTCGGCAACTCAGCAGGAATATCGCGATTGGTATGTGCGCAAGTATCGAAATCGAAAGCCGGATGTGATTATTACGGTCGGCCCATCGCCACTCGAATTGACGCTGGGTTTACACGAAACATTCTTCCGAGATGTCCCAGTCATTTTCTGTGCCAGCACGGAGGACGCGGTGGGCGGTGCCAAGTTGGACGCCGATTTTACTGGCATATGGGAGGAGGCGGAGCCGGTGAAGACGCTGGAGGCCGCCCTGCGGCTCCAACCTGGCACAAAGCACGTTTTTGTGGTCGGAGGCACGTCCCCCTATGACAGGGCTAATGAAGCACTGTTCCGGGAGCGCTTGCGCAGCTACGAATCGAAGCTCGACTTCCAGTATTTCACGGACTTCACAATGCCCCAGCTCCTTGAGCGGCTGCAGCATCTCCCGAATCACTCCATCGTTCTTCACGTTTGCATCCTCCGAGATGCCGCTGGAACACAGTTTATTGACGCGACGGAAGCGGCTCCAATGGTTGTTCGGGCCTCCAATGCCCCGGTTTTTACCTTTTTTGATGTCGATTTGGGTTACGGGGAGGTAGGAGGCGATGTTAGTAGTTTTGCTTCTGAAGGGCAGGTTGCTGGCGCCATGGCCCTGAGGATAATCGGAGGAGAAAAGCCGAAGGACATTCCCGTTGTGAGAGGCACCAACGTATACATGTTCGATTGGCGCGCCCTCGAGCGTTGGCGGCTGAACGAACAGAATCTGCCGCCGGGTAGCATCGTCCTCAATCGTCCAGTGAGCTTCTGGCAAGTCTATAGACGCTACATTCTGGCGGGCATTTTGGTAATCTCGGCACAGTCGTTGGCCATCTTTGCGCTTCTCTGGCAGCGGGCAAGGAGAAGAAAGACGGAGCAAGAGCTGCGCGAAAGTGAGGAGCGCTTCCGGTTGATCGCTAATTCCGCGCCCGTAATGATCTGGATGTCTGGCCCTGACAAACTGTGTACATATTTCAATCCGCCGCGGTTGGAATTCACGGGCCGGACCCTCCGGGAGGAGCTGGGAAATGGCTGGGCAGAGGGGGTCCACCCAGAGGACTTGGAGCCTTGCCTAGAGACCTATTCGCAGGCGTTCGATCGGCGCGAGTCTTTCCAGATGGAGTATCGGCTGCGGCGACATGACGGAGAATATCGCTGGATTTTCGATCACGGCGTGCCGAGGTTCAACGCCGACGGCGCCTTTGCAGGTTTTATCGGATTTTGTATTGACGTCACCGGGCGCAAAGAGGCAGAAGAGGCCCTTTCGAGTGTAAGTCGCAAATTGATCGAAGCGCACGAGGAGGAACGTACCTGGATCGCCAGAGAGTTACACGATGATATCGATCAGCGAATCGCTTTGTTGGCAGTGAATCTGGACGGATTAGGACGAGACCTTCCCGCTTCAGAAGGTCAAACGAGCCGCCGCATCAAGGAGGTCCAAGAATACGTTTCGGATCTCGGGAGCGACATCCAAGCCCTGTCTCACCGTTTGCACTCTTCGAAATTGGAATACCTGGGACTCGTAGCGGCTTGCGAGGCCTTTTGCCGAGAGTTTTCAGGGCAGCAAAATGTGGAGATTGATTTTCACTCCCAGGATATTCCCAAAGAACTGCCTCCAGAAACTGCACTCTGTCTCTTCCGCGTCTTGCAGGAAGCCCTCCAGAATGCCGTTAAGCACAGTGGGGCTCGGCAGTTCAAAGTGTTGCTCAAAGCTGCATCGAATGAGATCCAGTTGAGTGTGCATGATTCAGGGGTTGGCTTTGATCTGCAAAAGGCAATGAGCGGGCACGGACTCGGTTTCACCAGCATGAAAGAACGGATGAGACTCATCGGCGGGCACCTTTCTATTGATTTGAAGCAGCAGGGCGGAACAACGATTCATGCTCGCGTGCCGCTAAGAACTGAATCGATGGCTGCAGGAGCAGGCGGACAGATAAGTCCGAGTGGGCTGTAGATCGCATTCGCCATGGACTAACAATCTCGCTTTTCGTTTCACTCGGATGCACATGGCCAGCGCCCGCAGCTGGTTCCTGATCCGCGTGCCAATCTGCACTAACCGATCGCTTCTGGTGGTCTTACCAGAATGGCGTCGGACTTCCGGACCAAGCCACATCCCTCATGAATTTTCTTAGCGATCCGACTTACAACAACGGTGGGCACCTGTACTCCGGTGTTCTAGTAACAGGTATGAACCGGCACACCGGCGGAGTGCAGTTCGCGCACAGCTGCCAGGGCGTTGGCGAAAATTCACTTCCGCCACCCTATGATATGTAATATTATATCAGAACACTAATCTGATATAATTTAACCTATAGACGTTCATTCGGATTTGATGTGCTATATTATATCAAGCATGAAGAAAAATATAACAAAGCATATCAAACCGCTGCGTCTGGACGGCCTTCCAGAGGATATGCGCCGGGAGTTGAAGGAGGCACGCGTCAAGCGCGGCTGGAGCCAGAGGGAGTTGGGAAGCCGTCTCGGCCTGCCCCAGATGCACATCTCCGGCATCGAGTCCGGCAAGATCGTGCCGCGCTACGACACCCTCCTCGAACTTGTCCGCATCCTCGACCGCGACCTCCTCATGGTCCCCCGCGCCCTTGTTCCGGCCGTCCAGTCGCTCATCCGTGATCATCTCCGACACGACCAGCAGGGCGAGAGTGACGAACGCCCTCTCTATGGTGACGCCGACGACGAGCAGAAAACGCCGGAGCGCAAAGATGAAGTTTGATACAAAAACCCTCAATGCGCTCGCCGTGCGCCTGCACGGGCGGCAGATCGGTGTCATCAACCGTCTGGCCGGCGAACGCCAGATCTTTGCATTCGCGCAGGATTACATCGACGACCCGAACCGCCCGATCCTCAGCCTGTCTTTCAAGAGTGGCACGGGCGGGCTCGTCACAGCCTTGCGTCCGGTCCCTCGCCGCGTACCGCCCGTCTTTTCGAATCTGCTTCCCGAAGGGCATCTGCGCACTTATCTGGCGAAACTTGCAGACGTCAAGCCCGAACGAGAATTCTTTCTGCTCGCCGTCCTCGGCACCGACCTGCCCGGCGCGCTCGTCATCAGCCCGCTTGAGGGCGATGCGCATGACGCCGGCGGCGGCGATCATGTTATTCATCCTCCCGAAACCGCGCTGCGGTTTTCTCTCGCCGGTGTGCAGTTGAAGTTTTCCGCCGTCATGGAAGCGTCAGGAGGTCTCACCGTTCCTGCCGGCGGCATGGGCGGGTCCTGGATTGTCAAACTTCCCTCTGCCCGCTTTGCCGCCGTCCCTGAAAATGAGTTCGTCATGCTTGAGCTGGCGCGGCGCGTCGGCATCGCCATGCCGCCCAACCGCTTGATCGATATGGCAAAGATAAAAGGGCTGCCGGAAGAAACCCGGACCACGGGAGGCACTGCGCTTGCCGTGCAGCGGTTCGACCGCGTCCCCGGCGGCGACCCCGTTCACATGGAGGATTTCGCGCAGGTATTCGGCCTCTATCCCGATGCCAAGTATGGCCACCGCAGCTATGCCAACATCGCTTCCGTTCTCTGGGCGGAAACCGGCGAGGACTCCACCTACGAGTTTGTCCGCCGTCTCGTCTTCTCCGTGCTGATCGGCAATGCCGACATGCATCTCAAGAACTGGTCGCTTCTGTACCCCGACCGGCGCAAGCCCGTTCTGTCACCGGCCTACGATTTTGTGGCAACGCTCCCCTACATTCCCGGCGACACGCTTGCCCTGACCTTCGGCGGCAGCCGCAGTCTTAACGAAATCACAACCGACCAAATGCGGAGCTTTGCCGACACCGCAAGAATTCCGGCAAGCCCGCTCTGGCAGATTGCGGTCGAGACCGCAGAGCGTACCGTCGCGAGCTGGAGAACGCTCGAACAGGCGGACCTGCTCCCCAAGGAAATGCGTGCCTCCATAGAGAAACAGATTCTGACGGTCGCCGCCACGACAAAGTGACGGGAATGTTTTCGATGCAGATGATCCACGCAAGACACCCTGGGTGACCTGACGGGCGCGTCAATCGAACCACCAGCAGCAGCACCACTACAGCCACCTTCACGACCACGTCCGGCCCCACACCGCGACCACGCCCAGTGCCACTACCACTCCCACCACCGCCACTCCCACCACTACCTCCTCCGCGCCGCGCCTTGGGGATTCGGCTTGGCGCGGCCCTGTTCCCACTTCTCGAGGGTGCGTTCGTTAATCCGCAGCTTGCGAGCGAAAACGGCTCGTGAACACCGTAGTCTCTTACGAGTGTCCCGAATCAACTTGGAGTCTACTTTGGGGAGTGGTGCCGCTTCCACTTTATAAGTGCGCAGTGTGATTTTGCCCTCGCGATGACTCTTCATCGCTGCGATGCCGTCCATCACTTCGCCGAAAATCTTTCTCTTCCTCATCACCTTCACCTCCGCGGTTTCCTTTGCTTCGCAAGCTTCGCGCCCTGACGAGCCCGGAGCTCGGTTTCAATCGCGCTCTTCAATCCCTGTTTTTCTTTGGGTGTAAGGTCTGAAGCCTCGTCCTTGTCGTAGAGCGTCATCAGCCAGATCTGTTGTTCACCTGGGAAGTAGTAGTAGATTACGCGCAGACCACCTCTTCGTCCTTTGCCGCGTCTTGGGTCCGTCCAACGAAGCTTTCCAAATCCTCCCGTTCCCGAGATCATGTCGCCAAGCAGCGGTGCAGCTGTGATCCGGTTTTGCAATTCCCGATACTCGTCATCCGTCAGATACCTGGAGACGTGGCGAGTGAAGGCCGGGGCTTCGAGGAATTCCATCCTGTTCGTGGTACGCCGCTAGCGTATAGTCATAAGTATACGCCATTAGCGTATAAAGTCAATTGTGAGAGAGGTCTGCAGGAAAGGAGTGGCAACGTGGAAAGAAAATGGCATGAGCGGTATCCCCAGAAATTCCGCTGCCGGGCGGTGGAACGCATGAACGCTTGCGACAGCAGCCGCCTCCGGGACTCGTTCACCACTCGGATCGTGGTGTGCAGTATGTCTGCGAAGCCTACAATCCGGGTGCTTCGGGAACACCAGATAATGCCTAGCGTGAGTCGGCCGGGGCATCCGCATGACAACGCCAGTTGCGAAAGTTTTCTAAAGACGTTGAAGCGTGAAGAAATCTACGCCAACGACTACCGTGATAGCGGCAGGGGCCGTTGGAATGCGTTGGCGCAGAGAAGGTGCCTCCTGCCTCAAGATATTAGCCACCGTCGAGGTGGGCGTTCGCCCCAGGAAAGGATTAGCACCCGTAGCCATTTCATACAGGACAAGGCCGAGAGCGTATATGTCTGTGCGAGCGTCCACTGACTGCCCTTCCAGTTGCTCGGGAGCCATATAGTTCACGGTACCGACTAGCAGGCCAGGGCTCGTTGCAATTGAAATTGTTCCCGCTGCGTTCTCCGCTCCGGGTGACAGCGCTGCGTGGAGGTCTTTCGCCAGGCCGAAGTCAAGAATCTTGACTCGCCGCCGGGAATAATCGTCAAGTACGGACATGATATTCTCGGGTTTAAGGTCTCGATGGACAATCCCGTGATTGTGTGCCGCGACCAATGCGTCGGCGAGCTGGGCGCCTACATCGCACACTCGGTCAGCCGTGAAGCGGGTTTGAGCCAGTTCTTGACGCAAAGTACTGCCTTCAACGTACTCATAAACAATGAAGCTCTCCTCACCTTGGTCGACAAAGTCATAAACAGTAGCGATACCTGGATGGCTCAGGGCAGAAGCTGCGCGGGCCTCGGCTGCAAGTCGACGGTGCAGCTCGGAGTCGTGGCGAGTATTGGACGGCAACATTTTCAGGGCAACTAAGCGATTTAGGTGAGTGTCATAGGCGCGCAGAACCACCCCCATGCCACCGCCGGCCAACTTCCTGCTCCACTCTGTACCGGCCGACTATGAGTTCACTTGGCATGGATGGCGGCCTAACGCACGTTGTCCGGCTACAAGCGCCGCGACGACCTCAAGAGGACTCAGATTTGTACCAGGACTTACTGTCAATCGGTTACCTGTATCATATCGCTGTTGCGAAAGACACGCGACCACTGCGTTGCGAGTGTTTGCGAGTGAAACTCACTCCTTTGCGGCTGGTCAAACAACCAAATCAAAAAGGGCAAAGAAGAAGCCACGAAACCGACCGAGAAAAGCCAAGAAG
>WNFW01002146.1_pt1 | contig 31200 bp, 32 predicted proteins | sample 5400131 | NCBI WGS metagenome assembly WNFW01 (sample SAMN13153362, study PRJNA577476) | soil metagenome | isolation source: 20 cm soil or saprolite under grassland replicate 1 | place: USA:California | collected 2016-06-15 | reverse complement strand
CGATGGCCGAGTGCCTCGAGGCGGCGGCCGCGGCGATCCGGCACGACGTGCCGCCGCCGAGGCCCGGCTGGACGCGCGGCATCGGCTACGCGGGCATGTTCCACGTCGGCGGGGGCGCGCGCATCTACCGCTCGGACGGCTGCGGCGCCATCGTCAAGCTCGACGACTTCGGCAAGGTCACGCTCATCACGGGCGCGTCGGAGATCGGCCAGGGCTCCGAGACGGTGCTGGCGATGATCGTCGCGGAGACGCTCGGCGTGCCGCTCGAGCGCGTCGACGTGGTCAACTCCGACACGAACGTCCGGCCCTGGGACGTGGGCACCCACGCGAGCCGGACCACCTTCGTCGCGGGCAACGCCGCGCGCCTCGCCGCCGAGAAGGTGAAGGGCGAGCTCCTCGCGATGGCCGCGGCCGAGCTCCACGAGCCCGCGGCGACCCTCGACCTCAAGCGCGGCGTCGTGTTCGTGAAGGCGAACCCGTCGCGCCGGCTCGGCTACGAGGAGGTCGCGCGCGCGGGGCACTACACGCATCACGGCCGCGTGATCGTCGCCGAGGCCTTCTACGACCCGCCGACGGCCATGCTCGACAAGGACCTCCAGGGCAACGTCTCGGCCGCGTACACGTCGGCCTTCCAGGCGGCCCTCGTCGACGTGGACCCCGAGACCGGCAAGGTAGAGGTCCGGAGGCTCGTCTCCGCCCACGACGTCGGGCGCGCGCTGAACCCGGGCGCCGCCGAGGGACAGATCCACGGCGGGATCCACATGGGGCTCGGCTACGCGCTGAGCGAGCGGCTCGTCGTCGAGCGGGGCCAGGTGCTCACGCAGTCCTTCATGGACTACGCGGTCCTGAAGGCCGACGACATGCCCGACATCGCCGTGCGCCTGATCGAGACCGTGGACCAGGAGGGGCCGTTCGGCGCCAAGGGGCTCGGCGAGTCCGGCGTCATCCCGGTCGCGGCCGCCGTGGCCAACGCCCTGAACCACGCGATCGGGGTCCGCTTCACGGAGCTCCCCATCACGCCCGCGCGCGTCCGCGCGGCGCTCGCGGGGCCAGGGGCGTGAGGCTCCTCGAAGGCGTTCGCGTCCTCGACCTCTCGCGAATGCTCGCCGGGCCCTACGGCGCCCTGCTCCTCGCGGACATGGGGGCCGAGGTGATCAAGATCGAGGAGCCCGACGGCGGCGATCCGATCCGGGGCATGGGCCCGCCGTTCCTCCCCGACGGCGAGTCGGCGTACTTCCTCGCGATCAACCGCAACAAGAAATCGGTCGCGATCGACCTGACGAAGGAGGCGGGACGCGAGGTGTTCCACGACCTCGTCCGCCGGGCGGACGTCGTCCTCGAGAACTTCCGCCCCGGCGTCATGGAGCGTCTCGGCTGCGGCTACGCGAAGCTCTGGGCGCTGAACCAGCGGATCGTCCTCTGCTCGATCTCGGCGTACGGGCAGGAGGGGCCGTACCGCGACTGGCCGGCCTTCGACCTGGCGCTCCAGGCGATGGGCGGAGCGATGTCCATCACCGGCGAGCCGGGGAGGTTACCGGTCCGGATGGGCCTCCCGATGGGCGACCTCACGGGCGGAATCTTCGGCGCGTTCGCGGTGGCCGGAGCGCTCTTCCGGCGCGAGCGGACGGGCGAGGGCGCGCACATCGACCTGTCGCTGCTCGACTGCCAGGTCTCGCTCCTCACGTACCTCGCCCAATACTTCTGGGCCGACGGCCGCGTGCCGGGGCCGCTCGGCTCGGCGCACGCCTCCGTCGTGCCCTACGGCGCACTCGCGACGCGCGACGGTCACCTGATCGTCGCCGTGTTCGTCGAGAAGTTCTGGAGCGGGTTCTGCCGCGCGCTCGGGCGCGCGCAGTGGGAGCGCGACCCGCGCTTCCTGACGAACCGCGACCGCGTCGTCAACCGCGAGACGCTGATGCCGCTCGTCGAAGCCGAGTTCCGCACGCGGACCACGGCCGAGTGGCTGCGGCGCCTCCAGGCCGAGGGCGTGCCCGCGGCGCCGATCCAGAGCGTCGATCGGGTGCTCGAGGATCTGCAGGTGCGGCGGCGCGGCATGGTCGTCGAGATGGAGCACCCCGTCCACGGCCGCCTGCCCACGCTCGGGACGCCGGTCAAGGTGGACGGCGCGATGACGGTGACGGTCTCGCCGCCCCCGCGCCTCGGCGAGCACACCGACCTCGTGCTGCGCGAGATCCTCAAGTATCCCGATGCGCGGCTCGCCGAGCTCCGGCGCGCGGGCGCCATTCGATGAGACTCGCCGTCCTCGGCGGGAGCCATGGCGGGTTCACGACGGCCGCCGACCTGGCGCTCGCCGGCCATCGCGTCAGGCTGTGGGCGCGGTCGAAGGAGGCGCTCGGCCCGCTCCTCGACGAGCCGACGCTCATGCTGTTCGCCGAGGGGCGGCAGGGGAGCGCCCGCCTCGACCGCGCGACGACCGACCTCGCCGAGGCTGTCGAGGGCGCCGAGGTCCTCATCGCGCCGCTGCCCGCGACGAGCCACGACGAGCTCGCGAAGCGGCTCGCGCCCCACGTCAACGAGCGCCAGATCGTCCTGTTGACGCCGGGGACGCTCGGCAGCATGGCGCTCGCCCGAGGCCTCGCGCGCGCGGGCGGGAGCATGCCCGGAGCGCTCGCCGAGACGGGGACGCTCCCGTACCTCACGCGCAAGACCGGGCCGGCGGAGGTGAGGGCGGCCGTGCGCGCGGCGAACCTGCCGACCGGAGTCTTCCCCGCGTCGCGCACCGACGCCGTGCTCGCGCGGCTCGCCGAGCTCTTCCCCGCGATGCGCCGCTGCGCGGACGCGCTCGACGTGGCGCTGACGAACGCGGGGCCGGTCATCCACCCGCCGCTCGTGCTCCTGAACACGGGCCCGATCGACGGCGGGCGCTTCGACATCCACGCGGCCGGCACGACGCCGCGCGTGCGACGGCTCATCGAGGCGGTGGATGGTGAGCGCGTCGCCACGCGGACGGGCTGGCGCTACGCGGCGCCGCACTACGAGCTCGAGACCTACTACGACGAGCGGCGCGCAGCCGCGGGGCTCTACGGCGGCGGGGCCAAGGCGAAGCTCGTCGCGAGCGGCCTCTGGAGCGAGAGCCTCACGTTCGAGCACCGGTACGTCACCGAGGACGTGGTGCTCGGGCTCTCGCTCCTCGAGTCCGCGGCGCGCGCGGCCGGCGTCGCGACACCGGCGACCACCGGGCTCCTCCTCGTGTTCGGAGTGCTGCTCGGCCGCGAGCTCTCGGGCGACGGGCGCGCCCTCGAACACCTGGGGCTCGGCGACCTGAGCCGCCGCGAGATCCGCGTGTTCCTCGAGGAGGGGTGGGCCTCCCAGATCTGGCGGAAGGTCGTGCAGTGAGCGACCTCGCGTACGACGGCGCGGGTCGCCTCTCCTACCGCGGCGCGCGTTATCTGCTCGTGCGCCCCGAGACGCTCGCCGCTCTCCAAAAGGCCGTCGAGGCGCTCGTGGGTGACGGCGCGACGGCGTGTCTCGTCGCCGGCGGCCGCGCCGGGGGCGGCTCGGCGCTGCGTGGCCTCGAGGGCCCGGCCGACCAAGTGATCGCGCGGCTCCTCGAGATGGGCAGCCGCATCGGCTGGGGCGCCTTCGCGCTCGAGCGCTTCACGCGCGACGAGCTGGTCGTGACCGTGAGCGACTCGCCGTTCGCCGCGGCCTACGGCCCGGCGGGCGGCCCCGTGTGCCACCTGACGCGCGGCGTGCTCGAGCGGCTGGCCGAGCTCGCCTTCGGCGGACCCGCGGTCGTGCGCGAGACCGCGTGCGCGGCGGCGGGCGCGCCCCGCTGCCGCTTCGAGGCCCGTCACGCATGACAACCGCCGTGCTCGTCCACGTGGTCGTCAGCGGACTCGCCACGGGCTCGATCTATGCGCTCGTCGCCATCAGCCTCGTGATCATCTACAACGCGACCCGCACGCTCAACTTCGCCCAGGGCGAGATGCTCATGATCTCGACCTTCGTGGGCTTCACGGCCTACCAGCGTCTGCGCCTGCCCCTCGTCGTGGTGCTGCTGGTGGCCGTCGTCGCGGCGGCGGCGCTCGGCTGGGCGATCGAGCGCCTGATCATCCGCCACGCGATCTCGGCGACGCACTTCGACGTGCTCATCCTCACCCTCGGCGTCTCGCTGGTGCTCCGGGCGGGCGCAGGGCTCGTGTGGACCCACGACGAGTTTCCGTTCCCCGCGCTCTTCGCGAACCGGCCCGTGGCCCTCGGACCGGTGCGCGTCGCGCCGGTCTCGCTCGGTATCATCGGCGCCTCGCTCGCGCTCATGCTGGCCCTCTACGTGTTCTTCGCGAAGACACGCCTGGGGCGGGCGATGCGCGCCGTCGCCCAGAACCAGCGCGCCGCGAGGCTCATGGGGATCAGCGTCGAGCGCGTCTACTCGGCCTCCTGGATGCTCGCGGCGGTGGTGGGCGCGGTCGCCGGCGTCCTCATCGCGCCGGTGATCTTCCTCTCGTCGAAGATGGGGCTCGTCGCGATCAACGGCTTCATCGCGGCGGTCCTGGGCGGCTTCGGCTCGATGCCGGGCGCGGTCGTGGGCGGGATGCTGCTGGGCGTCCTCGAGAACCTGGCGCCGCTCTATCTGCCCTCGGGGATCAAGTACTCGGTGCCGTTCCTGCTGCTGATCGCGATCCTCCTGGTCCGCCCCGGGGGCGTCGTCGGCCGCACCGTCAGGCGGAAGGTCTGATGCGGCGCGCGGCGCTCGCCCTCGGCCTCGTGGCGCTGCTGGCGTGGCCGTGGGCCTCGCCGCGCTACTTCGTGTTCCTGGCGAGCCTCAGCGTCGTGAACGCGATCGTCGCGATCGGGCTCAACCTGCTCTCGGGCTACACGAACCAGCTCTCGTTCGGCCACGCGGGCTTCCTGGCCGTCGGCGCCTACACCGCGGCGCTCCTGACGACGCGCTGGCCCGACACGCCCGTCGTCGTGACGCTCGCCGTCGCGGCGCTCGTCACCGGGCTCGTGGGCCTCGGCCTGGGCGTCCCGTGCCTCAGGCTCGAGGGGCTCTATCTCGCGATGGCCACGCTCGCCTTCGGCTTCGTCGTGGTCGAGGCGATCATGAACCTCGACTGGCTCACGCGCGGCAACGACGGCCTGCGCGTGCCCGCGGCGCGCCTCGGCCCGTGGGCGCTTCAGTCCGACACCGCGCGCTACTACCTCGTGGTCGCGGTCGGCGTCGTGATGGTGTGGGCGGCGCTGAACCTCGCGCGGACGCGCACGGGGCGGGCGCTCCTGGCGATCCGCGAGAGTGAGATCGCGGCGCAGGCGAGCGGCGTCCACCTGGCGCGGTATAAGACGCTCGCGTTCGCGATCTCGGCGGTCTACACGGGCGTGGCGGGCGGGCTCTTCGCCTTCGTCGTCGGCTTCCTCTCGCCCGACGCCTTCGACGTCTTCCTCTCGGTGGACTACGTGGCCATGATCATCGTGGGCGGCCTCGGCTCGGTGCCCGGCTCGATCGCGGGCGCGGCGCTCCTGACCGTGCTCAACGACTCGCTCGCGGGCTTCCAGAGCTACCGGCCGCTGATCTTCGGGACGCTCCTGATCCTCTCGTTGCTGTTCATGCCGGGCGGCGTCGCGCGCGCCTTCCGCTTTCTGAAAGGAGAGCAGGGATGAGATATCACCAGGCGTGGGTCGTGGCGCTGGGCGCGCTCCTGGCCGCGGCTCCCGCGGCGGCGGAGCCGGGCGTCACCGACACCGAGATCCTCATCGGCGGCTCGAACTCGTTCTCGGGCCCGCTCGCCTTCACGGGCGAGCAGATCACGAAGGGGGGCGTGGAGCTCTACCTCAGGGTCGTCAACGACGCGGGCGGGATCCACGGGCGGAAGGTCCGGACCCTCTGGTACGACGACGCCTACCGGCCGCAGGACGCGGTGGCCAACACGAAGAAGCTCGTCGAGCAGGACAAGGTCTTCGCGATCATCATCCCGCAGGGGTCGCCGCCGGTCGTCGCGACGCTCGACTACCTCGAGGAGCAGAAGGTGCCGCTCCTCTTCCCGTATCAGAGCTCGCCCGTCACGCGCGGCAAGCGCTGGATCTTCCAGGGCATGACGGTGAGCGACCGCTCGTCGAAGATGATGATCGACTATCTCGCCGGCCGGCGGAAGTTCAAGAAGTTCGCCGCCCTCTACCAGGACGACGAGTACGGCAAGTCGTTCCTCACGGCGTTCGAAAAGGACCTCGGACGTCACGGGCTCAAGCTGGGCGCCGCCGAGTCGGTCAAGCGCGGTGTCACCGACGTGAGCGCCCAGGTGGCGAAGCTCCAGGCGACCAAGCCCGACGTGACCTTCCTCGTGCTCGTGCCGGGGCCGGCGGCCCAGGCGCTGAAGGAGCGGCAGAAGATCGGCTGGAGCGACACGCTGATGGTCTCGACGGGTCCGCTCACCGACGAGCGCTACCTGGCCCTCGCGGGCGAGGCCGCCGAGGGCGTCGAGGGTCTCTCGCTCTGGCCCGACCCGGCGACGTCGGACCTGCCGGGGGTGAAGCTCTACCGCGAGCACATGCAGAAGTACGCCCCGCGGAACGAGCCGAACCGCTACTCGATGGCCGGCTACTTCGCCGGGATGCTCTTCGCGGAGGCGGCGAAGCGCGCCGGGACGAACCTCACGCGCGAGTCGCTCATCGCCGCGCTCGAGGGGATCAAGGGGTGGGAGAGCGGGATCCTGCCGCCGCTCACGATCGGCCCGGACCACGAGACGCAGAAGCAGGGGTTCTGGGTCCGCGTCGAGAAGGGACGGTTCAAGCCGGTCACGGACTGGCTCAAGGGCGAGTAGCGGTGCTCAGCGTCGAAGACCTCTCGATCAGCTTCGGCGGGCTCGCCGCGCTGCGGGGCGTGTCCGTGGAGGTCGCGGAGCGGGAGATCTTCGCGCTGATCGGCCCGAATGGCGCCGGGAAATCCACCGTCTTCAACATCATCACGGGGCTCGAGCGCCCCGCGTCCGGCCGCGTGCGGTTTCTCGGCCAGGATCTGCTGGGGCTGGCGCCCCACGCGATCGCGCGGCGTGGCGTCGCGCGCACCTTCCAGAACACCGAGGTCTTCCGGCGCCTCAGCGTCCTCGACAACGTCCTCGTCGGCCGCCACGGCCATCTCCGCGGGGGTGCACTGCGCGGCGCGCTCGGCACGGCCTCGGTCCGGCGCGAGGAGGCGGCGGCGCGCGAGACGGCGCGCGCGCTGCTCGACCGACTCGGGCTCGCGGCCGTGGCCGGCGTCCCGGCGGAGAGCCTGCCGCTCGGCCTCCAGAAGCGGCTCGAGCTGGCGCGCGCGCTCTGCGCCGAGCCGAGGCTCCTCCTGCTCGACGAGCCGGCGGGCGGCCTGAACCCGACCGAGACCCAGGCGCTGATGCAGCTGATCGTCGGCCTGCGCGAGGAGCGCGGGCTCACGATCCTGGTGGTCGAGCACGACATGGAGCTCGTCATGGGGATCTCGGACCGGATCGCGGTGCTCGACGACGGGCGCAAGATCGCGGAGGGCAAGCCGCGTGAGATCGCGACGGACCCCGCGGTCGTCGAGGCCTACCTGGGGAGCGCAGAGGACTAGTGCACTAGTGGCGGCGACGCTCGAGGTCGCGGACCTCACGGTCTTCTACGGCAAGCGCCGCGCCGTCGAGGGCGTGTCGCTTGCGGTCGGGCCGGGAGAGGTCGTGACGCTGCTCGGCGCCAACGGGAGCGGCAAGTCGACAACCCTCCGGGCGATCTCGGGCCTCGTCCGCCCCGCGCGCGGCCGCATTCTCCTGGACGGGCGCGACGTCACGCAGGCGCCTGCCGACGCCATCGTCGCCGCCGGTGTGAGCCACGTGCCGGAGGGGCGCGAGGTCTTCCCCGAGTTCACGGTGCTCGAGAACCTGCTCGTCGGCGGCCACCGCGTGGCGCGCGGGGCCCTGCCGGCGCGGCTGGAGGGCGCCTTCGAGCTCTTCCCGATCCTCCGCGCGCGCCGGCGTCAGCTCGCCGGGACGCTCTCGGGCGGCGAGCAGCAGATGCTCGCGATCGCCCGCGCGCTGATGACCCGACCGCGCCTGCTGCTGCTCGACGAGCCCTCGCTCGGCCTCGCGCCGATGCTCGCGCGTGAGATCTTCCGCACGCTCGCGCGGATCAACGCGACCGGCGTGGCCGTGCTCCTCGTGGAGCAGAACGCGCGGCGGGCGCTCCGCCTCGCCGCGCGCGGCTACGTGCTCGAGACGGGCCGCGTCGCGGCGGCGGGAACGAGCCGCGAGCTCGCCGCCGACGCGCGCGTCCGCTCCGCCTACTTGGGCCTCGGGCAGACCGCCGCGCCGCCTTGTGCAGGCCCGGCGGGTTCTCTAGGATGATGCCCATGCTCGCGATGTGGGAGCCCGAGTTCGAGGCGCTCGAGCGTGAGCCGCTCGAGCGGCTCGTCCTCGAGCGCATGCGGACGACGCTCGAGCGCGCGCTCGGCAACCCCGCGTACGCCCGTCGCCTCGGCGGCGCGCGCCCGGAGGACGTGATGGGGCCGGAGGACTGGCGACGGCTCCCGCTCCTCACCAAGGCGGAGCTGCGTGACGCCTATCCCTTCGGCCTCGCCTGCGGGGGCGACCGCGGTTACCGCCGCATCCACATGTCGAGCGGGACGACGGGCAATCCGATCCTCAACCCCTACACGGCGGCCGACGTCGAGCAGTGGGGCACGGTCATGGCGCGCTGCTACGTGGCCGCGGGCGTCGCCGCGCGGGACGTCGTCCAAATCACGCCGTCCTTCGGCCTGTTCACAGGCGGCTTCGGCTTCCACTACGGGGCCGAGCGGCTCGGCGCGATGGTCGTCCCGACGGGCGCCGGGCGCACGTCGCTCCAGCTGCGGCTCATGCGCGACCTCAGGGCGACCGTCGTGGCGGCGATCGCGACCTACCCGCTGCGCCTCATCGAGGTGGCGCGCGCGGAGGGGTTCGACCTCACCACGCTCTCGCTCCGCGTCGGGATCTTCGGCTCGGAGATGTGGTCCGACGAGCTCCGGGCGCGCATCGAGCGCGAGCTCCGCATCCGTGCCTTCGACATCATCGGCATGACCGAGACGGGGGGGCCAGGGATGGGGATCGACTGCGCCGCGCGCGCCGGCATCCACGTCTGGGAGGACCACTTCCATGTGGAGATCGTCGAGCCGCTGACGGGCTCGCCCGTGCCCGACGGGACGGAGGGCGAGCTCGTCGTCTCGACGCTCACGCGCGAGGGGCTCCCACTCGTGCGCTACCGCACCCACGACCTCACGCGCGTGCTCGCGCGCTCGCGGTGCGACTGCGGGCGGACGGCGCTCCGCCTGGACCGCCTGCGCGGGCGCACCGACGACATGGTGATCTTCAAGGGCGTGAACTTCTACCCGCGCCAGATCGAGACCGTCCTGCTGCGCCAGCCCGGGGCGAGCCACGAGTATCAGGTCGTCCTCGACGGCGAGGGCGGCGGCGAGCGTCTGAGCGTGCTCCTCGAGGTTGAGCCCGGCTGCGACCCCGGGATCGCCGCGCGCATCGGGCGCGAGCTCCACGATCTCCTCGCGCTCTCGCCGGAGGTGCGCCTGCTTAAGCTCGGCGAGCTCGAGCGGCCCCAGGGCAAGGCCGTGCGCGTGGTGGATCGCCGCACCGTCCGGTGACGCGGCCCCTCGACGGCCTCACCGTCCTGGCGCTCGAGCAGGCGACGGTCCTGCCGTTCCTCACGTACCGGCTCGCGTGCGACGGCGCCCGCGTGATCCGCGTCGAGAGCCCCGAGCGCCCGGACCCGAATCGTTTCGTCGGCGACGACGTCCTCGGCGACCCCGGCATGCGGAGCTATTTCCTGCCCAACAACTGCGGCAAGGAGGCGATCACGCTGAACCTCGCGGAGGCCGAGGGACGCGCGATCCTCCGGGCGTTGATCGCGGCGCTCCGCGTGGACGTCTTCGCCACGAACCAGCGGGCGCGGAGCTACGCGCGCCTCGGCGTCGACGACGCCAGCCTCCGCGCGGCGCGGCGAGACCTGATCTGGCTCGGCATCACGGGGTTCGGGCCCGACCACGACGAGGCCGCCTACGACCCGATCCTCCAGGCGCGCGCCGGCTTCATGGAGCTCACCGGCGAGCCCGACGGCCCGCCGACGGCATTCGGCCTGCCGATGGTCGACCTCGGCGCCGCCGAGCACGGCTACGGCGAGATCATGAAGGCGCTCTACCGCCGGGCCGTCACGGGCGAGGGGGCGCGGATCGACCTCTCGATGCTGCGCAGCGCCGTGTCGTGGATGGCGAGCCCCCTCCTCCTGGCGGCGAGCCTCGGCGAGCGGATCACGCGCAAGGGGAACAGCCACCAGTTCTTCGCGCCGGTCTCGGTCTTTGCGACGCGCGACGGCTACGTGTACGTCGCCGTCGGCAGCGACCTCCAGTGGGCAGCGCTCGAGAAGCTCCCGGGGTTCGAGACGCTCGCCAGCCCGGCATACGCGACGAACGCCGGCCGGATCGCCGACGCGCCGCACCTCGAGCGTGAGCTCGGCGAGCGCTTCGCGGGCCTCGCCACCGAGGAGGCGCTCGCGCTGCTCCAGGGCGCGGGGGTGCCCGTCGCGCGCGTCAACACGCTCGCCGACGTCGTCGCCGACCCGCTGGTGGCGCCGCGGCTCCAGCGCGTCACCGACCCGCGCACGGGCCTCGCGGTCGTGCTGCCGGCGCCGCCCGCCAGCGACCCGCCGCCGCTCGCGTTCCCGCCGCGGCTCGGCGAGCACAACGAGCGGATCTACGGCGAGGCGCTCGGCTACCCGCCCGAACGGCTCGCGGACCTCCGCCAGCGTCGGGTAATCTAAGGGGGCCCATGCGGGACCTCTTCTACCTGACCGACGACCAGCGGGCCATCCGCGACCTCGCCCGGAAGCTTTCGCGCGAGCGGATCGCCCCGCACGCCGCGCGCTACGACGAGGCCGAGGCGTACCCCGAGGACTCGATGCGCGCCATCCTCGAGTCCGGGCTCTTCGGCATCTGGGTGCCCGAGGAGTACGGGGGCAACGACCTCGGCTGCCTCGCGCTCTCGCTCGTCGCCGAGGAGATCGCCTGGGCGTGCGCGGCGACGGCCACGCAGTACCTCGACCAGCCGCTCGGCGGGCTGCCGATTCTCCTGTCGGGCACGGCGGAGCAGAAGAAGAAGTACCTGCCGCGGCTCGCGACGGGCGAGCTGCTGGCGGCCTACTCGCTGTCCGAGCCAGGCGCCGGCTCGGACGCTGCCGGCCTCAAGACCACCGCGGCGCGGAGGGGCGACCGCTACGTCCTGAACGGCTCCAAGCAGTGGTGCACGAACGGCGACCACGCCGACGTCATCACCGTCTTCGCGACCGTCGACCCGAAGAAGCGCGCCAAGGGCGTCACCGCCTTCCTCGTCGAGAAGGGGATGCCGGGCTTCGCGGTCGGCAAGAAAGAGAAGAAGATGGGCATTCGCGCCTCGCCCACCGTGGCGCTCCACTTCACCGACTGCGAGGTGCCTGTCGAGCAGCGGCTCGGCGCGGAGGGCGAGGGGTTCACGCTCGCGATGAGGACGCTCGACATGACGCGGCCGGCCACCGGCGCGATGGCGGTCGGCATCGGCCAAGCGGCGCTCGACGCGGCGGTGGGCTACGCGAAGGAGCGGCAGCAGTTCGGTCAGGCGATCGCGAGCTTCCAGGGGATCCAGTTCATGCTCGCCGACATGGCGATGCTCGTGCACAGCGCCCGGCTCATGGTCCACCACGCGGCGCGCCAGGTGGACGCGGGGATCACGGGCAACACCTACGAGGCGTCCATGGCCAAGTGCTGGGCGGCCGACGCGGCCATGAAGGTCGCGACCGACGCGATCCAGGTCTTCGGCGGCTACGGCTACACGCGCGAGTTCCCCGTCGAGCGCTTCTTCCGCGACGCGAAGATCATGCAGATCTACGAGGGCACCAGCCAGATCCAGCGCATCGTCATCGCGCGCGAGCTGCTGGGCTTGTAGCGCTGCTCGTTGAACATGGGGGCCCCGACAGGCTCTTAGCCGACCGCCAGCCTTTCGTACAGCGCGCTGAGGATCTCCGCGATCGCCGCGGACGCCCACAGGTCGAAGAAGGGCGAGGCCTGCATGGTCACGAACTCCCGCATCTGGCGCTCCTGCGTCTGCGCCGGCGTCTCGCCGGGTCGCGCCGCCTGCTGGTGTGAGCGGATGCGGTCCTTGTGATAGATGGCGGGGTACTCGACGTAGCGGTGGAGCTCCTGGAAGTCCTTCGTGTAGAACACCGCGACCGGGAGCGACGCCCACTCCCCGCCGTTCTTCTTGTTCATGAACTCGAGCATGAGGTCGTGGTTGGCGTCGGGGGCGACGGCGGGGTCGGGGCGCCGCGTGCCGAGGATCTTCTTGCCGTCGCGGTTGAAGATCCGCAGCTCCATCCCGCCCGCCTCGGCGAGCCGCGCCAGGACGGGCACGTCGCGACGGCAGTCCGAGGACCAGTCCTCGGAGAGCACGAGAATCTTCGCGGGCCCGTTGGGCTGCGCGGCGAGCCACTTGATGCCGGCCGTCTGCTCCTCCGTCAGGCGCGCCCGGGCGTGGCGTTCGCGGAGGATGGCGCTGTTGTCCTTGCGCGGCGCGCCGAGCGACCCGCCGTCGGGGACATAGCTGCCAAAGGCCTCGCGGGCGAGGTTCTCGGGGCTGCCAGCGTACTTCAGGTACTGGTCGAAGCTCATGCCCTTCGCGAATCGCTGGGGAGTGACGACGCTCGTGGCCACGCTCTCCTCCTCGGGGTCCTTCGGACCCGTGCCCATAGATTCGCTCCGCTCGCCCGGCTGCGCAATCTCGACGTATAATCGCGCCCCAAGAGGGGGCTGCTCAATGGCGAAGACCCGACTGAGCCGTCGCGCGTTCCTCCGATCCACCGCGGCCGGCGCGGCCGTGCTCGGCTTCCCGCTGCCGCTCCGCGCGCAGCCGAAGACGTTCAAGATCGGCGCGATCCATCCGGTGACCGGCCCGCTCGCCGAGCCCGGGCAGGCCTGCCGCCTCGGGGCGCAGATGGCGGCGGACGCGATCAACGCCGCCGGCGGCATCAAGTCCAAGGGTGGCCTCAAGCTCGAGCTGCTGCTCGGCGACACGCAGACCAAGCCCGAGAACGGGCGCGTCGAGGCCGAGCGCGCCGTCGGCCAGGGCGCCCAGATGCTGCTCGGATCCTTCGACTCCGGCTCGACCAACTCGATGGTGTCGGTCGCGCAGCAGAAGCGCGTGCCCCTTCTCGTGGACATCGCCGCCGCCGACCCGATCACGGCGAACGTCGCGAAGTCGGTGAAGGAGGGCCAGCAGAAGGTCCAGTACGTCTACCGGAACTTCAACGCCGTCCAGTACTTCACCGAGATCTTCAAGGAGGCGAGCGTCTCGCCGAAGCGCGTCGTGCTCATGCACGCCAACGACCTCTTCGGCACGAACCAGATGCGGGGCTTCAAGGCGGCATGGGAGGCGGCGAAGCCGTCGTGGGAGATCGTCGAGATCATCCCGTGGCCGGAGCCGCCGTCGGACCTCTCGACCGAGGTCTCGCGCGCGAAGGCGCTGCAGCCCGACGTCATCGCGCCGATCACGCGGCCGGCCTCTGCGCAGCTCCTGCTCCCCGAGATCCGCAAGCAGCGCGTCGAGCTCATGGGCATCGTCGGCCCGGGGAGCCCCGGGCTCTACGAGGCCGGCCAGTTCGCGGTGCTCAAGGAGGATCTCGAGTACGTCATGACGAGCGTGCCGTGGCCGAGCTTCAAGAACCCGCGCACGCTCGCGATCGCCGAGGAGTACGCCAAGCGCGCGGAGAGGGAGACCGGCCGGCGGCGGACCTTCGACACGAACTCGGGCTACTCGTACGACGCCCTGTTCCTCATCGCCGACATCCTCGAGCGCGCCGCGACGCTCGACGACCCGGACGCGATCGTGGAGGCGATGCGGAAGACGCGCTTCGCGGGCGGCCTCATGCAGTACGGCGGACCGATCCTCTTCAACGAGATCGGCGACAACCCGAACGCCATCGCCACGATGATCCAGATCCTGGGTCAGAAGCCCGTCGCCGTCTGGCCCAAGGCCGCGGCGCTGCAGAAGTTCGTCTTCCCTCGGCCCAAGGACGTGACGTACTGAGAGCCCGACCGTCGGGCGCCGGAGGCCCGGCGAAGGCGCCCCGACGGCAAACCTAATGGATCCCACGCTCCTCCTGCAGGGCGCGCTCAGCGGGGTGCTGTTCGGGGGCGTCTACAGCCTCATGGCGGTGGGCCTCACGCTGATCTTCGGCGTGATGCGCGTCGTGAACTTCGCCCACGGCGACATGATGGTCTGGGGGATGTACCTCGCGTTCCTGCTCGCGACGGGCGCGGGCGTGGACCCCTACCTCGCGTTCGTCGTCTGCGCGGCGGCGCTCTTCGTCCTCGGCTTCGCCGTCCAGCGCGCGCTCGTCGACCGCATCCTCGCGGCCCCGCACGAGATGCAGATCCTCCTGATGCTCGGCGTCGCCCTCGTGCTCGAGAACCTGGCGCTGGTCGCCTTCGGGCCGGAGCCGACGCGCGTCCGCTCCCCGCTCTCGGCGGCGACGATCTGGCTCGGGCCCGTGTTCGTGGACGTGGCGCGGCTCGTGGCCTTCGGCGTCGCGAGCGCCCTGACCCTCGCGCTCTACCTCTTCCTGTTCCGCACCGACCTCGGCCGCACGATGCGGGCGGCGGCGGACAACACGTACGGCGCGCTCGTGATCGGCACCGATGTGCGCCGGGTCTACGCGGTCGCCTTCGGCGTGGGCGCCGCGTGTGTGGGCGCGGCCGGCGCGCTCGTCGCGCCGATCCTGCCGTTCCAGCCGCCGACCGGGCTCTCGCTCTCGGTCACGTCCTTCAACATCGTGATCATCGGGGGTATGGGGAGCCTGCTCGGCGCGTTCGTCGGCGGCCTGCTCGTGTCCGTCGCCGAGTCGCTCGGCGCCGTGTTCCTCAAGCCCTCGCTCAAGGAGCTGTTCAGCTTTTCGCTGCTGATCCTGATCCTCCTGGTCCGCCCCGCGGGGCTCTTCGGGCGCCGCGCCTCGTGAGGTGGCTCGGCGCGCTCGCCGTGCTGGTGCTGCTGGCGCTGCCGGCGGTGCTCGGCTCCTACGCGACGACGATCCTCATCCTGATCTTCTTCTACGGCTTTCTCGGCCAGGCCTGGAACATCGTCGGCGGCTACGCGGGCCAGCTCTCGGTGGGCCACGCGGCCTTCGTCGGGATCGGCGGCTACACCGCGGCGATGCTCTCGCTCGAGTGGGGCATCACGCCGTGGATCGGGATGTTCGTGGGGGGCGCGCTCGCGGCAGTCCTCGGCGCGGTCATCGGCTATCTCGGGTTCCGCTTCGGCCTGCGCGGGTTCTACTTCGTTCTGCTGACGGTGGCGTTCGCCGAAATCTGCCGCATCGCCGTGTCGAACGTCGACGCCGTCGGCGGCGCCCTCGGCCTCTACATCACGTTCACCGGCGACCCTCGCCAGTTCCAGTTCCAGGACGGCCGTGTCTACTACTACATCGCGCTCGCGCTGATGCTGGCGGCGACGGGCGTGGTCGCGCTCCTCGAGCGCCGGCGCTTCGGGATCTACCTCGCGGCGATCCGCGAGGACGAGAGCGCCGCCGAGGCGCTCGGCGTCGACACGTTCAAGTACAAGATGCTCGCCATGGTCGTGTCGTCCTTCCTGACGGGGCTCGGCGGCACCTTCTACGCGTTCTACTTGTTCTCGCTCCAGCCGAACGCGATGTTCGGCATCCCGCTCTCGGTCGAGATCATCCTGCGGCCCATCGTCGGTGGGGCGGGCACGCTGCTCGGCCCGATCCTGGGCTCGTTCATCCTGACGCCGCTCGGCGAGCTGTCGCGGCTCTACTTCGGCCAGGGCGGCCACCACGGGCTCCACCTCGTCGCGTACGGGGTGCTCCTGATCGCGGTCGTGCTCTTCCTGCCCCAGGGCGCCTACCCGTACCTGCGACGGTTTTTCGTCGGGTCGCGCCCGTGACGGCGGCGCTGCTGGACGTCACGGGGCTGTCGAAGCGGTTCGGCGGTCTCCAGGCGATCTCCGACCTCTCGCTCCGCGTGGGTGAGGGCGAGATCGTCGCGCTCATCGGCCCGAACGGCGCGGGCAAGACGACCGCGTTCGGCCTGATCTCCGGGTTCCTCACACCGGACGCGGGCGCGATCCATTTCCGCGGCCGGTCGATCACGGGTCTGCCGCCCCACCGGGTGTGCGCGCTCGGGCTGGCGCGGACGTTCCAGATCATGCGGCCGTTCCCGCGGCTCTCGGTGCTGCGCAACGTGATGATCGGCGCGCTCGGGCGCCACGCCAATCCCCGCGCGGCCGCGGCGCGGGCGGGCGCCGTGCTCGAGGAGCTCGGGCTCGCGGCCAAGGCCGCCGAGCCCGCCGGGAGCCTCCCCCTGTCCGAGCGCAAGCGGCTCGAGCTGGCGAAGGCGCTCGCGACCGAGCCCGTGCTGCTCCTCCTCGACGAGGTGATGTCCGGGCTCACCGACCGCGAGACGGAGCGGCTCGTCGGCGAGGTCCGGGCGATCAACGCGCGCGGGGTGGCGATTCTCCTGATCGAGCACGTGATGCGGGCCGTGATGTCCCTGGCCCAGCGCGTCGTCGTCCTCGACTACGGGGAGCGAATCGCCGAGGGCCGGCCGGAGGAGGTCGCGAACGACCCGCGCGTGATCGAGGCGTATCTCGGGGACGAGCGCCTCTGATGTCGGCGCTGCTCCGGCTCGAGGGGATCGAGGCGGGCTACGGCGACATGACCGCCGTGCGCGGCGTCTCGCTCGAGGTCCGCGCGGGCGAGATCGTGGCGCTCATCGGCTCGAACGGGGCCGGCAAGACGACCACGCTCCGCGCGATCTCGGGCCTCATCCCGCTCCGGGGCGGCTGCCTCGAGCTCGACGGCCGCCGGCTCGAGGGCGCGACGCCCGCCGCGATCGTCGCGGGCGGGGTCGCCCACGTCCCGGAGGGGCGCCAGCTCTTCCCGAGCATGACCGTCGAGGAGAACCTCTGGCTCGGCGCGCGCACGGCGGAGAGCCGGCGCCGCCGCGCCGAGACGTGGGAGCGCGTCGTCGCGCTCTTCCCGCGCCTCGCCGAGCGCCGTCGCCAGCTCGCCGGCACCCTCTCCGGCGGCGAGCAGCAGATGGCCGCGATCGGGCGCGCCCTGATGGCGCGGCCGCGCCTGCTCATGCTCGACGAGCCCTCGCTGGGGCTGGCGCCCGTCGTCGTGAGCGCGATCTTCGAGAACCTCGCGCGGATCAACGAGGACGGCGTCACGATCCTCCTGGTCGAGCAGAACGTGCCGCGCGCCCTCCGCCTCTCGCACCGCGCCTACGTGCTCGAGAACGGGACGATCGCGCTCGCGGGCGAGAGCGGCCGCCTCCTCGCCGACGAGGCGATCCGGCGCGCCTACTTCGGAGGGTAGGGGGGCCCGCGCGGGGCGCGTGCCCGTCCTCCACGCGTCGCGCGGCTGCTATATACTCCTAGCCGATGACGAGCCCGATCATCACCGAAGCGGTCCGGACGCTGATCGAGCGGCGCGACCTCACGCGCATCGAGGCCGCCGCGGCGATGGAGGCGATCATGTCCGGCGCGGCGACGAACGCGCAGATCGCCGCGTTCTTGACGGCGCTCCGGATGAAGGGCGAGACCGTCGAGGAGCTGATCGGATTCGCCCAGGTGATGCGCCAGAAGGCCGTCCGCGTGCGGACGCGGACGGACGAGGTCGCCGGGCTCACGGGCACCGACCGCGACGTGCTCATCGACACCTGCGGCACCGGCGGGGACGCGACCGGCACCTTCAACGTCTCGACGGCGACGGCGTTCGTCGTCGCCGGCGCGGGGCTCCGCGTCGCCAAGCACGGCAATCGCTCGGTCTCCTCGCTCTGCGGCTCGGCCGACGTGGTCGAGACGCTCGGCATCAACCTCGAGCTCACGCCGCAGAAGGTCGGCCGCTGCATCGACGAGGTCGGCCTCGGCTTCCTCTACGCGCCCCTCCTGCACACGGCGATGAAGCACGTGATGGCCGCGCGCCGCGAGATGGGCGTGCGCACGGTGTTCAACATGCTCGGCCCGCTCACGAACCCGGCCGGCGCCAACGCGCAGGTGATCGGCGTCTACGCCGCCGCCCTCACCGAGCCCCTCGCGCGTGTCCTCGCGGAGCTCGGCACGCACCGGGCCTTCGTCGTCCACGGCGCCGACGGCCTCGACGAGATCTCCAACACCGGCGAGAGCCGGATCTCGGAGGTGCGCGAGGGGGTCGTCCGCACCACCACCGTGCGGCCCGAGGACTTCGGGATGCCGCGCGCCTCGATCGGCGACCTCCGCGGCGGCGACCGCGAGCAGAACGCCGAGATCATCCGCGCCATCCTCGCCGGCGAGCCCGGGCCCAGGCGCGACATCGTCCTCATGAACGCCTCCGCCGCGCTCGTGGCGGGCGGCCGGGCGCGCGACCCGAAAGAGGGCGTGGAGCTGGGGGCCCGCTCGATCGACACGGGCGCCGCCCGCGGCACGCTCGAGCGCCTCATCGCCGTTTCGCAGGAGCTCGCGCAGGAGAGCGGCGCGTGAAGCACGGGCTGGCCCGGCCTCGCCGCCAGCGCGGGAGCGCTGTTCCTCGACTGGCGCTGGGCCGGCCTCCAGGACCCGACGCGGGATGCCCGCATCCTCGCGGCGGCGCTGCTCGTTCTGGCCGGTGTGGTCCTCGCCACGCCGGGCATCCTCTTCGGCGAGCTGCTGATGATCCTCCTCGCGCAGCGGCGCCTGCTCTCGCGGATCGCCCGTCAGCTTCGGCAGATGCCGGAGTTCCCGGAATCCGGCGAGCCGCCTGCGGCCCGGCGACTCATGGGGCGCCTCGGCCCGAGAGAGTAGCCAACGCCCGGTCGGTTCCGCGCGGCGCCCTTGCGCAGCCCAGGTCCTCAGCCCTAAAATAGCTCGTCGCGGCGCGCCCAACTCCCTATGGGTGTTGCCTCTGCTTCGTTCCGGCCGGCTTTCTTCCGGGATACGCGTGGCGCGACGGTGTTCTAGAACACCAAGGGGTTTCACTGAGTGGGGTTCACGAGCTTGAGGTCCGGATGAACGGCAGCGTCCGAGTGAACGGGCGGGTCCCTCGCTACCACCGGATCGCCGAGGTCCTGCGCGAACGGATCCACGAGGGCGAGCTCCGTCCCGGCGCCCGGCTCGACAATCAGCGAAGGCTCGCGAAGAGCTTCGGCGTGACGCTGATGACGCTGCGCCAGGCGCTCGAGCTGCTCGAGCGCGAGCACCTGATCTCGCGCCGCCACGGCCTCGGGACGTTCGTCGCGGCGCCCTCCATCGACTACGACATCCTCCAGCTGCGCCGGTTCGCCGGCGACCTCCAGGCCAAGGGCGAGCAGGTGACGACGCGGCTCGTCGGGACGAAGTTCGCGCTCGCCGACCACCGCGTCTCGGACGCGCTCGGGCTCGGGCCCGGCGCGCGCGTGCTCGTGCTGGAGCGGCTCCGCCTCGTGGACGGCCACCCCATGAGCCTCCAGCGCTCGTTCCTGCCCGCGCCGATCGGCGAGGAAGTCGTCCGCGCGGACCTGGCCCGCACGCCGCTGCACCGGGCGCTCGAGGTCAGACTGGGTCTCGTCGTCGAGTCCGCGCGCGAGACGGTGTCCGCGGTGCGCCTCGAGCGCAGCGAGGCGCGCGAGCTCAGCTGCCGGACCGGGGCGCCCGCGTTCGAGTCCGAGCGGGTGTCGTACGCGGCGGGCGGCGCGCCCGTCGTCTTCGACCGCGTGTTCATCCCGGGCGATCGCTTCCGGATCACCCGGGAGCTCCACTACGAGTCCCTCCAAGGAGCGACCTCATGAAGATCCTGGTGGCCATCAAGCAGGTGCCCGACACGGCGACGCAGGTGAAGGTCGGCGCCGACCCGCGCCTGATCGACACCGCGGGCATCACCTGGATCGTCTCGCCCTACGACGAGTTCGCCGTCGAGGAGGCCCTGCGGATCAAGGAGAAGCGCGGCCAGGGCGAGGTGGTGGCCGTGTCCCTCGGCCCCGAGCGCGTGAAGGAAGCGCTGCGCTCGTGCCTCGCGATGGGCTGCGACCGCGCGCTCCACCTGAACGACGCGGCGTGGAACGGCGCCGACACGCTCGTGACGGCCCGGGCGCTCGCCGCCGTCATCAAGCAGGAGCAGCCCCAGCTCGTGCTCTGCGGGCGGCAGGCGATCGACGACGACATGGGTGCCGTGACGGCGCAGCTCGCCGAGCTGCTCGGCTGGCCGTGCGCGTCCTGGATCATGGAGGAGGCGGTCGACGCGGAGGGCACGACGGTCCGGGCGGCCCGTCAGGTCGAGGGCGGCCTGGAGGTCTTCGACCTCCCGCTCCCCGCGGTCCTCGCGGCGCAGAAGGGGCTCAACGAGCCGCGCTACCCGACGCTGAAGGGCATCATGGGCGCGAAGAAGAAGGAGATCCGCGACGTGAAGGCCGCCGACCTCGGGCTCGGCGCCGAGCCCTCGCAGCTCTCGGTCGTCGGGCTCGAGGCGCTCCCACCCCGTCCCCCGGGGCGCATCATCCAGGGCGACGTGCCGACGGCGGTCAAGGAGCTGGTGCGCGCGCTCCGTGAAGACGCGAAGGCCATCTGAGGGGGCGGGAGACCATGGCAAGCGCTTTCTGGTGCATCGTCGAGGACGATCGGCAGGGCGCCCCGAAGAAGGTGATGGCCGAGGTGCTCGGCGCGGCGTCGCGCCTCGGGGGCGGCCCGGTGGAGGCCGTGTGGCTCACCGACAAGGCGAGCGACGCGGGCCTGAAGCAGCTCGGCGAGTGGGGCGCCGGCAAGGTCTGGCTCCTCGAGAACGCGGGGTTGGCGCCCTACCGCAGCGAGGTGTGGGCGGGCGCCCTCGCGGACCTCGCCGCCCAGCAGTCGCCGCGCGCGATTTTCGGCGCCGTGACGAGCCGCCAGCGCGAGCTCGTGGCGCGCCTCGCGGCGCGGCTCGGCGTCGGGCTCGCCGCCGACTGCGTGGCCCTCGCCATGAACGGCGACACGCTCGTCGCAACGCGGCCGGTGTACGCGGGCAAGCTCATCGCGCGGGTGACCTGGGCGAAGGGCCCGTGGGTGGCGACGCTCCGGCCGAACGTGTTCCGTCCCGCCGAAGCGCAGCCGGGCAAGACCGCCGCCGTCGAGCGGCCCGCGGTGTCGCTGCCGCCCGCCGTGATGAAGTTCGTCGAGCGGCGCGAGGAGGTGTCGACCGGGCTCCCTGAGCTGACCGAGGCCGAGATCGTGATCTCCGGCGGCCGCGGCATGAAGGGGCCCGAGAACTACGTGATCCTCGAGGACATGGGGCGCGTCATCGGCGCCGCCGTCGGCGCCTCGCGCGCGGCGGTGGACGCGGGCTGGCGCCCGCACCGCTTCCAGATCGGCCAGACGGGCCGGACGATCTCGCCGAAGCTCTACCTGGGCTTCGGCGTCTCGGGCGCGATCCAGCACCTCGCCGGGATGCGGACGTCGAAGATCATCGTCGCCGTGAACAAGGACGCGGAGGCGCCGATCTTCAAGATCGCCGACTACGGCATCGTGGCCGACCTCTTCGAGGTGGTGCCGGAGCTGACGAAGGAATTCAAGAAGCTTCTGGAAAAATGAGACTCGAGCTCAGCGAGGAGCAGCAGATGATCCAGGCGATGGCGCGGGAGTTCGCCGAGTCGGCGATCCGCCCCATCGCCGCGGAGATCGACCGCGAGGCGCGCTTCCCGCACGAGACGGTGAAGCGCATGGGCGAGCTCGGGCTCATGGGGATCGCGATCCCGGAGGCGTGGGGCGGCAGCGGCGCCGACACGGTGGCGTACGTCGTCGCGCTCGAGGAGATCGCGCGGGTCTGCGCGAGCCACGCCGTGATCATGTCGGTCAACAACTCGCTCTACGGCGACCCCGTGTACAAGTTCGGCACCGCCGCCCAGCGCGAGCGCTTCCTGACCCCCGTGGCGTCCGGGCACGCCCAGGGGTGCTTCGCGCTCACCGAGCCGCAGGCCGGCTCCGACGCCACGAACCAGCACACCGTGGCGATCCGGGACGGCGACCACTACCTCGTCACCGGCCGGAAGCTCTTCATCACGAGCGGGCGGGAGGCCTCGTTCGCGCTCGTCTTCTGTCAGACGGACCGCGCGCGGGGCCACCACGGGATCTCGGCGTTCATCGTCGAGAAGGGCACGCCGGGTTTCGGCGTGTCGAAGACCGAGGACAAGCTCGGCATCCGCGCCTCGGATACGGCCGAGCTCGTGTTCGACGACTGCCGCGTGCCCGTGGCGAACCGGCTCGGCGAGGAAGGGCAGGGGTTCCGGATCGCGATGGGCACGCTCGACGGCGGCCGGATCGGGATCGCCGCCCAGGCCGTGGGGATCGCGACCGGCGCCTACGAGAAGGCGCTCGAATACGCGCGCGAGCGGAGGTCCTTCGGCGTGCCGATCGGCCAGCACCAGATGGTCCAGTGGATGCTCGCCGACATGACGACGGCGATCGAGGGCGCGCGGCTCCTGACGCTCCGAGCCGCGACGCTGAAGGACACGGGCAAGCCGTACACGGCGGCGGCGGCGATGGCCAAGCTCTTCGCGGCCGAGACCGCCATGAAGGTCACGACCGACGCGGTCCAGGTGCACGGCGGTTACGGGTTCATCAAGGAGTACGAGGTCGAGCGTTACTTCCGCGACGCGAAGATCACGCAGATCTACGAGGGCACCTCGCAGATCCAGAAGCTCGTGATCGCGCGCGAGGTGCTCGGATCGTGAGCGCCGGGAGGCGGGGATGAGCGACACGCGCGAGCCGGAGGCGAAGAAACGGGGATCCGTCGGGTCGAAGACGCCCGAGCGCTCGGTGCGGTTCGAGTCGCTCTCGGGCATCCCGATCAAGGCGCTCTACACGCCGGCGGACCTGACGGGCAAGTCGTACGAAGAGCGGCTGGGCGCCCCGGGCGAGTATCCGTTCACCCGGGGCGTCTATCCGACGATGTACCGCGGCCGGCCCTGGACCATGCGCATGTTCGCGGGCTTCGGCTGCCCCGAGGACACGAACGCGCGCTTCAAGTACCTGCTCGCGCAGGGCCAGACGGGCCTCTCGACCGCCTTCGACATGCCGGCGCTGATGGGCTACGACGCCGATCATCCGCGCGCCCGCGGCGAGGTGGGCAAGGAGGGCGTCTCGATCTCGACGCTCGACGACTTCGAGCGCCTCTTCGCCGACATCCCGCTCGGCGAGGTCACGACGTCCATGACGATCAACTGCACGGCGTCGGTCGCCCTCGCCATGTACCTCGTGGTCGCCGAGAAGCAGGGCGTCGCGTGGGACCGGGTCGGCGGCACCATGCAGAACGACATGCTCAAGGAATTCATCGCTCAGAAGGAGTGGATCTGTCCGCCGGAGCCCGCGGTGCGCATCGTCACCGACATGATCGAGTTCACCTCGAAGCACGTGCCGCGCTTCAATCCCGTCTCGATCTCGGGCTATCACATCCGCGAGGCGGGGTCCACGGCGGTGCAGGAGCTGGCGTTCACGCTGGCCGACGGGCTCGCCTACGTCGACGCCGCGCTCGCGCGCGGGCTCGACGTGGACAGCTTCGCGCCGCGGCTCAGCTTCTTCTTCGACATCCACAACGACTTCTTCGAGGAGATCGCGAAGCTCCGCGCCGCCCGCCGCATGTGGGCGCGCTTCATGAAGGAGCGCTTCGGCGCGAAGAAGCCGGAGTCCATGCGGCTCCGCACCCACACGCAGACCGCCGGGGTCTCCGCCACCGCCCAGCAGCCGCTCAACAACGTCGCGCGCGTCGCCATCCAGGCGCTCGCCGCGGTCCTCGGCGGCGCCCAGTCGCTCCACACCAACTCCTACGACGAGACGTGGGCGCTGCCCACCGAGGACGCGGTCACGGTCGCGCTCCGGACCCAGCAGATCATCGCCGAGGAGACGGGCGTGGCGCTCACGATCGACCCGCTCGGCGGCTCGTACTACCTCGAGAAGCTCACCGACCAGATGGAGGAGGCGGCGCTCGGGTACGTCCGGACGATCGACGCGATGGGCGGCATGATCCGCGCGATCGACGCGGGCTACCCGCAGAAGGAGATCGCCGACGCCGCCTACCGCTACCAGCTGATGGACGACCGGGGCGAGAAGGTCGTGGTCGGGGTCAACAAGTACGTGATGAAGGAAGAGCGCCCGATCAATTTCCTCAAGATCGACGAGACGGTGGAGCTCGAGCAGATCGAGAAGGTCCGGCGGTTCAAGGCGTCGCGGGACGCGCGTCGGGTCGAGCGGCGGCTCGCGCAGCTCGCCGACGCCTGCACGAACGGCCAGAACCTGATGCCCGTGCTCATCGACGCCGTGCGCGACTACGCGAGTCTCGGCGAGGTGGCCGACGTCTATCGCCGGGTGTTCGGCCTGTACCGCGAACCGATCATCTTTTAGATTTGCCGTCGGGGGCGCCGCAGCACCCGACGGTCGAGGAGATTTTTAGATTGGCCGTCGGGGGCGCCGCAGCACCCGACGGTCGGGGAGGTCAATCCGCAATGAGCGAGCCGATCAGGATCACCCGGGCCGCGACGAAGAAGTCGAAGCCGAAGGACGCCGAGCTGAGCTTCGGCACGGTCTTCACGGACCACATGTTCGTGGTGGACTTCCAGGAGGAGAAGGGGTGGTACGACCCGCGGATCGAGCCGTACGGGCCCTTCAGCCTGGATCCGGCGTGCGCCGTCCTCCACTACGCGCAGGCGGTCTTCGACGGCCTCAAGGCCTTCCGCGGCAAGGACGGGCGGGTCCGGCTGTTCCGGCCGCAGAAGCACCTCGAGCGCCTCAACAACTCGGCCCGGCGCCTGTGCATCCCGCCGGTCGAGCCGGAGCTCGCCCTGCGGGCACTCGTCGAGCTGGTGCGCCTCGAGATGGACTGGGTGCCCTCCACGGTCGGCACGGCGCTCTACATCCGCCCGACGATCATCGCCAGCGAGCCGTTCCTCGGCGTTCGGCCGGCGCGGTCCTACATCTACTACGTCATCCTGTCGCCCGTCTCAGCCTACTATCCCGAGGGCATGAACCCCGTGAAGATCCTGGTCGCGGACAAGTACGTCCGCGCCGTCGAGGGCGGCGTGGGGGGCGTGAAGACCGGCGTCAACTACGCGTCGAGCCTCTATGCCGCCGAGGAGGCGAAGCACCAGGGGTTCACGCAGGTGCTCTGGCTCGACGGGCGCGAGCGGAAGTACCTCGACGAGGTGGGCACGATGAACATCATGCTGAAGATCGGTGACGAGGTGATCACGCCGTCGCTCGGCCACGGCACGATCCTGCCCGGCGTCACCCGCGACTCGGCGCTCACGCTGATGCGCGAGTGGGGGCTCCGCGTCTCGGAGCGCGAGGTCTCGATCGACGAGGTCGCGCGGGCCGCCCGTCAGGGCGCGCTCAAGGAGGTCTGGGGCACGGGCACGGCCGCGGTCATCTCGCCCGTCGGCGAGCTCGCCCACCGCGGCGAGCGGATCGTCATCAACCAGGGCAAGATCGGCGAGCTGACGCAGAAGCTCTACGACGCGATCGTCGGCATCCAGTACGGCACGGCGCCCGACACCCACGGCTGGACCGTGGGCGTCGAGTAGGGGGATCGGTGGAGAACTGTGTCTTCTGCAAGATCCGCGACGGCCAGATCCCGGCGATGAAGGTCTTCGAGGACAAGCGAACGCTCTGCATCATGGATATCAACCCGATCAGCCACGGGCACTGTCTGGTGCTCCCCAAGACGCACGCGGCGACGATCTTCGACGCGGACGCCGCCGACCTGCAGGCCGCGATGGCGACCGCGAAGCGGGTCGCCATCGCCCTCAAGCAGGCGCTCGAGCCGGAGGGGCTCAACATCCTCCAGGCCAACGGCCCCGCCGCCTTCCAGTCGGTGCCGCACTTCCATCTGCACCTGATCCCTCGCTGGATGCGCGACGGCAAGGGGTTCGACTGGAAGCTCTCGCCGGGCAACCGGACGGAGATCGCGAAGACGGGCGAGCAGCTCCGTGCGGCCCTGGGCGGCCGCGCGTGATGGCCGAGCGCACGGTGCGCGTCGTCGTCGCCAAGCCGGGCCTCGACGGCCACGACCGCGGGGCGAAGATCGTCGCGCGCGCCCTGCGGGACGCGGGGTTCGAGGTGATCTACACGGGCCTCCACCAGACGCCCGAGCAGATCGTCACGACGGCCGTCCAGGAGGACGCGGACGCGATCGGGCTCAGCGTGCTCTCCGGCGCCCACAACTACCTCTTCAAGCGCGTGCTCGAGCTCCTGAAGGAGAAGGGGGCCGAAGACGTGGTGGTCTTCGGCGGCGGCATCATCCCGCCCGAGGACATCGCCGCGCTCAAGACGCTGGGCGTGAAGGAGCTGTTCACGCCCGGCACCTCCACCCAGGACATCGTCCGCTTCGTCCGCCAGCACGTCCGCGCGGCGGTCTAGACGCCGCGCCGTGTGATGGACTTCGAGCTGAGCGACGACCAGCAGCGGATCCGCGCGGTCGCGCGCGAGTTCGCGGACGCCGAGCTCGGCGACAAGATCGCGCCCTATGACGCGCGCCACGAGTTCGCGTGGGAGATCGTGAAGAAGCTCGGCCCGCTGGGCTTCCTGGGCGTGTTGGTGCCGGAGGACTACGGTGGGGCCGGGCTCGACTACGTCTCGTACGCGCTGATCGTCGAAGAGCTGAACCGCGGCGACGCCTCGGTCGGCATCACCATGTGGGCCCACAACTCGCTCTGCACCAACCACATCGCCCTCTTCGGCTCGCCCGCGCAGAAGCAGACGTACCTGCCGCGCCTGGCCTCGGGCGCGGTGCTCGGCGCCTGGGGGCTCACCGAGCCCGGCTCCGGCTCCGACGCCGCCGCGCTGCGCACGCGCGCGGTGGAACGCGACGGCGCGTGGGTGCTGAACGGCACCAAGGCCTTCATCACGAACGCGTCGGTGGGGGAGATCGCCGTCGTCCTGGCGCGGACGGATGCCGAGAAGAAGTCGCGGGGCATCTCGGCGTTCATCCTGGAACGGGGGACGCCCGGGTTCAGCGCCGGCACGCCCTATCGGAAGCTCGGGCTCCACGCCTCGGACACCGCCGAGCTGGTGCTCGAGGATGCCCGGGTACCTGCCGCGAACCTCCTCGGCGCGCGGGGCGCGGGCTTCGCGCAGGCGATGACGGTCCTCGAGGGCGGGCGGATCGCGATGGCGGCGATGGCCGTCGGCATCGCGCAGGCCGCCGTGGATCAGGCCGTCCGGTACATGAAGCAGCGGAGCGCATTCGGCAAGACACTCGCCGAGTTCAACGGCCTGCAGGGGATGCTCGCGGATCTCGTGACCGAGGTCGAGGTCGCCCGCCTGCTGACCCTGCGCGCGGCGTGGCTCAAAGACGAGGGGCGGCCGGCGATGCACGCGGCGGCGATGGCCAAGAGATCCAGCGCCTGGTGATCGCCCGGGAGATCCTCGGGTTCTCGTGAGCGCGTCCCTGCCGCTGATCGCGGTCGAGGGCGTCGGCAAGCGTTACGCGACAAGCTCGGGGCCCATCGAGGCCCTCCAGGACGTCTCGCTCAGTGTCGGCGAGGGCGAGTTCTGCACGCTCATCGGTCCTTCCGGGTGCGGCAAGTCCACGCTCCTCGGCATGCTCGGCGGGCTCACGGCGCCCGACCGCGGACGCGTGCTCGTCGAGGGGCGGCCCGTCACCGGGCCCGACCCGCGGCGGGTCGCGACCGTCTTCCAGGACCCGGGCCTCTTTCCGTGGCGCACCGCGCTCGAGAACGTGGAGTTCGGCCTCGAGCTCCAGGGCGTGCCCGCCGCGCGGCGCCGCGCGGTCGCGACCGATCTCCTCGGCCCGCTCGGCCTCGCGGGCTTCGCCGGCAAGTACCCGCGCGAGCTCTCGGGCGGCATGCGGCAGCGCGTGGCGATCGGGCGCGCGCTGGCGATCGACACGAAGATCGTCCTGATGGACGAGCCCTTCGGGGCGCTCGACGAGCAGACGCGGCTCCTCATGGGCGAGTGGCTCCTCGAGATCTGGCGGCGGACGAAGAAGACCGTGATCTTCGTCACCCACAGCCTGCAGGAGGCGCTCGTCCTCTCGACCCGGATCGCGGTCATGACGGCGCGCCCGGGCCGCATCAAGTCGGTCCTCGAGCTCGGCATGGGCTACCCCCGGCCGATGGAATCGCCCGAGCTGGTGGCGCTGCGCGCGAAGCTCTGGCACGACATCCGCGAGGAGTCGCTGCGCGCGATGGGCGGTGACCAATGACCGTCGCGCTCGTCCGGCTCGGCCTCGTGGCGGCCGTGCTCCTCGCCTGGGAGGTCGCGGGCCGCGCCGCCAACCCGCTTCTGGCCGTTCCGCCGTCGGCGACGCTCCCGGCGCTCCGCGAGCTCCTGTTGCTCCGCTCGTACCCGGACCTCGGCGCGAGCCTTCTCGTCACGCTCCGCGAGATCGCGACCGCGTACGCGCTCGCGGTGGCGGTGGGGCTCGCGGTCGGCGGGACGCTGGGGATGAACCGCCTCCTCGGGCGCGCCTACGGACCCATGCTCGCCGCGCTCTACGCGGTGCCGGCCGTCGTCTGGTACCCCTCGCTCATGCTCTTCTTCGGCCTCGACGCGGCGTCGAAGATCGCGTTCGGATTCCTCCTCGGCTTCTTCCCGGTCACCCTGGCCGTCCTCGCGGGCATCCGGCAGGTCAACCCGCACCTCGTCACGGTGGCGAAGAGCTACGGCGCCGGCCCGCTCACGGTCTTTGGCCGGGTCGTGCTGCCGGCGACGCTCTTCACGCTCGTCGGCGGCCTCCGCACGGGGCTCGCCCTGTCGGTGATCGGCGTCATCGTCGGCGAGATCCTCGGCAGCAAGCGCGGGATGGGCGCGCTCATCAACCACGCCTACGGCCTCCTCCGGACGGCCGACTACGTCGCCCTCGTGCTGGTGACGCTCGCGCTGATCGTCGGCACCGACGTCGTCGCGGGACTCGTCGAGCGGAAGGCGCGCGCGTGGAGCGAGTGAGTGCTCAGCGGGTGCGCGGCCTGCAGCTCGTCAGCGTCCTCGCCCTGCTCTCCGCCTGGGAAGGGGCGGCGCGCGCGGGCTGGGCCGACCCGCTCTTCGTCCCCGCGCCGAGCGCGGTCGCCCGCGCGTTCGGGCCGATCGGCGGCCCGGCGCTCGCGGCGCTCGGCGACACGCTCGGCAAGACGGCGATCGCCTACGTGCTCTCGATGGTCCTCGGCGTCGCGGCCGGGCTCGCCGTCGGCTCGATCCGCCTGCTCCGCGACGTGCTGAACCCGTTCGTCGTCGCCCTCTACGGCATCCCGAAGATCCTCGTGCTGCCGTGGATCGTGCTGCTGCTCGGCTACGGGACGGCGCCGGCGATCTTCTACGGCGCGCTCCACGGTCTCTTCCCGGTCCTGGTCCTGGTGATCGGTGCGGTGCGCGACGTGGACCGCACGCTCGTCACCGTGGCGCGCTCCTACGGCGCCACCACGTGGCAGCTCTACTGGAAGGTGCTCCTGCCCGCGATCGTCCCGTCCGTGTTCGCCGGGATGCGCCTCGGGATCGTCTTCTGCCTGCTCGGCGTGCTGGTCGTGGAGATGTTCGCCGGGATCCGCGGCATGGGCTACGTCATGGGTGCCTTCGCCAACGGCTTCCAGGCTCCGGAGCTGTTCGCCGCCACGGGGCTCGTGTCCGCGGCCTCGATCGCGATCGTGCTGGCGCTCGACCACGTGAGCGAGCGCCTGTCCCACTGGCGCGGCTAGCATCAGTTCGTTTCCGGCTGCGCGGTCAAGGCTTTTCCGGCCCCGATTTGCGGTGCCTTCCCGATGGTCGCGCCGCCCCCCTGGCTCGATACTCAGGAGCAGGGAGGAACCGCGATGGCCGGGGCCCAGGGCAGCGTCACCAGCGTTCTCGTGGCGCTCGCCTTGTGGTGGGCGCCGGCTCTAGGGGCGGAGATGGCCGTCTCGCGGGAGGTCGATGTCGCCGGCGACGACCTGGCCGGGCAGCTGCAGCAGCCGGTCGCCGACATGGAACACGAGCTGGCGCAGCGGGGCTGCGTCGCGTTTTCTCGCGCGTACTGGTCCGACAGCACTCCCCTCCGGACCATTCACGTCGAGGTGCGCTGCAAGGAGGGCAACGAGGATGGACGGCTTAGCCTCCGCTGAGATCGTGACCGTCTACCGGGCGCTCGATGACAGCATCCACCACGCCAGGTGCGGTCAGCGGATCGCGCTGCAGGGCCGGCGCGGGAGCGTGGGACCGGAGATGGAGCTGGATTTCTACTGCTTCGCGTGCGCGGAATCCGTGACCCTCCCGCTGTGCGTGCTGGCGCGTATCCCCGTGGCGAACGAGGCCGCCGCCGCCGTCGCGGCCTGAGCGCGGCGGCCCGCGCGCCCGCTACTCGCCCCGCAGCGTCGGGTCGAGCAGGTCGCGCAGCCAGTCGCCGGTGCGGCTCACCACGAGCGAGGTGAGCATCAGCACGAGCCCGGGGAAGGTCGAGATCCACCACGCCGTGTCGAGGTACTCCCGCCCCTCCTGGATCATCCCGCCCCAGGACGGCGTCGGCGGCTGGATGCCGAGGCCGAGAAACGAGAGCGTCGCCTCGAGCACGATCGCGCGCGCCAGCTCGAGCGTCGCGATGACGACGAGCGTCGAGAGCACGTTCGGCAGGATGTGCCGGAGCACGACGCGCCCGACCGAGCCGCCGAGGGCATGGATCGCGTCCACGAACTCGCGCGAGCGCAGCACGAGCACCTGCGAGCGGAGGATGCGCGCGTAGGAGACCCACCCCGAGAGGCCGATGACGACGATCAGCGTCGGGAAGCTCGGCCCCAGCACCGCGATGATCCCGATCGCGAGCAGGATGAACGGGAAGGCCAGCTGCGCGTCGGCGAGCGTCATGATCACGCTGTCCGTGACGCCGCCGCGGAACCCGGCGGTGATCCCGAGCGTCGCGCCGACGACGCCCCCGACGACCACCGCCGCCAGGCCCACCACGAGCGAGACCCGCGCCCCGTAGATCACGCGCGAGAGGACGTCGCGTCCGAGCTGGTCGGTGCCGAGGAGCCTCGCGCGGCCGTCGAGCGCCCCGCGCGTGGGCGGCGCGAGCCGTCCGCGCAGGGCCTGGCGGGTCGGGTCGTGGGGCGCGAGCCACGGCACGGCCGCGGCGACGATTCCAAGGAGCGCCACGAACGCGAGCCCCGCCATCACCAGCCGCACCGTGCGGCGCGCACGCGCGCCGCCGCGGGCGAGCGCGTCGACGCTGCCCGCGTCAGCGAAGGCGGGCGCGGGGATCGAGGAAGCCATAGATCGC